>Ga0209541_10000090_pt1 | contig 155934 bp, 139 predicted proteins | sample RifCSPlowO2_01_FD_184027 | JGI IMG/M metagenome (GOLD analysis project Ga0209541, IMG submission 184027) | Groundwater microbial communities from Rifle, Colorado - Rifle CSP2_plank lowO2_0.1 (SPAdes) (version 2) | ecosystem: Environmental > Aquatic > Deep subsurface > Groundwater | place...
CAGGACTTTATTTCCGGCAACAAGGTGGATTTCCCTGCTGCAGGAACCTCCCAGGTTGAAGTGCCTTATGACCAGCAAAAATATGGCGACATCAGCCAGCTGATCCTTGGCGCAATTGACACAGCCATTATCACAAACTCGCCGCAGAGATGCAGCTAATTCTGTCTTTGACCACTAAAGAGAATAAATGGCAGGCTTAAATCATTGTCTTATGCTTTCTGTGCAGCCAGACAACCGAGAAATAGAGGAATACAACAGCCAAGAGGACAATGCCCAATGCCAGGAACAATGCCGGCAGGCCGAATTTATATGCAATATAGGCACCAATGGGCGCGGTTATGATGTATGGCACAGTGGACAATAGGCCAAGGCTGGAAAAATAGTTCTGCCGTTCCGTTTCGTGGAGCAGGTCATTTATGAGGAGGCCATGTGCAACCCCGGCTATGGCCCCGCCTATGACTCCGACAATTGTCCCCATGGATATTGAGATTATGTTCGGGTTGTAATAATAGGTCAAAGGCATTATTGCCATGAATGTTGTGCCAAAGGCAAGCATCGGGAATTTGCCATATGCCCTTGCGTTAATCCTGGAAATCAGGGGGCCGAACAGGGATGTCAATGCAGCCACGGTAAATACCAATGCCACGCTCATGTAATTGCCCAGCCCGGGGTGGCTGGCATTCTGGAAAATGTAAATCCCAAAATAGGAATTGCCAAGGACCTGCACACTCGCAACAAGAATGCTTGATGTTATCATTATCGCTGTCAGCTTGTCCTTCATGAATGCCTGGAATGCAATTTTTATTTTTGCCAGGCCGCCATAAATATGGGGAAAAACGCTGTCGTGCTCGTGTGTCACATCCTGCTCTGGCCTGGCCAATGCGAAAATCAGGATGCCGAGCAAAAAAGCCAGGGCTGATATGCCCAGCACAAGGAAACTGTTGTTCAGGTGCATCCCTGAGATAGCCAGGTAAGGGATATTGTCAAGTGAAAAGCCGGTTATGATGAGGGCGGCGGCAGTGACTATCAGCCCGTATTTGGACAAGAACCGCATCACGGCATTGCCCGCAGACTTATCCCGCAGTTTCAGGTAAAAATCCCCAAAAATGGCAACCAATACGCCTGAAATCAGTATCAATGCGGAAAACGCCCAGTAATTCTTCATCTCCAGGCTGACACCAAGCAGAATCATGGAGAGCGAAAACAAAATGCCTGCAATTATGGCGACCCTTTTATTGTAAGCGCTGTTCCTGTGGTAGCTCTGCACCACGGTAGATGTGAAGACGCTGAGGAGGGTTTTCACGGCATTGATTATTCCAATCAGGAAAATCCCAGCCCCGCTCTGCAGGAAAAAAATGTTTATGAATTGCTGCGATGAAAAGCCATAGCCAACTGTGTCAAAGAAATCCTTTGCGGCATACTTGCCTGCATTGGGGTCGCTTTTGGGCTTGGCTTTTTTGCCCAGCACATTGTCCAGCTCATTTTCCAGGAATCCCTTGGCGACATACTCTGACTTTATCACAGCAGGGTCTTCGCCTGCATTTACCCTCTTTTCAATCTCCTTCCGCGCCCCATCATCCATGCCCTGAATGTCTCAAAATGTGTATATAAAGTTTTTTGTTTTAAGATGCAATTAGAATCAGGATGTAAGGGAAGCGTTCTGGTAGTTTATCACGACTGGCTTGCCGTCCTGCATCAGCCTCGTTATCCGGGCATTTCCATTGCTGTCAACTTTAACAGCGACCTGCATGTTCCTTGTGCTGAATTCAGCATTCCTTTCAAAGAAATATTGCTCAATCCCGTATTCCACCCGCATCGTGCTGCCCGAGACATAATTTACCTTGCCTGCGATAAAGGCCTTATCTTCCGGCTTTGCTGGTGAGCTTCCGGCATATCTCCAAACATGGTTTTCATCTTCCTCCAGCCATACATAGATATTGTCCCCGCTTTTCACGCCTTCGACAAAGGGGATTGACCCGATTTCATATGCAATTGTGATGTATTGCCCACGAAAAATGTCAAATGGGTCAACAGGCCTTGTGTCAAGAATGATTTCCTTGCCAAACATTAAAGGCCATGTGAGAATAAGTATCATGATTGCCAGAACACCGAGAAGGACACAAAGTCCGATAATCAGCCTTGTTGTTTGCTTCATAGCTATGCTCCCTGTTTAGGTGGTTGCGGGGATTCGACCGGGTTCTCATTCGCCAGGCCTGAATCACGTGGTTTGTCCATGTCTTTTATTTCACGGATGAGCTTTCTTCTCCATCTCTCAATAAACCAGCCACCGGCCAAAAGGATAATGCCACCAATTATGAAAATCAGGCTTAAGCTGAGGTATCCCCTGAGGTCCATCATAAATCCAATATACCGTGTAATAATGAAAAGGGCAAAGAAGAATATTCCCAGGTTTACAAGTTTGGGCAGTCTCTGCCACGTGCCATAGAAAATAATCCCGAGGATTACGCCAAGGAATACAAGGTTGGAAAAAATCCATATGACCCATAATGCAAAAGACATGCTGGAACGGCTCCATGCGCCATAATATTCCGCTTCCCAGCTGCAATTCCTGTCCGAAGTGCATGTTGACCGGGTAGTTGAGCTGCGGCATTTATCCGACACAGTGTTGTATTCCTGCCTAATAGAAGAAATTGCCGCTCCGCCATAAGTATCGGAACAATAACCCTTGCCCGGGCTAATTGCGGAGGTCGGGATAGTTTGAGTTTGTACACAGGACAAGATATTGCCGTGCCCGCTGCTGTCAGCGAAATTAACAGCCCCTTCAGCATCCTCGAAACTTAGATGTATGGCAAGGTCCTTTTTCAGGCTCTCATTTGTGAATGAATTGGAAAAGAGATCCAAGACTTCCGAAGCAGTCAGCGCCCTTCCCCATATTGCAAAGTCATCTACAGAGCCTCTGAAAGCTCTGCCCTCTAAATCAATTTCATTTCCAATTACCACTCGCTCAGGTGTAGTGTTATATGCATAGCTGGGTGTCCTGGACCTGAATTTGCCATCCAGGTATAAAGTCGTTAGTGTTATTCCTGATTCATAGGTAACTGCCACATGGTGCCACTGGTTATCTTTGTACTGCTGTGAGGATGCCATGGTGAACCAGTCTCTATTTTTATTCCAACCCAAAACACCGAATTGGCTTGAATCACAGGCTTCAATCTGGAAATTTTCACCATCTTTATTTGCGCCGAATCCGCCCAGCGTGCAGGGTGACGATTGATAACTTTCCGGGAATTTAAACCAAAGGGCTAAAGTCTTATCGCCAGTTGTGGGAAGGCCTGAGGGGGCTTCCTTGATCAAGTAGGATTTTCCTGTATTGGAAAATTCAAGAGCATAACCGAACTTGCCCCTTACAGACTTGCTGCACAAGGAGGAGGTGGTTGACTGTTGCTGTGCTGGCGCTGCATTAGGGTTGGTCCATTTGCACCCGCTGCCTTCGCATGCCCCTTGAGAGTCAATGTTGTAGCAGTTTTTTTGTACGCAGTCACCATTGCTGATATTGCGCCACTCACAGATGCTGGCCTGGCTGCATTCGTTTGCTCCATTATATTCATAACAATTCACAGGCCTGCACTCCCCAATCTCATTTGACCCCAGCTTTGAAACTCCGATCACCGCGAGCAAAAGGACAACAATTCCCAGGAAGTAGTATATTTCCCTCTGGTTTTGTCTATCGCTTTTTTTGGCCAGCATTACCCCAAGAATAAAGATGATTATCGCCACAATTGCGACCACTGTAAAAAACCCCATGACGCCTCCCCCGGCGTCCATTCCTTCAATCCACAACACTGACAGGATCAGCTGAAAGCTTAAGAGGTAGGAATACAGCAAAAAATAGAACGCTGCCCAGAATTGATAAAGCCTGGCAAACGCGTGCTGCCTGTATTTATGCAGCAAATAAAGCCCGAAAAAAAAGACTCCGACTGCCAATAAAATGAAGGACAAATAGACAAATGAAAATTCAAAGCCGTTGTCCATGAATGCAAAGTATTGCAGGCACAGCCAGACAAGGAACTCCACAAGGGCCAGGACAAGGTTAATCGCTGATGGAAGGATGTATGCAGTGAACAGTACACCGGCCCATGCCGGCAGGAATAGCCATGCAGTGCCCTGAAAAGAGACATCTGTGTGAAAAATCTGTGCTATCAGGAAAATGCTGGAGGTATACAGCAGGGCTCCGAGAACAAATAATGCTTTTGCGGTGCCCCCATATCCCTTTAGCCTGGCCATGACTCCGCTTGCAAATGCTGCGCATGTAAAAAAAACAAGGATAATAATTTTGACCGCTGAACTGAAGATATGCCAGTTTTGCGCAATTATCCATGCAACTCCTATAAAAATCAAGATTGAGCCGATTACTGCAACAATGGTGCCAAAAGACGCCATCCCTTTTTTGTTAACCACGTTAAGCATTGTGCGTCAAATAGGATATAAATATTTATCGGTCACCAAAAAAGCCCTAGACAAAAAAGAAAGCAATGGCAAGGATGGTATAAACAGCGATAAGCTGCACGCCCTCGAGCCAGTTCCCCCTTCCGTCTGTCACAAGATAATTGAGGATCATGACAGTTGACAGCAATGCCGCAATTTCAAACAGGTTGAACACCAGCGAGAATTTGTGGTCAAAAAATGAGCTGACAAAAACCAGCACAGGGACAACAAAAAGGCTGATCTGGTTGGCTGAGCTCGCCCCGATTTCAAGCGATATGTTTATCCTGTTTTTCAGGACCATTGTGATTGCAGCAATCATTTCTGCAACGTTGGATATTACGCCGACAACCACTATTCCAATGAATATATGCCCCAGCCCCAATTTCTGGCTGAACGATGTCAGGTCATTCACAAGAATGTTGGCCATGAATGTGACTGCAATCGAAGAAAAGAACAGCACCCACAGCGATTTCCTTTTGCTCCACTCTCCCTCAATTTTGGAGATTATTATGTCTTCTGAGTAAAACAGGTATTTGTGGGTGTACAGTGAGAACAGGAGGCTGGCGATGTATATAAGCGCAAGCACAATTGAGACCAGGGTGCTGAGGAGTTGTGGATCGCTTCCGGTTGTGTACTTGTAAATAGTTGGCATGCTCAGGCCAGTCACGGCTATGACCAGCATTGTCCCGGATATGCCTGCTGATATGATATTGAATTTCTGCTCCTTGTACTTTAATCCGCCTATGAAAACGCTTAATCCGATTAGAAGGAGAATGTTAACCATGATGCTTCCCACAATTGACCCGCGGACAAGGTCCAGATAGCCCTGGGATATGGCAATAATGGACACTGACAGCTCGATGAAATTGCCAAAGGTTGCATTCAGGATTCCGGCGACTTTTGGATTGCTGTGTGCGGCAAGGTTCTCTGTTGCACGGCCAAGCATCCTGGCCAGGCCAACCAGTGCCAGTGTAGCCACAATAAATGCAAGGGTCCTGTAGTCAGAAAAATAATGTATTAAGATTGCTACAGGTATCAGCCATAACAATCCAGCCATGTATCGGTCAAATTTTCTGCCCATGTTGCCTGCTAAGGGTATGCCTGCCTGAACAGATATAAATTACTTGCTGTTTGGCAGCACGTGTGGAAAAGCTTATATATTGTTCACTTTACCTCTCAAAGCAGAAGAAGCTGCTATTATGGGCTCCTAGCTCAGCCATGGCAACTGAACTCTCGGTTGACAAGCGAGGCGTGTAAATGGGATTTTCACTTTGCTCAAATCCCATGAACTCACCGAGAATATCCATGAGCTGAAATGAACAGCCGCAGAAAAGACAATCACAATGGGCTCCTAGCTCAGCCTGGTCAGAGCGATTGGCTCTTATGCATGGAGAAGTGCAAGGAAACCAATAGGTCGGGGGTTCGAATCCCCCGGGGCCCATGACATTTTAATAAAATCATATAGCGAATACCCGCAGACCTATCTGCGCGATAAAGCCCGCCGTTTCCTTGCAATGTTTATGCAAGAGAAAGGAACTGGACAATTAATTATCCAGCGGACTTTTTATTTTGATCATTTTTGGCCTTACGGCATGAGTGTATCCTAAGGTTGTTTCCGGAGTTACATGACCAAGCAGGGATTGTACTGTGGCCACATCTTGTCCAGACTCTAGCAGGTGTGTTGCGAATGAGTGTCTGAAAATATGCGGATGGACATGTTTTCGGATTTTTGCTTTATGGCCTGCCTTTTCCACTATCATTTGTACGGATTTTGTTGTTAATGCACCTTTTCTTCCTGGAAATAACCATAACTTTTCGTGCCCACACCCTCTTTTCAGTTCTTCCACTATTCTTTGTGGTATGATGAATGGCCTGTCCTTATTTCCTTTTCCTCCCCTTACCCATCCAATGTTTTCTTCAAATGAGAAATCATTTATCCTTAACTGTGTAACTTCTCTTACACGTAGCCCTGCACCGTACATTAATGAGACCAATAATTTATGTTTTGGATTTTCTATGACATTCAGTATTTTTTGGACTTCTTCTTTTGTCAGGTATTCTGGCTTTCTTACAGGGGTCTTGGCATATCTTATCTTTAGATAGCATGCCTTATGCAGTATGTCTATCATCATGAATCTGAGTGCATTATGTGCCACATTTAGTGTACTTCCTGATGCCCCTCTTTCTTCCATCTTGTAAAGGAATTCTCGCACATCTTTTTTGGAAAATGCTCTTATTTCCCTGTCCTTATTTGCTAATAAGAATAATTTCACATATTGCATATATGTCTTGACCGTTCTTGGAGATAACTTCCTGCGTAGCATCTCTCTCTTCATATTATAGAGTATGTCAATAGTCATTTCCCCGGGAAATGCTCTCCTCTTAAAATGTGTAATCCTAAAAAATTCGGAGAATTTCCGCCCAATCCCGTAAAATCAGTCTTCACCACCCTCAAAAGAGCACACTTTTTCCTCACCAATCCCTTAAATTCTGCCTTCCCAAGCCCCATAACCCCATAATCCTGCCTTCTTCGCATATATAGTGTTATACGCAATTCAAAAAATATTTTTCTAGATTAATCGAAAGATTTATTTATTCCTATTTTAAATATCAATGTATGGCTTCAACTAAACCAAAAACTTCATCTATAGATAAGTACATTTCACAATTTCCAAAAGAGATTCAAAGGGTTTTAGAAAAGCTTAGGCAAACAATCAAAAAATCGGCTCCAAAATCTGAAGAAACAATGAGCTATGGTATACCGACTTTTGATATGAACGGGAAGCATTTGGTTCATTTTGCTGCATTTAAAAAGCACATTGGCTTCTATCCAACTCCTTCTGGCATAATCAAGTTCCAGAAAAAAATGTCAGATTATGAAACCGCAAAAGGCTCTGTGAAATTTCCTCTGGATAAGCCTATCCCATTTGATTTAGTAAAGGAAATTGTGAAATTCAGAGTTGAAGAAAATAAATCTAAATAAGGTTTAACGAAAAATATTTTTTGAACTCACTCCGCTACGCTCCGTGCCGCGCTGCGCTCTCCTCCTTTCAGTCGTCGGGGCTTATAACAGCGGTTAATTGCAATGATGGCATTTGTAGTAAAAGTATATGGTTAATTTTATTCTTGCAATATCCTAATCGTCTCTCTTTGCACTTTTAATATCAATTCTTTTATTCTTTTTAACTGCTGTAAATCAATGCTTGTTTCAACGCCATAAGTTGAAATTTCCCTGCTCTCTTTTACTGTTGGATTTGTGATGCTCTTTTCAACATCAAGTGTATCAAATTGAGTAACCAAGTCTTTATCCAAGTTCAGTTTCTTCTCGTTTATCAAAGTGAGCAAAACAGTTATCGTACAAGTCTGATTTCTTGACTCATGGCCATATTTGGCGAGGATTGCTAAAAAGCAGTGATATATGGAATAAAAGCCGACATTTAAAGCCCAGTCATATATTTTCAACCTTTCAAGTGTTTGCGCTACACTATAATTATACTCTGACTTCTTAACGTGCTTTTGCGCCAAATCCAAATCTGGCTTTGTTTTTATCAGTCTTTTTGGACCTTTCAAACACCATTTTAGATGCTCGCCTATTTGCAGCATTTTCTAACTACCTCAACATATTTTTCAGGATTATGAAATACAAGACTCTCTGATAGTATACTATAAAAAATTTTGTCGTTTTTATTTAATGCAATATCCTTTTCTGCTATATCCACATATCTTATAGGTTTTTCAACTAATTCAGATTTTCTTATTTCATCCTTTATTTTTTTGATGTCGTTAGATTTTTTAGCATCATACATAAGCAAAATATCTACATCGTTAAAATCCTTAGTTTTTATAGATGAACCAAAAATTAATCCCATTTCAATGCAGTCCTTAAATTTCTTCAAACTATGAGATACCACACTTAACCATTTAGGGAAGTTTCTTTCTTCCAAACTCAGCATATACTCCATAAATTTTATTGCTAGCTTGTTGCCATATTCATAATAAAAAAAGACCGAATTCCCCATGTCTTCTTTGGCTAATAGCTTTTTATCCACCAAAATATTACATAATTTATTAGCGTGAGCGTGATTTATATTCAAAATTCTAGCCAATTGCCTAGCGTTGTATCTATCCTTATAATGCTTAAACAGATAGTTGGCTATCTGAACTTCAATTTTTGTAAATTGTATGTTACTAACATCCATATGTATGCTGAAAACATACATAATATATAAATTTTATGATTTTAAGCCTATAATTTTTGCTTTTAGCATGAGTGTGCCCCTTTACTATTGTCCTTGTAAGTGCACAATTAACCGAAAATTTTATATATTACGTGCCCTTACAGCATCATATGGCTTATATCGAAATATTAAAACGAAATAAAAAAGAGTATTATTACCTCACAAAAAATATAAGGCTTAGTTTAAACAAATGGAAGAAGATAAGGGTGTTCTTAGGGGATAAGAAACCTTCAAAAGAAGAACTAAAAAAATATGCCCGAGAAATAGAGGATAAATCAAAACCTTTTTCAAAAATCTCAAATTATACATATCTTTCAGAGCATGATGCAGAAACCTTGCAGGATTTAAAGGAAAGCTACACAACTTGGCTTAAACAAATTCCAAAAAGTGTCAAGGAAAAACTGAATGAGGATTTCGTAATACGTTTTACATACCATTCCAATGCAATTGAAGGCAATCGGCTTACATTAAGACAAACCGCCCTTATTCTAAAAGATAAGGTAATACCTTCTGGAATACGTGCAGAAGATTACAATGAAGCAATAAACGGAAAAGAATGTCTGGATTATATAAACTTGTATAAAGGCGAATTAAACACAAAATTCCTTGAAAGAATAAATGGGATTCTAACAAAAAACACTGGAGTTGTTTATGGAGGAAGAATCAGATTTTTTGATGTACAGATACAAGGTTCAACGCATGTTCCGCCACCTCATGCTGAAGTCAAAAAGCACTTGCTCAACTTCTCTAAATGGTATAGCGCAAATAAGAATAAACTACACCCATTTGAATTAGCAGTATTGGTTCATGCAAAATTGGCATGGATACATCCCTTTGAGGATGGAAATGGCAGAACTGCAAGAACAGTTATGAATTTTATCTTAATGAAAAAGGGTTTCCCTATGTTTTTTATACCATTTGAGAAAAGAGAAGAGTACTATCAATCATTAGATATTGCCGATAAAGGAGAATATAAAGAATACATCTCCAGAATGCTTCAGTTAATTATAGACCAGATAAGAAGTTACGGGCACAATAAGAAAGAATAATTCTTTGGATTGTGCACATACAATTACTTTTAACAATAACTCCCCGATTCTTGCTACTATTTTTGTGAGTGTGCCCTTTGATTCTTGTCCTTAAAGTATCGCTTCGCTCTTTTGATTGGACTGTGCGCCCCTGCGTCATAGCTATCCCCGGGACATTCGTCAGTCGATCGATGCCGAGTATGGTCGACGTTTTGGCAAGGCTTGACCGACTCCGAAAAATGGGCTCTACTCTGAAGGTCTCCGTCTCATTTTTCTCCGTCCAAATTCCATAAAAAATGCCATGCATTTTTGGGCGCCAAAAACCGAGGGTTTTTAGTGTTTTTCTGCAAGAAAATTAAGTGACTGAAAACAAAAACTTTAATAAATATTCAAAGTTGTTTATAATAAAGGAGAAACTATGACAAAAAAGTCCATCGCAAATGGTGTTGCGCACAATGTGCCAGAAGATATAAAAAAAACTTTGTCTTCCAATTCAGACATCCTTGAAAAATGGAACAACCTTACTCTGATTCAACGTAATGAGTGGATTTGCTGGATTACCATAGTCAAAAAGCCGGAAACGAGGGTTGAACATATACAGCGGATGGTTGCGGAACTAAAAGAAGGCAAACGCCAACCCTGCTGTTGGCCTGGCTGCCCGCACCGCAGACCAAAGGCAAAAAAGTGGTTTTGACATACGTGGAGCACCAGCCCCTAACTTACGAAAACGTCGAGCTGGGTGAAAATGCCTTCTGATATTAGAAGGCTCGGCGGCGCCCTCTTTGCTGACCGCCGCTACGGCAATGTCTTCGTATATCACAACGGCGCGGAATCTTACTATGCCGCCAGGGCGTTCCGTGGCTCGCTAAGGGCCTGGATTTTACGCAGACAGCGAAGGTGGTAAACCTTGCTACACGCTTCAGAAAAGTAACATAGTTCTAATGCATGTGTTTAAGGGATACTGTGCGCTTTTGTTTTTCTAATCAAACAAACGAAGAATGCGCAGGAGGGGGCAAATCAGCCTTCCCTAATTTGCGAATTCTAAGCTCCAGTTTGTTATAATCATCCTTGTGTATCCGGTTCTTGTCAAAAACATCTTTTGATGCGCGGAAATGTTTGGTTATATCATTGCCTTCCTTGCTCCACAGGTCCAGGAGGTCCTTGGCTTCTGTATATCTTGTGGCAGTTCTTTTGGCAACTTGAAAAACTTGACCTCTTGGGTTCGGGACAAACTCATAATAGTCATACAGGATTTGATAAACATAATCCTGCCTCAGTCTTTCTGGAAAACGCTCATACACCAGATCATCTGCATTTATGGTGTACAATTCCTGGTGCACATTTAGGGGCTCGCTCACATCTGCCATTTTCTCACCCTTGCTTCTGTTCATGGGCATCCGCCTTGCCAGCCATTGGTACCTGGCGTATTTTCCTTATTTTCACTTCCAGATTTTCAAATGTATTGGTGTCAATCAGGCCATGTTCCAGCGTCCCCAAAGTCCATCTCAAATCATCAACAATCTCTTTGCCTATTTTCCTCCACAGGTGTTGGATATTCATGGCATGGACCTGTATAGTCTCATCACGCCGATGCTCAATCCGGAACTGGGTGCCTATATATGCCTGGCCGCACGCAATGATAGGGTATGTTACTTCGTAAAGGTATATGGGACGGGGAGTCTTCCGGTCATAGTATTTTTTAAGCGCGTCGGCCACTTTTATTGTCAGGTATTCTTGTTTTGCCATATTCTCACCAATATTACTATTATATAATAGTTAATAGTGTATACCAATATTTAAAATTATTTAATAATTTTTCATAAAAAACAACAAAATTTATATAATAATTGTAGTAAAATAAGGATATGGGCAATTCGCAACTCAAATTGACAGCCATTGACAGAAAACTGCTTTATGAGCTGGATATGGATGCACGGCAGTCCATATCGGCGTTGGCAAAAAAAACCAGGTCAAGCCCCGCAGTCATTGAGTACCGGATGAAAAGGATGGAAAAATCAGGCCTGATCAGGAAGTATATCACCTTCCTTGATGCGGGCAAGCTGGGCCTGATGGTTTGGAATGTCTATCTTAAGCTGCAGAACGCCACAAGCAAGGAAGAAAAGGAAATCCTTGATTATCTCGCATCATTAAAACGGACCTGGTGGGTGGCCTCCTGTTCAGGGAAGTGGGATATCATCTATAGCCTGTGCGTCAAGGATGTAAAGGAATTTTACTCAATTGCAGCTGATGTCCATAACAGGTATGGGGAATTCATAACCGACCAAAACATAGAGGCGCATGCTGAAGTTGAGATAATTTCGCGCGGGTACTTCGTTAAGAAGGGAGGCATGGGCTCGACGTGGTACAAGGCAATAGAAAAAAGCATGATAGATGGCAAAGACCTGAAAATCCTCAAGGCCATTGCAGAAAATGCCAGGTTAATGTCGACAGATGTGGCAAAAAAAACAGGATTGACATCAAGGATTGTGTCTTATCGCATAGCTGAGCTTCAAAAAAATGGGATCATCCATAGGTTCAGGCTGGTCTTGGATGTATCCAAGATAGGGATGAGCTTCTATAAGGTTGTGGTGCACCTGAAAAACTACACTGAAAGGAAAAATTTTGCCCTCAAGCAGCATTGCATTGACGAGGGGAATATATTCCATTATGAGCAGAAAATAGGCTCCTGGATGCTGGAGCTTGAGCTTGACGCCGGGAATTATGAATCAGCTGACAGGCAAATGAAAAGGATGAAGGAAAAGTTCCCTGATTTTATTAGGGACTATGAGCTTCTGCTGATTACCGGAGAGCCAAAGGCGGAATTGGACCTTACCAAGCAGATCTAAAGAAACACCACATCGGGCATGGTCATTGTTCACCTGGGAATAAATAAACTTTAAATAGGTGTCCATGGTTAATTTTTTATGACTAGGGAGGCCTCACATTACCTTGTAAAATCAATTGTGCAGGCAGTAAAGCCTTGGTTTCAGTCGGAACAGATTATTGCAGTTCTGGAAAGAGTTATCAGCGAGAATCCGAAACTTGTCTTCAAAGCCGGAATTAATCACCTTATGCGCGTTCCGAGGATATGGCAGAATTCTGAAAAATTCGAAGCAAAATACAAATTTCCAGGGCCCAGGGTCATTTTTATTAACCCTGGTGAATATTGTCAGCTTCAATGCGATGGCTGCGGTACGCATGACAAATCAACTGAAAAACTTAAATTAGAAGAGATGGATTCCATTGTAAACCAGGCAAAAGAACTTGGTTCACATTCTATTGTTCTTCTGGGCAAAGAACCCCTCCACCCAAAAACTTCGGATGATGTTTATAGCCTGATTGACAATCACAGAGACATGTTCTTCTTTGTTTTTACAAACGCAATAAATTTAGAAAATAGATTCGTCGATTTAACGCAAAAAAATGCTAATATTTTTTGGAATTTGAGCGCTGACGGAATTGGGGAATATTCTGAAAGGTCGCGTGGGAGAGGATCCTTCAGGTTTGTCGAGGATGCAATGGACAGGTTGCATAAAGCGAAGATTCCGTACGGAATCTCCTTTACTGTAAGAGAACATAACCAGGACCATCTTTCAGATCCGGAGACACTGAAATTTTTCAATGATAATGGGGCAGTTGTGGCTCTTTTTTTTCCTTACGGTCCGGCAAATGGTTGGTATAAGGGTGTGATGATGACATCTAAAGAGCGAGCTGCATTTGACGAAAGAATTAAGCATATCCAGGATGAAACGCCGATGGTTTTGATAAATTATGTTGACAGGTTGAAATATGCTGGTTGCGCAGCGGGCAGAGGGCATTTTTATGTAAGGTCTTCAGGAGAAGTGTTGCCTTGCTTTACAACCAGCTTCTCAATGGGCAATGTTAAAGAAACACCATTGGAGCAAATAATTACTTCTCCGGCAGCGAGACAATTTCGTGAATTGCATGAAGAAGGTGGGAATGCCTGCCTGGTTCTAAATCTGCCTCATCGCATTATGGACCTTGCAAGGCAGCAAAATTTGCCGCAGACAGATCCTACTGTTGCAAATGTCGCAAGATTAATTGCAGATGATCCTCTATACAGACAGGAATATCATGCAGGACCGAAATAATTCCTGTTTAACCATTCTCCCTCGTAAAATCACAATATTTAAAAACACCAAAGTTATTTTACCGTCGATGCCAAAGAAATGCATTATATGCGAAGGCCCTGCAGTCTTTTCAATTAGGGGCACGAATGATTTTTACTGCTTCGAGTGCGCAACGGAGAATTTTGCAGACATCAGCGTCCTCGAAAAGCTTGAAGCGCCTCAGCAATAAAAAGTATTAAATACCGCTGATTCTAAAAAACAAGTGCTTGCGGAGGGTTCACCATGGTCTTGGAGCATTTTCGGCGAAAGATGAAGGCTAATCATGGTTTGCTGGAGAACACCATGATAATAGCGGTCACTTCAGTGCTTGCGAACATGTTCAATTATATCTTTTATTTTTACACTGCAAGAAAGCTTGGCCCTGAGCAGTACAGCGTCTTCGGGGCGCTGCTTTCCATATATTTCATATTCTTCTTTCTTACGAACATAATGAACTATATTGTGATTCAATACGTCTCCTATTTCCGTGCAAAGACACAGTTTGACAAGATCAGGAGGATGTTTGACCTTACAACAAAGTCCATGACAATAGTGGGTTTCTCCATATTTCTTGCCCTGGTTATATTGAGCGCGCCAATAAGGCATTTCATAAAGCACGACTCCATTGTGCCGATTGTGTTCCTTGGGCTGTTTATCTGGGCTTATGTCATCCTTGCAACATTTTTTGGCATGCTTAACGGGAACCAGAAATTCAGGTTTCTGGGCGCCGGAAGGGTGACAGATGGTTTTTTCACCCTGGTCTTCGGCGCAGTCTTCCTCAGCCTCGGCATGGGAGTCTCAGGCGCCCTGCTCGGCCTTTTCTTTGCGGCCCTGCTTACAATCCCGTTTGTGATTGTGCCGCTGAAATTCCTCTTTTCCATCCAGCCGGCAAGGATTGGCGATGTTGGCATACTGCCTTACATCCTGAAGTCAATCGGCCTTTCGCTTATAATTGGCATCATGCTGAATATTGACGTGATAATGGTTAAGATATTTTTTACCAGCCTGGACGCGGGCTATTTTGCAGCTGCATCGCTGATGGGCAAGATTATATTCTTTGTGTCAACAGGGATGCTCTCTGTGATGTTCCCCAAGGCAGCGGAATTGCACAGCAATGGTGAGGACAGCAGCCCTTTGCTCAAGGATGCCTTGACCTACACTGCAACAATCGGTTTTTCCATAACCTTGCTCTACCTGGTATTCCCTAATTTTTTTGCGCACATACTTTTCAGCGCTGATTACAAAATAGCAAATCTGATAGGCCTTTATGCGCTGAGCACGACATTTCTTGCGCTTACAAATGTGTTTGTGATGTACAACATGGCAATCAAAAGATTTTCAACTGCCTTTACATTGCTGCCCTTTGCTGTCCTTGAGATAGTGGTCATAAGCGTTTTCCGCAGCTCGTTGTTTGTGGTGCTTTCCCTTATGTGCCTGACTATGTTCCTCGCATTTGTCTCGATTGTTTATTTCAACCAGGAGGAATTCCTCAAGATGTTCAGGAAAACAACAGGCTACAGGAAGTATCCTGTCTCGGCCTATTTGCGGCTCAAGACAGAGTCCGACAGTAATAATAACCGGCACACTTCATCCAGGAAAATCAAGATGGAAGAGCTGGATGAGTTTCTCGATTTGAGCGACATCCCGGATAAAAAAGAGTGACGCAAGGGATCTTAAGGTGCTATAGAAAATGTAAGTCTTGCCATCGTTTATGCGAGCATTTCAATGCCACAGAAGCACATGCAAAGGAGATTGCAAGAGGAATTTGCATCTTCACGCTGAGCCAGAGCATGCGAGCTGATGGCAAGACCGAGGCGTTAGCCGAGATTTTCTACAGCGCTCAATCTTGAGCAAAGTTTCTATATTGGAGTCAAAAGAAAAACATTATTGCTGGATTGTTTCCGTGGTTTCCACGGAATTTTCAGATGATTGGTCAGGCTGCACATCCCTTGCCTGGCCTGAGTCCTGCTGGCCCTGCCTTGGAGATGGCCTTTCAGGCATTTTTCTTTCCAAAAGCTCGGATGGCCTCTTTGTTTCTTCACTGGCCTTGCTCAGCTCCTGGCCAGGAATTGTTTCAAGGACGCGTAGTTCAGCAATGGACAGTGGGTAGGTTTTTTTGAGATGGTCCCTTAACGCCCTTTGGACTTTATAGTTTATGACATCCATGAACAGGGTCAGGTAATTTGATTTTGTGACAACTGCTTCCAGAAATGCAAGCGCTTCCTTTCTCAGGCTGATGTGGATTGATTTCCTTGTCTGTGACTTGGTTACGAACATGGGCTTCAGTTTCATCTTGATGCCGTCTGCAGAACTGCACTTGAAGGAATAGTCAAGCTTGTCCTTCTTTCTCCTCACAATCCTTCGTATGCTGGATGAAACAATTGAATAAGAAACAGGGTATGCTATTCCCTTTGCGCCGACAACCTTCTCAACCCTGAACTTCAGGTTGATATTTTGGTTCTTTGGATTTCCGGTCAGGCTCATCAGGTTTGCCTGGATGTGCCTTCCCTTCATCTGGTCAGGCATTTCCAGCGGCAGCTCGCCAATGAATGTTTCGCCAAAAGTCGAATTGGTATAAACCTGGTACCAGTTTTTTCTCTTGATTCTAAGCTGTGATTTTTCTGTAGCCATTTTGCCAATGAATTGGGACTAATGAACCCTTTATAAAGTTATCTGAGGGATGGCTCTGTTTTAGCAGGTGTTGCTGCCAGCATTTTCAACAGCACATAACAAAACAAGCTTAGCAGAAAACTTCGCCTGAAGGCTCAGGTTTTGCCATCGGCTCGCATGGGCATCTTACTCACGAGGGCAGTTTTCTCCCTGGAGCTTAACGATTTTTGGAATCGCTTAAGTGCCGAACGAGCAGAGCGAGTGACCGCACTCCGAAAACTGCTGCCTGCCTTATTTCCAGGTGCTCGCGGAATTGATGGCAAAACGTAAACTTTCCTGCTAAGCCACAAAACAGTAAACTTTAAATATAATGCCAAAACACTAAATTAATGTCTTCTTCTCGGAGATTCTCGGGAGGTAGATGGGAAAGCAATGAATATTTTGGGCATTTGGCAACGCAATGCCGGCAAAGTTTTTGGCAACCAGGCGTTGAGATGCATTATTTATTGGATAAAGGGTTGGATTGAATGACAAAAATCAAGAAAGGGGATTTCATTGAGCTGGACTACACCGGCAAAAGCAAGGAAGAGGGCATAATTTTTGACACAACAATTGAAAGCGTTGCAAAAGAGAATGGATTATATTCAGGCAAGGCTGAATATGCGCCGGTGATTGTTTGCGTCGGCCAAAAGCATTTGCTGCCCGGCCTGGATGGCCATCTTGAAGGCACGGAGGCAGGGAAGGGTTATACTTTTGACATCCCGCCTGAAGGTGCATTCGGGAAAAAGGACGCCAAGCTTCTCCAGCTGGTTCCAACTGCTAGGTTCAAAAAGGAAAACATCCAGCCAATGCCTGGAATGCAGGTTGACATTGACAACCATATGGGAGTCATTAAGACTGTTTCAGGCGGGAGGACATTGGTTGACTTTAACCATCCGCTGTCTGGAAAAGAAGTTGTCTACTCAATTGATATCAAGAGGATAGTGGAAGACAGCCTTGAGAAGGTCAGAAGCCTGCTCAGGATGCAGCTTGGCCTGAAAGGGCCTGAAATCAGCATGAAGGATGGCACAGTTGAAGTTGATTTCCCGCAGGAAATGCCAAAGGAAATCGTTGAAATGATTGAAAAGCAGCTTGCTGAGCTTGTTCCTGATGTGAAAAAGCTTGTTTTTGTGGCCAAGCCCAAAGCCGATGATAAGGAAGGGAAGGCTCATCAGGATGAAAACAGGGCAAAGGAGCATGCTGGCCATGCGCACAACGAGCATGAAGGGCACAGCCATGCAGGGCATGACCATTCAGGCCACAAGCATTAATTTTATATATTAGAAATGCAAGTGATTTTACCACAAAGGCCGGCGCGCCACCGAGGGCAAATCCAGGCATTGCCAGCCAATGATTGATATTTTGGCCAAGGGAGGCAAGAAGGTGTCACAATGTCAGATTTCCTAAAAGAGATTGTTGATGAAGTCAACCTGAAACAACAGGCAAAGCCAGCCTACCCAGGGATGAAGCAGGCGCCGACAAAAAAGAACGCAATTGATGCTGAGCTGGAAGAGCTGCTCGCAAAACAGCGGGCAACAATCAAGGTTGTTGGCTGCGGCGGCGCCGGCAATAACACAATTAACAGGATTACCGAAGTTGGTGTTGCAGGCGCAGAAACAGTTGCGATAAATACCGATGCCCAGGACCTGCTTTACACATCAGCTGACAAGAAAATACTCATTGGAAAGGAGCTGACCCATGGCCTGGGCGCAGGCTCAATCCCAAAAATCGGTGAAGATGCTGCAAGGGAATCAGAGCATGACATTAAAAAAGCATTGGAAGGCTGCGACATGGTCTTCATAACATGCGGCCTTGGCGGCGGAACAGGGACAGGCTCTGCTCCTGTGGCGGCGGAAGTTGCCAAAAAGCTCGGAGCTCTTGTTGTTGGGATAATAACGATGCCATTCATGATGGAAGGGCACAGAAGGTATGAAAACGCTGTCATTGGCCTGGAAAAGATGGAGCAGACCGTTGACACGCTGATTGTCATACCAAATGACAAGCTTTTGGAGCTCGCCCCTGACCTCCCATTGCACACAGCATTCAAGGTTGCAGACGAAATACTTACAAATGCAGTCAAGGGAATTGCCGAGCTGGTCACCAAGCCAGGCCTTGTGAACCTTGACTTTGCAGACATCAGGGCTGTGATGGGCAAGGGAGGAGTTGCCCTGATCGGCGTTGGCGAAAGCGATACAGAGAACAGGGCGATTGAGGCTGTTGAAAAGGCCATTTCAAACCCATTGCTTGATGTTGATATTTCAGGCGCAAATGGCGCGCTGATTAATGTCCTCGGCGGAGTTGACATGACTCTCAATGAGGCAAGGACAGTTGTCGAGGCTGTTTCGGAAAAACTGGACAGCGATGCCAGGATTATATGGGGAGCGCAGATATCCGAGGACATGCAGCACACAATAAGGGCAATGCTTATAATAACAGGCGTTAAATCCAGCCAGATACTTGGTGCCGGGCAGGGAACATCAGGAAAAAAGAGGGAGATTGAGACAGAGCTCGGCATCGAATTTGTTGACTGATAAGGGGATAGAGGGGAGTGAGAGGCAGGCAGGGCAAATGCGCTTTATGCTGGCCTTGTGCGCAACTTCATTTTCATCAAGGTATATGAATAAGTGAAAAAGGGTCCAAAATGGAAGAGACACAATCGCAAGAACCGGAAGCGCCGGGAAAATTCAAGTCATTCGTAAATGAATGCATCAGGGTGCTGAGGGTCACAAAGAAGCCCAGCAGGGAGGAATTCAAGACTATTGTCAAGGTTTCAGGGCTTGGGATGATGCTCATAGGATTTATAGGGTTCGTCGTAACAATGATCAAGCAGGTATTTTTAAAGTAAAATGCCATGCGATTGGCAAATTTAGCCTGACAAAACAAAACTGAAGAGGAAACAAGGATATAAGGTGAATATCAAAATGAGTGATGATTTCAAGAAGGAATTGGAGCAGCTGAAAAAGCAGCATGTTGACCAGAAAGATGAGAAGCAGGAAAGTGCGGCGCCTGAAAAGCAGGAATCTGCAAAAATGTCTGACAAGGACGAGTTTGCTGAAATGCTGGACGAGATTTCAGAGCCAGCCAAGGACAAAGAGGCTGAAGAAGAGCAAGCTGAGAAGGAGTTGCCTGCAAAGGAAGTGGCAGTGGCTCCCAAGGCTGAAGTCAAGCAGCATATTTTTGCTTTGAGGACAACGGCAAACAGGGAAGACCAGGTCATGGATTTTGTCACAAGCAATGCGAAAAAGAAAAAGCTTGATTTGTATTCCGTCATAAGGCCGCATGGCATGAGGGGATATATTTTCCTGGAGGCCCCATCAAGGAGCGACGCTGAGCAGTCGGCATTCAACGTGCCCTATGCAAGGGGCATTCTGCCAAAGGAGATTGATTATTCTGAAATAGAGCACATGCTTGAGCAGGTCAAGAAGGAAGTGAACATCCGCAAGAATGACATTGCAGAGATTATCTCGGGGCCATTCAAGCGCGAGAAGTGCAAGGTTACAAGGATAGACAAGGCAAAGGAAGAGGTTGTTGTTGAACTGCTTGAAGCCGCCGTGCCCATCCCAATCACAGTCAAGATGGACGCAATCAAGGTCATCAGGCGGGAAAACGAGGGCGAGGATGCTGACAGCGATGAGCAAAAATCAATTGAGGTTCCGCCTTCAGTCGAGTCATCCGGCACTTCCGGGCCAGAAGAGGACGAGTTTTAGGAGGTTATCCTCTATAGTTTTATTTTTTTATTGTTGTTTCTTTTGATTTCTCAGAATTTTAACTTTTGAACAGTAGTTACAATTGCAAAGATTTAAAAGCATCCAATATGCCACCTGCTCATGGATAGCGATTTGCTTTACAGAAGGGTGTACACTCTTGATTCAGAGTTGCAATTCAGGGAAGCTACAGACCAGGTAAAAGCAGCTCTGGAAAAGAATCCAAGTGATCCGGTGGTTATCATCACCGCGGCAGTGCATTATGCCCGCATGGAAAAATTTCCTCTCGCAAGAAGTTATGTGGATCAGATACCATCTGAATTCTTGGATGACCCAAGGCTCCTTATGAGCATTGCCCCAACACTTGTCGAGACTGGCTCAGCAGAAAAGGCCATCCAGAGCCTTGAGAAAGCACTGGGCATCCTGGGAGCCCATGGCATAGATGAGCCTACCCTGGAAATCGACATCAGGCACAATCTAAAAATAGCATACATAAAGGCAGGGTTGCCAGACAAAGCCAAAGCTGAATTCAGCAGGATTCAGGGGATAGAAAGAAATGCAAATTTTGACCATTATCTTGACAAAATGTCGGCCTTATATGCACCTGGTGTCTTAAAAATACAGGATTGGCTGAGCTTCTTGAGAATTTTGGTGCAGGAAGGAGAGAAAGAAGCCCAGGTTTTCTGGGACAGCAAGATGTTTCCAGGCGGCAGGCCAACATTGTCTTAGTGAGATAGTTAGAACTGTTTTTAATTTTCTGGCAAATTTTCCTGGACATTATTTGAGCTTCTGTTGAGCTGGCAAGATATTTTCCAGTTTAATCCGAAAATCTTCTGCAACATAGTGGATTTATCACGAAAAAATTAGGGTTAAGTCCATTAAGAATAAAATTTAAATTATTTAATTATGAATAAAAAAGAAAAACCCCGCTAATGCGAAGCGGCGCCCACGTATTGCTTTATTTTCGCAAATATATATAATTTGCTGATTTTGTGCAAAGGAGGAGAAGTCTAGCCAGGTTTGACGCCTCGCTCAAGACGAGGCGGCGCCCACACGCCATGCGAGTTCGAATCCTCCTAAAAAAGGCGAAGAACGGCACCGTGCTGGAAGCTGCCGCGAATCTCTCGCCTCCGCCGCACAAAATTTCTTTTGAATAATCAAACTTTATAAAGCCATAAACAGCAATATCAAAGAGCAAAGCTTTTAAAGCAACTCTAAATCCCAAATAGCATAATCAGACGGTGATGCACATAGCCAAGGAAAAAGTTGAAGCATTGGTTGAAGGCGGCAAGGCAACAGCAGCCCCGCCATTGGGCCCTGCACTCGGGCCGCTCGGCGTAAATATCGGCAAGGTAGTTGCAGATATAAACAAAAAGACCGAATCATTCAAGGGAATGCAGGTGCCTGTCAAGATAACAGTTGATACTTCTACAAAGGAATATGAGATTTCAATCGGGACCCCTCCGGCTTCAGCGCTTGTGAAAAAGGAGGCAAACATAGAGAAGGGCTCCGGCAACCCATTGCTGGATTTGATTGCAGACATCAAGATTGAGCAGATTATCAAGATTGCAAAAATGAAAGAAGACAGCCTCCTTGGCAAGACAATGAAGGAGAAGGTCAAGGAAATCATTGGAACATGCGGCTCAATGGGCGTAATGGTTGAAGGCGTTACAGCAAAGGCAGCAATAAAGCTTGTTGATGAAGGCAAATTCGACGAGGAGATAAAGCTCCAGAAGACAGAGCTTTCAGCAGCAGAGCTGAAGGAACTGGAAGAGGAGAAGAAGAAGCTTGCAGAGGAGATCCTGAAGAGGCGCGAAGAGTTTGTCAAGAAGGCAAAAGAGATTATCGCGGCCAATGAAGGAAAGGAAAGAGGGTTTATCAAGGGCAAGCTTGGCGAGGCCAAGATTCCGCAGGCCATCATCGACGAACTGCTGCCTGCGGAAGCAGCTGGCGGAGCCGCCGCAGCGCCTGGCGCGCCTGGAGCAGCGCCTGCAAAAGAAGCAGTGGCCAAGGCAGCGCCCGCGAAGAAATAATTTTTTCTTATCTTTGAATAAGAGGATGTTCAGCAAGAAAACATTTTATATGTTTTGAAGCATGGCACAATAAGCTTTATAAAAAAGCTGTATTTCGAAATCACAATGACAGATAATGTCCATGAAAACTGCGGTGTGGCAGCAGTCCATATCCCGGACGGCTCTAAATTCCAAGGCATGGCTCCGAATTTTCTCTATAAATTGCTCATGAATTTGCAGGGCCGCGGGCAGTTGAGCGCAGGGATAACAACTTATAATCCCCTTAGGCCCCGATTGCTTGAAACCCATAGGGACCTTGGGCTTGTCACAGAGGTTTTCAAGGAATCCAATCCGGATGAACAGCTGAAAATTTTCAAGTCCCTGGCAGGCAACACAGGAATAGGCCATACAAGGTATGCGACATGCGGCGCAGATGACAGAGACAATGCGCAGCCCCTTGAAAGGACGCACGGCAGAAGGTGGAAATGGTTTTCTTTTTGCTTTAATGGGAACATTGCAAATTATTCTGACCTGAAAAAGCCGCTGGTTGAAAAGGCTGATTACCACATAATGTTTGACAATGACACTGAAATCATGATGCATTATCTTTCAAGGGAGCTTCAGGCGAAATCCAGGCCGGACATGAAAGAGGTCTTTTCCAGCCTCGCCAAAAAATTTGATGGCGCATTCAATATTGCCTTCATCAATGCAAGGGGGACGCTCATTGTGCTTCGTGACCCGATAGGCTTCAGGCCAATGTGTTATGGCCACTATGAGGATGTCTTGCTCGTATCATCAGAGTCAAACGCCCTGGCAAATTTTGGCGTCACTGACATTAAATACCTCCAACCTGGGGAAGTCCTGCAGGTGCTGGAGGGTAAGATTGCCATAAAGCAGTTGGTGCCATCAAAAAAACAGGCAAGGTGCATGTTTGAATGGGTCTATTTCTCCAACGTTGCATCGCATTTTGACGGCAAATCAGTGTATTTGGCCAGGACAAAGCTGGGAGAAGAGCTTGCCAAGCTTGAGACTTTGCCCATTAACACAAATGAGTATGTGGTTGTTCCGGTGCCGGACAGCGCAAAACCAGCTGGGGATGCATATGCCTATGCCCTTGGCCTGCCGAGCCGTGAAGGCCTCATCAGGAACAGGTTTGCAGGCAGGACATTTATTGAAGGCCGGAGCCGCGAGGACAAGGTCAGGAACAAGTTCACTGTCCAGAAAAATATAATCGAGGGGAAAAAAGTCCTGCTGGTTGACGACAGCATTGTGCGCGGCACCACAACCAGAAACATTGTAAAATACCTGAAAGAGGTTGGAAAGGCAAAGGAAGTCCACATAAGGGTCAGCTGCCCGCCAATTGTGGCACCCTGCTTTTATGGGATAGACATGTCCACCATAACTGAGTTGTTTGCGCCCAGGTTCAAGATCGACCCTAAAAAGCCAATTGAAAAAACAGTGCTGGACAGGATGGCAAAGGAATTGGGCGCTGACAGCCTGATCTACCAGACTATTCCTGGGCTGGCCAGGTCAATCTCGTTCCCGCAGGAAAAGCTGTGCATGGCCTGCCTAAACACAGATTATCCGACAAAGCAAGGCAATCTTTTGTATGGCACAGCCCTTAAGAATGCAATGAACGGGCAAAAGGGCAGGACATATGAAAAGGATAAAGATAAAGGTTCGTGCTAATTATTGTCATGATTCTTTGGCTTTGGTTTTTTGGCTTTTTCGAAAAATGCCTTTTCCATTCTCTTGAGGAATGCCACTTCAAATCCCAGAATCAGCAGGCCGAATATTAGGAAAGGCACGCCAGGTAGGACTGGGAGAAATACGCCCGTAATTCCTATCATGACCAGTATAACGCCAATGGCAATTCCAATCCATCCCCATTTCCTTATTTTTTCAGCGTTCGATATCAGGAATCCTGCCATGCGCTTACCAAATCCCATAGGGTATAATAAATTAACTGTTCCCATGAGATATCCGCAGGGATATGCAAATCGTCATTCATAAGCTTTATAAAACCCCAATTTTTCCCATGAACCTCTAGTATCTCTCCATTATAGGGCATTATATGGAGTTAAAGCAATACACCTAATTGAATAGAGAACAGAAGGAGGATGAGATTATGGCTCAGCAAATTCAGCCGATTTTTATTTTGCCGGAAGGCGCCCAGAGAAGCGTGGGCAAGGATGCGCACTCAACGAATATCATGGCTGCAAAGGCAGTTGCAGAGACAGTCAGGACAACCCTTGGGCCCAAAGGAATGGACAAGATGCTTGTGGATTCAATGGGGGATGTCACAGTCACAAATGACGGGGTCACAATTCTTGAAGAGATGAATATCGAGCACCCGTCAGCAAAGATGATAGTTGAAATTGCCAAGACACAGGAAAATGAGGTTGGCGACGGGACTACAACAGCTGTGGTGCTGGCAGGAGAGCTCCTGAAAAATGCAGAGGAGTTGCTTAACCAAAACATTCATCCAACAGTTGTTGCCAAGGGATACAGGATTGCGTCAGAAAAGGCACAGGTTATCCTGAATGCAATTTCTGAAAAGATTACAAAGGAGGACAATGACAGCCTGATTAAGATTGCCACAACGGCAATGACTGGAAAGGGCGCTGAGTATTCCAAGGAAAAGCTGGCAAAGATGACAGTTGACGCAGTGAAGATGATTGTTGAGTCAGACGGCAACATTGATTCTGAAAATGTGAAAATTGAAAAAAGGTCAGGCGCGCCGGCTGATGATTCCATGCTTATCAAGGGCGTGCTTATCGACAAGGAAAGGGTGCATCCGGGCATGCCGCGGCAGGTCAAGAATGCCAAGATTGCGCTGATTGACAAGGAGATTGAGATATCCAAGACAGAGATTGACAGCAAGATTGAGATAACCTCGCCGGACCAGATGCAGGCATTTTTGGACCAGGAAGAGAAAATGCTGAAAAACCTTGTTGAAAAAATCCTTTCATCTGGCGCAAACGTGGTCATCTGCCAGAAGGGCATTGATGATGTTGCGCAGTATTTCATGTCAAAGAAGGGCGTTTATGCCGTGAGGCGGGTCAGCGAATCAGACATGAAAAGGCTGGCCAGGGCGACCGGCGGAAGGGTAGTCAGCAACATACATGACCTCGATAAGTCAGACTTAGGATTCTCCGGCTCTGTTGAAGAGAAGAAGGTCGGCGATGAGCAGTACACATTCATCCAGGATTGCAAGAACCCGAAGGCAGTTACCCTGCTTGTAAGAGGCGGCACAGAGCATGTGACAAATGAGATAGAAAGGGCAATCAGTGATGCAGTAGGGGATGTTATTGCAGCCTTGAGGGTTGGCAAGATTGTGGGCGGAGCTGGTGCAGTCGAGATTGAGCTTTCCAAGCAGCTTTACAAATTTGCGAATTCCCTATCAGGCAAGGAGCAGCTGGCAGCAAAAGCCTTTGCGCAGTCACTGGAAGTCATACCCAAGACCCTTGCAGAAAATGCAGGCTTGGACCCGATTGATGTCCTGACTGAGCTGAAGGCCGCGCATGACAAAGGCCAGAAGTGGGCCGGAATCAATGTATTTACAGGCAAGGTCATGGATGCCATGAAAAACGGCGTAGTCGAGCCATTGAAAATCAAGACTCAGGCAGTGAGCTCAGCATCCGAAGTTGCAATAATGATATTGAGGATTGATGACCTCATAGCAGCTGGCAAGTCCAGTGGGCCATCAGGAGGAGGGCCGCAGATGCCGCCGGGCATGGGCGGTATGGGCGGTGAATACTAATGGGACGAATTAAAACAAAGATGATAAAGAGGCTGACAAAAAAGCTCATGAAATCACATAGTGATTCTTTCAGCGAGGATTTCGGCAAGAACAAGGCATTGACAGCGAAGTGGACGACAAAATCATCGCCCAAAATCAGGAATATCATTGCTGGCTATGTTACCAGGCTGAAGAAAAAGGGCTACCAGGAAGGGCAGGCCCTGCCAAGAGCGCCGCCTCAGCAGAAATATTCTGACAGGGGAGACATGTACGGAAGCTCTGACAGGCAAGGCAGAAGGGGCGGCAGCGGCCGTTCCAGGAACCAGCGATAATTTTGCCTGGATATTTTTTTGTTTTTCCCGGGTTTCTTTGTTTTTTCCATCTTGAGTTATCCGTTCTTTATGGCTTTTTCAGCTGTTTAAGCGCAAATTTAATATAATTGGAGTGCAATTGATTGCCTATCATGCCAAGAGCGGATAAAAATAGGATAATACCGGGAGCGCCGGTTGGGAGATTGCTGATGGCAGCAGGAGCCAAGCGGGCCAGCGCAGGCGCAGTCCAGGCACTTGCAGAGTATCTTGAAGCAAAAGGCGTGGAGATAGGCGCACGCGCAGTTGAGATGGCCAAGCACACTGGAAGGAAGACTGTGCACGGGGAAGACATCAAGCTTGCTGCGAGAAAGCAGTAGAATTGTTGTTAGTTTTTCTTATTTCCTTTTCAATAGGATTTCAATGGATGACACCCTGACATTCTTGCCTTCCTTGTTCTGGAATTCCTCAGAGTCAATGTCGATTTTAATGACTTCAATCTGGCCAGTGAGAAATCTTTTTTGCGCCACTTCCACCACGTCAACGGCACGGCTGATAAATTTGCCTCTAGCCTTTACTGTGACTTCAGAAGCGTTCTTGGTCGTGAATTGCATCACAACCCCGGTCACATAGTTCATGAAGGGCTTGCCGCCAATAAATATTGAATTGTCGCTGCCCATACTGCACCCCCTGTTAACTGTTATCCTTATGCAGCATAGCTGAGCCAGCCGCGCCCCAATGTCTTCCATTGGTGAAAGCACTCGGTAACTTCAGCGCATATGGAGTTTATATATTTAAAAAGCTTTGTGTAAAAGATCAGGGCATAACAGCAATAAAATTCAGTCAGCATTATGGAGTGGTAGTAATAAAAATGCCCGCAATTTAAACAAAAAGAATGGCAGCTAAAGCTGGATTTTCTGCAAAATCGCAATCATTGCAAAATATTTAAATAAGCCCTGGCCTTCTGTTCAGCCATGATTATAACCATATCAGGCATGCCCGGCTCCGGCAAGACAAGTGTCGCATTGTTTCTGGCAAAAAAATTCAGGCTGAAATATTATTCTGTGGGGACCATAATGAGGTCAATGGCAAGGGAGAAGGGCATCAGCGTCACAGAGATGAACAAAAGGGGCGAAAAGGACAAAAAAATTGACAGGCAGATTGATGATTACCAGATACGGCTGGGAAAGCGTGTAAAAAATGCGATTTTTGACGGCAGGCTTAGCTTTCATTTTGTCCCGAAGTCTGTCAGGATTTTGCTTCAATGCGACCCGGAAACAGGCGCCAAGAGGATTTTCAGCCAGAAGAGAAAGAATGAGAATTACTCAACGTACAGGGAAGCCATTGCATACATTAAGAAAAGGTCGGCATCAGAGCGGTTAAGGTTTAAGCGCTATTACAAAGTTGATATTAACAGCAGGAAGAATTTTGACATCGTCTATGACACAAGCCACAATGACCAGTGGAGAAGTGCAAATGAAATTCTCAGGATGGTCGAGACTGTCAGGAAAAATAAGGCGAAAAACGCTGAGCGCAGGATGGCATCTGGAAATTCCCGAATCATGAACAGGACAGGGATCCGGCGCATCTCTGCAAGATCGGGAAGGGCAAAATAGCCTGATGAATCGTCCTGAAATCAATAAGCTATTTAAATGATAATTTGGTTTTGGTTTCCATGGCAAACATCCTGCTTATTGGCTGCGGCGCCCGGGAGCACGCAATTGCTGACGCTGTCAAGCGCAGCCCCCAGAAGCCGGTTCTTTATGCAGTGATGGCCTGGAGAAATCCGGCTTTGATTGCAATGTGCGAGGACTTTATTGTTGCAAAATACAATGATTTCCAGGCGCTTGAGCTTTTCGTGAAGAAGATTAAGCCTGAGTTTTGCATAATCGGCCCTGAGCAGCCCTTGGCAGAGGGAGTGGTTGACTTTCTCGCAGACCACGGGATTCCGTGCGTCGGCCCTACAAAAAGCCTGGCCAGGCTGGAAACCAGCAAATCATTCACAAGGATGCTGATGGATAAGTATAAGATTCCAGGGCTGCCAAAATTCCATGTTTTTGATTCCATGGACGGGATTGCTGAATTCATCGACATGCTCGCAGAGGAAGGCAAGCAGTTTGTCATAAAGCCTGATGGCCTGACTGGCGGGAAGGGAGTCAAAGTGCAGGGCGACCACCTGAAAGGCAAGGATGATGCATTGGACTATTGCAAGGAGATTCTTGCGCAGGGCCAGGTGGTAATTGAGGAAAAGCTGGACGGCGAGGAATTCAGCATCCAATGCTTCTGCGATGGAAAGGCAGTTGTGCCGACTCCTGCAGCGCAGGACCATAAAAGGGCTTTTGATGGTGACAAGGGGCCCAATACAGGGGGGATGGGAAGCTACAGCATGGAAAACCACCTCTTGCCGTTTCTTACACAGGATGCAGCAGACCAGGGGATAGAGATCACGAGAAGGATGGCAGCTGCGCTTTATGAGGAGACAGGCGAATTTTACAAGGGCATCATGTATGGTGGCTATATCCTCACAAGGGAAGGGGTCAAGCTGATAGAGTACAATGCAAGGTTTGCTGACCCTGAATCAATGAATGTCCTGACTATTTTGGTCACAGATTTTGTCGAAATCTGCCGTGCAATAATAAATGAGGAGCTCGGCGATCTGGAAATTGTCTTTGCCAGCAAGGCAACTGTGTGCAAGTATGCTGTTCCACAGGGATATCCTGACAAGCCAGCCAGGGGAGAGGAGATTTCGCTGGGCGAAAAAATCGCTGGTGTGAAAATCTACCTGGCATCAGTGGAGCAAAGCAAGGGTGACCCAAAAAAAATGGTCATGCTCGGCTCAAGGGCAATAGCATTTGTGGGCATTGCCGACACAATTCAAAATGCAGAGTACCTGGCGGAAAAAGCTGTTTCAGCTGTGCAGGGCCCGGCTTTCCACAGAAAGGACATTGGCACCACTGACTTGATTGATAAGAGAGTTGACCATATCAGGAAGATGTCGCCAAGGTAAGCTTGTGCCGGCAGTTAGGAAAATATCGCACCATGAAAGAAAATTTAAGAAAGCATTTTCTGGAAAAGAGGAACGCGCTTCAGGAAAAGCAGATTCAGGATTGGAGCAGAATTATCAGGGCTAACCTCGAATCCCTGCCGGAATTCCAGAGAGCCAGGAGCTGCATGGTCTTTGTCTCCAAAGGCAGCGAAGTTTTTACCCACGATTTAATCCAGGAAAACCTGACAAGAAAAAGGATTTCCGTGCCTGCCACAACCAAGGCGCATATCATCCCGGCCGTAATCAATTATTTTGACGAGCTTAAGGAAGGCATGTTTGGGATTCTTGAGCCCAGAAAGATTGTTGAAATGGACAAAGAGGACATTGATTTGGTTATTGTCCCGGGGATTGCCTTTGATGAAACTGGCAACAGGCTCGGCTATGGGAAGGGGTATTATGATAAGTTCCTGAAATTGGTTGGCTGCCCAAAAATTGCCCTTTCTTTTGAAATGCAGATTGCAGAAGAAGTGCCGCGGCACAGCAATGATGTCAAAATGGATATCATTGTGACAGAGCAAAGAGTTATAAAGCCTGGCAGGTAATAGACAGCAATAATAAATTAACTATATTTAAGTTTTGGCATATTTAAGTTTTGGTGCAAGATTAAAAAGAGCGGAAAAAATGGACTTGAAAACACATTCTGTCGAGCAGGCTATAATAGACATCAGGAACGGAAAATTCATAGTAATTTTCGACCCTGAAAGGGAAAAAGAGGGGGACTTGGTCATTGCCGCCAAATTTGCCACCCCGCCAAAGCTTAAGTTTCTCATGCAAAACTGCTACCAGCAGGTCTGTGTTCCAATGACCGAGCATCTGCTGAAGAAGATGGGGATTCCGCCGATGACTTATTATTCAGAGGATTTCCACGGCTGCAGGTACGCGCTGTCATGTGATTCCAAAAAGGGAGGCACTGGCGTTTCTGCACGTGACAAGAGCCTCGTTATCCAGGACCTTGTTGCAGGCAGGCTTGAAAACCTGAGCATGCCGGGCCACACCTTCCCATTGATTGCCAGGCCTGGCGGATTATTCCAGAGGCGCGGCCACACAGAGGCTTCCATTGACCTGCTGAAACTGGCAGGCATCAAGCCTGAAATTGCTGTTCTTGCTGAAATCATAGACAATAAGCGCGCAGAGTCAGCCACTGGAGAGGAGCTTGAGGCATTTATCGCGAAAAATGGCCTTACAGTTGTCAAGATCCAGGACATTCTGGATTTTATGGCCAGGCCAGGCGAGCCGCAGCTGAATATCACTGCTGAACTGAAGGAAAAGCCAGCTCAATAAAACAATAAAACATATAAATACCCCTAAAATCGCATTGATTGGTGGGGAAAAATGGCACCAATTTCTTTCATGGACGACCTCAGGAAAAAAGATCCGGCAGTGGCTGAAACTATAGACCACGAATTGAGGCGCATCAGGAATGGCGTCGAGCTTATTCCTTCTGAAAATTTTGTTTCCCTTGCAGTGATGCAGGTCATGGGAACTGTCTTTACAAACAAGTACTCTGAAGGCTACCCGCATAAAAGGTATTATGGAGGCAATGAATATGTTGACATGGTTGAGGACATTGCTGTTGAGCGGGCAAAAAAGCTGTTTGGCGCTGAGCATGTGAATGTCCAGCCTTATTCCGGCAGCCCTGCCAACCTGGCATGCTTTTTTGCATTCATGAGCCTGGGCGATGATTTCATGGGCCTGGACCTGTCCTGCGGCGGCCATCTCACGCACGGCAGCCCTGTTAATTTCTCAGGCAAATGGTACAAGATACACAGCTATGGTGTCAACAAGGACACAGAGCTCATGGAGATGGATGTCATAAGAAAACAGGCAAAGGAAGTCAAGCCGAAAATGATAATTTCCGGGCTGACAGCCTACCCAAGAAAAATTGATTTCAAGGCATTCCAGGAAATCTGCGACGAAGTTGGCGCAATCCACATGTCTGATATTTCGCATATTTCCGGATTGGTCGTTTCAGGCGTGCATCCGAGCCCGGTACCGCATGCAGATGTTGTCACAACAACAACGCATAAGACATTGAGGGGGCCAAGAGGGGCCATGATAATGTGCAAGGAAAAGCATGCAAAGGCAATTGACAAGGCTGTTTTCCCGGGATTGCAGGGCGGGCCTCATGACCACATCACAGCTGCAAAGGCAGTTGCATTTGGCGAGGCCCTTCAGCCAGACTTCAAGGAGTATGGAAAGCAGATAGTCAAAAATGCAAAAGCAATGGCTGAAGAGCTTATGCGAAAAGGGGTAAAGCTTGTCACAGACGGGACAGACAACCACCTTATGGTAATAGACCTGACCAAAAGCATGGGCAGGGATTTGACTGGAAAAGGCAAGGAGATACAGATTGCCCTGGAGGAAGCAGGGATTTACACAAACAAGAACACAATCCCTTATGAGCCTGGCTCGCCATTCAACCCTTCGGGCATAAGGATCGGGACTCCTGCAATAACAACAAGAGGCATGAAGGAAAGCGAAATGAAAGTGATTGCGGACGGAATTTCCAGGGTCATTGCCAAGTTTGAGGACAGGGACGCAATAACCAGAGTCAATGAGGACATTCTTGAAATGTGCAAGAAATTCGAGCTATATCCCGGGCTGGACATATTGAAGATGAAGTGAATAAGATTTATATAGCGCTGATTTCTCTCATATTGTATGCCAGCCAACATAATCAATGGAAAGGCGCTTGCCGATAAAATCCGAGATAAATTGAAGGAAAAAATATCCAAGGGCAATGCAAAGCCGGGCCTTGCCATAATCCAGGTAGGCGACAATCCTGTATCGGCAGTTTACATCAACAAGAAGATGCTCGCTGGCAACGATGTCGGCATCAACATGCAGCATGTCAAGCTTCCTGAGAATTGCAGGAATGAGGATGTGCTCCAGAAGATTGATGAGCTGAACAATTCGCCCGAGATTCATGGCATGATAGTCCAGCTCCCGCTGCCAAAGCAGCTTGACACCAATCTGGTCATGAACGCAGTTCTGCCACACAAAGATGTTGACGGATTTCACCCAGTCAATATTGGCAACCTTGCAGCAGGTTCTCCGAAATTCATTCCAGCAACAGCCAAAGGCATATTAAAATTGATTGAATCAACAGGAATACCATTGAAAGGCAGGCATGCAGTTGTTGTTGGCAGGAGCAACATTGTCGGAAGGCCGACAAGCTATCTTCTGCTGCAAAAGGATTGCACTGTCACTGTATGCCACAGGGAAACAAGGGACTTGGCCAGCCACACAAGACAGGCTGATATCCTTGTGGTTGCAGTCGGAAAAATCGGACTGATAACAGGGAGCATGATCAAGCCAGGCGCAATTGTAATAGATGTCGGGATGAACAAGACAGAGGACGGCAGGCTTTGCGGCGATGTTGACTTCAATACAGCAAAAGATTTTGCAGGATGGATTACCACTGTGCCTGGCGGAGTAGGGCCGATGACTGTGGCTATGCTTTTAGAAAATACGTATGAGGCTATGGTGAATAATCCTTTCAAATAAACAGTATTGAATTCTGCAGGTGAAAAATAAGGTTTATAAAGAGTTCATCACTTCTAAGTAGAGAGGCAGTAATATCATGGACCTAAACAAAATTGTTGCGAAATCTGTGGAACTTAAACTGATTGACGGCTCGATCGTGCGCGGCAAGGTTCTGACTAGGGACATCGCAGAGAAATTGGATATCTATAATTTTGACTATCCATTTGGGGGGAAATATTTCTTCAGGACTGAGGATGGTAATTATGTTAGGCTCAGTGCTCACGGAATTAATAGGGTTGTGGGAACCCATGGGCCTCTCCGGCAGCAGACAAGGCCCTACTCGTTGAAAATAGAAACATACGACTCTGATAAAAAAGGCAGGATAATTGAAAGTTATCCCTCTCAATTTGCCCTGATAAGCTGGCCACTTAAGTCAGGCGCTCAGGTATTGGAGATGGTGAACATAAACTCTCCTCACACAATAAAAAAATTGGACTTAATGCAGAGGTATGGCAATGGCAGGCCGCAGTTGGTTTATAGTGAAAAAGCCCCTGAAGGGGTATTGACAGGGCCCGGCGGCTTGATTAAAGCATTGGTCCAGAACCAGGCCTGATGAAGGCGAATTCTTTCAGTAACTTTTATAAACCTACATTTTCTCCCGGGATTGAGCCAAAATGCTGAAAATCGGAGTTCTATCCTCTACAAGGGCCACAGACATGATTGCACTACTGGATGCAATAAAAAACCGTGAAGTGGATGCCAGGGTGACAGTGGTCATAAGCGACAAAAAGAGCGCATTGGCGCTGGACAATGCAAAAAGGCACGGCATTGCAGCGATTGCTGTCAGCCCGGCCGACAAGTCAAGGGAGGACTTTGACAAGGAGATCTCGGAAATACTTGACCAGCACAGTGTGGAACTTGTTTTGATGATTGGTTATATGAGGATTGTCTCCCCCTGGTTTGTCAACAGGTATAAGCACAGGATAATGAACATTCATCCAAGCCTCTTGCCCGCCTTTGCCGGCGGCATGGACAAGGATGTGCACAAGACTGTCCTGGACTCAGGAGTAAAAATAACAGGCTGCACACTGCATTTTGTTGACGAGTCAGTGGATGGCGGGCCAATAATAATGCAAAAGGCAGTTGCAATTCAGGAAAGCGAGAGTGTGGACACATTGAAGGCAAAAGTCCAGAAGGCAGAGCAGGAAATCATAATCACTGCAGTAAAACTTTATTCACAGGGCAAGCTGAAAGTTGAGGGCAATAAGGTTGTGTCAGCTGCATGAATCACTTATGAAGGGGCGACGCTGAAATGAAGGTTTATTTTGTAACCCAGAATGATTATAAGGTCAAAGAAGTCAAGGCAATCATGAAGGAATATGGGATTAAGATAGATAAGCTCAACCTGGAAAAGGATGAGATGAAGGAAAAGCCCATTGAGCAGGTTGCAGTTGAAAATGCCGAGAAATTTGCGCGAAAGCATAATGTCCCGGTAATAGTGGAAGACACTGGCTTTTATTTTCATGCCTATGGAAATTTCCCAGGGAGCAATCCAAAACTGATGTATGGCCTTTTGGGCTACAAAGGCCTGATGAAGCTCCTGGAAAACGAGCAGAACAGAGGGGCTGAATTCAGGAGCGCTGTTGCATTTTCAGACGGGCAGCAGACCAAGCTGATTATCGGAAAGCTGACTGGCAGGGTCAGTGATTGCGTTCATGGCGAGGATATTGATGTTATGCCGTATGAGAGGATATTCATAGCAGATGGGCATGAGAAGCCATTGGCATTCCTGCCAAGGGCAGAGAAAAATAAGATGAGCCACCGTGCCAAGGCGTTCAGGGAAATGGCGGACTGGCTCAACCAAAAGCATAACCTAAAAAAGGAAGAGAAAGTACAGGACAGCCTCCAGGAAGATGAGTTCCCGGAGATGCACAATTATGAGATGAATGGTGATTATTATTAAGCCAAAGGCTGCCTTAATCAGCGTATTTGACAAGACAGGGATTGCTGATTTCGCTAAAGGGCTGGCCAGGCACGGCATAGAAATTCTCGCAACAGGCGGAACAGCCTCGCTTCTTGAAAAGAATGGGATAAAGATTACTAAAGTCGAATCCTACACTGGCAGCCCTGAAATTTTGGATGGCAGGGTCAAGACACTGCATCCGAGCATCTTTGGCGGAATCCTTGCAATCCGCGGCAAGAAGGAGCATGCTGAGCAGCTTTCTGAGCACAAATTGAAGGAAATTGACATGATTGTCGTGAACCTTTATCCATTTGAAGCCACAATAGCCAAGAATCCAGGCATGGAAGATGCGCTTGAGAACATAGACATCGGCGGAGTTTCGCTTATCAGGGCAGCAGGCAAGAATTTCCAGGATGTCGCCGTGATTGTTGACCCAAAGGACTATTCCAGTCTCCTTGATGAAGTGGAAAAAGGCGGGATTGCCGAAGAAACCCTCAAGAAACTGGCTGTCAAGGCGTTTAGGACAACCGCAGCCTATGATTCTGCAATTGACAATTACCTGAGCGAAAGGCTTGCAGGCGAAAAAGTGATCAGGCCTTTTTTTATGCACGGACAGGAGATGAGGTATGGCGAAAACCCGCATCAAAAAGGCTGGTTCTACAAGAGTGAAAAGTTGGAAGAGGCCTGTGTCGCGAATGCAAAGATGCTGAGCGGCAAGGAGTTGAGCTATAACAACATCCTGGATGCCAATGAGGCTTTCGAGCTTGTAAAGGAATTTGATGAGCCTTGCTGTGCCATCATAAAGCATACCAATCCCTCAGGCGTTGCTGTTGACAATGAGATATCCGAAGCCTACAGGAAAGCCCTGGCCTGCGACCCGCTGTCAGCATTTGGCTGTGTTGTTGCAATGAACAGGAAGTGCGACATAAGGACAGCTGAGCTGATGAAGCCTAATTTTATTGAGGTGGTAATCTGCCCGGGATTTGAGCCTGGCGCGCTTGAATTGCTGAAAACAAAAAAGAATCTCAGGCTGCTTGAAACAGGAAAGATAGGGGAAAGGGCTCCGCAGATGGAAATGCGCACTGTGACCGGCGGCCTTCTTGTGCAGTCAAGGGATTTCCCAAAATTGGACAACAGGACATTCAAAGCTGTTACCAGGAAAACACCTTCGCCAGGGGAATTGGAGGACATGATTTTTGCAATCAGGGTTGCCTTGCACGTAAAATCAAATTCTGTTGTTTTTGTCAAGGATAAGGTCACTGTTGGCATCGGGGCAGGGCAGATGTCAAGGGTTGACTCAGTCAAAATTGCAGTTGAAAAAAGCCAGGGCCTTGTGAAGGGAAGTGTAATGTGCTCTGATGCATTCTTCCCGTTCAGGGACGGGGTGGATGAGGCTGCCAAGGCCGGCGTTTCTGCCATTGTGCAGCCAGGCGGCTCAATCAGGGATGATGAGGTTGTCAAGGCTGCTGACGAGCATGGAATCTCAATGGTTTTCTCGGGCATAAGGTTGTTCAAGCACTGAAGTGAAGGTTCCTAATTTTACCCAAAATTAATGCCAAGCCTCTCCTCAAGTGGAAAAACTCTTTTTGCATTTTCAAGAAATTGGTGCTGGGCGTCTTCCGGCAGTTTTTCAAAGAGCGTCAATGCCCGTTTCACATCCAAAAGCCAGGGAAAGTCAGTGCCCCATAAGTATTTTTTATTCAGCTGCCCATCAGCCATGCTTGCAAGCAGGTCATATTCCATTATGGCAGAATGGATGTCGCTGTGCGTTGATGGCGCAAGCAGGCCGGTTGTCTTGTCAAGCCTCCTTAATTCTCCAGTCATGGCAGTTGTGTTGGTGAAGGCATTGGAATAATCACGCAAGAAATTTTTTCTGTAACCCAGTTCAGATTGCCTTAATCCACCCAGGTTGTGGGCAAGGATAACATTCACTCCAGGGTTCCTTTCAAGCCTGTCCCTGATCTTTGCATCGGATGTGTTCTCTTCAAAGTCATCTGAGCTGCAATGGTTCAGCACAGGGATGCCTGCTTTCCCGGCTATTTCATAATAAGGGTCAAGTGCAGGGTCATCTATGTCCAGGCCGAGCAGGGATGTCGGCACCTTCAGCCCGATGATTTCAGACCTCTTCGCCAGTTTCTCAATTTGTTTAGGTGTGGTTTCCCTGTACTCAAAAGGCGAGTCGGGAGGGGAGGCATACGGCGCCAAGATTAAATATGCCCCAAGCAATAAGTCAGGATTGGCTTTCACAACATCAGCCATGAGTGGGTTCAAGTCAGGATTTGTCCCTACAATAAAATATTTTAGGTCATGGGTGTGGTTTCCCTGCGTGTCAAAAAATTTTTTCATAAACCTTAGATTATCAAGTGTAAAGCCCTCATTCAGCAGTGGCCCGTACATTGCCTGGGTGTCGATAATTTTCATGCTAATCAGCGTTTTCTCAGTTTATAGTTTATAAATTGATTATTTCAATGTTTATTTTGCGTTGATTTTATAACCTTATAACCCGAACAGGTTAACATTATAATACCAACCGAGAACACCTTGAAGTGCCCTGCACCTCTTCTTTTTATTCATCTTTGGCAGGATGGTGGCATTTTTAAGATTTTGCAATCTTATTCAATCCAAATGAATTTTGCATGCAATATTGTGAGGATTAGAGCATTTTGAGCTTGCCTGTGAACTCGTCGATCTTTGTGTCATCATCAGGGCCAATGCCCAGGCAGGTCACAGTTCCGGGCTGGAGGACTGTGTAGCCTGCGTCGGTTATTAGGGCAGTCTTTAGCCCCCCGTCACGGCAAAGCGCCATGTATTTTTTAAGCTCCTTTTCATCGCTGACTTCCAAAACGATTTTTTTGCCTCCCTCTGCCCTCCATTTGTCCAGGATTTTTCTGTCAGTTTTTAGCGCTGCCTCCAAAGAGGCGTGCGCAACCTGTGCAGCCATTTTGCCCTTTGGCAGTTTTAAGTCCTTTCTGACTATTATTACTTGTTTCATTTTTAAGATCAGCCAGCTCAATAAGCAGCTCAATGAGCGGAATTTACATAGCATTCGTCACACATATGTGTAGCGGGAAGCCCGATAGCCTGTGACAGTTCCTCTTTTGTTGCATAAACCAGGGCTTCATTCTCCTGCATCCCGAGTGCCTTCTTAATTTCAGGAAGTGATTTCCCGTGCGCAATAAGCTCCTCAGTTGTGTGGAAATCAATTGCATGGTTGCATGGGTGCCTTATGGCAGGGAAGGTGATAAACAGATGGATCTCTTTGGCGCCAAGATGCCTTAGGTACTTGATATCATGCTTGATGGTTGTGCCCCTGACTATGGAATCATCCACAATTATGACATATTTCCCCTCAACCTCCTCCCTGAAGACATAATGGTCGGCTATGGTGTCCAGTTCCCTGTGCTCCTGGGTTGGCTGGAGGAATATCCTCGGCGAGAATGGGTGCTTTTCAATTGATGAATTGTAGGCAATGCCGGTTGTATTTGCCAGGTGTATGGCTGCTGCCTCAGCTGTCCGCGGGACAGGGCAAATGATCAAGTCTGTTTTGTGCTTCATTAAATGATTGTATTCAGGGGTGGACATGAACCGCTTCCACATTGCGTCGACTATTAATTTCCTGATGTTTTTTACAAGGTTGTTGTTGAGATAGGAGGATGCCCGCATAAAATATGATGCTTCAAAAGGGCATAATTTTATTCTGGAAGGCATTATTTGCTTTCTTATCACGTCAAGGCTGCTGTTGATAAAAATCATCTCGCCCGGCGCTATTTCATCATAAGCCTGCCGGCCTGATGCATAGAGCTTGTTTGATGTGCCCTTGAAAAGCATTTTTTCGAGTGCAATTGTTTCAGAGGCAAACGCATAATCAGTGATTTCGCCTTCATTGCCATCATGCTCCCGTGCCACGCCATAGAACAACGGCCTTCTTCCTTCCGGGTCCCGGAATGCGACCAGGCCGACATTATTGATTATGGCAATAGCGCTGTATGTTGCCTTAACACGCTCCATGACACCCCTGACAGCCATCTCAATCTTCTTGCCGTCGTCCAAACTCTCCGAATTCGAATGGAATTCCTCTGAAAATACCTTGAGGATTGCCTCCACATCATTGTTGCCAGCTTTCCTGAGCCCAAGATTTGTAAAGTATGCATCTATTTCAGCGTAGTTGTGCACATCTCCATTGTGCACGATTACAATTCCGCCGTGCGGGGCGTGCAGTGGCTGGATGCTGGCCTGGCTCATCCTGGATTTCTCCTCGTGGGACAAGTCCTTGTCCGATGCTGAGACTGTATAGCCTGCTGTGGGGTACCTGACCTGGCCAACCCCCATGAACCCGGTCATCTGGGAAAGCTTGGCCTTTGTGAATACCTCTGACACCTTGCCATGCCCTTTTTCAATCTTTAAGGGATTCAGGTCAAGGACTGTGTGCTCAACGGCCAGCTCGCGGAGCATTTTTTGCTTTTGCTTGTTTATAGAGAATTTTCTGATTGTCGCGACGCCAGCGGAAAAATCGCCCCGGTTTTGCAGCTGGTACAGCCCGTGCGCTACAAGGGCGCCCATATCTTTCCGGTTTTGATTAGATATTATCCCTATGACCCCGCACATGATTTTATGAGAAGGGGAGGTGGTTTATAAAATTACTGCTAATGGTTATGAGGGAGCCGGGACACTTGTGCACAATTACACAAGCGGTGTCTTTCCGCCGTAAAGTGCAGAGAATTTGCCGCCCTTGAATTCCAGCGTGAAGATATCTGTGTTCACTTTGGTCGCCCTCATTTTGACGACCCTGATATTTCTGTCAATTTTGCGCGCCCGGGGGGCAAGTTCCACATGGATTATGCCATCCGCCAGGAAATCTTCAATTTGGTATTCGCCATATTTATCTCCTGTTAGCCGCATCTCAGAAATCAAAAGTGAGGTAATTGACAAATCGCGGAAAAATTCAAACAGGTAAAACAGCTGTGTCCTTGCATTGGCAAAATCTGAGAGCACGTAAAGCGCTGACAGCGAGTCCAGTGCAAAAATGCCCAAATCACAGTTTTCCCTGACTTTTTTCAGTATGTTTTTCAGGACATTCAGCCAGTCGCCGGCCTGTTTGTCGCTCAGTGATTTGACTTGTTTTCTGATTGCCCCGAGGTCAGTGATTATCATTGCGCCTTTTCCTGATTTTACCCTCGCAACTGCGTCATTGATCTTGCCAATGTCATCCAAAATGACCAAGTTGATTTGCTTCAGGTCAAACCCCATGTTCACAAGGTGCTTAACCAGGCTTTGGTAGGACTGTTCCAAAGACAAGTAAAGGCCGATCTTGCCTTTCAGCGCCTCGTTGTAAAGAACATTGAATGTAATGGAAGATTTCATTGTGCCGGCTGTTCCAGCTATAAGAACTACATGGCCTTCAGGTATGCCACCCTGTATTTCACTATCGAGATTGCTTATGTATGTTGGCACCCTTCTAAGCTCGAACTCTCCCGCCATCTTGACCTCTTTTTTGTTCAACTGCCATGCATCGCATTATGCATGAGCCAATGCCCTGTGCAATCACATATTATATTGTTATTATATTAACCTTATATTAACCTTGAATATTATGTCTTATGGGTTATATATTTTATATATTGCCTTTTCATGGTGGACATTGCATCCGGCAGTATTTCGCTTTTATGGGATGTTGATTGCTTAATGCTTATTTAAGTTTTGTGCTTCAGCACAGTCATTTTACCCTTTCCTGTTGTCACGACTATGCTCACCTTTGCAGCATCAAGGCTTGAGCCCACTATCATGCCATCTGTCTTGTATTCCCAGATTTTCTTCCCGATGTACCTTCCAGGCGGGATTGTCATGATATCAGAATAGCTCCCTGACTGCTGTGTAATCCCTGCAACACCAGGCACATAATTCAGCAGGAATTGGCCTTCAGCATCCAGGACATACACTGAATGATCGTATGAGCATGCGACAATCTCAAGCCTCCCATCCCCATCCACATCAGCCGCTATTGGAGGGGCAACGACCCAAAAGCTGGTTTCGTAGCTCCAAAGCTTGTTGCCATCTGAAGCCAGCGCATATACCTGGTCATCACAGCATCCGAACAATACTTCCATTTTTTTATCGCCGTTTATGTCCGCCAGTGTGGCAGAAGAGGGAATGCTGGCCCCTGCCTTGTATGTCCAAAGGACTTCGCCATTATGGTCAAAGAGGTACAAAAACCCGTCATTTGTCCCCACGACAATATGGTCTTCGCCGTCCCCGAAAACATCGCCAACTGCAGGCGATGCAGTGATTTTTCCCTGGCATTTGTGCTTCCAAACCAGCTTGCCTTCAATGGAAATGCAGTACAGGGTTCCGTCATTGCTCCCAAATACAAGGCGCCTTTTCCCGCCCACCATCAGGAAAGCAGGGGATGACTCAATTCCGGATGCTGCCTTGCTAATCCACTTAAGCCCGCCCAGGCTGTCAAGGCAATACAAATTTGAATCGCTGCTGCCGAAAAGGATGTCCTCAATCCTTTCATGCCCGTCAATGGAAATAAGGGGCGTTGTCTTTACCGGGCCTTTTGCCTGGAACTCCCACATGTAATTGCCATTTGAGTCAAGTGCATAGACCGAGCCATCATCCCTGCCAAAGACAATCTCCATGTTGCCGTCATAGTTGATGTCCATTATCCTTGGCTCTGATTGTATGGATTCTGAGAATTCTGTAGGCTGGAACAATTGCTGCATGTCTGTTTTTGCAGCCTTGGCTGGCGAAAACACCCATTCGATCTTGTCTTCCTTCACGGCAAACAGCCTGCCGTCCTTGGTGCCGAAAACAGCCACATGCTGCCTCATTTTGTCGAGGTCGGCAATGATAGGCCTTGTGGTTATGTCAGTCTTGATATCTAGGCTGGAGGACATCTCAAGCCTGCCTGTCCTTTTTCCAAGAAGATGCTGCACTGAATTGTAAAGTCCCATCCAGGCTCTACCATATTTTGGCGGATATATAAATTTTTCTCAGTGGCGCATAAAGGACTCATTTATTGAAAGGCGTTAGATGTAAAAATAGGTTGGAATGCCTTTGCAAATCTTTTTAAATGACCATTATTATCACTGTGTAATGGATGCAAATAGACGTGTTGTTATAACAGGTGCCGGAGTTGTTTCCCCTATAGGCAATGATGTTGAAACATTCTGGAATAATTTACTTGCGGGAAAGTCAGGCGTAATTGCAGTTGATGAAGACTGGATTGGCAGACAGACTGAGGTTATGGACCGCGGTGAAAAAAAAATAATTGATGTTTTTCAAACACGTGTTTACGCACCGGTTAGGGATTTTGATGAGAGCAGGCTTGGCTTCAGGGAAGGCCAAAGAAGCGATTTTGTCTCAAAATTTGCAATCGATGCAGCTCGACAAGCTATTGAGAATGCGGGCCTGGAAACTAGATTGGTTGGCCCGGACAAGCAGAAACAATATGAAATTCTTGGGATTGATACAGATCGGGCTGGTGTAATGATAGGAACGGGCATCGGCGGCCAGACAACAGATGTCGAAAATTATGAAAGATACTTAAAAGGTGATTATAGAAACATTAGCCCATTGGCAGTGCCAATGATTATGGCAAATGCTGTGCCCGGAATGCCTGCTATAAAATACAAGTTTCACGGTCCATCGGGCGTAATTGCAACCGCATGTGCAACAGGAACAGACACCATTGGACATGCATATCAGCAAATTATTCTCGGAAAAGCTGATTTAATGCTGGCTGGTGGTTCTGAAGCTCTGCTTAGGGATGGAGGTTATACATTTTATCTTTTTAATAAGGCAGGTGCAATGACAACAAGGCACTATGACGACCCCACAAAAGCCAGCCGGCCATTTGATAAAGACAGGGATGGGTTTGTGATGGGAGAAGGAGCAGGTGTACTAGTGCTTGAAGAGCTTGAACATGCAAAAGCAAGAAATGCACCAATACTTGCTGAGGTTGTAAATTATCATTCAACAACTGATGCATATAATCTTACAGATCCTGATCCAAATGGCACACAAGTAATCAGGCTTATGAAGGAAGTTATGGCTGAACGAGGCATTGACCCAAAAGAAGTTGATTACATCAATGCACACGGCACATCAACAATAAAAAATGATGAAGCTGAAACTCAGGCAATAAAGGCTGTTTTTGGGGATCATGCGTATAATCTATTGGTCAATTCATCTAAGTCAATGATTGGGCATTCGTTGGGCGCCAGCGGGGCACTGGAAGCAATTGCCACTGCACTTTCGCTCAAGCATGGCAAGGTGCACCCGACAATTAATTATGAAACGGTTGATCCTGGCGACCCCAAAATACCAGGCTCGGCCCTTGATTTAAATTTTGTGCCTGATGTGGCAGTTGTGCAGCCGATTAGAATTGCTTTGACTAATTCTTATGGATTTGGCGGGCATAATGCAACTTTGCTTTTGGCAAAATATGAAGGCTAATTTCCGATTTTAGTATTTTGTTTTATTCTTGGGCTTTGTCCGAAAAGTTAGTTTGGGCATCAATTTTGCGAAGTCCATTCCAGGATGGGTTAGGCATTTTTCGGGGTTGCAGAGGAGAAAAATGCAATTTGCGAGAAGCTGCAATGCTGAGCGGATGCCCAAACCAAGCCGAAAGGCGAGTTTTCGGACAAAGCCTTATTCTAGACAAAATTTATATAACCCCTATTGTTGATTGAGACAATGGACAATAAGAACAACAATCACAAAAATAATTTGCACAATAATAAAACCAATGGAAAGAATGGCAACCATAAAAATGATAATAAAAATAATCACAATAACCAGAAGGCAGAAGACTTTGAGGGATTATTCTGGGCTGACCAGCTGGCTGAAGAGATTATTGGCAGGGAAAAATTTCGTTATCTGGAGCAGGAAACTCCCAAATTCGACAAATTTACAGTGAAAACTTCTGCTTCCCTGTCAGGCGTTCTCCATATAGGGAGATTGAGTGATACAATAAGGGGAAGCTCGGTTTACCAGGCCTTGAAGGATGCCGGAGCCAAGGCACGGCTGATCTGGGTGGCTGAGGACATGGACCCCTTGCGAAAAGTCCCTGAAGGAGTGCCCAAAGACTATGAAAAATATATCGGGATGCCAGTTACAGACCTGCCGGACCCGGAAGGATGCCACAAAAGCTATGCCGACCACCACGTTGCCGAGTATTTCAAGGTCCTGGATGAATTCGTGACTGAAAAAATGGAAAAGTTTTCCATGCGCGCGGAATACAAGGCAGGAAATTTCAGGCCTTATATCAAAAAAATCCTGGACCAAATCGAGACAATAATTGAAATCCAGAACAGGTACAGGACTAATGCCCTGAAAAAAGGATGGTCGCCCTGGACCCCGATTTGTGACAATTGCGGGAAAATAATTACCCCGAAGGTGACTGGCTTTGAAGGCGGCAAAGTCCAGTATGTTTGCAAGGATTATGCATTTGAAAAATATACTGCCACAGGATGCGGCCATCGTGGGGAAAATGACCCTTTGAAGGGCAATGGCAAGCTGGTCTGGAAAAGCGAATGGGCAAGCCAATGGGCCTTGTGGAAAGTTGTTTCAGAGGGCGCGGGAAAGGAATACCAGGTGCCGAACAGTGCATTCTGGATTAATGCTGAAATTGTGGAAAAGGTGCATGGCTTTCCGAGCCCGGTCCCGATTTTTTATGAGCATTTGATGATTGACAATGTCAAGATGTCAGCCTCGCTTGGCAATGTGGTTTACCCGTCGGACTGGCTGGAGGTTGCGTCGCCCGAGCTTCTCAGGCTTTTTTACAACAAGAGGCTCATGACCACAAGAAGCTTTTCCTGGAAGGATTTGCCTGTTTTATATGATGAGGAGGATTATTATGCAGGTGTCAGCGCCGGCGAAATTATCCTGGAGAACAAGAAGGAAGAGGCGCACATCAAAAGGCTCTTCCAGATATCCCACGGCCATGCTGAAACCAGGACATGCCCCGTGTCATTTTCCCATGCAATTGTTGTTTCCCAGATCTCAAACAAGGATGAAGACATAGTCAAGAGCCTGAAAAAAACAGGGCAGTACGATGACGCCAGGAAGGATATAATTTGGGAAAGGATTGGCAAAGTCAGGAGATGGCTTGACAAATATGCGCCAGTCGAGGCAAAATTCGAAGTCATGGAAGAGATTCCAAAGGGATTGTCATTGAGTTCAGCACAAAAAAAAGCGCTGCACACTCTTGCCGGGAGGCTTTTGGAAAAAGAATGGCAGGAAAAGGAGCTTTTTGAGGAAATTTATGCCATTGCGAAGGAGCTGGGCATGCAGGGCAGGGAGGTTTTTGAGGCAGGCTACAGGGTTTTGCTGGACAAGACAAGGGGGCCAAAGCTCGCCCCATTTATTTTGATGCTTGGCAGGGAAAAAGTGGCAGGAATGTTTAAAGAAGTGTAGTGCATCGGGCTTGTGGGCAATACTGCCGACTATCAGGATATTATTTTTTCGCTGTTTTCTTCTTCTTTGGCGGCATTATGGAATAAACAACTGTTTTGTATGTTTTATGGGGCCTGAATTTTTTCTTGAAGAACAGCATGGGGGCATCGCTCCCGCCAAGGTTGACCTCATGGAATTTCATTTTTTTGAGGTATGACAGCTCATCGATGTATGCTGTTTCGCCCAAGCCATCAGCACTGTAATCAAGGATGCCTATCGCGGAGTAGGCTTTTTTTGAGTTTGGGATTCGCCAGCCGGCTGAAATAGTTGCCGGCTTTCCATCAACAAGAATGCTCCTTGCATAATCGCAGCCCTTGAAATTATTGTCAATAAGCTTGATATATTTCCCAATTTCTGCGCGGTCTCTCAGGGCCCTTTTTCTCACCCATCGCTTTACAAGCTCCTTCAATTGCGATTTCTTGAGTGACCTGGATGAGACAATCCTGACTTTGTGGAAACGATAGAGCCTGTTGCGCAAATTGCGGATTTTTTTCCAATTTTTGCCGGGTATATTTTCGTCAAAGCCTTTGATCTTGAACAGCGGCCAGTGGAGCGAGTAGTTTATGCGCGGGAAATGAAATTCATTTTTTGCCTTCTTCATGACAGACTTGCGCAAATTTTCCCGCGTCTCCACAACAACCTTTTTTGCCTTGTCGTGCCCGATGGCGAAGTTAACAAAGTCAATAAAGATTTTCTGCCTTATTTTGGCAGGGGCAATGACCTCGTCAAATGTGTGCCATGTGCCTTTGCGGCCGCGCAGCGCAAGAACTCCCATATGTTTCCCAAAGTGGACAAAAACAGGCCTGCACCCTTTTTCCCCCATGTAAAGATAATGCTGATAATTGTGCTCTGGCCCGGTGCCGTATTTCCTGATTGCCTTAAGCACAATTCTTTTATGCGCCTTAAGCTGCAATATTTTTATTGCCATTGATGAATCATTGACTGATATCTATTTATGTTTTTTTATATTTTATGATTGAAGATGTGCATAAAGTAGAGTAGGCAATCATAAATGGAAAAAATCACAGGCAATGATAAAGAAAAACACAAAAATTACTTTGCTTCCGGGTTTGGGCTTTCAAGCTGGGAATTAAGCTTGTTGGCATCAATCTCTGTCATATTGTATATTTCATGCTTGATGCCGTACCTGTCCAGGGCTATTGTGAAAATCCTGTTGATCATCTCATTATAAGTGATGCCAAGAGATTTTGCCGCTTTTGGCAGGGTGTTGTCAGCGCTTATGCCTGGATTTGGGTTTAATTCGAGGACATAAGGCGTTCCATCTGCTGAGAGCCTGAAATCAATTCTCCCGTAATCCCTTGCGCCAAGAATCTTATAAGTGTCGAGGGCAATCTTCCTTAGCTTGACCTCCAGGCTTTTTGGCAGGTCTACGGGGCATATCTCAACGCTTTTCTGGAAAATTTCGCTTTCCTTGTCCCACTTTGCATCATAGGTGAAAATCCTGTGCATACCTGGCTCAAGCTCGCCAAAGACAATTTCACTGACAGGCAAGGCCTGGGCTGTGCCATTGTTGCCCCACACACCAACTGCAAACTCCCTCCCGTCAATATACTCTTCCACAAGGGCAGGCTGGTTATATGTGCGGATAATGTAGCTGACCCTCCTCATTAATTCTTTCTCATCATTTACAATTGCGTCATTGGTTATGCCAATGCTGTTGTCCATGGCAACTGGCTTGACAATGAGCGGGAAAGTCAGGTCAGGGCTCACTTTCTTGTTCCTGGAATAGAAAACCTGGAATTTCGGAGTCGGGATGCCGTAATAATTCAAAATTTCCTTGACTTTGACCTTGTTCATGCACAGTGCAAGTGTCAATGGCGCTGAGCCTGTGTAAGGGATTCCAAGAAGCTCCAGCATCGCCGCGACATGAGGCTCAAAGAAGCTGTTGCCATTAAACCTTTCGCAGACATTGAATGCCATGTCCACATTTGCCTTTCTGAGCTTCTCAAAGGTTTTTTCATTCACATCAAAGAATGACACTTCATGGCCATACTCCTTAAGCGCTGTGACAACGCTTCTGCCAACTTCGACAAGGTCGTCCTCGACTTCCTTGAACTCATTATCCTCGAAGACATTTGAAAGAACCGCGACCCTCATAAGCGCACCCTCGGTACATTGATTGCACAGAAATTTTTAGACAAAACTGTCACAGTCTTGGTTTTTGAGAACAGACTGGATTTCTCATGGCTGGATTGGTCAACTCTGGCTACCATTTTTTGCTAGTCGTTGCTGTTTCCAGCCGTTTTAGTTGGTTAATTGAGATTTTCATTTCAATTTTTTATAAATTATGTCCTAGCTAATATTTAAATATTTTTATTTTGCGCGGAATTTTTTTGGAATTTTGATGAAATTTGATAAAAAAATGGCTGAAATCGGTTCTAATCGCATATTTTTGCCTAAAATCAGCAATAAAACCGCAAAAGCAAAAAAAATTAGAATAAAAAAATGCAAAATCCGACCGGAATCAATCAACAGATAATTAACAAATACATTTCAGGCACTCAACTAATCATTGTCATCAGGGTCATTCCCATCAAAATTGTCTCCCCAGTCATCGTCTGAATCATCATCAAAATAATTTTTCCATGGTCCTTCCATCCTTCTCACCTCCTTAAAGAGTTTTGATTTCCGCCCCTCTTGGCATTGCTTCTCCGCACTCAGGGCAATATTCCTCTTCCTCATCCATCAGATAGCCGCACATTGGGCATTCGAGCTCCGCCATAATCATCACCCCGATGTCCGCTAAAAGTTAAGGCAGGGAAATTGATGCAGGACAGGTGCATTGCAGTTTCCTGTTTTCAGTTTCTGCAACCCGATTCCCCCACTTCCATTTCTCATGCCTTTCTTCTCGCGACTTTTTTGTTTTTTTGATTTTTTATTATTTTTCTATTCAAGGCAGGAGTGGCTACATAGTTTTTATGTATTTAAATCTTATCTTTCCGCATATCCTTCTCTGAAGCTCTATAATGGCATCCCGATTTCGTGCATCAATTCCACGTATGATGCAGCGCTCCATGCCTGTGCCTTGCATCCCTGCGGCTTAAGCCTGGAGGCAGAGCTTACTTCTGAATGGTGCCCTAAGAATCCCTGGTATAGTATGTCGCTGGTGCTGGAGTTAAGGATGCCCTGGATTTCCTTGGAAAATCCCCTCCGGCTCACTTGGTGCATTGAGATTGCTGCCAAGTTGTTGATAAAGTACCATGAATCACCGCGATGGTAGCTTTGGTTGTTTTCTCCGGTGTAGTCTTGGGTAAACAATGGAGAGCCTTTGTCAATGGTTGCCAGCCCGCCCCAGCCCAGCCATATTCTGTCCAATGCATATGAGAAGACTTTCCGCCATTGCATGCCGGATAAGAGTTGTGGGTAGATGTAATGCGCAAGGAAGACATTGGGTCTTTGCGTAGCATCCCCGAGGCCATCGCACAATTTTTCCCCGTCATAAAAGAGCTCCCTTGTGCTTTGCGAGTAAATTTTCTCTGATTTAAGGCAGAAATCATAATTTTCAGTGTCTTTCAGGAGTTTTGAGAGTTTTTTTGCCACTTCCAGCATTTTCAGGAAAAGGCATTGAATCTCAATCCTCTTGCCTTGCCTTGTGTCCCCTCCATAATCGGTGTCCATCCATGTTTCCAGCGGATTATTGTAAATCAGGCCCCTGTCCAGGTATTTCTCCATAATTGATTTCAAAGAAAAATCAAGCTTGTCCTTGAAATACAGAAGGTCCTTTTCAGGCAGGATATCATCCAGCAGCTTCCGCTTTTCAAGCGCTTCTATAAGGTCACCCAGCCTCTTGAATGCCCATCCCACAGAATCAGCGCTTGCCAGTTCTGACTTCGGAAACCTATTGGTGAGGCGGCCATCCTCCCTGAGCTGGCGCAGCAGGCGCTTCAGGATTTTTGCAACAAGCTTATACTGCTCCTGGGCAATCAATGCCCCGAGTGATATTGCCTCATCCCTGCTCCAAAACTGGAAAAACCATGGCAGGCCTGCAAAAATCCCATCCTCGTGTGGGATTGAAACATACAGTGAATCGATGGAAGCGGATGCGCAAGCATATGCAACTGCAAATGCCGGGTCTGGCAATGCAAATTTCTGGGCACCCAGTCTTTTTTGGTGGCTTTCAATCTCATCCTGCCACTCATGCGCATGCCTTTGCAGTTTATCAGCATTTTCAACAGCTTCCTCCTGAATGTCAGAAAACCCAAATGAGAGGCTTAATGCTTTTTCACAGGCAATTGAAAATGCCCTGAACACGTACAATTCCTTTGGGGAGGAATTCCTTTCAGCATCATATGGATAATAGTCCTTTTCCCAGGTCTGGAGCAGCCCGACATCCTTTTCATTGAAATTCCCCTTAATTGCGAGATAAATTGAGTAGGCCTTTTCATTGAGCGTGCTATCCTGGAACTTGGCGTATTCGACGATAATCAGGCCATCCTGCCTTGAGATGGAATAAATCCTCCCCTGGTCATTAAAATCATAGATTTTCCTGCAGTCAAGGTAAACAGCCAGCTTTCCGGTGAATTCCTTTACATTGTACTGGAAGGAGTCGCTGTGCGGCATGAAAAAAGTCTCAGAGATATTTCCTGTTTTCCTTTCGGCACTGCCCGGCCTGACAAGAATGGCTTCAGCCGGGATGGCGTTGGAAAGCGATGCATCATCCTTGTTGTACAGCTGGATCTTGTCAACTGTCTTGAATAATTGCCAGTCTGCTGCTGGCTCACTGCCTGGCTTTGGCCTTAATTCACGAAAGAAATGGCAACCTGAAAACCTGCTCGGATTTTGCCCGGCAGATAGGGACAAGTATCCGCCTCTCTTGTTAGTCAGCAGGAATTCTGCTGATTCCACCTCTTTTTCAGCGTGGTGACCCGCTAAATCATATGATATTTTCACCATTGAACAAATCTTCCGGCCAAAATTGACTAAATGGCCTATTCCTCTTCGATTTCTGAAGACTCCCCGATATTGATTTTCTTGAATTTGCCAGCAAAGACTGAATTTGCCCCGATTATGGACATGTGCAATTGGGTATTCTCAATGCGGGTGTTGGCATTTATTATGCTGTCCCTGAGGATGGAATTCAGTATTGTCACATTGCTTGCAACTGAAACATATGGCCCGACAATTGAATTCTCTATTATTGCGTCCTTTTCGATGTGGACTGGCGGGATAATGATTGAATTTTTTGTTTTGGCGCCCATCATGCTCCTTTTGTCCAGGAAATACCGGTTGGTGTCGAGAAGCGCCTCTGCTGTGCCGCAGTCTTTCCAGACCTGGACTTCAAGGGACTTGAATTTCGCCCCCCTGTCAATCATCATCTGGAAGGCATCCATCAGGTAGTATTCCCCCTTGTTCATCTTTTTCTCCCTGAGCATCTCATTTATGCACTGGAACATCAGCTTGTAATTTCTGACATAATACAATCCGATGTTGACAAGGTTTGAGATGGGAGGGTCGGCCTTTTCTGAAATTTTAGTCACATCCCCGCTTGAATCTGTCTTGATTTGGCCAAACCTTCTTGGGTCTTCAACGCTTTTGACAAAAATCCCGCCGTCTTCCTTGATTTTTTTTAGCTCATCGATTTTAGCGTCGGAAATTGTATCAACGAACCAGATTACGACATCTTCCTTTATGTACGGCTCCGCAAGCTTGACGGCAGTTGCCTGGCCGTTCAGCACAGTCTGCTCGATGAATCTTGTCCTGAACTTGTAGTTGGCATTGACGAATTCCTCAATTTGCTCGCCGAGGTAGCCGGTTATGAAGATTATCTCTGAGATGGACTTGTTGCCTTTTATGCTGTCAAGGATATGCGCAAGGACCGGCTTCCCCGCAACTGTCACAAGGGGCTTTGCCTTAGTGTAAGTGTGCGGCCTCAATCTTGTGCCCATTCCTGCTACGGGTATGATTACCTGCATTTTTACGGATAATTCAGAGGTATATTTAAAATTAATGCCATTGCGCAGACCTAAATCTCACCCCTAAAGAACTTTGCCGCCTCTTCAGGGGGAACCGTGTTGATGTATGCTTCTGTGCCAATTTCAAATCCGGCGAGCCTGGCTATTCGCGGGGTAAATTCAAGGTGAAAGTGAAGATTGCGCCCTGGCGGCGCATTGTGGAGGTAAAAATTGTAAGGATGGCCCAGTTCCTTTAGTTTTGCGAGCACCTTTTGGAAAATATCGGCAAAATCCTGCAATTCAACATAGTTGAGGTCCTGCATGGACGTCAAGTGCCTTTTCGGGAAAAGCCATAATTCATAGTTATATCTCGAAGCATAAGGCGTAAATGCTGCAAAATACTTTGTTTCGATGCATTTTCTGTAGCTTCCTTTCTCAATATCGACAATCCTGCAGTAGGGGCAGTGGCCTTTTTCCTTCTGGAAGGATTCAGCTGCATCTGATTCCTGGCGGATTATTGACGGAACCAGGTTCATGGACAGGATTTGGGTATGGGTATGGACAAGGGAGGCGCCGCCCTCCTTGCCGTGATTCTTGAAAAGAACAACATATTTTGCGCTCGGATTTTTTTGCAGCTCCTTCATCCTGAGGTTGTAGACTTTGACAACTTCAAGTATCTGCTCTTTGGCCAGGTCGTGGAGATGCTGGCCGTGCTGCGGAGTTTCCACCACGATTTCATGCATGCCATAGGGGTTTGAAAACGTGAAAAAATCGTTGTCAGTCCTTATTTCAGGGGTTCCTGCGAGCTCAGTGGCCGGGAACTTGTTCGGGAATACCCTTACCTGCCATGAATTTGCCTTTTCAAGCCTGTAAATTTCAGGAGGCGTCAAATGCTCATTTCCCGGGCAAAAGAAGCATATTTTTTCACTTTGCGCAGATTCCTCTGGCTTGAACTCCCTCGGCCGTGCACCCCTGCCGCTGGATATGATTGCCCACCTGTCCAGAAGATAATCCTTCCTTAGCTCCATTTTCCATCCTTTTTTGCGTCTTTGCTCCCAACAATCAACCAACAATCAACCGATAAATTGATTATGGGCCCTCATAAAATGAAACTATGCTATTTTCAGGCGCTGTAGAAAATCTCGGCTGGTGCCTCGGTCTTGCCATCGGCTCGCATTCTCTGATTTGGCATGAAGATGCAAATTCCTCTTGCAATCTCCTTTGCATATGCTTCTGTGGCAATAAAATGCTCGCATAACTGATGGCAAGACTTACATTTTCTACAGCGCCCTATTTTCAGGCAAAGCCTAATGCTTGTCCACTGCCATATTGTGCGCCCGGATGTAATTCTCGGCAAAATTTTTCCAGTCCGACGTCGAGCTGATTTTCTTGGCCTCATACTTGTTTGCAATCCTTTCTTCCCGCGTCAGCTGCGTATAGTCAAGCAGTATCTGCTTGAGGTTTTCAACAACGCTCCCGTCATTCCTGTTCATCCTGTTGACAACATAAATCCCTGGAAACTTTGATGGCTTGCATTCCTTGCAGATATACCTGCCAAACCCTGCAAGGTCTGTAGTGACTGATGCCACCCCGAGCGCTGCAGCCTCAAGAGGCGTGTAGCCCCAGGGCTCATAGTATGAAGGGAATATTCCCAGCTGCGAGCCGAGGATGGCCTCATAATAATTGAGGTCCAATAATCCATCAGAGCCTGTGAGATAGGTTGGGTAATACACAACCTTGACTTTGTCATCCTTTGAATTTGTAAGGCCCTGCTCGGCAAAGCCGTTGAGGATTGAATCATGCGCTTCGTCATAGAGGTCATGTGTTGCTATGGGCGGCTTGCCGGATTTTTTTAGCTTAAGCCCCTTTTTCTTGAGCTCCTTTGTAAGCTCGGCGCCAAAAACGCTTTCTGCAGTTATCGCAGCGCCTGTTGCCATGGAAAGAATAAGGCTGTTTTTTATGTCGGGCAATGAGTCTTCAATGGATTCATGGATGTCCATGAAATTTGCCCTGCTCTCCAAAACTTCAGGCTTAATGCCGCGCACATTTGCAGGAATCCAGAAAAATGCCACAACTGTCTTGTTGCTTTTCTCTTTCTTCATGATTTGGTTAAGCTGGCCCAGCGCCTTCACAAATACATCAATCCCCTTGTCATGGTATTCATACCGGCCGACGATAAAATAGATGTATGTCTTGGCCAGGTTAAATTGGTAGTAGGGGAAGAAATAATAAATCAAAAAAGATTTTATCCTGGTTTTCAGCAGCTGGTGCTTGATGGCAATTTCCTCCATGGTTGGAAATTTTTCAAGATGAAGTCCGTTGGGCAGCAGCAGGTCAGGCTCCTTTCCCAGCAGGTGCTTTGCTTCTATGCCGGTGATTTCACTGACAGTGGTAAAGATATCCGCATTGTGCGCCGCAGCTTTTTCTGTGAGGTGCTTGGCCTGTATCCCGAATTTTTTTGCTTCACTGTCGCCGTCCAGGGTTCCAAATTTGTTGTAAAGGTCAACATTGTTGGATGCAAGTGTCCTGCCAATCATCGTTGCATGGGTTGTAAAAACTGTCGCAACCTTGCTGTTTGCTGCCTTAAGGTAAAGCAGCCCGCCGGCTGACAGCCACTCATGGAACTGCGCCACAACTTTTGCATTGGATGATTTTGCAACAGCATCGATCAATTTGCCGGCAGAGTATGACCAGATAGTCGGCTCATCGTAATCATGGAAGTGGGTGCCCAGTGAATCAATTTGAAATTTGCTCCACAACTCTCCCTTTATGGCATTGCCTTGCGATGAGAATGATGTAAAATCAATCAGGATCGTTGAAGGCCCCCCTCCAATCAGCCATTTCCCGAAGTGGCATATGATGCCCTCGCGCTTTAACGCATCAAATATATCCCTCAGTTGGTGCGGCGGGACAGTTTCGTGAAATTCCCCTGTTGCCTTGTTTGGAAAATATGGGCCAATCAGATAATAATTAGCATAAGCGCGCATCATTGATTCAGCTTTGCTGCTGACTACTGTGTAAATCCCGCCGACCTTATTGCAAACTTCCCATGAGACTTCGAAAAAAAAGTCTGCTTTTGGCTGTTCGGCTATAATGGTCACCTCTTTGATGTCTCTTTTGTAATATTTACATGAATGATGTTATTATTTACATTATTAATAATGTTAGTTATGAGAGTGTTTTATGAGGGTATTTTCCTTTGGTATTTATCAGTTTTTATGTATATCTTGACCATATCCCTTATATATGCTTTATGCATTGCCAGTATATAAACCTATACCTTCTATTGGCGCAGGACAATGCGCCTCACTGCACAAATACTTTATCGTTTGGCCAATTGTCCCGTATCTTGCCCGAATCAAGGTTGAATTTATTGTAGTTATGCAGCATAGTCAGGCTCTGGGTTAAGGGCAGTGAGATGGATTCCTGTATGGATCCCTTTCCAAAATGCCTGTCAAGCATTGGAGCAATTTCAGCATTGAAAATCTCAAGTATGTCAGTATCAATCCGCGATTCTACTGTTATGATGAATACCAGCTGGCCATTCATTTCACCCAGGTCACTGGAAACCACATGTTTCAGGAATAAAGGTGTTAATTCGCCTGGCTGGTAAAAGGCATCAAGGAATTGCTTGCGCGTAATGCCATAACGCAGCTTGATCATGTACATCTGCCTTGCGCTGAAAACCTGGGTTCCATCCTTCCAGTTGTTAACATGGGCAAAATAAGTTAGGATGCCTTTTTGTTCCAGCTCCTTTCGTTTGCGGTTTACAGTAGCAACGGGCAGCTTGGCACGGCTGGCAATCTTATTGTCTGATGATCTGGGATTTCGAATAAGCTCAGAAAGCATTTTGGTTTCCTTGGCGTCAAAAAGGTGCATGAATGTGCTAAAGTGCATGATATATAAATATGTTATGATTTTGCATAAAATGATATAAATATTCCAAATATAGAATAAAATATGGTGATTTTTATATAATAATCATTAAAAGTGAGATATAATTTGATAGAAAGTTTTCAGAGAGTACCGGAGCATTGCTTGGCTGTGAGTTCTATTATTCAGGCTATAGATGAGGGAATATTGCAGATTGGCTAAGTTACATAGGCTCTGTCCAGAGACTTGGTTTTGGCATCAAGGTTGTGAGACTTATCAATTCTCACATAAGGCATTTTTCGGAGTTCCAGAGAGAAAAATGCAATTTCTTCCTGGAGTTGAAGGCGAACAGATGCCAAAACTCGAGCCGAAGGCGAGATTCTGGACAGCGCCATTTACATAGTAAAATTTATATACTCAGTTAATATTTTTCATATTGGAGAGTGTATATAATAAACATTGGTGGATTGACATTAATAACAGTGTTAAACTTTGCTGCATACAAGTTTATTGCACTACGTGAAACGTGAGTTAGTTGGATGCTTAGACAATGGTAGGCAACACACCTTGCCCAAATTTGACCTTTTTTATAAATTCGCAAAAGAGGCTATTATTAAAAAAGTAAGAGGACCTGATGAAAGTATTAATGTTCGGGTGGGAATTCCCCCCGATTAGCAGCGGTGGCTTGGGCACCGCATGTTATGGCCTGACAAAAGGCTTAAGCAACAAAGGGGTGGAAGTCACATTTGTCCTCCCAAAAGGCTATTCTCCGGATTTTGCCGACCACCTAAACATTGTTTCTGCTGAAGGCATTAGGCTAAAGAATGTCAAATTCAGGCCTATCAAAAGCCCACTTAGGGGGTATATTGATTCCGCTGCTTATGATGAAAAAATAAGGAATATGCTTATCAAAGGATGGGGGGGCCATAATGCAACTATTTATGGCAATGACTTGTTTGATGAAGTTGAAAGGTACGCGGAAAAGGCCAAAATTCTGGCCCAGCATGAAGATTTTGATGTGATTCATGCGCACGACTGGATGACATTCAAGGCAGGCGCTAATGTCAAGACAAGTACAGGCAAGCCTTTGGTTGTGCATGTGCATGCCACAGAATTTGACAGGACAGGCGGAAGCCCGAACCAGCATGTGTATGACATTGAAAGGGAAGGCATGCATGCTGCTGACATGGTTATTGCTGTCAGCAATTTCACTAAAAACAAGATTGTCCAGCATTATGGCGTGCCGGCAGGCAAGGTAAGGGTAGTCCACAATGCTGTTGAATTGTCTTCTCAGGCTCATTTTTTTAACGCGGGGTCCGGAAAAAACAACGGGGAAAAGGTAGTGCTTTTCCTCGGCAGGGTCACCCTGCAAAAAGGTCCGGACTATTTCTTGTATGCAGCAAAGAAGGTTCTGGACCTCGACCCCCGCGTTAAATTTATAATTGCCGGGACGGGTGACATGATGCCCTTCCTGATCAATAAGGCAGCAGAGATGGGAATCTCAAAGAATGTGCTCTTCACAGGATTTGTGACAGGCACCGATGTTGACCGTGCCTACAGGATGGCCGACCTTTATGTCATGCCATCTGTTTCAGAGCCATTTGGCATTACACCGCTGGAAGCAATGAGGAATGGTGTTCCTGTCCTGATTTCCAAGCAAAGCGGTGTATCAGAGGTTATATCCAATTGCCTGAAAGCTGATTTCTGGGATGTTAATGACCTCGCAAACAAGATGATGGCAGCATTGAATTACCAGACCATGAATCGCTCGCTGAGAGAGAATGGAAGCTTTGAAGTGAGAAAATTCTCATGGGAAAATTCAGCAGAGAAATGCATTGCAGTTTACAACGAGGCCAGGCAGGCTTCGATTGGCAGGGGCAGGGGTGTTGCCTGATGGTAGATGTCTGCTTTTACTTCCGAAGCAAATCTTTTACAAAAGATTTGATAGAAAAGATGGAGGCTCAAAGCCTCCAAACGCTAGGTAAAATAAAACAAGAGTGTCGCGGTGACGCCTGTACCAGGTGGATAGCCAAATGGTAGATGTCTGCTTTTACTTCCAGGTTCACCAGCCTGAAAGGATTAGGAATTACCAGGTGTTTGACATAGGCCATCGCAGTGATTATTTTGACGACCATAAAAACAGGGCCATCATTGAGCGGGCCAGCCAGAAATGCTATTTGCCTGCAAACAGGCTTATGCTTGAGCTTATTAGCCAGCACGGCGGAAAATTCAAGATAAGCTACAGCCTTACAGGGGTGTGGCTCGACCAGGCTGAGAAATTTGCGCCCGAAGTGATTGAAAGCTTTGAAAAGCTGAATGAGACCGGCTGCGTGGAATTCCTTTCTGAAACATACCATCATTCTCTATCCTACCTTTATTCCAAGGATGAATTCAGGGAACAGGTTGATTTGCACAGGAAAAAAATAAGGCAGCTTTTTGGCCAGGCCCCTAAAATTTTCAGGAATACTGAGCTCATCTACAATAATGAACTGGCGAATTTCATTGAGGGGATGGGCTACCAGGGAATCATGGCAGAGGGATGGGACCATTACCTTGGATGGCGGTCCCCCAATTTTGTCTACCGCCCAAAAACCTGCAAGAGCATCAAGCTGCTTCTCAAGAATTACAAGCTGAGCGATGACATTGCATTCAGGTTTTCAAACCACGACTGGAAAGAGCATCCGCTGACAGCGCCAAAATATGCCGGATGGATAAACAAAGTGAACGGCAATGGGACAAATGTAAACCTGTTCATGGATTATGAGACCTTCGGCGAGCACCAGTGGTCAACAACCGGCATTTTCAAATTCCTGAAGCAGCTGCCCGGCGAGATACTCAGCCATCCTGACAACGGCTTTGTGACTCCGTCGGAGCTTGTGGCAAGGCATGAGCCAAAAGATGAAGTGGATATCCACAGCTTCCTTTCCTGGGCAGATGTTGAAAGGGACCTCTCGGCCTGGATTGGCAATGACATGCAGAATGCGGCATTGCGCGAGATCTATGCAATGGAAAAAAGGGTCAAGGAAACAGGGGATGAAAGATTGATTGCGGACTGGAGGAAATTATTGACATCTGACCATTTCTATTACATGTGCACAAAGTGGTTTGCCGACGGTGACGTTCACAAGTATTTCAACCCGTATGATTCGCCTTATGAGGGGTTCATTGCCTACATGAATGTGCTGAATGATATAAGTGGCAGGATATTGGGTGCAATGCCCCGGCAGCAGAAATCAGTTCCAGGCACAGCTGCCAAAATGTGGGCCAATGTTGCCCTTAGCGAAAATCCGAGCAGGATTATTGGCGGCCAATGATGCTGCTTAGAGACCAGTTGCCTATTATCAAAAAAGAATGAGAATTGAAATGAGCGGGACAGAGGATGCTGACAATCTTTTGTTCCAGGCATTCAAGCAAAGAAGAGGTGAAATTTTGGGCAAGGAAAAGAAAAAGAGGGTAAAGGCTGAAAAAAAGCACGCGAGCTATGACAAGAGCTGCGAGCCAGGCCAGGCATTTCATGCAATTGACGGTTCGAGCTATGCCAGCTTAAGTGATTTTGCAAATGCCCTTGAGCACATGTCTGATGACACTTTTTATTACCATGTCACAGACAGCAAGAATGACTTCCATAACTGGATAAAGGATGTGTTTCAGGAGCCGAAATTGGCTGAAAAGCTGCTCCATGCAAGGACCAAGGAAAAGCATGAAGTGGTTATGCTTCGCTATTTGCATAAGTCAGCCTGATTCCGGCTGATTTTTGCAGATGAACAATTGTTAAGAGGGTATACCATTCTGAAATAGTAAAAATACAAAGCTTTATAAATAATAAGCCTTGGAATCATTCAGAAAAGGGGTCTGCAGTCATTTTGATGTTAATCAAAAGGCTGCACCGACAATAAATAATTAAACAAAACCGAATGGGGGGATTGTGCATGAAAAAGCTATTATATGCGATTGCAGCAGTATTTGTGCTGGCAATCAGTGTGGTTTCAGCAGCTTCCGTGGAGCCAGTTTATATGGAGGGCAACCCGGATTGTGAGGACCTCGGATTTGACAACGAATATAAGATAGATCCACCAGCAGGTGGAATTTTCTTTGACGGCGCGATTACAACCATCTTGGACAGCCAGTTTGATTGGTCTTCAACCTTTGGAATGGATGCAGTGATTGCAAAGGGTGGCCCAAATGCCAACGTATATTATTATGACCCAGCATCCTTCGGTGATACTGATTTGACGTCACCGACTAATCCAGCCAATGGAAAGCCATACGACCTCAGCCACATGACATTCTGCTGGGATGACGGCGGCAACGACGTTCCAGAGTTCGGCGTTATCGCAGCCATGACAGTTCTTGGCGGCGCAGGCTATTTCATCTACAGGAAAAGGAAGTAAATTTCCTTTCTTTTTTTTCTATTTTGTCAAGAACCACCGGTCAGAGACTAGTGGAATGTCATGTTTAGTTCCACAGACCTCGTGGTTCTTGAGCATGATCAGAATTTTCCAACCGAGTGAGAGAAAATGCAAGCAAAGCTTGCCACCAGTCACAGACTGGGTGGAAAATTCTGACATTTTAAATTGATTCTGATTATGTTGAATGTTCTGACTACACCTATACTGAATTTTTGATGTGAGGTTTTGTTATAGTAGAAGTTTTGATCTATTGGAATTTTGCAGCTTTAATTTCTCTGGCTCGTGAACCTGGTCCGGTTTGTTGCCCAGTAGATGATGATATACAATGCAAGGACAATCTCGGCCAGGAGCATCAGTGTCAAAAGCTCATCCTTCAGGACCGGAAGCGGTTGTGAGAAAATAATCGCCTTTCTGAGCAGGGATACTGACAGTATGAATGGGTTGAACTGGATTATCCTCAGGATGTCAGAAGGGATATTCTCTATTGGTATGAGCAGGTTTGAAAACAACAGCAGGCTTGAGGATATGAGCGCTGAAGCAAGTATGGTTATTGACTCTGAGCGGAAAATTACACCAATCAGGGCCCCGAACAGCACAAAGAAGGCAGCCACAAGAATGCAGATGGCAAGCGTGGTCCACAGGTTTGTCACAATTGTGTTGAAAAAGAATGCAAAGGCTATGCTGAGCATTATGATTATCTGGACGCTGACCAGGCTCAGGTTTGTGAGGAAATCTGCAATAAAAAAGACTATTTTATGGGTTGGCGACACTGAGTTGCGGAACTGTGCAGGGGAATTGTGCTCAACCACGAATACTATTGCGGCGAGGAAAATGCCTGCGAACATTATTGATATGGCCATCAGTGTGGGAAAGACAAAGTCCAGGTTGGAGTTGTAAGTGCTCAATGCCTTTATGTTCGCAGTGGCGGGTGATGCAAGCTGCTCAGCTTCGACGTCGCCAATTGAGCTCAGCCTTTTCTGGATATCTGCCAATGATGTTTTCAGCCTCTTTGCCACTTTGCCGCCTGTGGACGCCAGGCCCGAAATTGCCGCATATTGGTCGCTGCTGCCCGATAGCTGCTGCTCGACAGTGGCGTAATTGGAATTCAGGTTTTCGACCTTGACGCGCAATGCCATCAGGCTATTGTTGATCGTGCCTGCATAAGATGAGCTGAAAAGGTTATTGATGTAATTTTCATGGCCAAGGATGATTTTCTGGTAATTCCTGTAGGTCTGGAAATGCTTGTTTTCATCAGACTCGCTGAAATCCCCGCTCCTGACCAGGAGGTCGGCAAAGTCAAGCACATCCTTTGAGTCTGCCATTGCTGAGTCCACAGTGGATTTGACAGAGCGGATTTTGCTGTCGACGGAATCAATGTCGGATGAGTTGAGCCTGATGCTTCTATTGAGGCTGTCAAGGATTTCCTTTGCCTCGCCCGACCGTGTGATGATTTCTGCATTGCTCCCTTCCAGCGTTTCAAGGTAGGCAAGGTCTTTGGCCATTTCATCATTGATAAAGCTGGCCTTGCCAAGCAGGTCATTCGTGATGCCCGCAGAAATTTCCTTTGACCTCTCCTCGAGCTTGGAATACAGCCTGTCCCTCACGACCCAGGCGAGGTTGAGGTTTGAATAGTCGATGAATATTGAAATCTCATTGTTGGCTCCGCCAATTTCCATGCCAGGCGGGAAAATAACGCAAGTGTGCGCAAGCCCGATTTTCACATTGTCTATGCAGGATGCTTCCGAGGATGCTTTCACCGTCTGGAGCGGGTCTGCATTTAATTTTGCGATAAATGAGTTTGTCAGGCTTGAATAGCCGCCAGAATAGATGCTTACCTTGATTTTGTATTCGCTGAGATTGTCGAATGCTATCCCGGCTAGGAAGATTATGAGCAATGGAAGCAGGATAAAGACAATGGCCCACCACCTGGACTTAAGCATGATGGTCAGGTTCTTCTTCATGATCAGGCCGATTCTTTTCATTTGGTTTTTGTCTCCGGAGCTTCATTAATTTGTTTCAGTAGCTTATTTATCCAGGAACATCTTGAAAAGGGTGTCCATGGACGGATTCCTGATTTCAAGATTCTCAATGTCTTCGTTGGTCAATACCCTGGATAGTGCATTGTTGATTATGTGCTCCTGCTGTTTTGCCTGGAGGATTATCCTGTTTTTCCTGGAGTTTGAATGCTTGACTTCTATGAATGGCAGGCCAAGGATTTTTTTCAGAACGGCATCATATTTGCCGTCTCTCGTTATAATCTGGATTTCCTTTATTTTGGAGTGGAATTGCCGGAATTCGCTGGTTGTCCCGAAAAACGCGACCTTCCTTGTATGGAGAAAGACAATCCTGTCGCAGAAATGCTCAAGCTCGGAGAGAAAATGGCTGGCAACAATGATTGTTGTCCCCCTTCTGTTGATATTCTCCATTACATCCCACATTTGAACCCTGAGTATCGGGTCCATGTCAGCAGTCGGCTCGTCGAGAATGAGGATTTTGGGATTGTGCACAATGGCGCATGCAATGTCCAGCCTTTTTTTCATTCCCCCTGAGAGGTTTTTGCCAGGCATTGACACAAAGTCATGCAGCTCCACAAGCTCAAGCGCCTTTTTGATATTCTGCTCCTTAATCGACTTGCCGAGGTTATATAGCCCTGCAAAATAATTCAGGTTTTCCGAGACTGTAAGCTCAGGGTAAAATGAGGGGTCCTGGGTTGAAAAGCCGAAGAGCCTTTTGTATGATTCAGGGTTTTCCATGCCCGGCACAAATTTCCCTGCAATCTTGGAGCCGTACATGACCCTCCCTGATGTTATGGGATAATAGCCTATGATGGCATTCAGCAGGGTTGTTTTCCCAGCTCCTGAGACGCCCACAATCCCAAGCATTTCACCTTCCCTGATGTTCAGGTTGATATTTTGGAGGATTTTCTTGCCGCCAAGCTCCACTGACAGGTTCTCAAGCTTCAGAAGTTGACCTTTGATCTCGCTTGCCATGCCTTTAAAGCAGGTGTGCTCATTATTTAAAGTTATGGATGCAGATATTGATGGATAACTATAGTTATTTTTTCCCTCGAAATAACTATGTCTTAGTAACAAAAAGGCAAAGCTTTATAAATGAAGCATATTTACAATCCGCATAACAGCATATTGCTGTTAAAATGGGGTGTGAATGATTGAACCTGGTCTTGTCGCAAGGCTGGAACCAGGTGGAAATAATAATAAAATGGGGGTAATAAAATGAAGGCTATAGCAACAATTTTGATGGTCGCACTCATGCTTGTGGGTGCAGTGTCAGCAGTTGATATGACAATAACACCACAGTTGGTCCACTTGGATCACACCGATTCCAAAGATGTGGTTGTGTGCGTGACAAAGGCAGATAATTCGCCATACACAAATCTGGACTTGTACATCACCTCAGAGTGCCAGGATTTGGACAATGATGAAGTCTGCAGTGTTGCAGAGAATGGCAATGCAGCTGGAATCTTCAGCGCAACTGTCAAGACCTCACCAACCGATGCAGCTGGATGCGGAGAAGTTACACTCGCAACCAACGCAGCTCCAGGCGGAACATTCGCATACAGCGTCTTGAGCAAGAATGGCGCAGTTGATGTCGATTCAGAAGGCGCACTTGCATATGTCCCTGAATTCGGCGTTATCGCAGCCATGACAGTTCTTGGCGGCGCAGGCTACTTCATCTACAAGAGAAGGAAGTAAATTTTCCTTTCTTTTTTTTCTCTTTTGTCAAGAACCACCGGTCAGAGACCAGTGAAATGTCATGCTTAGTTCCACAGACCTCGTGGTTCTTGAGCATGTTAGGAATTTTTCACTTGAAAGTTTGACATTGGCTTTCCAGCCACCAGTTAGAAACTAGTGGAAAATTCCAAACATTTTATCTGATTTCTTCACATTATGGCATTATAATCTTGACTGGTGTTTAATGTAAAGGTTTATCAATAAGCATTGATTACACCAACCACACAGTAGTGAATATTCATATAGTGGATCAGGCAGGGGACAATCCATGAAAATAGCGCAAAAATGGAAGGAATTGAAGAAAAGAACAGGGCTCTACCAGTTTTTAATCCGGTCTGTTGTCTTCTTTAGCATATTATTTGGCCTGTATTTTGCATTGTTCCTCTGGATTAGGCATCTGCCATTCTTTGTCAAATACCTGGCAATAGGCGACTCATATTATATTCCCTGGCTTTCCGGCCTGAGAAAGACTGATTTTTTGAATGCCATTGTGTTTGCAATCATTGCATTTGTTGTATGGAACAGGGAATCCATTAAGGCTGTAAAGCCCACCCGCAGGAGATGGGGCGAGACAGTGTGGATGGCCTGCCTTTCCCTGCTTTCTATTGCAGCCCATTATTTCCTGAAATATTGGATAAAGGTCAATCCCGGCCAGGCAGCTGCATCAGCTGGCTTCCTTACAGGCCTGAAATACCTTTTGCTTCTGTGCTTTGTGGCTTTCCTCGGCATGGCCGTGTATACACTTGACTTCACCAGGTCTTTTGGCAAAAGGCACTGGAAGTCTATATTGACATTTTTGGCCATCGGCGCTGTGTATTTCTATATAATACAGCTCTTCCAGAAGATATGGTATCACTTGTCCTATTTTGTTGCCAAGACAATTTACCATATGCTCTCGCTGACATTCGACAATGTTTATTTTTCACCTGGAACAGTTACCCAGGGGCCAAGGCTGGGCGTTGAAGGGTTTATGGTTGGGATTAGCGACGCCTGTTCTGGCATTGATTCATTGCTGCTGTTCCTTTCCCTGTATACCCTTTTGCTTGTCCTCGACTGGAAGAGGCTGGACTTAAAGAGGATGTTCATCCTGTTCATCCCGGGCATTATCGGCACTGTCGCATATAATATCCTGAGAGTTTATGTTCTGCTCTTGGTCGGTGTCTATTATGACCAGCAATTCGCCATTGACACTTTCCATACCAACATAGGCTGGATACTGTTCCTTGCCTTCTTTATGCTGTTCTGGCATTATGGAAGCAAATGGGTTTACCTGCCCAGGAACAAGAGATAAGGCGTTTCTATATAGCTTATATATGAAAATAAATAGGAGTAGCCTATATTCTGATATTGTAACTATTAAATGATAGTGACAAATCGAAAGCTTTATAAATAAGTATCATTTAATAGTGGTAACATGAAACAATTAATCCAAATGCTATGCTTGATCGCTATTGCAATAGCTTTAAGCGGATGCAAGCCAGTTGTAGACAGAGAAGTGTTCGATATAGGATTAGGGTTGGAGAGCATGAACTTTGGGAACATTGTAAATGAAGATTTGGCATTCAATGAAACAAATTCTTCAAATGGCAATTCTAATGTTTCAATAGACATTTCAGGGAATCCAGAGGAAGTGCCGGAAAATGCAAGCAATTCCAGCTGGTCTTTTTTTGGCAGCCTCCCATACGGGCAAGGCGGCTCAAAAGGGGGATCTGGCAGTTCAGGGCCAGAAAGCAACCCGGAAGATGATGAAAATGAAGAGGATGAAGAGGAAGACTCATTTTTCACATTCAATTTGATAATGCCTTTTGATGAGAATAACAGCTCAAATGAAACAGAAACAAACATAACAATCGAGCTTGAAATTGAAGGCCTGGAATTCGGCCCTGGAAATGAAACAAATGATACCAATGCTTCCAATGGCGGCCAGAATGAATCAGATGATGGCGACGATGAGGAAGAAAATGAGATTGTATTTTTCCCTCAGAACAATGAAAAACCTGCTGAAGTGCCTGAGTTTGGCACACTTGCTGCGCTTGCAGTATTGGGAAGCGCTGGATATTTCATAAATAAGAACAGGAAAAGGTATAAAGTGTAAAGTATATCTGTGGTTGTACAATGAGAAAATCTAAAATAAAGATGATGAATCAAAAGCTCAAAAAACACAATAACCGATTTATGAGTTTTTTGCAAATAACGATTGCCTTGGGCTTGATATTTTTAGGGTCTGTAATGACAATTAATTTTCTTGAGACAGCTATTAGTCCGGATAATCACATTAACAAAGAGAATGTTGTATTAATAATTTTTCTCAGGACCGTGATGATTCTTGGCGGGTTATCATTAATTTTTTGGACAAAATACCGCGATAGGATTATAAGGTTCATTAAATCATTTTATGTTGAGGAGATTGTATTTATACATATCATCTCGTTTATTTTATTGGCAGTTATATTCAATGTATTCACAAGGGGCACGATTTTCCAAGATTATTTTAATTTTGATACGGAATCCAATTTTCCAGCATGGTTGTCTGGAACTTTATTGGCTGCAGCTGGGATACTGGCAATAATCATTGCATCAGCAAGTAAAGAGAAAAAGCACAATAAACATTTCATGCTGGTCTTGGCATTAGGTTTCCTATACCTAAGTCTGGACGAAATAACACAATTGCACGAAATTCTTTCATGGTATAGCCCATGGAAATGGTATGTTGTCATGGCTCCAATTATTATTATTTGGATTATATTGATCCTATTCTTAGCTATAAAATCATTAATAAAAACAGAGATATTGTGGATTATTTTTACAGGAATAGGAATTCTTGGCATTGGCTCTATGGGACTAGAATTCATTTCAGTAAATTTTATTGGCAACCATAATTCATTAGTTTACACAGCAGAAGTTTTATTGGAAGAAACATTTGAGATGTTTGGGACTTCGCTTGTAATTCTTGGATTGATTAGGCATCTTCGTGTCAAATAATAGAAATTGCTATGATTGCATGCACTCATTGCCTTCTCTTTATTTGCTTTGCTGCTTCAGCAATTTGGGTATGTGCAGACATAACCTGGTGAATTGCCCGTTCTATAGCCTTTTTTGAATGGCCATAGCTTTGCAGTGCAACAGAAATATCATCTGAGTCAAAGCCTTCATTCATCTGCTTTTCTATGTAATCAACAAGCAGATTGGCAGTATATTGCAGGGTTGTTTCATCCATGGGCTCAGATGCTTCATCAGGATGGGTTTTCAGCGGCTCGTGCCCCTGGCTTCGCATATAGCTTATTGCCCCATCGACCACGCTTTTTGGATATCCTTTCTTGAGGAGTGATTTTCTCAGGCTCTCGAAGCTGTAGCCGTATTTTAGATGATGCTTAATGTATTTTACAGCATGGTGCTGTGCATTCAAGCCAAGGCTGTGCCTCAGCCTCTTTATTCTGGATGTCTCCTGGAAAAGCAGCATGCCAAAAATCGCAGTGCCTGCGAATATCAAAAGATAGGAGATGGATGTCCTGAAATTGGGCTGCGTGAATATTTGCCCTTCAGGAAGGTTGGCTGCGCTTTCATCATTTGGCGAAGCTACATCCGGCGACAATATTCGCTGGAGTAGATTCTGGGTTGTTTTCTTCTCGCTGCCCGATCCTTTGCCTGTATTGTCCTTGCCAGGGGGCGCCGGTTTTTCAGTCTGGTCTTTTGTATTTCCTTTGCCTGGCCCGTCTAGTGAGGCTCCGCCTCCTCCGCCTCCGCCGCCGCCAGAGCTGGAGCTCGAGCTGCTGGAACTGCCTTCAGTTGTGCCTGTTGTTGTGTCATTCGATTCATTTGACGGGGTTTCTTCAATGGTGAAAGTTGTAAAGTGGGGCACTGTAAATGAATAAGTCGTGCCTGAATATGCCCTGTTTTCACAGCTGGTGCAGGCTGTTCCATCCTGCAGAATTCTCGGATTGGCCATGTTTATGTTGTAAAGCGTAAGGTTTGCCGACACATTGAGCTGGCTGTAAGTGCCATCATCAACTGTTATGGAAGCTGTTCCGATGGTAATGGCGCTGTCAAAGTCAATTCCGGCGGCACTTGTTATGGTGCCAGTGAATACAATCATGCCTGTGGCAGTGTCTTCTATGGTCACATCTTCCAGGTTGCTGTAAGATTCCAATGAGCTGAAATCAGTAGTCCTGCCATCGAATTTTGTGTAAGTGGGAGGAGTCAAATCCTCTGAAACATTAAGATAGTGGGTTGCCGCGAATGCCTGCCCGGCCATGCTGTCGCTTGCGCTGCATGTCCATGCATAAAATCCAGGGCTGAATGCCAGGGATTTTGCAAGTGAGTGGCTGGATCCCGATGCTGCCTCAGAGTAAGATGCCAGCCATGCGCCGGTGAGATTTGTCCAAAGTTTCATGCCGGCCAGGTCAGCATCGGCATCTGTGGCTGTGCAGGAAAAGTCAACTGTGGCAATGGCTGAATTGTAATTGTCCGCCGGCCGGATTAACGTTACTGCCGGGCTGTGGTTGCCAATGTATATTGTTCTCAGCGAAGTGTTTTTCCACTGGCTTGCATTGTCAATGGCGCTGCAGAGCCAGGAATAATACCCGTCTGAAAAAGTTCTTGAGGTCAGAAGAGTGTAAGTTTTTGCATTTGGAGTTGCTGTATAAACAGGCGCCAGCTTGCCGGATTGGTTTGTGTAAAGGCTCACTGATGAGAGAAGATAGTCATCACTAGCTGAACAATCGAACGAAATACTGCTTGAGCTTGTCGAAGAAAAAAAAAAGGACGGCTGGTTGGCCGTCGCGCTTGGAGGGTTGTCAACCAAAGGATCGCCTTCAGGTATTTCCTCGTATACGCCTCCGCCCAATATGGTGTAATAATCACTGTTCTGCCCTGATGTGACATCGAATGTGACTTTTGTTCCTGATTCCGAGACTTTATTTACAACAGCCTGTGAATTCTTGGTGATTGTGAAATCCGAGTTAAGGGCAAGCTCCTGCCCATCAATTGTCACGCGCACGGTTGTCGGGTAATCTATATAGCCGTTCCTTTTCATTGTGTTCACAGTCAGGATTATCTTGTCTGATGACCTGGCTATGAAAACAGCTATCGGGCTGTTGGATGTGAACAGTTGTATCCCGCCTGCTGTGATTGAATTTGTGTTGAACGCACCTATTTCCTTTGCATTGTCATTGTAAACCATTGCCCAGCCAGTTGCCTGCTTGCCATTGTAGCTGGCAGTTCCATCTTCGTTTGTGTCGTAGATTATGACATTGCTTGCCTGCTGAAGGCCCTTGTCAGGCCCGCTGGTCAATGCAGTCACAGCCTGCTTGCCGCCTGTGTAGTACCAGTTGTGCGCTATTATGAAGTCAACATCATTTGCAGGGGTGTAGAGATAGGTTCGCCTGTAATGCCCCAACCCCCTGTAGCTGCCGCTGCATGATGTTTTTGAGAAGCAGTATGCCAGGCCGGTTATTCCCCCTCCCAAAGCCATGGATTGGTTTGCAAAGACCAGGTTTATGTCCATATTCTTGCCGTTCCTTGTGAAGGTAAGGTCAGCGCCGTTCCGTATTTCCGTGAATTCTTCCCCGATGTTAATGAAATTATGATAGACTCCCTGGCCCTGCTTATTCCCTGAGACAATAGTTCGTTTGGCCAGCAAATCGCCGTATTTCACAAAGTACTCTTCTACCGGGTTGGCATTCTTGTACGGCCGCCAGACATATGCGCCTGCAAATTCGCCGTCGCTTGTTCCTACGTAGTTTTCTACGTCTCCGCCGTATTCAAGCGGGAACTGCCTGTAATTTGGATAATCGTCTGGGTAAACCGGACTGGGGCAGGTTGACATGCCGTAATATTGGTTGTATGGCGCATTGCCGCATTGGTAGGACCATGCTCCCTGCGTGCCTTCAACTGTTTGTGCGCTGTTTTGGAGGCTGATGCCATTCTTCCACATTTCAGGCCTGACATCATCATAATATGGAACTTGTTCATAATCAAGGAACGGCTCGCCGAGCGCGTAAAGATAATAGCCTTGCGCCTGCGAATGGCCTGCACCCTTTTCCTCGCCGCCGTCAATCTGGATTACGTCATCATTTGAATAGCTGTAGTCGGACCTTAGAGTGATGATGTCATTCGCATTGTCGAAGATGAAATGCGGGAAAGTTGTGGATGGGCTCACCGCTGCTGCGCCGGACATTGAATCAACCAATAGGCTATACAAATATGCATCAAGGTACTTGTTTTGGCTTGTTGTATCAGATGTATGCGCATAATCCCTGAGCCATCGCAGTGCTTTTTTTGTGTTTAAGTCATCGCAGAGTAGTCCATAATATGTGAATTGCGCATAAGACTGCAACTTGCCACTGGAGGGATCGTCATAACTTCGTGAATCACCTGCCTGTACTCCTCGGAAATATCGCGTTTGGTCATTGCGAATGATATCGCCATTGTATGTAAAATCAAGTGTATCTGTAATCATCTCCCGCGCCATGGAGCACAGGGCATTTTGATACTCGTCAATATTAGCCAGGCCATATTTCTTCTCAAATAGCCAGTTTTCAACCAGATGGAATTGGCTGTAGAATTTGTATGCCCACCTTTCCTGGTACTTTGCCCATGCATCGTCCTTGAATGACCTGAGATAGCTGATCTCGCGGTCCATCCATTCATCAGCGATGTTTTTGCCAGAGTACATTTGCTCATTCTTTTGTATTAGAGTGGGATTTTCAGAATAGGCGCCAAGCAAAGCGTAGCAAAATCCGCCCACTCCTGCTCCAAAGCCTTTGCCATTATCACCAACTATGGCTGTGTCGTCATCAAGGTCTGGCCTTGCATTGGGGAAATTTGTTACATGCTGGCAGATGTCATGCAACTGTTGCGTAACAAGTGAATTTTGTTCCTCGGTGAGGTAAGGGAACATAATGTCATAAGTCATCCCCACATGCGCCAATTCATGCATGGCCTGGACATTCGAGTAGCTGGTAACACTCCTGCTTGCCCATCCAAGCAGGTGCTTAAGTGCAGAATCGCATTGCTGTTTGCTGGGATATTGCGGCTGCTGGTAATTATTGACCAGGCACCCAAGTGCGCATTCCCTAGCTTTCTTACCATAAGGGTCAACATTGTTGCCAGTATATGAATCACTGAAGCCGGAGCAGCCAAATGATTTAGCCCAATCATAAGCATCATATGCAACAGAGTTTGCAGGATTTTTGTCAAATGGCTCTATGGTATCTTTCCACTCGTTCAGGTTGAAATGGAACCAGGGCCTGTCAAGGAAGGGGATGTATACCTTCTGGGCATTATTAGTCTCGACATCTTCACCAATTTCACCTGATGTGTCAACTGTGATTTGCCCTTTGTGGAACCCATAGCTTGTGACCCAGTCACATGTTACAATATTTTGAGTGAGGGGACTAAGAGAGACACGGCCGCTGCACACTATGTTACCGTCCAGTTCAAATTGGTAATTGAAGCTTCCAGTTGTTTGTATGCCCGCATTCGCCAGGGTGAAATTTATCTTCATTGTGCCCGGTATCAGTGGATTATTCGGTGCATTCCAGTCAATTGGCAGTGTGTATTTTATGTCCTTGACATAAATATCCTTGTCAGGAGGTGTCCCTGCTTTTTGGCTATTGAAGAAGAAAAGCACATCATCTTCTGTGAAATCGCTCCTGTTCCAGACAACAAACTCATCGATATACCCCTGCATATCAATGCCGTCAAGCCTTCCTATCCAGATCTTGTCACCCTTGGAATAATTTAGCGGGCCATATGGCTCACTGCTGTTCACCATCAATATACCATTTCTCCAGATGTAGAGCCTGCCTTGCTTAGGATTATAAGAGATGAAGAAATGGTACCATTGATTATCGTGAAAATAATTAACAGAGCCTTCACTATTACTCACAATTCCGTCGCGTGCTTCAAAGGTGGATCCCATACCGAAGCCGGAGGAGGTAAGTTTTTGAACATGGATATCCTTCCAACTTTGGTCCGGGTTATCAGACATCATAAAATAACCCTGACTTTTACCACCATCAATTTTTGAACCAACTGTATGGTAAAGCCAAAACATGATGCTTATACCATCCGAAGCTGTCCACTGCGCCGTGGAATTAAGATAATCTATTGAATTACCCATCGCTCTGGTATTAGGTGTGAAATCCGCACACCCATACCATTTGCATTTGGTCTTATCCGCATACGAAACAGTGTTCATTGCGGAAAAGACGTGCCCGTATACGCTGTAATCTTTCCACGGGTCAGAAAGGTTATTGAATGTTAGATTTAAGACCAGTGAAGGATCCTTGCCCACAAGTTCAGGTGTTAAAACAGCAAAACCTATTATTCCACCTTGTCGTATCGAGTAAAAAAAGAAAACCATTGTGACTAGGAGTATTCCCACCACAGCAATGCGTAGAATCTTGACTCGTTTGTCTTTATTTATCATTGTTGTATAATATGGTCAGATAAATACTTAATCCTAAGATTAATATATTCTTAGGGGTTTATATATATTTTGTTTATAGAATGATAAAAATAGCGAAAATTAACCTATAGGAAATAACCTTAATTTTCGTATGTTTTGAAATGAGTGCAAGGTTATTTCCTAATAAGCAAATCACTTATTCGTTAGGAACAAAGTTCCGATTATTAAAGTGATTTGCTATAATTTGGAAAATATTAGTCAGATAAAAAAAGGTGGACAGTAATATTTAAATACAAACATGGAAGCTGATAATGTAGATGGAAGAATTTGAATATCGGTTCAAAAGGTTTTTAATTAATAACAAAATAGAGATTCTTATCGCGTGCCTCACTTTCCTATTTTTTTCCTTAACTCCGATTCGAGATTTTGGAGGTGACACGGTACCTGTTAAATATGTGACACTGAGTATTATAAATGAAGGCAATTTTGATCTAGATGAATATATAAGTTTTCTCAAAGTGAATTATCCCTATGATCCAGATAAGAATGGATTGCCTTATTATGTTGTCCGGGGTACTAATGATCATTATTTGTCTACTTATGGTGTAGGGGCACCAATGATATACTATCCATTTGTGGCTTTTGCTAATTATTTTTTGAAGTTTAGTACAGACAGCTGGTATAAATTAATGTTGACATTCAAAATTGCGTCTGCTATACTTATGTCTTTAGCTAGCATAGTTATATATAAAATTTTAAGATATAAAACATCCGACCGTGGTGCAGTGATTTTAACAGGAGCCTTTGCGTTGTGCACAAATGTGTGGACAATAAGTAGCCAAGCACCATGGCAACATGGACCCAATCAACTGATGCTATTGTTTGCGACATATTTTGTCATACGTGGAGAAAATGAATCAGAATATATAAAATATGCTGCCATTCCATTGGCCTTTTCTGTGCTGATTAGGCCTACGAGCGCATTGTTCGCCATTATTTTTAGCTTATATATAGTGTGGAAGCATCGAGATCAATTTGTCTACTATATGTTGATGGCATTGCCATTTTTTGCAGTTTACGCAGCTTACAATTATGCCTATTTTCAGAACATATTTGCAAGCGGACAATTGATTGCGAGTCAAAACATCGCATTGATTCAAACCAGTGATCAATATTTATGGTCGGGTGATATGATTCAAGGAATGATTGGTATCCTATTCAGTCCCAGCAGAGGTATATTCATTTATTCACCTTTTTTTGTGTTGTTATTTTTGAATGCCATGCCCTGGAAAAGAGAACCCATTGGGATATTGCTTTTAGTATGCTCAATAAGTTTGTTAATCACAGCGTCGCTATGGTTTAACTGGTGGGGAGGATACACTTATGGATATAGAACAATTTCGGATATTATACCATTTATTATCATATTATTATCGTTATCATTTAATGAAATGTATGGCACAAAATGGAAAAGGTCGATATTTTGGTTTTTGTTGGTGTTAGCATTTAGTATTCAAATGATTGGTGCCTATCTATATGATAATAGTTGGAACATTGAAAATAATGTTGATAAGAATCATGATGTCTTGTGGGATTGGAATAATACTCAAATTGGGTATTATATCAATAAAATGTTGTCCAGAGCTCCGGTTTACACTAATTCCCAGAGATACGGAGATTAGTAAGTGTGTTACATAACTAGGATATATCTGATTTAGAACTAATTTGTTAATAGATGTATCAATTAATCATGAGCATTGATTGGATTGTTTTTATAAGATGTCCGGATCTTAATCATGTTTTGCTAAAACAAATATTTGCCTTTTATTCTTGGAAAGTCAGCCAAAAAGGGAGTATAAACAACCATCAATTGCGATCATTTATGCCAATTTTCGCCACTACTTCATAGTAAAAAAAGACAACATTTATAAAGGCTATTTGCATTAGTCCGACCATGGGGAAAGTATGCATAATCCTGCCCACCTACAACGAAGCGGGCAATATAGAGGCCCTAATCCAGGCAATTTTCAAGGTAGCCAAAGGCATGAAAAAGTGGGACCTGCACATCCTTGTTGTTGATGACAACAGCCCGGATGGGACTGGCCAGATCGTGCAAAGGCTCCAAAAAAGATATAATAAACTGTTAATGCTGAAAGGCTCAAAGCAAGGCCTTGGAGTGGCTTACATAAGGGGCTTCAAGCACAGCTTCTCCAGGCTAAATCCGGACGTTGTCTTTGAAATGGACGCTGATTTCTCGCATCCTCCAGAATTAATCCCAAAAATGCTCAGGCAAATTGATGAAGGCGCTGATTTTGTGATTGGCTGCAGGTACATAAAAGGAGGCGCAACTCCTGACTGGGACTTCAAAAGGAAGCTCATCAGCAGGGGGGGCAATTTCTTTGCACGAATTGTGGCTGGGCTGCATAAAGTCCATGACTGCACATCGGGCTTCAGGGCGATCAGGACAAGCCTGCTGAAAAAAATTGACCTAAATAACCTCGGGGCCAAGGGCTACAGCTTCCAGATGAACCTGCTTTACGAGGCCGTGCTCAAGAAAGCTGACATAAGGGAAGAGCCCTTGGTTTTTTATGACAGGAAAAAAGGCAAATCCAAGATGAAAACAAAGGATATGGTTGAATTCTTTGTAAATTCATTCCATCTCAGGCTGAGAACATGGAAAAGGTTCATTAAATTCGCAATTGTGGGAGGCACTGGCGTTATTGTCAACACAGGAATCCTTGCATTGCTTACTGAATATTTTGGGGTCTACTACAGGATTTCAAGCATTGCTGCAATTGAGGCAGCAATTCTCTGGAATTTCTTTCTCAACAATGCCTGGACCTTTAAATCAAGCACAAACAAAGCATCGCTTTGGCATAAGGCATTAAAATTCCAGGTCATAAGCATAGGAGGGGCATTGATTAACTGGGCTGTTCTTGTACTGCTTACTGAATACACTGGAATATTTTATATTGTGAGCAATCTTATCGGCATCGCTGTGGCAACTGCTTGGAACTATTTGTTAAATGTGAGTTATACGTGGAGAGAAGATGAATGAGACAGACTACAAAGCATCAGATGATCCTTTTTATTTGTTTCGTTGTTTTGTTCGGAATATTTACCAAACCTTATGTAACTAGTGGGAATTCTGCATCCAGATTTGCAACTATGCAAGCATTGATTGAAGAAAATACTTTATCAATTGACAATACTATGTTTATCGGGAATGCACAGAGTTTTATAATTAATCAGACTTCGCCCTTAATGAGAAGGGACAGTGTAGAAGGAATAAATGGCACAAATGATAAAGCATTTATTGATGGAAAGTACTATTCAGATAAACCAATAACTCTGTCTCTTATTGGCGCCGGATTATATTCTGTTTTATATCATTTTTTTGGATTAAGTTTTAACAATAATGGTCCTCTTGTAGTTTATATATTAACGTTTCTCCTTGCTGCTATACCAGGAGCCCTAATAATTATTGTGTTTTATAGATTGTTATATTACTGTCAGATGGATAATAACTTGCGTTTTTTCATGAGTGCATTGTTGGGTGTTTCAACTTTAATTCTTCCATATTCAACCGTGTTAAATAATCATATTCCTGCTACGCTTCTGATCGGCATTGCAATTCTTCAGATTTTTAATATTCGTTTCTTAGAAAACAATAAAGATGTGCGCTCACAGTTTATTTATTTGGGGATATGTTTGTCCTTGACAACTGTGATTGATATGGTAATAGGTGGAATTTTCATGGTATTCACATTAATATATTTACTTTGTTTGAAATCTACTCGGAATCTTGTTCCCTATTTTGTTGTGGCACTACTCCCAGCTTTCATTTTACATGCGATGTTTACTATCCCGTTAACCGGGGATTTAAAGCCTGCCTCAATGCATCCGGAATTTTGGGATTATCCCGGGTCTGGCTTCAATGTTGATACATTAACTGGTGTTAAAATACATCACGCCAGTTTTATGGATTGGCTAATGTATAGTTTTCATTCTCTCCTTGGTTATAGGGGCTTGATGTCATATACACCTCTACTTGTGATTGGATCATTTTTCCTTATAGCGGAAATATTTCACCGGAAAAAATACTTTGCGGAAGCAATGTTAATAGGGACTTCAAGTATTTTTGTAATTTTGTATTATTTGTTAACAAGTGACAATTATGGAGGGTGGGCATATGGTATGCGATGGTTCGTTCCTCTGGTGCCGGGAATATTCTTTTTTACTGCATTTGCATTCAAAAAAACCGGATATGAAGGATGGAAAAAGATTGGATTATATGCAACTGTTGCATGGTCAATACTCTTTGCACTTGTTGGCACCTATGAACCATGGACAAACATGTGGCGGACACCAATTAGTTTTGTAAATAATCTATATTTGTTGCTTAAAGAGTTGATAAGATGAGTAAAGCCAAAGAAATATTTGTACCCGGGAATGAATGGAAAACAGCTGGCATTCTCACATTATTGATAGTCTTATTTTCTGTTTTGCCCTTAATAATGGGCTATGCTCAAGAACAGCCTGGCGAAGTATTTATGGGCGTTCCTGTCTATGTAACTGATGCCAACAACCACCTCCATCTTGCATTACAAGCCAAGGAAGGCGACATTCTCCTAACCAATAAGTTTACATCCGAAAACGTTCCAAACCTTTTCTTTAATCCTTACCATTTGCTTTTGGGCAATACTGCAAGGCTGTTTGGAATGCAGGTTATAACTGTTTACAACATTTATTGGGTGGTTCTTGCATTCGCCTTCCTGATTGTTTTGTATTATTTTATCAGTTATTTTGTCCAAGATAAAGCAACGCGATTGGTAGCTTTTATCCTGGCAGGCATTTCAAATGGATTGGGTTTTTGGTGGTTCCTGGTAAGGAAAGCAACGGGTTATTCCTTTGGCTCTGCTGATTTATGGCTCACAGACATGAATAATTTCCAGTCAATGCAAAATCCCCACTTTTCCCTATCACTTGCCTTGCTGATGCTGGTTTTGCTTTATGGCATCAAGTCTTTTGAGCAGAATAGCGCGAAACATGCTATAACAGCCGGCTTGCTCGGCCTTGCCTTGTCACTTATCCATCTTTTCGATGTCATTACCTTTGCCATTGTGCTGGCTGTATGGTTTGCCTACAGGCAATTGAGACTTGGCAAGTGGTCCTGGCCTGATTTCTGGAAATTATCGCTCATAGGCGCCATAACTGCGCCAGGCGTCATTTACTATGCATGGGTCTTTATTTTCAATCCGGCGTATGCTGCATGGAACAGCGCGAATGATACATTGACCCCTCCAATAGTTAGGGTAATTAGTGGCTTTGGCCTTGTTTTTTTCCTTGCAGTGGTTTATTACTTCCTGAATGGCCAAAATTTGCTGAAGAGAGAGAAGGCAATTGCACCCGAAGCATTTTTGGCAGTCTGGTCAATTGTTGGATTTATCCTGATTTATGCGCCTATCAATGTCCAAAGAAGGTTTATTTTAGGGCTGCAGATACCATTGGCAATTTTGGCAGCAATTGCTTTGGCCAGGCATTTGCCAAATTATCTGCCAAAAGCTAAGCATGTGGCAATAAGTGTGATTATAGTAATCATTGCCATTTCAATTTCCACCAACATTTACCTGACTTACAATCAAGTCAAGAACCTCCACAGCCAGACCGTTGGAGAGTTCCAGAACGTCAAATACCTTTCATCAGAAGAAGTGGACGCTTTGAAATGGATTGATGAAAATGTGGACAATTCAGCTGTGATCCTTGCCCCTCACAAAATCAGCAATTTCATCCCGGCTGCCACAGGAAACAAGATTTACTCAGGGCATTGGGCGCAGACAATTGATTTTGCTGAAAAATACAAAGATGTCCAGAAAGTTTATAATGAGGGCATGGACCCAGGATTGCTGCCAATAGACTATGTATGGTGGCCTGATTCAGGGGAATGGCTGGAAGGCAACGACAGGGCAGAAATATTCCATAAGCAGTACGGCAACGGCAAAATAGCAGTTTATGCCAAGGGTGAAGGATAAATGGGAACAGCAAGAAGGATTGCTAAGAACGCGGCAGTCACATTTTTTGGCGACAATCTCTTAAAAGTACTTAGCACAGTGCTTGTAATCCTTATAGCTCGTTACCTTGGCGATGTTGACTACGGAAAATTCACTTTTGCATTGTCATTTACCGGCCTGTTCCTTGTCCTCATGGACCTTGGAACAAGGATCCTGATTGTGAGGGACATTATCCAAAACAAGGATAAGGCGCCCAAGATAGTGGCAAATGTTTTGCTGCTGAAAGTTGTGAGCACCACGGTTGTTTATTTTCTGATGCTGGCAATAGCTTATTTCCTGTCATACGACCATAACACCATGGTGGCATTGGCCATTGCAGGCGCAGGCCTGATTTTTGACAGCCTGGCCGCGACTGTCGGCTCCATATTCCAGGCATATGAAAGACTTGAGTTCGGTGTAATGGCAAGGATAACAAGGATACTGCTGAGATTCGCAGTCACTGTCCCTTTGCTGCTAATGGGCGTTAGTTTTATTTGGATCCTTGTGATTTATGCTGTTGTCCACTTCATCAACTTCGTCATGGTTCTGGCAATTTGTTATAAGAAATTCGTAGCCCTGAATTTTGATTTTGACAAGAATATGATTGTCTCCATATTAAAACGCTCATTTCCGTTTTGGCTGTCAGGGATATTTGTGACTGTCTATTTCAGGATTGATATAACCCTGATGTCCAAGCTTGCGCCAACAGCCCTGGCTGGCGTTTACTCGGCAGTCTCAAGGGACGCAGTTATAGGCTGGTACAGCAGCGCTTACAATCTTCTTGATGCCGCAGCTGCCATCGCAGGCGCGGTCTCTGCGGCCATACTGCCGGTTGCGGTGGCCTATTTCAGGGATTCCAGGGAAAAGCTGATGAAGCTGTATTCCCTCGCCGCAAGGTACCTGGTTTTTATTGCAGTTCCTACTGCTGTCGGAACAACTTTGCTGGCAGACAAAATAATTGTCTTGCTGTATAAGGCGGAGTATGCCAACGCCAGCCTCGCCCTTCAAATCCTTATCTGGACAATGGTTCCATTGTGCATAAATTATATGATGGGGGCAATGATGATCGCCTCGCACCAAGAAAAGAAGGGAGTTTATGTTCTCATGCTGAATGCTGTTGTCAATATACTCCTGAATTTGTACCTTATCCCGAGATACAGCCTGTATGGCGCAGCAGTTGCAACAGTGTTGACAGAAATTTTCTATTTCGCAGGATATTACTTCATAATCAGCAGGAGCGTTGGCCACCTTGATTTTGTTAAGATGTTTGTAAAGCCTGTTGTTGCGAGTGCTGTTATGGGATTAGTAATCTTCAAGTTTATGGGCGGATTGCCTGTTGTGGTTGCAATAATAGCCAGCATGATCATATACGGTGCAGCCATGTTCTTGATGAAGGCATTGGAAGAGGAAGATATCGCCCTCATCAGGAAAATTTTCATCAGGAAAGAGATTTAAGGATAGAAAGCGGCGCTTTAATTGAATAGGACGGCAATAAGTACATTTATGGCGTCGGCGAATTTTTTTGCTCCGTGATTTTTGGCAGAGGAAATTGCGCCTTTCTGGAGCCTCAAACATGATTTCCGGTCTGCAATCAAATGATTTGTAAGCGCAATAAGCTCGTCTGTGCCATTCCATACAAACCCATTTATTCCATGTTTCACAATCTCAGGCTGTGCCCCGAGGTTTATGACAATCGGCACACATCCAGCGGCCATTGCCTCCACAGTTGTAATTCCGAAGTTTTCAAATTCAGTAGGATTGGTTTCCCCGTACCCTCTTGCATGCCAATAGATTCTTGACCGGCCAAGAAATTCAAGGACTTTGTTATGCGGCATATTGGTATGGAAATAAATTTTGGCCCCACTGGCCATTTGTTTTAATTTCTCAAAGTATTTAGCATCATATGCAGAATTATTTTCCTGGAATGAACCAATAAGGTGGAATTCCCAGTTGCTGAGCTTCATTTTCTTGAATGCGTCAATCATGATTTCATGCTTCTTCTCCCGTGAGAATCTTCCAACAGTGACAATGATATTTTTCTTTTTGCCTGGCCTGATTTTTTCAACATCGACAGGCGGAGAAATAACCGTTATTTCCTTATCTGTGAATTTCTTGGTATATCTCTTGGTGAATTCGCTGTTGCAGACAATGGAATCATACTGGAAAGCATTTTTGGGATTGACCAAAAAGGGCGATGTCAGCTTTTTCCAGCCCTTCTTCTCAGGAAAATAGGGAAAATGGATGTAGCAGATGGTCTTTGCCTTCAATTTGCTTGAAAACCATCCATTGGTGCCCGTATCTATGACCAGGTCATAATGGTTCAGGTCAGAAAGGTATTTGACATTCAGGCTCGATTTATAGGAAGGCAGGGAAGGCAGTTTGGAAATCATCATCGAATGCCTTCTGACCTTGAATTGCACTTTTGCCAGGTCCAGCCCAAAAAATTCAGACAGTTTAACAGGATCGGGCTTGGCGGCGCAGAGGACTTCCACATCATGCTTTTTGGACAGAAAGCTAGCTACTGTAAGTGCGACTGTCTCACCACCGCCGTAGTTATTGATTTGGGGATGGAATATTGCGATTTTCATGATTCACCTTTGGGTTTTTCTCGTTATGATTCTTAAACGCCGCTATGATTGCCGCTGAAGTGAAAAAGAACAGTGAAAAAGACTCCATGTAATCCTCGGCAAGGCCGTGATGGAATACGATGTCATTGATTATTGAGCCGGCCTTGACCGCAAATGCCAGGACAAAAAGGTAAAGCCAGTCACTTTCTGCTTTGTACTCAGAGTAAATAAAGCTTGCGAAGAACAGCATGACAAATGCAAATCCCGTGACATAGATGATATTTACAAGTATTTTCGCGTCGCCCAGTGATATTCCGTCTATCATCGGCATGATGCCAAAAGCCAGGATCATGTGCAATTTATTGTATTTGTCAGCCAGCGCATAAATCAAGGCCGCGGAGACTATTGCCCAAAATGCCCTGCCCCTTGCTGTTTTCCATGTAAAGGCATTATAAACTGAAGTAAGGCCAGCCAGAATAAAAAAGGTGTATGTTGCAATCTTGAGGTATCCGAGCTTATGCAAATAGCTGTAATAAAGGATGCCCATTAGGATTATGAAGGCAATTGCAACAATTTGCACATGTTGGGTAATTTGTTGTTTTGGCTTCATTGACATCACTCTCTTTACTTGTTGTTGGAGGTAATAACTGGAAGCAGCTTGCCGGACTTGGTTCGCTTTATGCTTTTCACGCGCCTGATTTCAATTTTCTTAAAATGCCCCAGGGAGGCAAATTTTTTCTGGATCATTAGGTCATTCTTGCTGTTGTAATGGGTATCCGCGACAAGGTTAATTATCAATTCTCCTTCGCGCTTTTGCTGAATCTGGTACTCCATGATGTGTTCACTTTCCAGGATGTGCTGTGCCAGCCCAGTGAGGCTTATTGTTTGGCCCGAATCCAATTTGATGTAAGAGCTTGCCCTGCCGGACAATCCAGTTAGCAGCGGGAAATTGATTCCACAGCTACAGCGGTGCTTGGCAATGGATGCAGTATCCCCCATATTATACCTGATTAGCGGCATGGCGAAGTTGTTTAGCCCTGATACGACAACGGTCCCCACTTTTCCAGGAGGCACTGGCTTGCCATTGTCCAATATTTCAACAATTATGGAATCTGAATTAATGTGCATGCCATTATGTTCTGGACATTCCCAGGCGATCCTGCCAAATTCCCAGCAGTCATATACATTTGTTGGCTCTACTCCAAAAGCTTTTTTGATATTCTTTCGCATTTGCGGGAACATCATTTCTGAATTAGTGAAAATTGCTTTTGGCCTGTACATTTTTATATGGTGTTCAATTGCATACAATGCAATAAGATTTAGCCTGCTTGGGTAGCCGTCAAGAACTTCAGGCTTTTCCTTCTGAAGTATTCTGACGCACTCTTGCATAGTGGCTGTAAATGGGATGCCGACCTTTCTGAGCATTCCTAATGCATTTGCCTTGTCTTTCCTCGGTGGGTGATAACCTGCGGTGCCGATTTTGTCAAAGATATTATAGCCATGCAATGCAAAAATCCTGTAGCCTTCCGCAATCCTGACTTTATTTTCCGCCTTGGATAGGTATACGCGGAAAGGCTTGCCCGTGGAGCCACCTGTATTGACAGATATAAGCGTGCTTTTAGCAAATTTTGAAGAGAGTATCTGCTGAGGCGGCATTGCCCTTAACTCTTCCTTGCTGATAATGGACAGTTTGTAAATGTCAGCCACGCCCTTGACGCTCTGCGGCGACACGCCCTCCTTATCAAGGGCTTTCCGGTAAAAAGGGACTGTTAAATAGGCATGCAAAATTATTTTCCGAAATTTTTCATCTTGATACTTTTCCAATTCCCCGGAAGTGAGCCCCAGATTTTTTTTTATTTTGCGATAGTGTCTAAGAATGTCGAATTCCCACAATTTGCTCCCCAAAAAATCCAGGATTCCATTATTGCCAGAAGGCAACAGGTTAATTCCGGCATCGGGCCTGTCATCAGTGTTTTTCATGTTGCGCCCCTGGCATGTCAGCCATGCGGATGGCCTGGATTGGACCTGATTTCATCCAGGTGAGTGTTGTAATACCCCTTCCCAAGCCTCCTGATTTTTACCCCCATGATATTGTGTGTCACAGGATTGAAAAATTTGGCATAGAGATGCATTCTCTCGAATTTGGCGCCCCTCATTATCTTGGCCCTTGCCATTGATTGCCCAAAATCAATTCTTTTGCACTTCAGGCTGATGGCTTTTTTAATTGATTCCGCATAGACCAGGTTGAAGTATACTCCCTTGCTCTCCGCTCTTTCATGGAATTGCCCGCATCTTAATCCATGGAAGCAGTTCTTATCATAAATTCCAATTGTGAATCCCAAGATTGCATCATCCTCTTTGGCAACCAAAGAACTTGTATTCTGGATATGCTGATACATGGCCCTGAATGAAGCCTCGCTCAATTCCACCTTGTCATGCCCATATTTCTTCATAAGTGCCGCATGCAATAAGGCATACTCATTTGCAAATCTGTCGATGTCAGTTATTTCCTCGATTTTGATGTGATTCCTGGCCAATACTGTTGCATCATATTTCAGGTTGTCGCGCCGGATTTTCTTCAGTGATTTGAGAAAGGCCTCATAAGTTGGATAGCCAATATCCATGTAAAAATAGGCGTCGTAATATGCTTTTATGTATCCGTTTTTTTTGAGCAGATTGTTCAGAGCATAGTTGCTTTCAGGCACCGCAGGGAAAAAAACTGCATGGCACCCTTCATTTTGCGCTTCTTTCTCAATTGCATTCAGCATTTCAAGCATAAGCGATGATTTTGTTGAAGTGTCGAGAATTTTTATGTCAGATCGTGGACGCAAAGGAGTATATGCACATAAAAGTCTATCAGTTTTGAGGCCCAGTTTGCCCATCCTGATCCTGAGATTGCCTTTAAGGTACGCAAAAGGGTCAAATGTATATGGACCTTCCTGAATGAAAGCTGGAGCAAAGGCTGCAATTTTACCATCATGATAACCCAGAAAGTATTTGGGATACACCTTGTCTATATTTTCAGATTCAGCAAACTCATAGACTCCTTTGCTGTACAATACATTATTAAAAATATCCAAATCAGTAGCATCTATAACATTAATCGCATTATATATCTTAATATTCATTTCCAGAAACCCGTTTAATTTGTTTAAAATTTAAAAGTATTTTCTCTATTTTCTTTGCCGATTTTTCCCAAGAATATGCAGATATAACATATTCTCTCCCAAGTTTTCCTCTTTTTTGTCTATACCGTTTATTCTGCAGCAAAAATTCAATTTTGTGTGCCAAGGATTCGACATTATTTTCCTGAAAATACTCCACTTTATTTCCATATACTTCATTAAGAATTGGTATATTTGCGCAAATACATGGTATTCCACAATAGAGCGCTTCCATTGGAGGCATTCCAAATCCCTCAAATGAAGATGGAAAAACCATGAATAAGGATTTTTTGATTTCCGGCCACTTTTGCTCGTCAGTTATTGAACCCTTAAACTCACATTTAATATTCAGTCTTGCGGCCAATTCAGTGAGTTTACTCTTTTCTTCACCCGTACCACATATCACAAGTTTGGGTGCATTTTTAATTTTAGACAATGCCTTGATTAATATGTCAATATTCTTATAGGTGTTAAGCCTCCCTATATAGATTATCTGGTTTTCCTTTTTGGGTGTCGATATTTTGTCAACTTTGTCAAAATCCATGCCGGGATATACTACTCCATCAATTTTTCTCCCCAGCCATCTCTGATTTTCAGATGCAGTGAGTTTCGAATTGGCTATGATAATATCAGTTTTTTTTAGTGCATCTCTAGCTTGCAGCCACAATTTTTTGAACCTGCCCTTAAAAGCGTGTACCCATCGTTGCCCTAACTGTTCTTTCATCCAAATAGGAGTTTCAAAAACAAATGCGACCGAAGGTATGTCAAATTTTTCACCTAAATCCTGGGCTTTTATTGCGCTGTACCGGTGATAACCAAGGACAAAGTCTATCTTTTTCTCATTCCTAAAAAATGACTCAATTTTCAGTTTCCCATGAAGTTTGTCCCATGTGCGGTTTAGGAAACCCACTCCTTTGACTATGCGAGGCAGCTGACCTGTGTAATAAATCTGGAGATTTTCAGTCATTTCGGCCTCATCGGTATATGTGTTATTTGTACTTGCAAACACTGTGACTTTGTGACCCTTTTTGGCAAGATACTCTGCAAATTTAAAAATTGAGTAATCGCCGCCGCCAACAAGCTTAGAGTTGTTAAGAGTAAAAACCAGATTCATTTTTCGCACAATCCTATTTTCTGCCGCATGTACGGTAGTTTGGTTGGCTTGTGTTCGTTTATTCTGATCGAGTCTTGATTCGATAAACACCCTTTTCCCTGTCCTGCCCAAGGGGATTTTATCGACTTTTTTAATCACTATCTTCATGTCATGACCGCAATAACTCTGCAAATTTTTCCGAAGGCGTTCAATGCCTTCATGGTAATTATGCCCCTTTGGAACAAGATGAACTTCTATCATGTCGGGTTTCACATGAATAATTTTATAGTGTTTCACATGCTTTGCTTCCCATTCAAAAACAGTCTGAAAGTAGATTCCATCGAGAATTTTGCCGGAAACCGAACGCATTTGATCTACAATTCGTCCTTCGATATTACCGATTTTCGGCAAGGTGCTTCCACACATGCAAGATTCTTTACCCATAATAATCCTATCCCCTATTTTGTATCGAATAAATGGCATAACATAATTATTCAAATTGGTTATAACCATATCCCCTGATTTCCCCTTCACCACAGGATTTCCTTTACTACCAACTGCTTCTACAACAAATCGAGTTGGATCATAGTGAAGTCCTTGTTGGTACTTACATTCTTGCGCAAGATACATACCTTCAGCGGCCCCAAACGAATCATAAATCTTGCAATCCAATCTGTCTTCAATTAGTTCTCGGGTGTCCTTAGTCAGGATTTCTCCAACTGTTATGACAATTGGAACGTGCACCTTAAGATTTTTATCTCGCAACCAATCTGCAAATGTCTTAAGAGGAGAGGGATAACTTTCGATTGTTTTTGGCTTGAATTTCTTGATGTACATAACCCACTTGTTAAACAGTTTATGACTCATGTCAAAAGAACTCAAGAAACCCACATTACTTAGTATGCTACCCACATTAGTTCCTTTGGGCCTTTCACCACGAATTAGTAATCTACGATCGCCCAATTTGACTCCCACATTTAAAAGCCATTTTATCCGGGCACACGATTCACCCATAGCATCGTTTGCATCCTTGTAAAACTCAAATGGTTGCTTAGTGGATCCAGAAGTTTTATCCAGAATTTTTCGGTTTTTGTCAACATTCCTAGAGACAATTCTTTCGGGAAAATTAGCGCGAAGCTCATCTTTTGTGGTTATCGGAATTTTTTCAATATCTTTTAATGAGGTTATATCTACCGGTCTAATACCTGCCTCTTGAAATTTTTTATGATAGAAATCAACATTGTTGTATGAGTATTCAAGTAATTTCCGAAGTTTTATAAGTTGCAATTTTTTTAATTTAGTCAAAGGCACTTCCTGCATTCTTAATTGTCCTTCCAATGTAGACCAAAATTTGCCTTTGGCTTTCAGCAAGTATTTTATTCTATGCATTGGTGTCTTGCTTGCTATTTTCATGTCCTTCTACCTCTCATTTCATTTATGATAATCCTCATTTTTCCAGATTTCAATTTGGGGATTTTCCTACAAAATTCCAATTTAATATGCATTCTATCACCGAGGAATTTTTTAAGAAATTTGTTGATACTTGGACTTATCGTCGGATCAACTGTCTTTGACCTCACCAACATGACCCTAACAACATCTTTATGTTCTTGTACAATCCTAAATTCGTTTATTCCTCTCAGTTTAGCAAAAAATGGTGTTACAGCAGCACCGGATACCCTATTTCCATTCGTACCAATAAGGAAATCAGTTATTCTACCGGTGATATAGCTAATTTTATCCAATTTTCTTCCACATCGACAATCGTTCTGCATTAGACTCGCCATATCTTCATTTTTATACCTAATAAATGGCATTGCATAGTTTTCCAAATCGGTTAGAATAATTGACCCAATCCTTGGAGATGTTTTATGATTTCCATCGTACATGAATTCTAAAATATATTTCTCATTGGCAACATGCATTCCGTCATGTGACTCGCATTCATGCGCAATTAAATCCATTTCCCTACATCCATACTCCTCAAAGACCTTGCATCCGAAAACCCTTTCAATGAGTTTACGTTGATAAGGGTATAATTTTTCTGAGGTTGTAATTACTGACTTAGGCTTGTTAAATGCAAGTTTATTTTTGTCAATGTACTGAGCAAAAAGGTAAACAGCATTCGCATAACCATGCACAATTTTTGGGCGGAATTCCTGGAATTTTTCGGCATATTCGCCAAGCTGAGTTTCACCCATTTCGAACGAATTTAGAATCATGCTGTTGGTAAGTTTAAAGTGTAATCTAGTCCGTATGTTGTCATATTTATTGATGTCGGAAGGTGAGCCCCATATTCGCAATATTTTAGTTCCAATATCATACCCGGCCCATCGCCAAAATCTACGGTTAATCGCAAGGGCATATTCCCGACTCTTTAAATCACGGTAAAAATCCAATACTTTGCCTGTCGAGCCGCCCGTATGATCCAATTGATAACTATTTGGCTTTCTGTTTCTTGCCAACAAATCCTGAAAATTCTCACGGATGAGTTCCTTTGTTAAAATAGGTAATTTCTGTAAATCTTCTTTCTTCTTAATATTTTGCGGCTTAATGCCCAGCTTATCAAAAAGATGAGTGTAATACGGGACATTTTTGTATGCATGTTTTAATAGATTAAACAATTTAACTTCCTGCACTTTTTCTAATTCCTTCTTATCCAGCCATTGAGTTTTTTCTAGATTTCTTAATGTAGTATAAAACTTAACGGTGCTCCGGCTGGATATGAGTTCCCAGATGGGATAGAATAAAAAGCGCGATATTTTCTCGTTCATTCAATTCGCCCCCCTTTAAGATTATAGATAGTTAGTAAATCAGAGGAATAAATTTTATTTTTAATCACAGAAATTGAATTGAAGAATCTCGTCTTTTCTTGAATTGATGGACCATCCATCAAATATTGTATATTGTATAAATCAATCACTTCCCTGACATTTCCTTCTCCAAGAGTGCGACCATTCAAAAATGAGATATGTCTACCAGTGTAGTAATAACTCCCAAAAATTAGGTCCTTGAGATGATAAGCATCGCGAACTTTTTCTCCTCTCATAAAACTATCCCAGATATTCTGAAATGTTCTTTTTTCTATTTCATAATTCTTATCTGCGACAAATATACTTTCTGCAGCAACGGACATTATCTTTTGCGAATAGTATGCTGTATTCCTGTCAAAATCGATAGAAGATGAAGTGTGAATTGAAGTATTAGGTTCACTGTATTGCATCAGATATTCTCCAGCCGCAATGTAATATTGTTCAGGAATTGATTCTTGATTCTCAACGAATCCCCACTGATTTAAAATTTGTTCCCTCTGTATAAAAATATTTGTTATGACCAGGTGAATAGAAAATATAACCATGAAACCAATAAATATTTGCCTGCGACCAAAGTTTTTGGTTAAGTAATTTAAACTGAATGATATTCCTAATCCAATGAGAATAGCATAAATTGGTAAAATGTATAGTCGGATATATTCCCAATCCAATATGAATTGGGAGAATCCTATAATCACAAATATGAAAAAATAATCATAAAATGTTTTGTCCGTTTTCCATAATAAGAATAAAATACCGATTGTCACAAAATAGATAAAAATTGAAACATTGTTGTTTAAATTAAAAATAAAGTTAATCATAATGATCCATGGAGAATTTCCTGATATCAAGAAACTTTCAGAGTAATGATCTAATCCAAACCGATAGAAATTGTCACCAGTAAAATTTCGAGATACAAGAAAAAACAGGAGGAATAGCAGACCCAATGAGATAAGTCTTTGTTGCTTCAATATCAAAATATCTATATATTGTTTCTTAAAGCTATATATCCACAATTTAAGAGATGCAAGAATGTTTCCATAATCTCTTATCAGGTACCATATACCAACTAGAATGAATGTTATTAGTATACCCCCGATCAGAATAGCCTGGAATGCATATTTTTGAGATAACCTGGTTATGTTCGGTAAAAGTCTTCCTCGAAATAGAAGGTCTGCAATCTTCGCTAAGATGAGATAGCCAATTAACATGCACATATCAAAAAATATAAGATGTTGTGAACGATTTCTTTTCCTGATTATATAGAAATCAAACCAAAAGTATTGCCCTACAATTACGATTGTGAAAATAAACCAAATTAATTTCACCTTCAGAAATATTAAGGCAAATAATATTAGTGGTAATATTGCTAAATCAATATACAAAAGTAAAATAGATTTGTTGTATAATGTATTTCTCCAACTGAATGGTTTTTTAGAACGTAACCAACCAATTATTGCTCCAAAATTCATAAAAATTATGGCGCCTATGAAAGCAAGGATAAATATAAAGAGTAGTTGGGCTAAGCGGTGGATGATATGCATCATAATAAACATGAGCATCCCAGTTACAACATAGTTCCAGGGAACTTTCTTGGTCTCCATAAAATGTGAGTAGATCCTGAAGAGGACTAAGATAAAGAGCGGATAAAAAATTATATTGAACATTCTCGAAGATGCTGTATTGCTTACATTCTTAGCAAAAAGAACCATTGTTGAGAAAATAAGGGCTGTAATGTAACTTGTTTCGAAGGCGTTAAATTCCCTCATTAAAAGAAAAACTCCTAAAACAGCTATTACAGCAGATAATGATGAGAAGATGTAGAAAATAACCGGAAGTTCGAGACCAGTCAAAGCATTTAAAACAGCCATAAAAAACTCAAATCCAGATGCTATGGAAAGGGGGTAATACCCAAAAATTGAGCTCCAATGGAGCACCCAAGGGGCATAGCCAAATTGTATTAGTGCGTAGGTAAATTGACCAAGTGTGTAATGGTCTGGATGTGTAGGGTATTCAAAATAGAGTGTATGTAAAATTGTGGTTACAACTAATAAAATAACCAATATTGTTTTTACCCATTTATTTTGTATCATTTTGCTCAACTATTTCAAAATCGCTACATTAGGTTTGTAATTTAAGGGGGACACCACTCCAAGACTGAGACCAATGATCATGCCCAAAGTTTGCAAGTTCCAACTAACAATGCTAAATAACAGTTTTGTAATACTCCTCTTATGAACTAAGAGAATGAAAATAAAGATTAATGTGGTCCATAAATAGACAACCATAAATATTCTAAACCAATGATAAACAACAACCGAGATTATTCCGGCGAGCTGCCAAATCATTGTAAAAATATAAATTCTGAGTTCATAAAGAGATTTAAGGAGATGAGAGTGTATAATGGACCTGTGCAAATATTGACCTGAACCATAAAGATAATTACTTTTCCATTTGGACATCAATGTTTCATAAGGAGATGTCTGATCACCATGGTGATAAACCATGGTTTCAGGAATGCGTAGCATAGTATATCCTTTATTGCACAATTGTGCTCCAATTTCAGCTTCTTCGTATGCGTATAAGGATGGATCCGAGAAATATCCTACATTCTCAATTGCTTCCCGTTTGTATAAACCACCCATACCGAGATGACTGATTAGAGTTAATTTTTTCACTTGATGGTCTTTGCTACGCAGTTGAAATACTAGATTTTCTTGTGATTTTTCTAGAATGTTGCCTCCCACGCCAGCAACCTCTGGATAATTAAGATAAGGCAATGCTTTTTTTAGAAAATTCTTGTCTAACCTCATATCTCCATCCAGCATGTAAATAAAATCACCCTTACTAAAAAGATAGCCTGTTTGCGGTCCAACACCACATCTCCTATCAGCCATGTTTTTCAATTGAATAATCCTGATGGGATATTTTTTGGCAATTTCAATAGTCCTGTCCATAGATTTTGAATCTACGAGAATTACTTCACCTGTAAGTCCATTTAATGCTGCCAGTGCAGATTCGATGCATTCTGCTATGTGTTCCTCTTCATTAAGCGTTTTAATTATTATTGAAATCTTTCCCAAGGGCACAGACATTTTGGGATTTAATGTGTATGGATTAAACAATCTAATAAACGGGCTCCGGGATATAACCTGGTCCCATCCATGATTTAAGCTGGCTATTTTGTTGTTACTGGAAATCTTTGCCATAAGGGTTTTATTAGCAAGCAAATAATGTATTTTCTTCGCCAAGTCCTTAGCGTCTTCACAATTATATGACAAAATGTTTATATGCTCTTTCAGAAATGTCCATTCCTTAATTTCACCACTACTCGCAATAATTGGTTTTCCGGCCGCTAAATATTCGGCCGTTTTCCTGATTGAAAGATATTTTACCACATCAGTCTTTTTGTATGCCAGGACACTAATTGCCATCGATTTAACAATATTAATTGCATCATAATGTGGAATTCTGCCAGTAAATAAGACAGATGGAAATTTTTCGCGCAATTCCATGTATTCTTTAGTGTCATATCCTTCTCCTATCACAACAAAGGTAGCATTTCTAACATATTTGGATGCATTCAAAAATGTGGGTACATCCGCCCATTCCATCCAGTTTCCCAGAAAACCAATCAGTGGTTTATCAATAGGGATTTTGTACTTTTTTAGAATTTTCAAGAGCTGAGCCTTGGATTTTCGCTTCTGAAATGGCTCGTTGTCTACCCCATTTGGCAACATTATTGTCTTTTTGTGGAGGCCAACGGGAAATGACTCAATAATGGAATCATTAATTACCAATATCCTATCAGCCAGCCAGTGCGCCAATTTTTCAAATGGTTGGGAGATTATGCCTTTTACAATTTTTCCAGCATATTTCAATTCTTTGTATCTAAAGCAGTGCATGTCATAAAGTAATTTGGTTCCTGTGATTTTTGCAAATGGATAGAGCATGATTACAAAATAATATTGCCTGATTATTATGAAGCGCACTTTTTTTATGAATATTAAGTGAAGTAGGATAAAGAATTGGATCAGCTTGAAAACTTGATGGGCGATGAAACCATTGCCAATTTTGGGAACAGAGCAGATATTTTCAGAGATTTCTTTATCTGATTTTTGGCATACGATAAAAATTTTGTGCTCGCCGTTTGATTCCAGGAATTTTTTTAGATTAAGCACCCTGGATGGCGCTGCCTCATCAAAGCTCAACCGTTCCTTTATAATGAAAGCTATGTTCATTTTAATCTCCGTGGCTTAAGCGCGCCTTATGTGGCCCAATAGTGTTGATTTATTCCCTGAAAATGCGGGCCAGGTTCTTGAGGTTTTTTGGAGCATATTTTGCCAATATTATTTTCCTGTTATTCTTGCCAATCCTGCCCCAATCTTTTTTCTTCCTGATCAATTGCTCAATTGCCTTTGCTAATTCTGATGCATTCTTTTCCTTGACCAATGTTTCCTCAACAAGCTCTGGAATGCCCGTATGATAAGTTGATATTACCGGAAGCCCATATGCCATGGCTTCCATCAGGGATACGGGTATGCCCTCCCGGTCTCCCTTGTCTGTTGTGTAGGATGGCAGCACAAAAATGTCTGCTGCATTATAAACGGATTTTAGTGCAGATCCCTTAAGCTCGCCGAAAAATGAGCAGATATCAAAGACCCCGATGTCCTTGGCCAGCTTCTCAACATCCAGCTCTGCATAGCCAGGCACCATGCCTCCTACAATCCATAGCTCAATGTCTTGCCTATTCAATTTCTTGACTGCTTCAAAAAGGAAGCGATGCCCTTTTTTCTCATGCCATTGCGCCACAATTAGTATCCTGGTTTTTTCAGTCCTCCTGAATTTCTCAGTGTCAACAAACAGCCTGTTGACAGTGATTTTTCCCGAGTCCACATTATGCTCCTTGATAAGGTAATTTTTATTGTAATCGGAAATTGTGATGATGTTATCGCAGTAAGCCAGCGATTTCCTGAACATGCTTTCCTGTGCCTGGTATAATTCATGTGCGTGGATAGTTACGGAGAGCTTTTTTCCGGTCAGCTTTTTGCAGTAGTACCCGATAAATAGCTTGGCATCGCCAAAATGGCAGTGGATCCTGTCAATGTTCCGCATTTTGAGGGAATAGCTGCCTGCAATGAGAAAATGCATGAGCGTTCCTGAAAACAAGGACTCAAAAAACAGATTGAGATAGGTTCCTGGCTGCTTGGCAAATACAAGGGGCTGTGTCAACAGGATCATTAAGGGATTCAGCCTGAAGACTTCCCAGTCCTTCTTCGGCATGGCCAGGCCTTTCCGGTATTTGGTTGGGAAAATGGCAAATTTTATCTTATTTTTCTCCAATTCAAGGAGCTCTGAGTAAATAAAAGGTGCTATCCCATTTTTCATCGAAAAAATGTAGGCTATTTTCATTTCTTCAGGACCTCCTTAAGCGGCTTGACTTTCTTGGCAGGTATGCCATATGCCAAGCAGTTGGCAGGAATATCCTTTGTGACCAGCGACATTGCGCCGATGATTACATTGTCACCGATAGTTACTCCTGGCATGACCACGGAATTTACACCCAGGAAAACATTGTTTCCTATCCTTACCTTGCCATATTCACGCTCCCCCCATAATTTCATTTTGCCGCCTTGCTTGGCGTCAGAATGGCACAGGATTGTGACGCCCCTGGTGATCATGCAGTTATTGCCTATGGCAATCATGCCAGGCTTGGATCGGTCAATATAGGCTTTTGGGGAGATAAACACTTTCTTGCCGATAGCAACTCCGCTGTACTTGTAGAATCTTACCCTGCAGAAGCTGCCAATGCTGTTCCATAGTGCTTTAAGTGCATAGATGGGTGATAGGATTATGCGCGTAATCATTTGCCTGACCTCCTTTTTGCCATTTCCTTAATTGTTTTAATATAAAATTTTGTCGTATCTACCTTGTCCTGGACCAATTTGTCCCTTTTTTTCTTCCAGGACTCCCTAAGCCCCTGGTTTTTCATGATGGACTCTGCCCGCTTAAGAATTTTGCCCTGTTCTGTTATTTGCTCAAGCAGGCCATATTTCCCAATCAATTCATTGGTATAGCCCATCTTAAGGGGATTGACATAAATGGTAGGGGTGCCCAGGATTGCCGCTTCAGCAGCTGTTGTTCCGCCTTCGCTTATGACAAGCCTGGCAGAGTGCAGCACAGAATGTATTTGGCCTTTTGCACGGCCAAGCTGGTATTTTCTGATTGCCTCGGGCAATTCAGATTCAGAGGAAATGAATACCCTGAATTTTGAGGCTAATTTGCTGACAAAGGCAATCTTGTCTGATATGCCATTCTTGCCAATATCATGGCTGGCATCCCAGGAGACAAATCTTAATAGGATGAATGGCTCATTTGGCTTCACCCTCAGCAGCCTGTGAATTTTTGGATTTGGCTTGAAATAACCTGGATGCAGGTATGCCAATTCTTTGAACCCGTCATATCTTATCTGCTTCTTTCCCAAATCCAGGGTGTATGATTTTGGCGTCACGACTTTAGTGGCAAATGGAAAAGTGAGCCAGTTCTGGATTGTTGAATGCTCAGTGTCATCAAATATAATTGACGGCTTGCCGAGCAATTGCGAGGCCTGGGCAATATAAAGGTCCCCGCTGCTGCCAACAAGGACATCCGGCTGGAATTTCTTTGCCTCCCTGACAATGATTTGGCTTATCCTGGCCATGCCATAAAGCTTCATCATGCCTTTGTAGCCTGGCCTGGCCACGAATTTTATCTTGTTTTGCCTAAGCAGTTCATGCGTGCATTCCTTATCCCTTGCAATGACCCGGAATTTATGGCCTTGCCTGCTCATTTCCTTGATGACATTCTTGAACTGGTGCACATCAGCAGGGTGGTTAATATCTATCAGGATTCGCATAGTGCCACCCCCCTTGATTTTCCTACTAATTTTTTCCACAGCCATTTACTTATTGCAACCACTTTTGATATCCAATAAACTAAAGTTGGTTTCAGGTCGCTCCAACTTTCGATAGCAAATACTTTTCTGTTTAGATAAGGTTGGATATATTGCCAGAATGAATACTGCTCCGTTTTGCGGCCCTTGGAAAAAATAGTGAATAAGTCCTTGTGTAAGTGAATCCAATAGAAATTATCAGGATATTCAGGCATTTGTATTTCTTTATTTTCTACAAAGTCCTGATACATTGCAAAGGCGATGTTAAATCCAAACTTACATTCTAACTTAACAAAAAGGGTGTTTCTGCAATTAATTTCTATGAGTTTATATTTATCATCCCGTGAATCATATTTAAATTCAGTTTGTGCCACCCCTACAAAGCCAGGCATTTGCTTTAGGATTTTTTGGGTTAATTTCTTTGTTATTGTATTGTGGATGGTTTTCATCACTCTGCCCACACCGTATAATGGAGGACTCTGGCGCAGTTTCTGCATCTGAAATGTACCAGTTAGTTTACCAGTCCTATCAACGTAAAATTTGCAAAGCTGAAGATGTGTGTCATCACCTGGAACCTTTTCTGTTATCATTGCCTTAATTCCATGTTTGCGACAACTTATCCATTTTTCGAGCAACTCATCAAAACTGTTGACCTCAAATAGTTTCGTTTTAAAAATCGCCGCAAAATGGTGTCTTTCATAGGGTTTGACAAGGGATGGAAAAGTTATTTTGCTTCGGACTTTTTTAATTTCATATACTGAATTACAGTAAAAGGTTTTAGGAACTGGAATCCCTGCCTTTGTGGCTATGGAATAGGTCAGTTTTTTATTCAAGAGTTTTTGGATATATTTGTAATCCGCAACAGGCAGAATATAAAATTTTGTCAATTGTTTCTTATAATAGGATAAGGCATCAACTGACTCATCATTACAGGGGATTATCAACAATTTGTTCCATTTTTTCTTGTTTTTCATGAGAATATTTCTTATTTGTTTTTTGTCAAGAAAATTTTCAATCCTGTGACTTTCCATGACATATTTAGAATGTATGGCAAATTCATCATCCGATTGATAAATAACAATTGATTTTATCCCTTTTTTTCCAAGCTCGCGAACTACCTGCAACCCGATATCTCCCCCGTAAAGAATTATTACTCTTTTCTGATTATTATTATAGGTTAGTTGCATGGATGACACCGTGTATTATTACTAAAAAACCAGCAGCCCAATCACGCAAAACATTGCTGTGAACGCATACAGCCACAGTGTGGCCTGCTTCTCCGTGAGTTTGAACCAGCTGACAATCAGGAATTTGAGTGACTTGAATTTCATGCTTGGCGGGGCAACGATGTGGTTGTCCTTGTCAACCCCCCCGAATTTCACATCCGGAATCCTTCTCAGCAGGATTGTGTATGAGTCCATCAGGAAATTGATGATGTGGGGAATCAGGATAAACGCCCCAAACCAAGTCATGTTCTGTGTTACCATCAATGCCCCAATCGCGCTGCCAACAAGGAAATCCCCGACATTGCCAGGCAGTGCCCTGGCAGGATAAAATGTTGAAGGATAAAACGCCAGAACTGCTCCAAGGACAGGCAAGAACACGAGCAGTGATTCTATGCCATTGACCATGTAGCTCCGTATGGCAATGGTGATAAGCAAAATCAGTTCCAATCCAGTGCTCAAGCCATTATATCCTGCATGCAGATTTATTGAGTTCGCGACAAACATTATGAATATTGGCACGAAAAGCAGCGAATAAGCCGCGCCCAGCCCAATTGAAAAATCAAAGAGATGGATTGTTGTGTCCGGTATCAGTGACGCAATGGGCAATGTAAGTATCATTGTGACAATGATTTTGTCATAGCGTGTCCTGAAATTGAACAGGTCATCAAGGATGCCGTACAGCCCATACACAACTATCACAAAGTAGAATATGAAAAGGTCCCCCATTTCCAGCCTGTCAAGCAAAATAACAGACAGGCTGAGCGAGATGAGTATGCCAATAAGCATGGTAATGCCGCCCATCACAGGGATTTTTTCCTTCCCTTTCTTGTAGTAGTCCTTTACCATGTAGCCATATTTTTTCAGCTTGGCCATGACATAAGGAAGGGCCCAATAAGTACAAAAGAAGCTGTAAATCAGGATGACTGCATACTTGTATATGATTTGAAGTGTTTCAGTGCCCATGATTCCCCCGAAATGCCAATCATTCATATATACTTGTTACTACTAAAAGGTGGTTTTAGTCATATATAAAGCTTTGCTTTTTATATATGGGTTATATATGAGAAAATGCACATAAAAAGTTACCTATAAATTGGATTCATTTGGCCTTTTTTGGCTTAGCTTCATTTAAAACTTCGGCTTCTTCTGAGCCAGAGAGCAATTCCTTAAGTTTATGGTAGTTCAGGTTCTTTCGGTAGACAATAAGGTTAATGGCAATCAGTGCACCTGTGACAATCAGCTCCCATTTCCAGACGTTGTAAGGATTGATGCCGCCTGTTGCAATTTTCGTTGCCTCATTATAGCCAAGGGACAATCCAATTGCAAGGGCGACCATTACGCTGAAGGTAATGCTAAGTGCTATTCTTTCCAGCCATTTCGCATTCCTGAAAAAAAGTGTTGTGACAAAAAATCCAGGCAGGAAAAGGGCAAAAAGGAATCCTGCAATTGCAATCGCATCAATCATGCCTTATCACCCAAAAGTGTATTTCAGTCTGGTTGCCCTGCTCGTTTGTTGTGGTGAATGTGGCCTTTCCGTAGTCAAAATCACCTTCTGGCCGGAATGTTGAATGGTAGGACTGCGCCTCCCCTCCGCCCAGGTACAGGGAGTCTTTTGTCATTTGCACTTCACCAACTTTCTTTAGGCTGCATGGGTCTTTGTCTATGTTGAACTGGATTCTTCTCTGCCTTTCCTTGTTAAAAAGGTTTATGCCCGTCAGCTCAACATAGGTGTTGTAGGAGGAGATTCCGAAGTATCCCTTAGACACATTGGGTTCAGAGAATGCAAACAAAGGGATTCTGTTGATATATATTGTTGTTTCATTCATCTCCTTGACGAAGTCAAAATTATTCCTGTCATTCCAGGTTAAATTCAGCGATGCAGTGTCTTTGGTCAGTGTGCCGTAAAGGTTTCTGAACAGGTAAGCCTCCTTGGCCTGTTTGCTTATTATCACTGAAAGCAGAAGCCTGTCATCCTGGAAAAATGAGGTGTCAAGCAGCCCAAGGCCCTCAAGAAGGTAAAACGAATAGCTGAAACTGTAATTTTCAAAATTGGACACCTGGGCAGTCGGGCCCGCAAACACGAATTTTTCAGAGGGAATATTCTCATTTATCAATGAAGCGTCTATGTCAATTTCGTAATCCAGCAAATCGGCAATTGTAAGGCCGGGCTGCTGGTAGGGCAATGTGCCCACAATTCCTGTTTCATTGCCGCCCCCGGCATATTCGCGGCTCGTGGCAGCTTCATCCTGGAAAAACTCGCCTACGGCAAGGAATGGCGCCATTGTGAGCTCTGCAGAAATTTCCACAGGAGTTGTCACAGCGCGGATAGGCCTTGCCTGGACAAGCTGCCGGCCAGTGGACTGGCGGTACACAATCCTGCATGCCTGGTCAATGCTTATCCTTTTGCATCCGGGCTGGTCATTGAAGACAACAATGTCCGAGAATATGACAAAAGAGTTGCTGACTTTCATTTCAAAATCCCCGACGCTGAGTTTCCAATTGATGCGGTGGAACGGCCTTTTGTTCATGTAGAAAACAAGCTTGCCGCCCCATGATTCAATCATAAGCTCATTTGGCGCTGATTCTTCCAGCTCATTTGAGACTTTGTATGCCACAGATTCAGTTTCATTATTTGTGATCACGTATATGTCGGTGCCCCTGATTAATATGCTCAGGTTATTCTTTAGGCTGAGTAGGAAGGTTTTTTGGCGGCTAAAGGTCTGCCAGCTCAGCCTTAAGGTAAAATTTTCCCAGTCCAGCTCCTTGGCAGTCCCGTTGCTGGATAAATAGTAGCTCTGGTACACTTGCTCCTCAAGCGGAGTGAGCATGCCTAAAATGTTCTCCTCGCTTGCATTGCCAAAATGATTATTGAATTTGTAGACGTCATAATTCCCGTCAAGATATGCCTTCAAGCTGTCGCATTCATCATTCGGGCATTCAAAGTAATAGTATTGTTCCTGCCTGAAAAGTGGGACATCTGTATTGACTTCCTGTGACAAATTCTCAATTATCCCAAGGATGATTTTGTTGTTGATGCTGTACTCCCTGATGTCCCCCGCTTCAGTTATTTCCACTGGGGTTTCCTTGTACATGAGCAAAGAGCCAAGCACAACAATATTGTCCTCGGCCTTGAAATCAGGGCGGCCAATTGTGGCGTTATCCGGTGTGAAGTTGAAAACAATTTCCCCGTTCAGGTAATATGACATGGTCTCATTATAGCGGATTTCCACTGAATTGTCAGCCTTTAGTGGTGTTAAGTTAAGGCTTTTCCACTCTGATACAATGCTGCCATTTGACTTATACACAGCCTCGATTGAAGGATCGCCAGGATAGATCACAAATGCATATTTCAGGGTGCCATTATCATGGAAATAAGTTGAAAAATTTCCAGACTGGAGGACCTCCTTGAACCTGTAGGTGATTGTATAGTAAGGCCAGTCTATGTCTGCATAATCAGATGATTCCGTGATAAATGCTTTTGGGATTTGCGCCTGTTCCGGCTCAATATCATAAGGCCCTGCAAATAGGTACTCGAATGTCGACTTGTTTCCCTGCACCCACTGCAGCATTGCCTTTTGCCTTTGCCGTGCCACGCACTTATAGATGCCTTCTGTCACATCATAAAGCTTGTAAAATTCAATTTTGGCGTCCACATCCAATGTTGTGGGATTTTGGCCGGCATTCCTCACCACAAAGGTTACATTGTAGTCCTGCCCAAGATAAACATCTCCCGGCAGGCTGTCAGGCTCCGGAAAATATATTTCAGTAAAATCCACGGCTATATTTTTCACAAAGAAAAAATGGAATACAAGGGAGACTAGGATCGCTATTATGGCTAATGTTAGCAAAAGCCTGAAATTCAATATGTCGCTGAGGTCATTGTCCGGCATGGTCGATTGAAAGCATAGGGTGTATAAAAAATCTCGCAAATCGCCCGCATAATGCTTGAATGTTTCTTAGCAGGGCGGCCATGCCTGCTCACCAGAAATGCCACAGCCCAAAATATATTACCATGGCTCCAAGAATCAAATTCGCGACTGCATGAGCAACTACAACTGAGTTCATGTCCTTTTTGCGGTACCAGAGCCAGTTTAATAGCAGGCCGGTAATCAGCCCTGCCAGCCACTCTGTGTGTGACAATCCAAAAAACAAGGTTGTGATTATGAATGGCCAAAGGGTATAAGTGCCCTGCGGCACAGCAAGCCAGTTTTGCGAGGCAAGGTACCTGTGAAGGAAAAATCTCGTAAAGAATTCTTCAACAAGCGGTGCGATAAGAAGCCCGATAATAAGCTTCAGGATGGATTCCGCCATGGAATATGGAGAAATATCCGCTGTGCTAAATGAAGGGTAAAAGGAATCGAGGCCAACCCATAACAATCCAATAACAACCCCGATTGCGACTGACAGTGAGTCCCACTTTAATTTGAAGCTAAACCATTCCCGCTTCCACCAGATAAGGCAGCCTACCACTAGCAATTTTGCAAGCAATTGTACCATCCTGGATTCCGTAAATAGCACAGCCAGTGGGCTGATCAGGAGGTATGCCATCAATATCATGAAGAATACAAGTGCGCCCTCTTTGTCACGTTTGGTCAGAGAGTCCATTCAAGCCTCCAGAGGCCCATGATTTAATAAGTTTATGAATTTTCAGTTGATGGTGCTTAGCAGAAAAGTTTACGTTTTGCCATCAATTCTGCGAGCATCTGGAAATAAGGCAGGCAGCAGTTTTCGGAGTGCGGTCACTCGCTCTGCTCGTTCGGCACTTAAGCGATTCCAAAAATCGTTAAGTTCCATAGAGAAAACTGCCATTATGAATAAAATGCTTATGCGAGCCGATGGCAAAACCTGAGCCTTCAGGCGAAGTTTTCTGCTAAGCTTTAAGGGAGGAATTGTCCTTGTCGGCAGTAAAGCCTATTTGTATTCTTTATAGAAATATTCCACGGTTTTCTTCAATCCCTGCCTGAAAGTAACCATTGGTTTCCAGCCAAGCTGTTTTTTGGCACGCGCATTGCTTAAGTAAATTTGCCTGACCTCGCCTTTCCTGCCCGGAATGTGCTTTGCCATGATCTTTGACCCCATAATGTCCTTTAGCGTCAGGAATAATTCATTGATTGAGATTTCCTTCTGCGTGCCGATATTGAATATCCTGTCTTTTGCCTTTCTTTCAATGGCCAAGAGTGACGCCCTTGCAACATCCTCAACAAAGATAAAATCCCGCCCCTGCCTTCCATCGCCAGTAATGAATGGCCTGCTTCCCTTCATAATGCTGAGGATGAAATTCGGCACTGCCCTTTTGCATTTTGGGTCATCCCTCGGGCCATAGACATTCGAGAATCTTAGGACGGTATAATCCAGCTTGTAATTCTGGTGGTATAGATAAAGATAATATTCCAGCGCCCTTTTGCTTGCGCCATACCCGCAGATTGGATTCACCGGATGATTTTCGTCAGCAGGCAGATATTCCGGCTCCCCATAAAGCGCCCCGCCTGTCGACAGGTACACAAATTTCTTAACGCGGTATTTCCTGCTGAGGTCTATGGCATTTATCCCGCCGATGATGTTGGTTTTTGCATCCTCCTGGGGATTCATCATGGAATAAATAACCTGCACCTGGGCAGCCGCATGCACCACGACATTGGGCCTTTCCTTCCTGAAAACCTTTTCCAATTGCACAAGATTTGTTATATCGGCTTTGTAGAATTTTGCCCTCTTGTCGACATTTTTCAATTGCCCTGCCGAGAGATTGTCTACTACAGCAACGCCAAATCCTTTTTTAACCAGCAGGTCCACAACATGGCTCGCAATAAAGCCTGCTCCGCCGGTCACCAGCACTTTCTTCTTTCCTGCCATGCTGCCTTAGGGAGTTAGGGATTATATAAATTTTCTGAAATTGCTGGTTCTGCAGAAAATGTTGTCAGCATCAATATGCGTAGGCCTGTCAAGATTTTGAAGCACAACTGGCAGGGGGATGTCCCTGAGCTGGCCTCAGCTCGCACGGAAGCTAGGGAGACATTCCTTCGGAAGTCTCCCGAACTGCATTTTAATAAGCATGGAGTTTAGGGGATTGAGTGAAGCGAAAATCCCCTCAAGACTAATTTCGTTGTCAAGGGGCGAAACCATTGCGGGGACGTCAGTTTATTCCTAACTCATAAACGGCCGAAGCCGATGCTGACCGAGGCAAAGCCGAGATTTTCTACAGAGCCGAAATTGCTATCTGAGCTCACGGCAATATCGATTTAATACTTATAAAAATACTTATTTTATTATTAATAAAAATAATAATAAAAATATATAGAAAAGTTTATATATAAATTAATAAATTAATATACAAAAATATAAGTATTATATATTAATGTCCAAATTATGCAGCAAGGCATAGCAGCCCTTGCCTGTAACGCAGAAGCGATGTGGACTGACAATGGTTGAGTTTAGGCGCAAAATCTATCGCAGAGGGTCCAGTTACGAGACTACGATCCCAATGCCACTTCTTTTCACTCTTGATTCGCGGAAAAAATACAATGTGATTTTCAGGCACGATAACGAGACAGGAAGATGGTACCTGGAATTTGAGGAGCGGCCCGGGAATGAGCGGTCAAATAAGAAGAGGAAGAAGTGAGGTGACAAGATGGCCATAAGTCTGAAGGAAGCAGTTGAGGCAATGGATTACGACGAGCTGATGAAGATTAAGATGGATTTGGAAAGCGGCGGCTTCAATGTTAAGCGCATGGTAATCCAGAAAGCCAGGGAAAAGGAAAGAAGGCATGAAGCCAAGTGCGCAGTCTGCTCAAACGAAATCAATGCCTACAGCAGCAATAATTACACCCTTATTTTCGGCCCCGAGGATTTCAGGAGAAAGGCATCTTTCTGCGGCATTGACTGCACGGAATACTTCATGGCCGACCTTAGGGACCTGAAAGGAATGAAAAAAAAGGAGGCTCCTGCCAGCAAGGCCGAGAATTTTGACCATAAGGTGTAAAGGTGGATATAGCAGCTGTGATTGCGAGGAAAAGAGATGCTTGACAAAAAATCCCTGAAATATATCGTAACTGCGCTTCGTGAAGGCTATACAAAAGACCAGATTGAGCAGGCACTGATAAACAGGGCATTTGACAAAGAGGAGATAGATGCGGCGCTCGATGCTGCAATCCAGAAGGTGAGGGGCAGGGAAAAAATGCAAAAAAAATTCCAGAGCTTTATCCCGCCCAATTTCCGTGAGAATGAGTCGAGGATAATAGAAAAATTTTCTTCAAGGATGCTGAAAAAAGGGTTCCATGCTGACCAGATAAGGGGGGTCCTCCTCGCAAGGGGCTATGACAAGGCCAAAGTCGACCAAATCATTCCCATTGTGGAAGAAAAAGCCAAAAAAGATGAGCATATTCATGAGTTCCTAAAGGAAGTCAAGGTACTGACAAGGTTCAGGACCACGGACCAGGAAATCAGGCATATCCATTGGATTAAGATCAGCTTTGTGGTTGCGGCATTGCTTCTTGGCTTGCTGTCTGCCTTGACATCTGCGCCATCGGATCTGGTTTCCCTGGCTGCTGTTGCAATTGGCGTGTGCATAGCCCTGCCTGTTGGAAGCTATGTCATGCACCATATGTCCTTGGCAATGCACACGACAGAGATACATTTCCACGATGCATTCAGGTACCTCGCAATAATGGGATTGCTCCTTTTTGCAATTAAGGCCTTTTTCCCAATTGAGGCCATGCTTGCATTCTTGATAGTTGTGATTTTTTTCCTTTCGAACATGGCAATAAAGCATTACAGCGTTCCTGTGGGCAAAGCTTACATAATGTCATCATCCACAATAATAATAGCAATGACTGTGATGTACGCGACAAGCGCATTGGTTGGTATGCTTTTCGCATTTTACCGGATTAAATTTTGAAAATTTGGATTCATAAGCAGGCGCATGGCTGGACAACGAGAAATAAAAAGAGGTGCATAGATGTATTATCGCAGGAAGGCAGAGGAGGCATTCACAGAGCTCGGTTCAGGCGCATCCGGCCTTGCATCGCAGGAAGCAAAGGCCAGGATTCAAAAATTCGGGTATAACGCGCTGGATGAGGAAAAAAAATTAAGCCCCTGGAAAATATTCCTGAGCCAGTTCACCAGCTTTATTGTCTGGATTCTTTTTGGCGCCACTATTGTCTCGGTCATTGTCGAGGAGTATATAGACGCGGGAGTCATACTTGTCATAATTCTCCTCAATGGCATCCTCGGGTTTATACAGGAATTCAAGGCTGAAAAATCCCTTGAGGCCCTGAAAAAATTGGCGAGCCTTAAGGCAAAGGTATTGAGGGATGGGAAGGAAGTGTCAGTTGATGCAAAGGAACTTGTGCCCGGTGATGTCATTATTCTCAGGGAAGGGGACAAGGTGCCTGCTGACGCAAGGGTTTTCTTTGTTGAAAGGCTGGAATCCCAGGAAGCGAGCCTTACCGGGGAATCCACAAATGTCCATAAAGTGACGGATGCCATTGACAAGGACTGTGAAATTGCAGACCAGCACAACATGGTGTTCTCTGGCACAGTCATAGTCAGGGGGACCGGAAAAGCAGTGGTTGTTGCAACTGGAATGCATACCCAGATTGGCAAGATTGCCAAATTGCTTGAAGAAAGCCAGGAAGAGCTGACCCCCCTCCAGGTCAAGCTCAAAAACCTTGGCAAATGGCTTGGCATTGCCACGATTGCCATCACGATAATTGTGTTTATAACAGGAATTCTGAGGGGGAAAGACTTTGCAGAAATGCTTCTGACATCGATAAGCCTTGCCGTGGCGGCCATCCCAGAGGGCCTGCCCGCAGTAGTGACAATCTCCCTTGCATTGGGAGTGCAGCGCATGATAAAGCGGCATTCCCTTATCAGAAAGCTGCCAAGCGTCGAAACATTGGGCTCCACAATGGTGATATGCACGGACAAAACAGGCACGCTCACCCATAACCAGATGACAGTGAGAAAGCTTTTTGTCAATGGAAAAGTTGTGGATGTCAGCGGCGAAGGCTACTCTGCCAAGGGGCAGTTTTCACAGAATCCCAGGGATTTCGAGCTGCTCCTGAGAATTGGCGCTGTTTGCAATGACGCGACATTGAATGGGGAGGAAGTGATGGGCGACCCCACTGAGGGCGCCTTGATAATAAGCGCAGCGAAGGCCGGCCTGAAGCACGAAGCCCTTCTGGCTTCAATGCCCAGGATTGAGGCAATTCCCTTTGATTCCGGAAGAAAGATGATGAGCACTGTCAATATGGCCGGCAGGAAGAGATTCATGTTTGTCAAGGGCGCGCCGGACATAATGGCAGACATTTGCGACAGGATTATTATTGACGGTAAAATAAAGAGATTTGACAGCAGGGCCAAAAAGCAGGTCCTGGCGGAGAATGAGGAATTCGCCAAAAATGCGCTGAGGGTCCTTGGATTTGCGTACAAGGAACTGCCAGGCAAGGCCAAGATAACTGAAAAGGACGAAAACAGGCTGATTTTTGTTGGACTGCAGGCAATGATTGACCCGCCGAGGGAGGAAGTCAAGGAGGCAATTGCCCGGTGCAAAACAGCAGGTATAAGGGTTGTCATGATAACGGGCGACCATAAGACTACAGCCCAGGCAATCGCAGCAGAGCTGGGCATCATTGGAAAAAGCGTTGAGGGAAAAGAGCTTGACAGGATTGATCTTGATTCAGCAGTAGAGCAGATTTCTATTTATGCGAGGGTCAATCCTGAGCACAAAATGAGGATTGTCGAAGCCTGGAAGCGCAGGGGTTTCATTGTGGCAGTCGGAGGGGATGGGGTCAATGATGCGCCCGCGCTAAAAAAAGCTGACATTGGCGTTGCAATGGGCATCACAGGTACGGATGTTGCCAAGGAAGCAAGTGACATGATTCTGACAGATGATAATTTTGCCTCAATTGTCAATGCTGTGGAAGAAGGAAGGGGGATTTATGATAATATCAAGAAATTTGTCAATTTCCTTCTTGCCTGCAACATTGGCGAGGTATTGATTATATTCATAGCGGGTTTTCTTTTTGACAGCCTTCCATTGGCTGCAATCCAGCTGCTTTGGCTCAATCTGATTACAGATGGCCTGCCTGCCCTTGCCTTGGGAGTTGACCCCGCGGCCAGGAATATAATGCTTAGGAAGCCGCGCCATAAAAGTGAGGAAATACTCTCAAGGAATGTGCTGGTCAACATTGCCGGCACGAGCATCATTATTGCGGCAGTTGTCCTGTTCCTTTACTGGCTAAACCTTGATTTAGGCGTGGATGAGGCCAGGACAGTTGCCTTTACTGCCACAGTTGTTGTTGAAATGGCGATTGTGCTGATGATACGCAGCGTTTATGACACCAAGTTCTTTTCAAATAAATTTGTCTGGTTCGCCATTGCGAGCAGCATTGCCCTGCAGGTCCTGGTTGTGTATTACCGGCCGCTGAATTCCATTTTCAAGACAGTGCCCTTGAATTTTATTGAATGGGTTGAGATCGTATTTGTGTCGCTCATAGCTTTTGGGTTCGGGCTTGTTGTCAGCAGGACAATCAGGAAAATGACCCATGAAGAGTTCTGAGTGTTTTGGCTTTTTCTTTAACGCGCCATATATGAAAATAATGATGAAAAAAGGCAATTCGCCAATATGAAGCATATATGAAATAGAAAGATTTATATACTAGATACTATAATAATATACATATTTGTATACTAATTTCCTTTTTAATAGCGTCACCCAAAGAACCACCCTATCGTTGGGGAGGTATGTGCAGGAAGTTGTTAGAATGAAAGCCGCGAGAAAAAAAGGCTTTCGCACACCCATGAATAACAAAGCCCAGAGAGGCAGCCATCTTGTTTGCCCCGGTATGCCAGGAGGCGAGTAGGATGCAGCTGCTGATTAGTGATATTGCCGTAATTATAATAGCCGCGGCTTTATTCGGATTCCTGTTCCGCCTGTTCAGGCAGCCAATTATAATAGCCTACATTGTTGCAGGATTCATAATCGGGCCATTCGGCCTGAATTATATCGGCAATGAAAACACAATACTCGCCATCTCAGAGCTCGGCATCACTTTCCTTCTGTTTCTTGTAGGCATTGAACTGAACATAAACCACATTAGGGAAGTTGGAAAAGTTGTGCTGTTCGGCGGCATGATGCAGGTTGCATTGACTGCATTTTTCGGTGGAATCCTGAGCTTTTTTATTGGTTTCAGCCCAATAGAATCCTTTTACCTTGGCCTGGTGCTGGCCTTCAGCAGCACGCTTGTTGTAATCAAGCACCTGTCAGACAACAAGGAAATCAGCACCATACACGGCCGGATCATGATTGGGATACTTGTCCTGCAGGATATTGTCGCTATAATGATTGTGACAATGCTCCCATCCCTGACTGACTTATCATTTGGGTCAGTAGGAAAAAGCGTGCTGAGCGGCCTCTCCTTGCTTGTGCTTGCTTATGTCACAAACAGGATAATGCTCAGGAAGATATTTGATTTTGCAGCAAAGACCCCTGAACTGCTCTTCCTTGCAAGCCTTGCTGTCTGCTTTATCTTTTCCTATCTGGCAACTATAATGGGCCTTTCTGCATCGATAGGGGCATTCCTGGCGGGAGTCATTATTGCCAACCTCCCCTACTCGACAAACATTGTCGGCAAGATAAAGCCCCTTACAACTTTTTTCAGCGCATTGTTTTTTGTTGGCCTGGGAATGCAGATTGTGCCAGGTTCAATCCCAAACATCATATTCCCGCTGGCAATCCTTGTAGGCATGGCTCTTTTCCTTAAGCCATTGCTTATGTTCCCGATAGTCTATTATTTTGGATACGACAGGAAGACAGCCTTCCTTATCTCGGCGACAATGGCGCAAGTCAGTGAGTTTTCACTGATTGTTGTTGCGCAGGGAGTGATTTTGGCGCATCTGACGCCTGACATATTGTCCCTTGTAATTTTCCTCACTGCCATAACAATGGGCCTGTCCAGCTACCTGTCAAATAACGGCCTTGATTTGTTCCACAAATATTCGCACAACCTGGATTTTATTGACAGGATTTTCCAGCGGAGAAAGAGCTTTGCGCAGGAAAGCATGGATGCTGTGCAGGAAGCCCAGGTCATAATTAATGGCTATGAAAACATGTCTGGTAGCATCCTGGAAAGCTTCATGAATAAAGGGAAAAAGGTGCTGATAGTGGACAATGACCCGCAAATAATAAGGCAGTTAAGGGACCTGAAAGTGAACTGCATGTATGGAGACCTTGCCCAGAGCGATGTGCTGGAAAATATAGACCTGTCAAAAGTTGAGGTTGTCATGTCAACTGTGCCGGCTTATGCGGACAGCCTGATTATTGTGCAGAAATTCAGGCAGGTTGGCAGGAAATCCGTATTGATCATGACGGCCAACAAGGTCAGCGAGTCATTTGCCCTGTATAACGCTGGCGCTGATTATGTTGTTATCCCCCATATTGAGGGAGAAAAGCAAATGGCCTACCTCCTGGAAGACTTTAATACTGATGTTTCCAAGGTCTTGTCAAAAAAGCTTGAGCATATTGCACAGCTGAAAAAAAGGCAGATACTCAAAGAGCAGTTCAATGGCGGCCATGAGAATTTCATGCAGGACATAGATGCAATGGTCAAGAACATTGCTGACATAATTATTGAGAGCAGGAACAAGTTGAAAAGGCCGGAGCATGGCAAAGTCAATGCTTCTGTTGCCGCCAAAAAGAAGGCTCTGCACATGACAAAGGCAGCCATGGATGCCCAGCAGCCATTGCAAAATGAAGATGCTGTTGCAGGGAAGGAAAAAGAGAAGGCAGGGGCAGAAGTATGAGAGTATTTTTCAGAAACGTTTTTAAAGCATGGGCATCGACAAAATAGACAGGTTGTCATTCAATAACCCGGGCCCGTGGTCTAGTGGTCATGACGTCTCGTTGACGTGATTCCACTTAATCTCAAAATCGAGAAGGTCCCCAGTTCGAATCTGGGCGGGCCCATTCATATTTCTTTAAATATCCTGCAAGATATATCACAACCAAAGAAAATTTTATATAATCAACAAGAATAGATCCATCAGGCGTGCTTCATGGTGGCATGCCTAAAAGAGGCAAGCATGGAACAGCAAGGGAACCAGCAGTCTTATTCGCAGCCTTATCCGATCTATACCCTGAGGCCGAGCGTCATGGGCGTAATGCTCCCAAAATTCATTCTTATGCTCTTATTGGGCGGATTGTTGTATTATGGGGGCTACCTCAACCTCAAATTCCTCAACATCAGGCTGACAACATTGTTCAAGCTGAGCATAATAGTCTGCACTTTCCTGGTTGTCGCATTCGCCCTTCTGATGGAATACAAAAAAGCGATACGGATTGACTTTTACTTTTACAGCGACCGGCTCTATGCAAACGGAAAATGGGTTATGTACAGCTCAATAGGCCATATAGACGCAAAAAGAGGGCCGATGGACCACCTGGCAAAGACTTGCAGCATCCACCTGGGCGACCAGGCTGTCCTAAAAAAAGTTCCTGACTCATTTAATATTTATCAGTACATCCAAAACCTGGTAAGCAGGGCAAAACAGCAATAGCAAACAGCTGTGCCTATGCTATGTTCTCCCAAAAAATTTATATATTGTCAAGAAAGGAATTGAATTATGCCAGCTGACGACACCAAGAAGTATATCCTGATTGCACTGCTTTTGCTGTCTGTATACTTGTCATTCCTTGTCATAAAGCCGATTTTCTATGCGCTTCTCTGGGCGCTGGTGCTTGCCTACTTATTCACGCCGATCTACAGGATTGTTAACAAAAAAATCAGGAATGAAAGAGCATCTTCCCTGCTAATAACATCCGCAATTGTTATCCTGACTGTTGTCCTTGCAACGGCAATCGTGAGCACCTTGAGCAATGAGATACTCATAACCTACTCTTCTGTTAAGGAAAGCTTCGATCCCGCAAATCTGGAGGTCAGGTGCCAAAATCCAGACCTTGTTTGCAAAGTGGCTGATATCCTAAGCCACGAGCAGATAAACCCGACGCCATACATCAACCAGGCGTTTAGCAAGCTCATGGACAAGATCGTTGAGCAGACTTCCAACTTGGCATTTTCCATTCCAGGCAAAGTGGTTGAATTGTTTATAGTATTTTTTGTCATGTACTATCTTTTCATCAACGGCGAGTCTTTTTTGAAATCCATCGCCAGCATACTCCCGATGGACAAAAAGCACAAGGAGCAGATTGTCAACAGGGTTTCCGATGTTGTCGGGGGAGTTGTCTACGGCCACATTCTCACTGCATTGATTGTCGGCGTGGTGGGCACAATTGGATTCTCAATGTTCAACATGTCATCCCCGGTTTTATTGGGATTCCTTGTTGGCCTGGCCGCTTTTGTCCCTGGAATTTCAACCACGGTTATCTGGCTTCCGGTGGCAGTGTACCAATTTCTAAATGGCTTTTACAGCCACGATAAGATACTGATGGCCAAGGGTGTTGGCATATTGCTTTTTGGCATTTTTGCGCTGGCATATATTGACAACATTATCCGCGCGAAATTGATAGGGGACAGGGCAAGAGTCCATCCTGCAATTGTCCTTATTGGCGCATTTGGAGGGCTGCTTTCCTTTGGATTTATTGGAATCTTCATAGGCCCATTGATTATCACGGTTTTCATCACACTTGTGGAGATTTATGGCGAAAGCCAGGACTGGTAAAAGGAATAAGGCAATATGAAGCTAAAAATCAAGGACATGGATGTTGAAACAGGCGGCCCGCTGGTGGCAGTCATGCATGTCGATGATGCGAAGATGCTGGACTTCCATCACGGAGACAGGGTAAGGCTGACTTACAAGGACAGGAAAGCAGTATCAATCCTCAATCTTGCCGAAAGCAAGAGAAGCGTGCCAATTGGCAGCATCGGATGCTATGAGGAAGTCCTGAGAAAGCTTGGGGCAAAGGGTGGGCAAAAAGTGGGCATTGCCCTGGAAGAAAAGCCGGCAAGTGTGCAGTATATCAAGAAGAAATTGAATGGAGGCACCCTGACCTACAAGGAGTTTTATCAGATTGTCAGCGATATTTCCCAGAACAAGCTCAATGATATCGAATTGACTTATTTTGTGTCTGCATGCCACACAAATGTCATGACCTTGAGGGAAACCATAGACCTGACAAAAGCAATGATTGCGACAGGGGATGTGTTGAAGCTCAAGAAAAAGCCAGTCATTGACAAGCACTGTGTTGGAGGTGTTGCCGGCAACAGGACAACAATGATAATTGTCCCAATTCTGGCTGCAGCTGGCCTGACCGTGCCAAAAACATCATCCAGGTCGATTACCAGCCCTGCCGGGACTGCTGACACTGTGGAAGTGCTTACAAAAGTTTCCTTTAATGTTGATAGGATGAAAAAGATTGTAAACAAGATTGGCGCCTGCATGGTTTGGGGCGGCTCAATCAATCTTGCTCCGGCTGATGACAGGATAATCAGGGTTGAGCACCCGTTGAGCATTGACAGCCGAAGCCAGCTGCTGGCAAGCATAATCGCAAAAAAAGCCAGTGTTTCGGCCACTCATGTCCTGGTTGACATACCCGTCGGCAGGGGCGCAAAGATTGAGACAATGGATAAGGCAAGGGACTTGAAGCGCCAATTTGAAGTGATCGGAAGGAGCGTGGGCATCAGCATCAAAGTGATAATAACCGACGGCAGCCAGCCCATTGGAAACGGGCTCGGCCCTGCCCTGGAAGCGAGGGATGTGATGTGGATATTGAGGAATGATGAGAAAGGCCCCCGGGACCTTAGGAAAAAATCTGTAATGATGGCTGGACTGATTTTGGAAATGGCGGGCAAGGCAAGGAAAGGGCAAGGCAAGGAAAAAGCGCTGGATTTGCTCGAATCCGGAAAGGCCTATAAAAAAATGCAGGAAATCATTAGGGCGCAGGGCGGAAAAGTGAAAAGGCCTGAAGACCTTCCGATAGCCAAGTTTGCCCAGGATGTTTTTGCGGCCAAATCAGGCAGGATAACCCATATAGACAATACTTATATCAGCAAGATTGCAAGGGCAGCCGGGGCGCCCAGGGACAGCACCGCGGGTGTTTACCTATACCTTCACAAAAATGACCTTGTCAAAAAAGGCGAGATTTTGTTCACCATTTATTCCAACAGCAGGCAAAGGCTGGATTTCGCCAGGGAACAAACGAGATTAAATGTTGGATTTGAGATTAAATAATTTCCTGCATTCCGCGCCGCGACAATCCCATAGTTTTTTAAACTTGCGCCGCCTTTTCAGAGTTATGGATAAAATAATAATTCTTGACATGGGAGGTCAATATGCCCACCTGCTTGCGCGCAGGGTCAGGCAGCTTGGTGTTTACTCAGAGATTTTGCCAAGCGACACACCTGTTTCAATCCTTAAAAAGGCAAAAGGCATCATCATTTCAGGCGGCCCGGATTCAGTTTATGAAAAAGGCTCGCCGCAATGCGACCCCAGACTTTTCACCCTGAAAATTCCCATCCTTGGGTTGTGTTACGGGCACCAGATAATGGCTCATTATATGGGTGGTAAGGTCTTGCCCGGAAAAACAAAGGAATACGGCCTGGCCTCGCTTGACGTCAGGAAAAAAGCCGGATTGTTTGCCGGCCTTTCCGCGCAGGAAACCATCTGGATGAGCCATGGTGACTCTGTTGCAAATGCTCCGCCGGGTTTTTCGGTGACAGGCTCTACATCTGACTGCCCAATCGCTGCAATGGCTGACAGTTCCAGGAACTATTACGGCGTGCAATTCCATCCGGAAGTGACGCACACAAGGCACGGCATGAAAATACTTTCAAACTTTGTAGTAAATATTTGCAAAGCCAGGAAATCATGGAGCATGAAAAATTTTATCGAAAATAAGGTTAAAGAGATACAAAAAGAGGTTGGCAACCGCAACGTTCTCCTGCTCATAAGCGGAGGGGTGGACTCCACTGTATGCTTCGCGCTGCTCAACAAAGCTTTGGGCACAAAGCGTGTCTATGGCCTGCACATTGACAATGGCTTTGTCAGGACAGACGAAAGCAAGAATGTTGAAAAGGCATTCAGGAAGCTTGGCTGGAACAATTTCCATGCCGTTGATTCTTCAAAGGATTTCCTGAATGCTGTCAAAGGTGTCGCAGACCCGGAAAAGAAGAGAAAAATAATCGGCGAGACATTTATCAGGGTGCAGCAGCAGGAAGTTGCAAAGCTGAAGCTTGACACTAAAAAGTGGATGCTTGGCCAGGGCACAATTTATCCTGACACTATTGAAACAAAAGGGACAAGGCATGCTGACCTCATTAAAACCCATCACAACAGGGTCGACCTTGTCCAGGACATGATAAAAAAAGGGCTGGTAACAGAGCCAATCAAGGAATTATACAAAGATGAGGTGAGGGAATTGGGAGAACGGCTCGGCCTTCCAAAGCACCTTGTCTGGCGCCACCCATTCCCCGGGCCCGGCCTTGCTGTGCGATGCCTTTGCGTCGGCAGGCCTGAATTGCTTGAAAATGAAGATGACATAGACCGCAGGGCGGGGCTGATCTGCGCAAAATACGGTGCAACAGCAAAAGTAATGCCGGTCAAGAGCGTCGGTGTACAGGGCGATGCGAGGACATACAGGCATCCGTTGATCGTGAGCAAAATAAATGATTATCGGCAACTCGAAAAAATGTCAACAGAATTGACAAACAAAATCAAGGAGATAAATCGGGTTATTTTGTCAGTTGGCGCCAAAGGCAGCCTGAATAATGCAAGTGTTTTGCAGAATTCCTTCCTGACAAAGGAAAGGCTGGACTTGTTGAGAAAAGCTGATGATGTTGTTAACAGCCATCTTGACAGGAAGATGTACACAAGAATCTGGCAATTCCCGGTGGTTCTGGCGCCCCTTTCATTTTCCGGCGGGGAAAGCATAATATTGAGGCCTGTTGAATCGAAAGAGGCAATGACGGCCAACTGGGCGCATTTGCCTGAGGATGTCTTGAAAAGCATAAGCAAAGAACTCCTGGCAATCAAAGGGATTGATGCAGTTTTCTACGATGTCACGAACAAGCCGCCAGGGACAATTGAGTGGGAATGAAAATCTGGTACTTTGAACTCATCCTGGTTGTTGCAACGTTAATGCCCATGTCTATCACCTCGGTAAGATTTATCTTACTATACATTTTAACCTTTCTGTTTTTATCAATTTCTCTGTTCTGAACTGTCTCTTTATTAGAAATATAACAGAAAAGATTGTTTTTTAACTAATTTGGCAGCCTCGGGAGAGAGGTGGAAACAATCTAAGAAAGCTATATAAAGCAACTTTGATGCATCCTATTATATGAACTATAAACACATTGTTACAGAGAAGCTCAAAAAGTATAAGAAAGAGGATATTATCATAACAGAACATGCCTACGAACAGGCTATCTTTAGGAGTATCAACATTGATGAAATAAAGGAAAATATTATAAACCCTAAAAGATTGTTCTATGCTATAAAGCAGACAGCGCAAAAAGAGGGAGAAGAAAAATACGACTGCTACTTTGGTTATAGCAAAACGCAGTGCCACAGATATGCAATTGTCATCAATGGCAAATGCATTGTATGCACAGCCATTAAAATAAACAGGAGGTGGCAGCATATAGCTGAGAAAAATGCCAAATTTTAACTTTAGTTATGACAAAGAGAATGATGACTTGTTCTTATTCAAGCCTAAAGCAAGTTCCAAGGGAAGCATTGAATTAGGCAACATAATACTGGACTTTAACACTAAAAAAGAGTTTGTTGGCATGCAGGTTATGGATGCTTCGAAATTCCTTTGTGATTTGGTAAAAGGGAGTGCTAGTGAAATAAGGAATATTCTAAATAACTTGACAAGTTGTAAGATTGATACTAAGGTAAGGGGAAACTTATTGATAATTCAATTTTTGCTTATAGCCAATAAAAAAGAAATTGCACCGATAATTACAATGCCGCATATAATAGAAAGCAGTCCTGCATTAGCATATGCCTGATAATTCTGCACTTCCTTCACCATTTACCTCATCCAGAACATCTTGAAACTAAACAGTCTTCTTTGTTCTGAACTGCTGCTGTAAGAGAAATATAACAGAATTAACTTAGTTTAACTAATTTGGCAGCCTCGATAAAGTGGAGGCACTAATGATTACAACATTAAGAGAATTGGTACTATTGAACGGTTGCCTTTTTCCCTGACTATCTCCTTGATTTTGTCATATCTGTCCATATTAAGATAATACTTCCAGCCATGCTCTTTCTTCTTTTTATGGCAGATTTTTTGTTTTACTAATGCCTCAAGAACAGTTTCAACCTTGTCCAAATCCTCTTTTGATATCCCAGATTTCAGGACATGGATATAAACAGAGCCCTTGCCAAAACAGTTTTGGTCAAAAAGTTTCTTAACTATTGTCCTGCTTATCCTTATATATTCGCTTCTTTTTACCTTAGGCATGGATACAATAGCAATTATGGAATATATAAACATGTGGTCTAAATTTAGTCCCTTATGAGCCTAATTAGAAACCTTTAAATAGAAGCAAGTGTTTATTGCATTCATTATGGAAAAATCTGTATTTTTAAAGGAAGAGGGCAACACGCCCAAAAACAGGATATGGAGCTTTTTAATAGTCCATTCAGAATATGACTATTCTATGAAAGATATTGCAAGATTTTCAAAAGTTGGCTACACTACACTAAAAGAAATTTGGAAAGAGCTCAGACTGAAAAATATAGTAGTCCAGACAAGAACTGTTGGAAAAGCAAAGATGTTCAGATTGAATCTTAAGAACCCTGTTGTGAATAAATTTACAGATTATTATTGGACAGTTGTAGATTCAGTTGTCAGAAGAGAAAACAATGTTGAAGAACAAAATCAGCATGGTTCGCCATCAATTGGCGCAATTCCTGTTTCTGCAAGGCATTTTTAGCTTCACATCCTGCACTTCCTTCACTAGCCTGCCCCATCCAGAACATTTTGAAACTAATCAGTCTTCTTTGTTCTGAACTGTTGCTGTAAAAGAGATATAACAGAATTAACTTAACTAATTTGGCAGCCTCGAAGTAGAGGCGGAACAGTCAAAATCAATTACAGAAACATGTCTTTATTTTGCTTCTAGGACGACACCTGGCTGGGTTTGGTGACATTAGGCGAGACTTTCAAGCTTAAGACTGCTTCTGTCCAGGGGGTGCCAATGCCTTCAACACTGCAAAAATCACGGAAATCCGGGATTAACTGCCTGTTTCTTTCTGGAATATCAGCTTTCCTGACCTGTGCTATTGCCCCTGCCAGCCTTTTGGGTAGATATGTATGTCTATTTCCTTCTTCATTTTAGCCCTCCAAAGAAACAGTGGCTATGAGTGTATTTAAGCCGAACGGCCATTTTTGGCTATCCGGCGTTTAAACTGAAGAAGGACGCCGTGGCCCAGATTTGAACTGGGAAATCCTTTCGGAAACAAGCTTAATGGTACTGTCCGTGAAAACAGTGTTTCCAGGCTTACGCTCAATATACCCGTGCTCATGAGAATATGATTTGCGCAGTACCAGGTTGTGCCACCACGGCAATCCAGTATGAAGTTGATGCAATCATTTTATAAATTTAATGACTTCTTGAGTTCCCGCTATTTCTGGCCTGTCGGCATCATTACAGGTATGCCTTTCTTGATTGCGTATTTTCTTTTGCATTTAGCGCAGACCAGGGCTGTCCTGCCGGAATTGTACTTAACATCTGATTTGCACATTGGGCAGGCTAGAATCCTGTAAAGCTCGACGGGAATCGGATCCTTTTTCGATGCTTTTCCTGCAACCTTCTTCTTTGCTGCCATTATCACGGCACAATGGCGAAAAATATAAAAATCTTTCCAAAAAAAGGAAAGTTTAAATATGAGCACTTGAATTGATATATAAAATTTGTGTGGGTTTTCGTCAGGTAAATAAATCCTTTAAAAAAGAGTGGTGGGGGACTGGTTGAATGCAAGCGTACGTGAAAAAATGCCCAGAGTGCAGCGGTATAAACTTGTTCTGGAATAAAGACCGCGGTGAGATCATCTGCCGTGACTGCGGCCTTGTTGTTGAGGAAAAAATGGTCGACTTTGACCAGGAATGGCGTGACTTTGATTCTGATCAGGGTGAGTCCAGGAGGCGCAGCGGCGCACCAATGACTTACACCCAATACGACCAGGGCCTGGGGACTGAGGTTGGTCGCAAAACAGACCTTTATGCCCTGGCCGGGAAGGATAGGAACAAGTTCTTCAGGCTCAGGAAATGGCAGTACAGGATATCAACTGCCATTGAAAGGAATCTCAAGCTCGCATTGTCTGAGCTGAAGAGGGTTTCATCTTATTTGAAACTGCCAAAATCAGTTGAAGAAGAATCTGCAAGGATTTACACAATGGCGGTGCAAAGGGGGCTTGTCCGCGGACGAAGCATGGAAAGCGTCGTTGCCGGGGCATTGTATGCTGCCTGCAGGCGCCATGACGTTCCAAGGACGCTTGATGAATTGTCAGAGGCATCCGGCATTGAAAAAAAGGAAATCGGCCGGACTTACCGCTTTGTGACAAGGGAGCTGGGAATCAACATCCTGCCGAGCAACCCGTCGGATTACATTGCAAGGTTCTCAAGCGCGCTTAAGCTCAGCGCTGAAACTCAGAGCAAGAGCATAGAAATCCTTGAAAGCGCGCAAAAGGCTGAGCTGACTTCAGGGAGAGGGCCGACAGGGATTGCTGCGGCTGCGCTTTATGTGAGCGCCTTGATCCATGGCGAGAAAAGGACCCAGAGGGAAGTTGCTGATGTCGCCGGCGTTACAGAGGTAACAATCAGGAACAGGTACAAGGAGCTTCTCGAAGAGCTCGACCTTGACAAGGAGATAAGGAGAGTCAGGAAGAGGAGGAGAGTGAGCTAGGCAGATCATTGAAATTTTTTTATTATTTTTTTCACAAAAATTATTTCATCGGCATAAATTGAAGACAGGCGAAGAGGCCAATTGCGTGGACAACCCAATGCCAGGAAACAACAGCAGGGAAACAGCCAGAGTTCTTGAAGGCTTGGTAAAGCAGGCTTACCGCGGCGCGCTTACGAATCCAAGAAGCCTTGCCATGAATATTACTGCCAGGCACCCATTGCTTGAAAAGCAGGTCGAAGGATATTATGGGCAGATGGTTGCCGAGATTGACAGGAAAGTTTCTGGTTATGAGTCAATTGATGCATGGAATAGCCTTGCCCCGTCTGATTTTTATGCTGCGGCATTGCTTAGCCAGGTTTCAAAAGTCCGCGCCATAAGGGATTTCAGCGCAAGCGGCACCAGCAGCAATTATGCCAAGGATTTGCTGACGTATGCCCTGGTTGATTATGCTGCAGATAGGATTGCCGCAAAAGCATTGCTTCAGGCTGCAGCCTTGCCCAGGGAAGAAAACAAAAAAGTCGGTGAATTGGCCCAGGTAGTCTAGGAATGGTTCAGAATCTGTGCATTTTTTTCTGGAAATCAGCTATCGTTCCTTGTTTTACCCGAATCCCTTCTTTTTTCAGCATCATGATTTTCTTCCTGGAATTCATCCTGCCTGCAAATCCGCCAAGGCTCCCGTCGCTGGCAACAACCCTGTGGCATGGAACTTCAGGGGCATAGGGATTGCATCGCAGTGCCTGGCCAACTGCCCGATATGCTTTGGTTTTCATTGCTTTTGCAATTGCCTTGTAGGTCGAAACTTTTCCTTTTGGGATTTTCCTGCAAAGCTTGTAGACTTTGTCTGCAAATTTCATTCCAACAGCCCCATTATCCTGGCAAAATTTTGCCCTGATTGATTTTTCTTGTAGCCCTGGGCTAATTTAATGATATCATCCTTATTTATTATAATCCTTTTTTCCCTTAAGATGTCGGTCGCATGCCCGAGTGTAAAAAATTGGCAAAACTGGGTGACATTTTTTGGCTTGTCTGTCCTCCTGCACCGCTCAAAATCAATCATGACCGCCTGCAGCCGCCTGTTTTTCCTGGATACTATGACATGCTTTGTCGGCCGTGTCATCTCGAGCTTGTTGATTCCCAGCCTGTCAAGTGTCCTGCACTGCTGCATGACATTGCGCAGCACAGCCAGTGTGTCTTTTTTGGACGCGGTTTCAAGGAAATCAATTATGTATTCGCCTTCCACAAACTTGTAGGCAAGCTGGCCATCTTCATATGCTACAAATTCTGGGCCAATTGAATGGGCATTGAGCAGCCTGAGCCATTCTGCCTCGCGGCCAATGGCATTTTCAGCTTTGCTGCCAAACCTCTTTTCCTTTATTGCGATTTTCACCCGGCCGAGCATTGCCGTGCTTACAACTCCGCGCTTTCCGCGTGCAAATAATCTCCTGTTTTTTGCTTTCCTTATTATTCCCGGCATTGGCTCATCCCCGGCCCGGCAGGTCATGCCTCTATCAAATAGACAAACAGCTTTTCAAAATCCATCTTTTTCTCTTTTATGATTTTAAACTTGAACTTTTGCCCTGCCAGCGCCCTTTCAATGTGCTTGCGGTTGGTGAGGGTGCTTATCAGCAGCAATATTTTTCCATTCTGTTTCAGATAATGCCTGGCTTGCCCAAGAAACCTTTCAACAATTTCGTATCCTTTTTCTCCTCCGTCCAAAGCAATGTCCTTTGCTTTCGGATGATTGGGCAAGTAAGGCGGATTGAAAATGATCAGGTCAAATTTGCCAAGCACTTTTGAAAAAAGGTCAGATTGCATGGCCTTAATTTTTGGGCCTGCGTTCTTCTTGAGAAGCTCCTTCACAGCCTCTGGGTCGATGTCGGCTGCAACGACCTCATCGCAGTATCTCCCGGCTTCCATGGCCTGTATGCCGGATCCAGTGCCCATGTCCAGCACCCGCCCCCTTGCAAAATCCCGTACAACTTCCTTAAGCAGAAGACTGTCTTCCCTTGGCCAGTATACCATTCCCCTCATTACTGTGGCAAAATATATAAACTTATCCTGCGTATAATGCCCTTAGATATATTCACTGTCATAATTATGGATAATCCGCTTTTGCTTGACGTGAAGATTCAGCAAGACTTTGACGAGTACATAAACTATCTTCCGCACAGGATACCCTGCAAATACATGATTTCTACAGTCGTTGACCTATGCTCGCATGATGAATTCAAGTGCCCGTTCAGGGGAGAGGAGGTTTATTCTTTTGCGCACGGCCCCAAGAGCGAATGCAAAAGGCCCAAAATCATGCACATGAAGGAAATTCTGGGATTGAAGAAATAGCTTGCTTTTTCTCCCACATGGCTGGAAAATTCTGACAGTTTAAGATTGGATTGGCGCCCTTCATGCCAAAAAGTCCAAAAATCACCCAAAAAAGAAAAAATAATATATATTCAAATCAAACATTAGCCCATTATGGGAAAAAAGGGTCAAATTACAGCCTTTATAATAATAGGCCTAGTGATATTGTTCTCAGTTGGCCTGTTTTTCTTCATAAGGTCGCAGACTTCTGTGTTCACCCCCCCTGAAGTGGTGCCAAAGGAGCTGGCTCCGATAAAGGAGCTGGCAGAGCAGTGCCTGGGAAATTCTGCAAGGGATGCGGTATTTCTTGCAAACAGCCAGGGAGGGTATGTCAAAATACCTGCTGAAATCTCAACTGACCCAAAAAAAACCGTCGGATATGGCATGAAAATCCCGCTGTGGTATTCCCAGGGGGAATACAGGATGCCTGAGCTGGCAGATATCAGCCAGGGCATTGCAAGGCACGTCCAGGATAATTTAGTCGCCTGCCTGGATAATTTCAGGGTTTTTGGCCAGCAATATGACATAACGCCTTTATCGGCTCCGATAGTTGAGGTTGCCATTGCTGAACGGCAGATAAACATCAATGTCGATTACCCATTGGAAATCAAAAACAAGCAAAGCACAGAAATAAGCAAGATTTCAAAATTCACAGCGACAATAGATGACAGCCTTGGCAGGAAATACAGGCTGGCCAAGGAAATTTTCGATTATGAAAATGACCATTACTTCCTGGAGAATATCACCTTCTGGATGATAAGCTCTGGCCTGCCAACCGAGGGCATGGAAATAACCTGTGACAGCAGGGAATGGAACATAGACAGCGACCTTGTCCCGCAACTGAAAATGATGATTTCTGCGAATTTGAGGTATCTGACTTTTGCAAATACCGACAGCATGCAGCCAGCATCGCCTTTTCCTGATTACTATGCCAATCTCTACATGGTAAGGCCAAGCAATGAGAATTACAATGGCTTGACTGTTGCCCCTGTCTTCAACACAAATTGGAACATAAATATGGATGTCATACCAAGCAAGGACAGGATTGTGAAGCCAGCAGTTTCGCCATTGCCTGTCATTGGCAGCTGCTTCAAGATTTACAATCACAAGTACAACGTTGTATACCCCCTGGTTTTCCAGATAACGGACAATACGGGCCAGGAGCCAAGCTTTTTCTTCTTTGCGACAGATGTTGTGCTGCTTTACAGCCTGCCCAACCGTGAGGCAAGGGTCACTGAGCCGCCGCTCATTGAAACGTCGGTAAATGAGGAATTCTGCAATGACAAAAGGTATGCAACAGATATTTTTGCGTATGATTCTTTCAGCGGGGACAGGCTTGAAGGCGTCAAGCTAAGGCACCAGTGCATTGGCCTTGCATGCGATATTGGCGAGACAAAATTGAGGATGGCAGATGACGGCTATGTTGGCACATTCCTTGACGCTATGCTGCCGGGATGCATGGGCGGAATCCTGATAGGAGAAAAAGAGGGGTATGTTAGGGGAGTGACTACAGATGTGATGACCGGCAGCATAACAGAGAATGGGGTTACGGCAGTCCATCAGGGAAACCAGGAAAATGTCGAGCTTATCCCATTGAAAAAATTGGAAATAGGGATGAACCCAATGGAAGTTAACCCCATCACCAACGTTGCCTATCCAAGAAGCATGGATCCGACTTACAAGTACATCATAACTCTGCGAAACCAGGACAAGGGGCATGAACAGACAATATTTTATCCTGATGAGGAAAGTGATGAAACGCCGACTATCAGCCTGATGATAAGCGATGATGTTTATTATCTTGACCTGAAAGTTTTGGATGAATTTGACAACTGGGTGGCCGGCACAACAATTTCAGTCTGGGGGCCTGGCGCCTCGAATGTTTACCAGAACAGCAAAGTTATTTTCAGGCCCGTGATGCTCGGTACAAACCCGGCTACTGATGATGAGTTCACGGTGCTTTACAATCTCGTGAAAGACAAGTCATTGGAATACACACCACAGTTTGCCCCATAAAAATGCCAAGCAACAGAAAAAACGGACAAGGGAATGACTCAGCGGGAATTGCTATGAGTCGGACAGAAGCAAGCGCAGTCCTGAGATTGGCGTGCATTTATGGAGTGATTGGGCTCATTATCACGCTGCCGGTTGCATCAGTGACAATCCTTAATATTGATGTAATTGCCCTTGAGCAAGGCGCTACAATAGAGTGGCAGACTGATGCCCTTGCAAATTCAACAGTAAATTACGGGATAACATCAGCAATGTCATCGCACACTGGCAGCCAGGACATGGTTACATCCCATTCAGTCGATATTTCCTCGTTGGTTGCCAACACTGATTATAGCTACCAGGTTCAATCCTGTGCAGGGCCTGGCGACTGCGACATCAGCGGCATTCTGCAGTTTTCAACATTGGCTGAAGGCACAACATCCAGCGACACGCTTTTCATGGAGCTTGGTGGCCAGTTGGGCAACAGCACGAATAATTCAGTTTACACTATTTATGGCAGGACGGAATCAGACGCGGTTGTGCGGTTTTACATCAATGGAAATCCTGACCAGGGTGCCGGCCCTGTTCTTGTGACAGCAACCGACAATACCGAGGCATTTTACCTTGGCGCGGGGCCAGATGGCCAGTTTATCGGCGACCTGCACCTTTTCCCCGGGACAAACAACATTCTTGCTGTTGCGAGAAAAGGGATAGAGGAAGGCAGGGCAAACATTACTGTGATGCTTGACAGCATCAGGCCATCGGCGCTTCTGGCTGATGTCCCTGCGGGCTCAAAGGAAGGAACTATGAGCCTAAGCGGCTCGGTTACAGAGCCGGGCACTGTTGAGATTTTAGTTGATGGCTCAGTGCAGGATTCAATGGAAACAGAGAACCAATTTGTTTTCAATAATGTCCAGCTTGGAAATGTGGGCCAGGGAGAGGAAAAAACTGTCAGGATTCAGTTAAGGGTCACGGACAGGGCGGGAAATGTGGGGATGAGCCCGGAGTATTCCATAAAAGTTGACAGGAAGATTCCAACTATTGTCCATGAGACAGATTATCACCCATTGATGCACAGCATTTTGCTGAATGTCAAGGGAAAAACAGAGCCTGGCGCCATTGTGCATGTGCAAAACCTGAGAAACCTCAGCAATGTGCAGGAATATACGGATAGGATGGCAAGAAATGATTTGACATTCATTGACCCAGTGGACCCATTGGGCGAATGGTTCAAGGAAAAAACCACAACAGCTGATGAGCACGGGGATTTTTCTGTTTATCTTAATTTATACAGAGGCAGAAACCATATTTATTTTAACGCGGCTGATGCTGCGGGAAACTCGTATGTTGATTACCAGGACGCTACAGTTGAGCTGGCGACCACCAAATGGAGGATCGCAAGGGTTGATACCTACCCGAGCAGCCTGTATTTCGAGGACATCGCGAACGGGGAAGTTGAGGCTACTGCATTCCTGGTTTTGGATTGGGTTGGTGGCGACCCACGGCCGGCAAAGGCTGAGCTGAAAGTTGTTGAAAAGGATGGCCCAAACACTGACAATAATGACCTGATTGGCAGGCCAAGCAGGCTCAAGGGTGGGGGCTATTATGACAAGGACAATGGAAGGCTCTTTGCATTGGTCGGAATAAAAGTCAATCGCTGGGCCGGGACTTCTGATGCTCTCTTTGACAAGCTTTATGGCAATTGTGTTGGTGACCTGTGCCTGCCTGACCTGAAAATCCACGGGGAAATTGTGCAGAAGCAGATGATAATCAGCATCAAGGGGGAGGTAGTTGAGACATTTGTTTCACCAACAGGCGAGCAGGCTGTTACGCCATCAATCATTTACGAAAAATTCGGCTATGCCGTGCAAAAGCCCAATGACCTTTCAAAATGGCTTTCCCCCCAGTTGATTAATGACTCAATCCAGTTCCTGACAAAAACCGAGGAATTCCTGGACAAGGCCCAGGACCTTCTTGTGAAGCTCACAGGCATTGGATTGCTTGCCTGCGGTGTTGCAGTTTTCAGCAATCTGATTGGAGGATTCATAATATCGCCCAGCAGGGAGCAGATGTATTGGGTCTGCGACAGGGTTTTGTGCCCGAGCATACCTCCTGATTGCGGGTCCATTTCAGATAGGAATGCTGTTTACTCTGGAGGGGCCAGCTCCGGCCCATTGGAAACCGTGACCCTCAAGGATGCGGAGAACAGGTACACCAAGCACAGGTTTGTTCAGGTTACGGAGACAAATAAGAACAGCTACCCATGCTCTCCCGGGCAATATGCCATGCTTTCCAGCAGTGGAGAAAGCACGCAGTTGAAAAGCGGAGTAATCGGGGAAAGGGTGACTGAAAAAGAGTTTACAAGCTATTGTTTCTCCCAGGACGATTATCAAAAATTGACCCTGGATGACGCTTTTTTCACTAATTTCAATGCAGGCAGGTGCTACCAGGAGAATGAGCCGTACTATGACAACACAAGGTGCTTCGGCCAAAAGTTTGACGACTGGACAAGCCCAAGGGATGACATAATCAAATCAATGCAGTGCGGCTGCATAACAGGGATATACGGCTACACCCGAAGCCTTTTGACTGTTGTGCGCGGCATGAAGCAGTGCCTGCAGCAGGCCCAGATTGGCGAAGTCAAGGGCGGATTTTGCGAAAGGTTGTTCCTGCAATTTGCATGCGACCAGGCCGCGAACCTGTTTACCAAGATATTGCCCCAGGAATTTACAGGAGAATACCAGCAGGAAGTGCCAGATGATGATTACCATGGCACCAATCCAGGAGGATATGTCCAGACTGCCAGGAATTTGCAGGCAAGCCTGAAAGACAGGTATGGAGGCGTGATTGATTCTGCAAAAGGGCTGTCATCGGAAAAGCTTGTGAACAATTTCTGCCTTGCCGCGACTTTGGGGGACATTTCAATTCTCGAAGGCGCGATTGAAACATTTGCAGCTGCATCGCCTGTGGCGCCATGGGGCATGGTAAAGGGCAGCTCAAGGCAGGCTGGCTATGACCCGTTTGTCGGCCAGATGAAAATAAATTATAACATTTATGTCGGCGTTGTCCCTGGCGGCGACAATACTGAAATGGAAGTAAAGCTTGTGTGCGACAGAAGCTATGAGGGCGGTGAATTTTGCCCGGCCACCCGGGAAGAAACAGTGCTTTCAAATGTTCCGCGAAGCCTGAACAAGAATGACTTTTACAACCAAAATGTGATATTCCAGTCAGCGCCTGCAAGGCATTGGTATAACAAGGTTGTCCTGACATTGAAATACAGGCTTGCTACTGACGAGCCATGGGAGACAAGATCATATGACTCCGTAATCTCCAGGCAGAGCGACCTTGCATATGGCTGTGAATATTCCCTGACGGGCGGCATTGCATGCGAGCCAATTACCATAGATGAAAACGGCATTTTGCAGATTGTGAAGTCAAGCACTGAGACAAGGGACAATGAGTACACAGACATCTCGCCGGACAACGGAATTTTCTACTATCCTGACAACAAGATTGGATTGAGAACAAGGATTTTCAATGATTACAATGAGGATTTTTTCTTGAGGATGATTATAACGCCGCCGGGCACTGCAGCCACGCCTGCTGCCTATGAATTCAAGATTCCGGCCACCACAAATGAAGCAGGAGAAGCACAAAACTACAACCTGTTTATTGCACGGATGGGGCAGCAGACAAGCCAGTCAGCATTCATTGGCGGCCCAATGCCCCTGCCGAACATAAATTCAAACAAGGTATACCTGACAACAACATCAGCAACCCCAGGAAGCGTGGCCGTGCAGGTAGGGGATGCGACAGGGATCAAGAATTGCGAACCCCTTAACCAGGGTGCGGGCGCCCTTATAGCTGTGAATACATTGTTAACTGCGCTGCAGCCGAGGATTGATAGTGGCGAATTGTCCACAAAGGATTACGAGCCTACTGGCACGAGTAATGCTATGAAACTGATGATTGACCATGGCACAGGATATGTCTATGAAATAAAGCAGGGAAAAGTTGACAGGCTGCTGGCAGTGCGCAACAGCCAGGACAAGAATTTGATAGATGACATGTGGAGGATATTCAACTATGTTCCTGCGAGCAGCGCGTTTAGTGAGTGCACTTTTGAAAGGACAATTTCAAAGATAACAGGCATGGCGCAGGAGCCCACTGCAGTTGACATTTGGGTTGATGAAAGCGGGACCAAGAAATGGAAAGAAAGGTTATGGATTTCAAACCAAAATACCCAGAATATCCCGCAGGGGATGTACAAGGTCAAGCTGAATGTCTATAAGGACACAAATAGTGACGGCCAGGGCGACACTGAAATTCCGTACGATGCGGCTTCGCAGGAATTTGAAGTGACGTTTAGAGGGGAAAACACGCAATCTGGCTGCACAAGGATGCCGTCAATTGATGTGCTGGAGCCAGTTGGCAATTATATGCCAAGGTCAGTGCCGGCAGAAGGGATTTTGGTTGGCGCAAACATAGTTGATGACTGCAATAAGATCTCGACAATGAGGATAGCGCTCGTGAAAAAATCCAACAGGAACAATGAAATCTGCGCGACCCAGTATGCTGCGGCTGACAATGATGCATATGGCTATATAGGGCTTTCCCCGACAATCACAACAGGAAACTGCGATTTTGAATTGGTGTCTGCGCCAACATTGAATGAGCTGGCTCCGCCTTATTACCAGTTTAAGTTTACAAATTCGGCAAGCGCTCCAGCCTTTGCCAACGAAGACCACGAGATTATTTTCAGGGTCACGGACCAGCTCGGCCAGGCCGGGGAAAAAGCCAAAACAATTGCATTTACGGATAATATTGACCCCTTGATTTTGAAGCTCAGGCCATCTCCGGCCCGAACGCCATATTCAATATTGGGAACTCCGCCAGGCTGATATGGATTGATATGGAGTTTGGAAACCGATAAGTTGGAACTTACAGATAATGCAGACTACAAATGATGCAGGCCTTAAAATCCAAAATCTCACTCTGTTGATTCTGCAACAATGGCTTCAAGGCTGTGTGCCTCGCCGTGCCCCGCAGCCCCGGATGGCGCTTCTGCTGTCCCGTTATCGCTGCTCAGCCCGTATTCTGCCTGGTAAGCCTCGAAAAGCTCCTGCTTCAGCGCTTCAATATTAACCTGTCGGCCACCCATAAGCGCCTTGGAAACAGCCTGGCTGATATACCTGTCAATATGCTGGCTTGCCATTCGTTCATATTGGGCCTGCTTGCCATATTTCCCTGAATCCCTTGCATCCCTTGCCATTTTGCTGTACACAACAGTCAGTGCCTTTTCAACATCCATCTCAGCCTGGAGCTTGTCAACTTGCGGGCCGTGGAGGAAACTATGGCTGATTTCATGCGCAAAATAATCATTCGTGATAATTTCATCTTCCAAATGCCCATACTGATTTTTTAGGAAATTCCTGTACTCATGCGCAGCCTTTCTGTTGTAGAGGATGAACCCATTGTCCGGCTTCTGCTTGGGATTTGTGGCTGCAATCAGGTCAGTGTCTTCATCCATGACAAACAGGTATTCAATGCCTTCAGAATGGCCTCTTTTTGCCAGGTACCTGAAAAGCTCCTTGCTTTCTTCTGAATGGACATACTTAAGCAGGATCCTGCCAAGATGCTCGCTGGTCACCAGATTTTCCCTTATGCTTTGCCTGTGCTTGCCGGGGATATCCTGTTTTTGCAGGTTGGCCAAAGCCGTGTCCAGGCTCTTGGATTTGCTGTGCCTTGCATCTGCATCAATATTGGCAAGCGACCGCATGACAGCATTCTGGCCAGTTGACCTGTCGTAAAGAACAAGGGTATCATAATTTTCAGTTAGTGCGCCCCTGGCAGATGTTTCCGGGCTGGGTTTGAAATTTGCGCCAGAATTATAATGCGCGCCAAAAGGATTATTGGGATTAGGCGGCGAATAGTTCATCATTTTGCCAAACAATGTGTTCGGAAAAATCAGCTTTTGCCCATTTGAAGATAGCGCCATATAGCCTGGCCTGATAGTCTGCGCATACATGCTCCCGCCGATTCCAGATTTTCCAGCATTGACTGCCTGTGGTTGATATCCCATATTGGTCCGCCTAAATTTTACAGCGTAATGGTGCCATTATAGTATTAATCGCATAATATGCTGAAATTTAAGAAGATTTGCAAAATAATGATTAAAAAAATAATGAAGTGAGCTTACAGAGAAAAATAAGGTAAACAGGATGAAAGCTGAAAAAAGAGGGGGAAAAAGAAGAAAAAATAAAGGCTTATGCAGCCTTATGATAGTGCTGCCCGCCTCCTGCATGCGCATCGTCAATGATTCCAGCTGCATGCTTCCTTCTTTCCTTGCTAAGCAAATAGTCCGGCACATGAGATGAGAAGATTTGCTTCTTCTGCTCGAATGTCGGGGCATTTTGGAAAGTATTTCTTTGCGGCTTCAGCTCTTCATCGCTTGCATAGAAGTCTTTGGCTGCTCCCAGTATCTCCTGTTCATTGTATTTATTCAAGCTGGAGCTCCAAGTCTTTAAGTGGTCATCCATTGCTGTTTTTTTGATAAGGCCCCTCACTTCTGTTTCAACCTCATCAGTCAGGATTGACTCCCCGTGCTGATTCAGGTACTGGGTCATGACCTGCATGAGATTCTCTCTTGGGACTGTTGCCCTCCATGCAGTTTTTTCAACATTCTTTGCGCCCGCCCCGCCATAGACCTTATCAACAGTGTATTTCTGCACTGCTGCTACTACATTGTCAACAATAGTATTAGCCACATCCCTGTTCAGGATAGGCTCGCCATAGTTTGTCTGCCTGGCATGTGCAGTTGCGTCCTTAATGGCCCGCTTTACAAGAGAATCATAACCCCTTTCATGCCTAGCCAATTCCTGGATATCTTCCTTGATCTCTGCTGATGGATTTTTATGTGCACCGTGCCCATGTCCGCTGCTCATTTGTCTCGCCTCAATTTAGGTATAACGCCTTCTGCATACCTATTTTTAATTATTATGCAATGATAAAAAGGATATGTGCTCATATATAAATTTTATTATTCTGGGTTATAAAGCAATCAGGCCATGGCTTTTGGTCTTCCTGCCGGGCCATGCGTTTGCTGCCAGCAATATGATATTAGTAATGTGGTGTAAAGCATTATGATGTCAGTAATATGACTCTTTAACTTTGCCAGCGGCCACATCTTCAATCGTAATCTCGGGCTCTGACGGCACTTCCCCTTCTTCTTCCTTGCCCTTGCTTTGCTTCGGCTCTGCCTTGCCTGAATCAAACGCTTCAGCCGCCTCTATAGAATCAGCCCCGATGATAATGCCGACATAGAACAGGCTGATAAGCAGGTTAATCACTGCCAAGGTCTTGATATCCATGCCTTCAAATATCGGGAATCCGCCAAATGCGCCTACAAAAACAAATATCATGACAAAAGCAAATGGAAGCACAGCCAGGAAGGATTTTACATGCAGCCTCTCAACCATGCTGATGGATACAACAAGCGTCAGGATAGTGGGCGTAAGCCCCAGGAAAACCCTGAACAAGGAAGTAGCTGTTGTGGCTGAAAGAATAAAGAGCAGGACAACAAACGCAAGCACGCTTATCCCAATAACCATGCCTCTCACTGTGATTAAGCCGTTGCCGGATTCTGCAGTCTCGCTGATTGGCTCCCTCCTCAGCATTACTGTTTCCATGGCAGTGTTGATTGCGTCCTGGGAATGCCCGTATTCCAGCAGGATGGCCTCGATTTCATGGATTGACTTGCCCTGGGAAATGCTGTATTCAATATACCTGACCAGGCTGTTGAGGACATCAAAGAATAATTCCTTCTGCACAGGCCCTTTATAGGGCTCATCCATTGCCTTGATGACATCCCATTTGTGGCGGTGCAGTGAATCAATGGCTTCCTCGACAAGGTTGTGGTGATGCCCGGCATCTGTCAGTGCCTTGCGTATCTTTTCAGGAGGCACTCCTCTTTCGCGCTCCTGCTTGATGTATTTCACAAGTTCGCGCTTCATGTATGCGGCAATGTCTTCCATTTTATCCCCTTTTTAGGTTCCTCTCCCAAAATATGACCCTTTGCCAAAACAATGGGCTTTTTTACATTGGCATGCTATGCTTTATACTTGCATGCTATATCTTATAAATATTTTTCTGCGGACTGCGATTCGCGGTCATGACAACCATGTGCTGTGGAAAACTATATGCAGTGGAAAATAAAACATTAAAGCAACCAGATCAGGTGCAATCAGGTGCAATCAGATCAGGTGCCTTTTTGGGTTGATATCCAAGTCTGTGTACTTGTCCGCTTCCTCAATCAGTTTTGCTGACGAGCTTTTGCCGAAGGCAATTACCTCGACCCTGCAGCCCATTGCACGCTGTAGGTGCCTGACCAGGGGCACGAAATCGCCGTCCCCGCTAACCAGCACCACGACATCCAGCTTTGTGGCCAGCTCAATTGTGTCCATGGCTATGCCGATATCCCAGTCGCCTTTCTTTGCTCCGCCGACAAAAGTCTGCAGGTCCTTGGCCCTGACTTCATAGCCAAATTTTTTCAGCAATTCAAAAAAATTGGACTCATCCTTGACATCTGCCTTGATTACATAGGCAAACGCCCTGACAAGCCTTCGGCCTGCAACAGCTGTCTTCAGTATTTCCTTGAAATTCACCTTGGCATTGTACAGGTGCCTTGCAGAATAGTATAGATTTTGTACGTCGACAAATACGCCGACCCTTTGTTCCTTGTGCTGCGATGTGCTGTCACTCATTTTATCACCACTTTTGTTGTCTCTCTTTTTTCAGATTATCTCTTTTTCAGATTATCACTTATTTTCACTTATTTAGGCAGGCTTTTTTCAAATCCGCAGCTTGTGCAGATGATGGAATTGCTTCTTGCGTCAAACTCAAGAGTCAGCCGGCTGCATTTCGGGCATTTCTTGATTGGCGAGATGCTTTCAAAATTCCTCCTAAGCTCCTCGTAAGGATCCATGCGAGTTATTTAAGCTTTGCCGTATTTAAACGTTTCTGAGAATAGGGCTTTGCCCGAAAAGTTAGTTTGGGCATCAATTTTGCGAAGCCCATCCCCGGAGGGGTTAAGCATTTTTCGGGGTTGCAGAGGAGAAAAATGCAATGCATGAGAAGTTGCAATGCTGAGCGGATGCCCAAACCGAGCCGAAAGGCGAGTTTTCAGGCAAAGCTTGAGAATGGGGTCTCTGAGGGAGTGAAGTTAAGAAAAAAGAATATAAAGCATATACATAAAATATATAAACCTTGAAGGGCCGAATTGTACTTGATCTTTTGAGATTAAGAAGGAGATAAACATGGAACTAAACTTCTTTGGAGCACCGGAATACCTGGAGCCGCATTGCCCCGGATGCAAGGCAAAAATAGATTATGGAGTCACGACCATTTATGATGACACAGTAAAAGGGCACAAGTGCCTGGCTTGCGGCATACTTCTCTAAGGTGCCAGGTGAGATTCCATACCGATTGTGTTCCTGCACAGGCATGCCCATGCAAAATCTTTATATACATGGCATGGATTTAGCTGGTGTATGTCAGCGGATTTAATCCAGCTCCAGATTTCTGTCATCATTATCTAGGAGGCAGGCTAGCCCGGCCTTTCTTGTGATGCTCGCTAGGAATCAGAAGGATAATTCCCGCCAAGGAAAAGCATGGATTTATGACATAGAAAATAACGAAAATGGCAGAAGACAAGCCTCAAAAATATGACCCGATTAAGCTTGAGCCGGAAATGCTGAAGTTTTGGGAAGAGAAAAAAATATACCAGAAAGCCAAGTCAGCCGGGAAAGGAAAGCAAAAGTTCTATTTCCTGGACGGCCCGCCTTACACCTCCGGAAAAATACACCTTGGCACTGCCTGGAACAAGCCCCTTAAGGATATGGTCCTCAGGTACAAGCGCATGAAAGGGTTTGATGTATGGGACAGGGCAGGCTATGACATGCACGGCCTTCCGGTTGAGCTCAAGGTTGAGGAAAAAGTCGGCATCAAGTTCAAGGAAGAGATTCCCGGGTATGGCGTGGCAAAATTTGTAGAGCAATGCAGGGAATTTGCGCTCAGCAACCTGAAAATCATGAACGAGGATTTCAGGCGCCTTGGCGTCTGGATGGATTTCGAAGACCCTTACATGTCCATAACATCCGAGTTCATTGAGGGGGAATGGTGGCTTATCAAAAAGGCTCATGAAAACAAGAGGCTTTACCAGGGGCTGAAATCAATGCATTGGTGCAGCCACTGCGCGACAAGCCTTGCCAAGCACGAGCTGGAATATGAAAATGTTGAAGATGATTCTATTTTTGTAAAATTCCAGGTCAAGGGAAAAAAGGATGAATACCTCATAGTCTGGACCACAACACCATGGACAATTGCGTTCAACCTCGGGGTGATGGTGCACCCTGATTTTGAATACCTGAAAATAAAAGTTAAAGCGGACGATGGAAAAACAGAGGCCTGGATTGTTGCCAAAGGCCTTGCCGGGGTATTTATGGGAGGGGTTGTCGGCAGGGAATATGAGATCATTGAGGAGTTCAGGGGCGAAAAGCTGAATGGATGTGAATATGTGCACCCTTTTTCTGATTTGATTGACTATGCGGGCATCAAAAAAGAAAGCCCGAAGGTGCATACTGTGGTGCTTAGCGAGGAATTCGTGGACTTGTCAGCGGGGACAGGCCTTGTTCACATGGCACCTGGCTGCGGCCCCGAAGATTTTGAAATCGGGAGGAGGAATGGCATACCGGCATATAATCCAGTGGATGAATACGGCAAATATCCGGAAGGCATGGGCAGCCTGTCAGGCATGGTCTGCAAAAAGGACGACAGGAAATTCACAGAAGAGCTTGAAAAGAGAGGGGCGATTATTGCCTCGACAAAAGTGCAGCACGAATATGCCCATTGCTGGCGCTGCCAAAGCCCGGTGATATTCAGGACAACAAAGCAGTGGTTCTTCAAGGTTGAAGACCTGAAAGAGCAGATGAAAAAGGAAAACAGGAAAATCAACTGGGTTCCTGAATGGGCTGGAAGCAGGCAATTCGATTCATGGCTGGATAATCTAAGGGACAATGGCATAACAAGGCAAAGGTATTGGGGAACCCCGATTCCAATTTGGGCATGCGGCAAATGCGACAGCATAGATGTCATAGGCAGCGTTGCTGAGCTTGCGAAACTTGCGGGGAGCGAAGCAATTCCAAAAGACCTGCACAAGCCCTGGATTGATGAAGTCCAGTACAAATGCAAGTGCGGGGGAACCAAGACCAGGATACCGGACATAGCGGATGTATGGGTCGATGCGGGCACAACCTCATGGAATTGCCTCAGGTATCCCGGCAATGTTGATGATTTCAACAGGCTTTTCCCGGCTGATTTCATTCTTGAGGGAAAAGACCAGATTCGGGGCTGGTTCAACCTTTTGCTGGTCGCGTCAATGGTCAGCATGAACAGGCCAAGCTTCAAATCTGTTTACATGCACGGATTTGTCAATGACGCAGCAGGCAGGAAAATGTCCAAAAGCCAGGGAAATGTCATATCGCCATATGAGGTTATTGACAAGTACGGCGCAGATGCCTTCAGGTATTACACAGCAGGCGGCGCAAACCCGGGCTATGACCTGAATTATAATTTTGATGATGTCAAGTTAAAGAGAAGGAACCTTGAAGTCCTGTGGAACCTGCAGAACTTTGTGCTCGATTTGTCAAAGCAGGCAAAGCTTAGGAGGATCGACGAGGTTAAAGGCCGCTTTTCCATTGAGGAAAAGTACATTTTGTCAAAGCTCAATTCAGGGATAAGGGAAACAACGCTTCTTTATGACAAATACCATCTGAATCTTGTGCCTCAGAAAATAGAGGGTGTCTTTCTTGAGCTTTCAAGGGCCTATATACAGCTGGTGAGGGAAAAATCCAGCCTCGGCAGTGAAGCAGAAAAAGAGGCAGTCTTGTCAACGGTAAATCACGTTTTGATGGAATGCATCAAGATGTTTGCCACTGTTGCGCCCTTCATTTCCGAGTCAGTTTACCAGAATATGAAAGATGTGCAGCCGGGTGGGGGGCAAAAAGAAAGCATCCATCTGTTCCAATGGCCTGGCCATGACGATAACATGATTGACACAAAGCTTGAGGAGGAGATGGAGATTGTGCAGGGAATAATACAGGCGACTCTGTCAGCCAGGGAAAAGGCAAGGCTCGGCGTGAGGTGGCCGCTGAAGGAAGTGATAGTGCAGACAGGCAATGAAAGTGTAATCAGCGCCCTGAAAAACCTCAATTCCCTGCTAAAAAGCCAGTGCAACATCAGGAAAGTCGGCTATACAAAATCTTTTGACAAGGTCAAGGTGAAGATGGAGCTGGATGTTGGAAAAATAGGCGCAAGGTATGGAGGGGTTGCCCCAAAAGTTATAGCATCGCTTGCTGTCATGAACCCCGAAATGATATCAAAATTGATTGAAGAGGAAAAAATAATTGAAGCCAAAGTGGATAATGAGCTCTTGCCTGTGCCCAAGGACTGCCTGATTTTCAGGAGGGCAGTTGACCAGCCTTATGTGGAAAGCGAATACAAATCCAGCTATGTTTATCTGAATACAGAGCAGACAAAGGAGCTTGAAGCAGAAGGGTTTGCCAGGGAAATCATGAGAAGGATTCAGCAAATGAGAAAGAATGCAGGACTGCAGAAACAGCACAGCATCAGGCTTTTCATTAAATGCGGCAAGGCTGATCTGGACATCCTGTCAGCATGGAGGGATGCTATTAAGGAAAAGGTTGGCGCGGGAATATTTGAATTTTCCGCAACTGAGGCTGCGCAAGATTACACGAACAAGGAAGTGTATAAGGTAAAGGACAAGGAGTTTGAGATTTCTTTTGACAGGGCTTGAGTGGTTTATGCTTGCATGAAATAGTTTTATAAACCATGCAGCTGTCCTGCGTGATATGGCACTTTACTTGATTGGCCTTGGCTTGTCTGATGAAAAAGACATTTCTGTCAAAGGCCTGGAAGCAGTGAAAAAATGCCGCAAGGTTTACCTGGAGTCATACACTGCAGTGCTCAGCTGCCCTGTTTCAAGGCTTGAAGAGTTTTATGGCAGGAAAATAATAGTTGCCCCCAGGGATATGGTTGAAAAACAGGCAGATGTAACTATCCTTGAGGATGCTGAAAAGGCAGACACGGCCCTGCTTGTTGTCGGCGACCCGCTTGCAGCGACCACACACATGGACATTCTAGAGAGGGCAAAATCAAGAAGCATAAAGACGGAAGTTATCCATAATGCCTCTGTAATGAATGCGATTGCTGCGACAGGCTTGCAGCTGTACAAGTTTGGAAAGACAACCAGCATGCCATTCCCGCAAAAAAGCTTTGAGCCGGAGACAGCTTATGATATTATTATGCAAAACAGGAAAAACGGCAGCCATACACTTGTCCTCCTGGACCTAAGGCCTGAGAAAAATATGTTCATAACGGTAAATGAGGGCATAAAGCAGCTGCTGAAGATTGAGCTTAAAAGGAATGAAAAGGTTTTCACAGAGCAGACCAAAGTTGTTGGCTGTGCAAGGATTGGAAGCAAAGGCCAGCAAATAATTTATGGCAATGCAAAGGATTTGCTTAAAATCGATTTTGGAAAGCCAATGCACTGCCTTGTCGTGCCAGGCGACCTGCATTTTATGGAAGAAGAGATATTAATGAAATTCCAAGTTTAGATTCTCAGCGCTACAATATATTGTTGGCATATTAAAATTTCAACTTCATTTGATGCAGCCTTGCCCGAAAAGTGAGTTTGGGCATCAATTTTGCGAAGCCCATCCCCGGAGAGATTAAGCATTTTTCGGGGTTGCAGAGGAGAAAAATGCAATTCGCGAGGAGCTGAAATGCTGAGCAGATGCCCAAACCGAGCCGAAAGGCGGGTTTTCGGGCAAAGCCATTTGATGCGATAGCTTTTTAAATCTGGAAATCATTGAAATCAGATAAAAAAGCGGAGGGGAAAAATGAAAATCGGCGTTTTGGGCTCAGGCATTGTTGGCCAGACATTGGCCAGCGGTTTTATTAAGCATGGTTATGATGTGATGGTTGGAACAGGCAATCCTGAAAAGCTTAAGGACTGGAAGGAAAAAGAAGGAGGCAATGCGAATATAGGAAGCATAGCAGAATCAGCTTCTTTTGGGGATATCATTGTGCTCGCAGTGAAAGGCAAGGCCGCCAAAGATGTCCTGAAGTCTGCCGAAGCAAAAAATCTCAATGGCAAGGCCATTATAGATGTTACCAACCCGATTGCGGATGCGCCGCCGGAAAACGGTGTGCTTAAATTCTTTACAACCCTTGACAATTCACTGATGGAGCAATTGCAGGCTAATTACCCGAAAGCCAGGTTTGTCAAGGCATTCAACAGCATCGGGAACGCGTTCATGGTTAATCCGGATTTTAATGGGGCAAAGCCATCAATGTTCATCTGTGGCAATGATGAAGCAGCAAAAAAAGAGGTCCATAAAATACTTGACAAATTTGGCTTTGAAGTTGAAGACATGGGCAAGGCTGAAGCAGCGCGTGCAATAGAGCCGCTTTGCATTTTGTGGTGCATACCGGGGTTCCTGAACAACAGTTGGAGCCACGCCTTCAAGCTGCTTAAGAAATAAGTAAGGTTTAGCCGAAAAGCTTCCGGAGCTCGGTAATCTCTTCTTTTATAATGTCAAACCCGCTTTGCCAGAATTTCTCATCCTCAGGATTTATGCCAAATGGCTTAAGCATGCCAGCAGCTGATTTTGAGCCTCCATCTGCGAGCAGGCTTGCGTATTTGTCAATGAAGCTTTTGCCTTGCTTCTTGTACATGCTGTAAAGGGCCAGCACCATCAGATTGCCCCATGCATAGGCATAGCAATAGAATGGAGTGTGGTAGATGTGAGGTATGTATCTCCACTCATTCCTGAAAATGCCAGGCAGTTGCATGCTGCCGAACTGCTCCTTGAGAAGGCTGAGGTAATATGCGTCCAGTTCCTCCTTTCGCAGCCCGTCCCGTATCTTGCCGTGCGCAAATTGCTCGAAAATGACAAAATAAGCCTGGCGCGTGATTGACGCATATTGCTGGTCCAGCAGCTTGATGAGGATGGCCTTCTTTACTTCAGGGTCCTTTGCTTCGTCCAATAGCCTTGATGCCAAAACCATTTCGCCGAAGATTGACGCGGTTTCCGCCATTGGAAGCGAGGTATGGTAATTGGCATAGTTTTGCTTCATAGCAAGCACATCATGGATTCCGTGCCCAAATTCATGCATCATTGTGAAAACATCCCTGAGCTTGTCCGTGTGGTTAAGCATGATGTATGGCAAAATTGTATTGCTCGGCCCCCAGCAAAATGCGCCGCCGCGCTTATTTGGGCAGGGATGTGAATGCACATGGCTTGCCTGGAAAATCCGTGATGCGGCCTGGTAAAATCTCCTGTCGAATTTATTATAGGTGTCCAGGACAATTTTTTTGCTTGCTTCATAGGGAAAGCTGTCTTTTTCCTTTGTCTTGTGTGGTGCATAGAGATGGAATCGTGAAAATTGGTATTTTCCTCCCTGCTTCCTGGCCATTGAGTATTTTAGCTTGAAGTATTCCTGGAAGAGCCCGGAATTTTTCCTGACAACCTTGAGCAATGCATTCACTGCAGGCGCTTCAATGTCATTGGACATATTTCGGATGTCAAGCGCTGATTTGTACCCCCTAATCCTAATGCCCTCATTGTGCCAGTCCAATGCAATCATCCTGTATATTTCAGAGAGGGCGGTTGAGTTCTCATCATATTTGGCAAGCACTGTCCTGTAAGCTGACTCCCGCAGTTTTGGCACACTGGAAGTGTAATGGCTCACGACCTCCTCCTGGCTCAGCCCTTTTTTTCCATTGAAATCATATTTGTAGCTGCTTGTGAGAATGTCATATATGTCTGAAAAAGCCGACGAGCCCGTGGCGGATTTCAAGGCGATTGCCTCTTCAACTTCTGCTGATTTTGTAAATGGCGCAGTCTTTCGTGTGAGCTCCAAAGCATGCCTGTAGTCCCTGAGAATTGGGCTCTGCAAAATCCTTTTGGCAGTTTTTTTGTCAAGCCCCTTGATCCATAAGTTGAAGAAGCGCATTTTATTGCTGATGTCTGTCCCGAGCTGGCCAATGGAAGACAGCTTTGCCAGGGAATCCGAGTCTGAGGTGTTGGTGGCAAATTTCAGGCTGTAGAATGCATTCATTCGCGAGAACAAGAGGTCAATTTCCTCCTCTTTTTTTATGACTTCCAGGACAAGGCCTGGCCTGGTGGAATTGCTGAGCCTTGGCTTGTATTTTTCATATCCTGCAACAAGCTTCCTGATCTTGCCCAGCGATGCCTTGAAGTTTTTGTCATCAAAGAGGTCGCCTAAGGCCCAGACTGCATGCCTTTCTTTCATGCACAATCGTGAAAAGCACAGGTAATTAAATCTTTTGAATGTTGACAGGCCCGGACTGGCTGACCGACCACAATAAGTAAAATTGAAATAGGATTGTCAATATCTTTTATCCATGATAACCGAAAAACAGGCAATCGCGCTTCTTGAAAAGTATGCCCCTGATGAAAAAACTTTCAAAATAGTCTATGGCCACTGCCAAAAGGTCAGGGAGATTGCAGAGAGGGTTGCGAGGCAAATCAAGGGTGTTGACATAGAGCTTGTGAAGATGGGCGCATTGCTTCACGATATTGGGAGGTTTGTATACCCTCCGCCAGGCAGGGATAATGGGGTCAGGCACGGCCTTGCCGGGGCAGACATCCTGAGAAATGAGGGAGTGGATGAGGAAGTTGCGCTGATTTGCGAGCGCCACGTTGGAATCGGGCTGACGGCATCGGATATTGAAGTGCAAAAACTGCCCCTGCCAAAAAAGGACTATGTGCCTCTAAGCCCTGAGGAGAAGATAGTGGCTTATGCTGACAACCTTGCAATTGGCAATGTTGAAGGCACAGAAAAGATGGTTGAACAGAGGTTTTCCATGGAAATTGGCCCTGAATATGGCGAACGGGTCAGGAAATTCCATGAAATGGTTCACAAAATGATGGCAAGATAGCCATATAAAGAATTAAAAATAACGAAAATCGCACTATTCCCCTGCCTAAAGGCAGGGATATTTTATCGTGTGATTTTCGGAATTGGAAATTTCGACATGAATGTCGTGGTATTAAACCCCCGGAAGTTTCTGTCGAAATTTCCAATAAAATATTTATATAGCACATTGAATACCCATTGTGGATGATTAACCTGGAGAAGCTCAGGGCCGAGCAGGACAAGCTGGCCAAGAAAGTCATTACGCACGACACTTTTGAGAATGAGGACATTAAAACCATTGGCGGCATTGACCAGACTTACACCAGCAATAACCGCATAATTTCTGCAGCTGTTGTGATTGACAGGAAATCCCTTAAGGAGATTGAGGCCAAGTATTCAGTGATGGAAGTCAATTTCCCTTACATACCCGGGTTTTTGAGCTATAGGGAATTGCCTGCAATGGTTGAGGCCTACAGGATGCTGGAGCAAAGGCCCGACATGATTATCATAGATGGCAATGGCATCCTGCACCCAAGGCGCCTGGGCCTGGCAAGCCACCTCGGCATACTTCTTGATGCTGTCACAATAGGAGTGGCCAAAAACCTCCTGAGCGGCGAGGTTGATGGCGAAAGGGTGATAATAGACAAGGAGGTTAGAGGCTACAGGCTGGTCACCAAGGAACATGCCAATCCAATATTCATATCGCCCGGCCATAAGATAGGCCTGGCAAGCGCCATAGACCTGGCCAAGAAACTGATTATCCCCCCTCACAAGCTTCCCGAACCGGTTCATCTTGCGCACAAGCTTGCAAACAGGGTCAAGAAGGAGCTCAAAGACGCCGAGGATGCTGTCAAGGGCGTTGCACCCAGCCCGGCCTGAAAGGGCAGAATTGACAGGGAGTGCATGGAATAATTTTTATAATCCGGAAACAAGGGCTCCGTCATGGATCTCAGAAAACTTAGCGAGAGGCAAAAAGTCGAGATTGGCATTATCCTCATCATTCTTAATTTTGCCATCGGTTTTGTCAGCAAGATCCCATTCCTGCAGCTTGTCAGGGACCCTAATTCCTTCCACATTCACCCTTTGTATTACATCTCTGCTGTTGTTGCCTATATTTTCAGCTGGTTTCTTGGCATAATTGGAGTCTTGCTGCTGGGCAAGGAAACCTACCAGGCACTGCGCAGGAAAATGCAGAAGAAGGTTGGGCAGACCATACACCACCATGTTGGAAGGCATGTGGAAAAGCATGTGAAGCCGCATGTGGACAAATTTGTGCAGGATGTTGAAAGGATGCGGAGAAAAAGGCAGGCTGAAAAGAGGATGAAGGCACGGCTGAAAAAGCAGAATGAGCTATAGGAAATAACCTTAATTTTCGTATGTTTTGAAATGAGTGCAAGGTTATTTCCTAATAAGCAAATCACTTATTCGTTAGGAACAAAGTTCCGATTATTAAAGTGATTTGCTATAATAAAAGGACAGCCTTGACTGCTTCCCATATTCTGAAATGAATTTTTCTGCCTTGCCTAGAAGTTCCTTGCTGCTGTCATAGGTTATCTGCTTAATTGCCGCCGGATACGCAAGCCATTTGAATGCAGTGTGCTCCGAAGACAGGATTATCCTGTCCTGCGCTGTTTCCGCTGCATAAAAAACAACGCTCTTGGTTATGAATTTGCCAGCCCTCTTGAAATGGTAGGTTATTTTCTCCTTGAATCCCTCCAGTATCCTGAGGTCAGTGATGCCTGTTTCCTCCTTTGCCTCTCTCCTTGCAGCCTGCTCTTCGTTTTCGCCCGGCTCTATATGTCCTTTTGCATAATCCCAGTGGCCTACAGAGTGGTGCAGGAGCAGGTACAGCCTGTGATTCCCTTCATTCCGGAATATCACAAAACCGGCTGATGATTCTGACAATGTGGCATCTGTTGCGACCATTTTGCATTGGCTTCATTCTGCTTATAAAAACCTTTTTATAGCTCAATCAAATCTGTATCCTCGATAAATAATGATTCCGGACAGGGACATAAAGAAAATTTTCAAGGAAAAGGCGAGCAGGGAGCCAGATAAATATTATGCCACAGGTGTATTGGCAGCAGAGGGGTTCAAAAGGGCAAGGTGCGGCAATTGCAGCAGGTTTTTCTGGTCGACAACCGAAAGCAAGGTCTGCGGCGATCCTGCGTGCTCGGGAGGCTTTCGCTTCTTTGACAGCCCGCCTGCAAAGAAAAGGCTGACATACATTGAAATTTGGCAGGAATTTGCCAGGCATTTCAGGAAATTGGGCTACACTCCGATTGAGCGCTATCCTGTTGTGGCCAGATGGAGGGAGGATACTGATTTTGTGCAGGCAAGCATCTATGACTTCCAGCCTTATGTCGTTTCAGGTGAAGTTGAGCCGCCCGCAAACCCATTGGTTGTCCCGCAGTTCTGCCTGAGATTTAACGACATTGACAATGTGGGAATAACCGGGTCGCATAACACCGGGTTCGTGATGATAGGCCAGCATGCTTTTGTGCCACCCAAGGATTATGACCAGCCAAAATATTTCAGGGACATACAAAGCTGGCTCAAGGAGGGGATAGGGCTGCCGAACCATGAAATTACTTTTCATGAGGATGCATGGGCAGGCGGCGGCAATTTCGGGCCTTGCATGGAATTTTTCAGCCGTGGCCTTGAGCTTGGCAACCAGGTTTACATGTCCTATGAGCAAACGCCAGGCCCAGTAGGATACAAGGAACTGAGCCTGAAAGTGCTTGATATGGGCATGGGGCAGGAAAGGAATGCATGGTTTACCCAGGCTAAGAGCACAAGCTATGAAACAACATTCCCGACTGTGTGCGAATTCCTGTACAAGAGAACAGGCATCACGCCAAACCGTGACATTCTCAGAAAATTCCTGCCTTACTCATCCTACCTCAATATAGACGAAGTGGAGAGCATTGACAAGACCTGGCAATTTGTGGCTGGAAAAGTCGGCACTGATGTACAGGCATTGAAAAATGAAGTTCTTCCGCTGGCAGCCATTTATTCCATTGCGGACCACAGCAGAAGCTTGCTGTTTGCATTGAACGACGGCGCACTGCCAAGCAATGTTGGCGGCGGATACAATCTGCGCGTGATTCTCAGGAGGGCGCTGTCATTCATTGACCAGTACAATTGGGATATTGACCTCCCCGAATTGTGCAAAATGCATGCTGCATACCTGAAGCCGATATTTCCGGAAGTTTCCAAGAACCTGAATGAAGTTACGCAGATACTTGAAGTTGAAAGGAAAAAATATATTGCCACCAGGGAAAAGACCGGCCAGATAGTTTCCAGCCTGCTTAAGCATGGCGAAATCAGCAATGAAAAGCTTGTGCAATTGTATGACAGCCAGGGGATTTCGCCGGAAACAATAAGGATTGCTGCAAAAAAGCTTGGAAAAAAAGTGGAAGTGCCTGAAGATTTCTACAAAAAGGTTGGAGAGCTGCACGAAAAGAGCATGCAGGCTACTGCGACATACAAGGAAGAGAAGCTTCCACTGGATGATGCGCCAGACACCCGGGCATTGTATTTTGATGATTACAAGCTCTTGAATTTCCAGGGAAAGGTTGTCAAGGTCATTGGGAAGCATGTCATTCTCGACCAGACCGCATTTTATCCGACTTCTGGCGGCCAGATACATGACCTTGGGAAAATTGATGGTCATGAAGTGACAGAAGTGTTCAAGCAGGGCAGCATAATTGTGCACCAGATGGAAAATGAGCATCACGGGCTGGAAGAGGGGATGATTGTCCATGGGTCAATAGATAGGGAAAGGAGGATGCAGCTTGCTCACCACCACACTTCAACCCATATAGTCAATGCCGCGGCGCGCAGGGTGCTTGGAAACCACATCAACCAGGCAAGCGCAAAGAAAACCTTGGAAAAGGCAACACTTGACATAACGCATTACGAAAGCATAGATGATGCAACATTGAAAAAAATAGAGGACGAGGCTAACAGGATTGTCATGGCAGATATAAAAGTTGACAAAAGCTTTATGCCAAGGAATGAGGCGGAAAAAAAATACGGCGTGAACATTTACCAGGGAGGTGTAGTGCCGGGCAAGAGCCTGAGAATCGTGAATATTGAAGGGGTTGATGTTGAAGCATGCGGCGGAACCCACCTTGACCATACAAATGAAGTTGGCGAGATAAAAATCCTTAAGTCGACAAAAATTCAGGACGGAATAGTGCGCCTTACATTTACAGCAGGCAAGGCTGCCCAGCATGCAAAGGGCAGATCAGGTGATACGATTGAAGAGGCTGCCAAGCTGCTTGGATGCAATGAAAATCAGGTGCCTGGGAGAGCAGAGGAACTCTTCTCCAAGTGGAAGGAAATTGTCAAAAAGGGAAAGCAGGTTGGATTTGACCTGACTTCAACTGAGGAATTCGGGGGAGATGTTTTGGCAAGGGCAGCTGAAATCCTCAGGACACAGCCGGAGCATGTTCCAAAAACAATCAGGAGATTCCTTGATGAGATTGAGGCAAAGAAGAAATAATGTCATGGAAAAATGTCCATGAGAAAAATGCCGTGCAAAATGTGCAAGGGATTATATGATTCCTAATTTCTTCCCTGCTGTTGCCATCTTTTCTATGAATGCATCGAGCTCTTCCCTTGAATGAGCAGCGCTGATTTGCACCCTTATCTCATCCCTGCCTTTCGGGACAACTGGAAAATTTATGTTTGTCACAAGGATGCCGGCCTCGAATAATGCCTTGGTCAGCGCCTTTGTTTTGGCTGTGTCGCCAATCAGCAAAGGCTGTATTGGGTGTGAAGAGTCACAGGCAAATTTGAAGCCGAGCTTGGTTGCCTTTTCCTTAAAATAAGAGATGTTTGAGTTAAGGTTATGCAAAAGCCTGTGGCCCTCTGCGCTGTCAACAAGATTGACAGAAGCCAATGAAGCGCCTGCCGTGCCAGGTGAAAACGGGTTTGAGTAGATGTAAGTTGCGGATGACTCCCGCAGATAGTCAACCATTGTCTTGTCGCCGACAACATAGCCGCCGTCAGCCCCAAATCCCTTGCCAAGCGTCCCGACCAGTAAGTCGCATTTCCCGTTTGACGCCTCTTCGCACCCTCTTCCTGTTTTTCCAAATCCTGCAACTCCATGGCTGTCATCAACAACCGTGATGATTCCTTCCTCATAATCATTATCGTGCTTGTCGCAGATTTCCTGCATTTTTCCAATGTCCTGGTGCTCGCCCAGCATGCTGAAAATACCGTCGGTCACAATGAGGACGCGCTTGAACTTGCCCTTATTTTCTGAGAGCACTTTGTCCAAATCTTCCAGGTCCATATGCCTGAATATCATCTTATGGTCTTTGTCAAGCCCGGCCACCCTTATTCCATCAATTATGCTCCTGTGGTTCAGCTCGTCAGAGATTACAAGCGTGTCCGGGTGCACAACAGAATCACGGCTCTGCCCCTTTATGATGCAGTGCAGCACTGCCATGTTCGCTGCAAATGCAGATGAGAATATCATGCCTTCTTCCCTTCCATGGAATTTTGCCAGCGCCTTCTCAAGGTCGCGGTGGATTTGCATTGTCCCTGAAATAAACCTTACTGCACCCGGGCCCGCGCCGTATGTTTTCGAGGCCTCTTCCTCTGCACGCTTGATCTTTGCATTATGCCGCAGGCCAAGGTAATCATTGGAATTGAATATAAGGTATTCTTTCCCATTTATTACTGCCCTGCCGTTCCTGAAGCCGCTGATTATTTTCTCGTGCCTTTTGTCTGTCTGCACTTCATCAATCCTGGCAATTTCCACCCTTAACAGTTCGTAAAATTTTTCCTTGCCCATCATGTCACTTCCTTAATTTCGCTTTGAGATGCTTAAGCATCACTTCAGTCATTTTTGGGAGGGTGAATTCATGCTTCCATCCCCAATCCTTCCTTGCCTCAGAATCATCGATGATTCTCGGCCATGAATCAGCAATTTTCTGCCTGCTGTCCGGCGCATAATCTGCCCTGAATCCCGGAATGTGCTTTCTGATGTCTTCTTCCTGCTCCTTGGCTGAAAAGCTTATTGCCGCAAGGTTGTAGCTTGTCCTGACCTTTATTTTTTCAGCCGGCGCGTCCATCAGCATCAATGTTGCCCTGATTGCATCGTCCATATACATCATGGGAAGCACTGTATCTTCCCTCACAAAGCAGGTGTAGTGGCCTTTTAACAGGGCATCATAATAGAATGCGACTGCATAGTCAGTTGTCCCTCCGCCCGGCTCTGCCTTCCAGCTGATGATACCAGGATATCTCAGGCTTCTGACATCAAGATTGAATTTGAGGTGATAATATTGGCAGAGGAGTTCCCCTGCATATTTGGCAACGCCATAAATTGTGGTCGGCTCGGCGACAGTTCTTTGCGGCGTGTTGTCTTTCGGCGTTGTCGGGCCAAAAATCGCAATTGAGCTCGGCCAGAACAGCTTAAGTTTATTCTCAACACATATGTCAAGGATTGTCTTGAGGCCATTCATGTTTATGTCCCAGGCCAATTGTGGGTTTTTTTCGCCGACTGCAGAGATCATGCCAGCAAGATGATAGATTTGAGTTATTTTATGCTTGGCAATCAATGACTGGATTTCCTCTTTTTTTCTAACATCGCCATGCTCGACAATCCCATGAAAATCTTCAGGGACGTTCTTGTGGGCAAGGCAAATGACATTGTCCCTGCCATGCTTTTTCTGCAGTTCCGGAATCAAGTCAGAACCAATCTGGCCAAATGCGCCTGTCACGAGTATTTTATCCATATTGCTTCGCCTGAAAAGAATAAGTTGCCATTTAAGAAGATTGTGATTTTGAGATTGTGAGCAGTAGGCAGAACCCCTGCCCTAAATTCCAGTTGCCACCACCAAAGCTAAAAAACACCAAAAAGTATTTAAATATTAGGATATTCTAATATGATATTATGAATGAGATATACAAGATTCATGCGGAGATGTGCAAGGTATTCTCAAACCCCACAAGATTGGAAATATTGAATCTTTTGAGCGACAAGGAAATGTCAGTGACAGAGCTCATTAAGAAAACAAAATTGAGCCAGGCTAATATTTCCCAGCATTTATCCATTATGAAATCAAAAGGGATTGCCATTTCGGACAGAAAAGGAAAAAACATCTATTACAGGCTTACGAATCCAAAAATCATCAAAGCTTTTGATATAATCAGGGAAGTGTTAAGGGAAAGATTGAGAAGCAGGATGCTGTAAGGCAAACCCATGAAAAGGGATGCGGTGGTGTAATGCTTATGGAAGAAAACAAAAATGCTTGGGCCTGGGCGCTTGCAGCTGTAGCATTGCTCTTCGTGTTCGGCAGTTTTTGGATGGGAGGCTACGGCATGATGGGCTTTGGAATGGGATTCGGATTCCCCTTTATGTTGATTTTCTGGGGAGTGTCAATTTGGCTTGTTGTTGCCCTTATCAACGGAGGTCAGCCAAGCAAGAAAGAGGAAGACCCATCAATCATACTTAAAAAAAGATATGCTTCCGGAGAAATATCAAAAAAGCAATATGTGGAAATGAAAAAGGAACTGAAGTGAGGCATGACAATGAAAACTGATGATTTCGCATACATTGTTGAAACAAAAAAAAGTTTTGATGATGCCGTTGTTTCCGTTTTAAAGGCTGTTGAGCAAAAAGGCTGGGCATTATTTCAGGTTTATGATGTCAAGGAAAGGCTGGCTGCTAAGGGGTTTAGCCAAAAGCCGCTAAAAATAATCGAAATCTGCTCAGGCAAATATGCAAATCAGTTCCTAAACAAAAATAGGTTAATCTCCCTGTGCATGCCATGCAAAATCAATGTTCTGGAGGAAAATGAAAAAGTAAAGATAGCCGGGATGAAACCGACCATGATTTCTCAATTCTTTTCAGAAGTAGACAGGAAGGAAGCCGAGCAAGTTGAAAAGGATGTGATTGAGATGGTTGATAACGCGAGGTAAAACCATGAAAATAGGCATAATTTTAAACACAAATGATGCAGAAACCAGCTGGAATTGCTTTCGGTTTGGAAATGAGGCTATTGGCAAAAATCATTCAGTGAGGGTATTTCTCCTTGGGAAGGGGGTTGAGGTTGAAAGTGTAAAAGATGCAAAATTTCCTCTGCTTGATGGCTCAATTAGGAAATTCGTAAAAAATAGCGGCGTTATTCTTGCTTGTGGGACTTGCTTGAAGATAAGGGGAAAAGAAGAAAGCAGTATATGCCCCATTTCCGCAATGGAAGATTTGTTAAAGTTAGTTGAAGAGTCTGATAAGATTGTGACATTTGGTTAGAGATGCGGCAACTCTGCCTTCATTAAAAAAAATGTTGGTTTTCGAATTGGATTTAACATCAGGCTTAACCGAAGTTTTGACCTCTCGAAAGATCCCAAGGTATTTCTCAGGCAAACTCCTTCAGCTTCCTCTGCACGCTGATTTTCCTCAGCAGTTTGCTCTCTTTCAGCATTTGTTTGATATCGCAGCCGAATTTGTTCTTTATGAATTGCTGCGCATAATCCACCATCAGCTGCCTGCTTGAAAATTCAATTGGCTTGCTTTCCATGGCCTTTCTTGAGGCCTCCCTTACCACCCAGACGCCAAGCGGAACTGCATACTCACCTGTTATGAACCTTAAACAGAGTATGCTTGCCTGTTTCCTGATTCCGGCAAGCTTTTCCAGGATTGCGAGCCGTGCCGCGTAATATCCCCCCACTGTGTTGCTGGCATAGTCCTTCCTGCCGGCATAAAACTCATGGTCTGTTGCGTAATTTAATTTTCCTCCAGGCCTTGGCACAGCAGCTTCAAACAGTTCGTAGCTCCACACTTCAGGGAAGAGCATGACAAGGTAGTAGTTCCCAAGATAGCCGCCAAAATATGCAAGGTACCCGGCCTGCTGATAATCCTTTACTTTCCTGGCCAGCTGCCTGCCAATGCTGTCATCTGCTGCTGTAATGCTCCATCTTGTGGGGACGAGCTTTCTGTCTGCCTTTACACCAAGATTGCCAATTGACAACAGCCTTGTTATAACTGATTCGTCATACCCGTGCCCGTATAGATAATTGATTGCAGAATTTGCCTTGAAATCCGTGTCAGAAACGACATAGTCGACTTTCCTGTCAACTGAGATGTTTGAAGTCAGCTTTGCATTCTCAACCTGTGCTTTCGGCCCGGATGGCGCTGAAAAATCGTGGAATGACATCCTGAAGCTCGGCTGCTTGTCCAGCTTTATTTCAACCTCGGCTGGTTTTGACGCCATTGCGACTTCCTTGCTTATGTCAAGAAACTTGCTCTTGCCTTTGATATTTACCGAGAATCTTGAGTTAATTAGCTCGCTCCTGATGTTTATCATTTGGGGGATAGAAAAGTTGTGCTGGCCCCAGTACCTCGGCGCGTCGAGCTTCCATGCTTCCTCGCTTATTTCCGGCGGCGCCATGATGCCAACATTGAGGTTGGGGTAGCCGAACCTTCCCACAAACACCGTCGGTGCAGACCCAAAGAGTTCCTGCTTTGTCAGTTTTGTTTTTACCTGCTTCATGGCAAGGCTGTGCTCGCAAATAGGGCAAAAGCCAAGCGCTTCGTATTGTTTATGCTTACAGGATAAAGCCATGAAGAGCTATACAGCTATAACATTAAAAAGATTTGCGAAGATAAAGCTTTTTAAATGGCTGCTATTGCCATACTCCCTTGTTTTACATGTGTAATCATGTTATATGTCAGACGGGTGAATGATAAATGGAACATTTGGAAAACGAGCATGCAATTTTGAAGCAGTCATCAATCCATAATATGGGCGTATTTGCCAAGGCTGAAATAACTCCGGGAACAAAGGTCATAGAATATATAGGTGAAAAGATAAGCAAAGAAGAGGGCACAAGGCGCTCCGATGCCACTGAAGCGCTGGCCAAGACCAGGCATGATATTGGGAGCACATACATATTTGAGCTTAACGATGAGTGGGATATCGACGGGGATGTGCCCGGCAACCTGGCCAAGTACATAAACCACTCCTGCGAGCCCAATTGCAACATAATGTTCGATGACAACAAGATATACATTGTTGCCAACAAGGAAATAAAAGCCGGCGAGGAGCTTACTTATAATTATGGGTTTGATGAGGAAGACTACCAGGACCATCCCTGCCGCTGCAATTCACCCAATTGCGTTGGCTATATTCTTGGGCAGGAGCACTGGCATATCCTGAAGAATGAAAAAGGATTGAAGCATGAAGCTCGGGAATCTGGCATTATGGTTGAAATAAGAAACTAATAGCCTTTCATTTTTCTCCAGGAAACCTTTAAAAGCCCCGGGCGATGCTATGTTACACAATGGTGCAAAAAGACAATATCGAAAAAGCCAAGAAAAGCATATTCAAGGTCAGCGAAGAGCCTCAAGGCCTGAAAGTCAAGGGCTATGATTTTGAAAATGAGTTTGACTTGGAAAAATTCCTAAAACAATACGGCTCAACAGGATTCCAGGCAACGCACTTCCACAAGGGGTTTGAGATCCTGAAAAAGATGTTTATTGAAAAGAAAAAAACCGGGAAAGACATGACAATTTTTCTGGGCTACACCTCAAATATGGTCAGCAGCGGAGTGAGGGAAGCAATAAAGTTTCTTGTGAAACATAACATGGTTGACTGCATTGTGACAACTGCAGGTGGCGTTGAAGAGGACATAATTAAATGCATAAAGCCGTTTATCCTCGGTGATTTCAGGGCAAAGGGCGCAATGCTCAGGCAAAAAGGAATAAACAGGATTGGGAACATCTTTGTGCCAAATGACCGATACTGTGATTTCGAGGATTTCATGGTCCCGATCTTGAAAGAGCTTTATGAAAGCCAGGAGAAGGAAGGCAAAATCACAAGGCCGAGCGAGCTCATAAGAATATTGGGGGAGAAAATAAACAATGAGGACAGCATTTATTACTGGGCTGCAAAAAATAAAATCCCGGTTTTCTGCCCGGCCCTGACTGATGGAAGCATTGGCGACATGATTTTCTTCTTCAAGTACAAGCACCCTGAATTCAGGGTTGACATGGCAGATGACAATTTCCAGCTCAATGAATTGGCAATTGAGGCAAAGAAGACAGGCGTCCTTGTGCTCGGTGCAGGAGTGGTCAAGCACCAAATCCTGAATGCCAACATGATGAGAGAAGGGACAGCTTACGCGGTCTATATTAACACAGCGCCTGAATATGACGGCTCGGATTCAGGGGCTGAGCCAGAAGAGGCTATTTCCTGGGGCAAGATAAGCCAGGATGCCGGCCATGTCAAGGTCGTCGGTGACGCGACAATATTGTTCCCGCTGATGGTTGCAGGGCTTCAAAAAATTATAGAGTCCGGATAGAGATGCTCATTGGCCCCTCTAGCTTTCTTTCAGAATTTCTGCGATGCTTTTTAGGCTTTCCGCATCCGAAACTGAATAGAATGAATGATCATTTCCTGAAGAGGGCTTAAACCTGGCCAAAGACTTTCCGGGACCCAGTTCAATAAATCTTCCGGATAGCCGCCTCATTATGCTTCCCCACAGTACAGGATTATAAAGCTGCTCAGCCAGTTTCTTCCTGATTCCATCTGCAGTGTGGTGCTCTCCAGTAACATTTGAGTAGACTGGAATCTCGGGATGCCTAAAGGTGAATGAATTCAGGTAATCTTCAAACTCCTCTGAGATATCCTTATAATGGTGTGTATGGAATGGGCCTGATATTTTAAGCGGGATCTTCTTTTTCCCAGGCAGAGAGTCCAGATGCTTTTTCACCATGTCAGGATGCCCGCCCACGACAAACATATCCGGGGCATTGTAGAGGGATATTTCTAATTCACCCCCTGCGGCATTTTGGCAAAAATCGGATAATTCGCCCAAGTCTGCATTTATTACTGCTACGAGAGAGGGCTCATCAAATGATTTCCTGCTCATGAGTTCACCACGTTTTTTTACAATGGAGACTCCATCTTCAAAAGAAAAAACATTAGCGGCATACAATGCTGCATATTCGCCAATTGAATGCCCTGCAAAATCCGAAAAAGGGTTTCGAGTTAGAAGGTTCGACAATAAGGTGTGGATAATCGAGGAATGGACAAATGTGATTAACTGCGTGTTTTGTGTCTTTTTTTGCTCATCTGAAGGACCTTCGAAAGATAGCTTCGGGACGTCCACCCCTGAAACATCAATTGCTTTTTGATACATATCTCTGGCTATTGGGAAGTTTGAGCAAAGGTCAAGCCCCATTCCGACATATTGATTGCCCTGGCCAGGGAAAAGCCCATGGTTCATTTATGCGTGAAGAGATGAAATGCTTATAAAGGTGATTAGGATTTCATTAAATTCTTCCCAGATGCCTTTGCGTAAAAGAGAGGGTTAAACTTACTCAAAAAATCTGTTTTCCTTTTTCAGGTGCTCTTCAAGTTTTGACACTTCATCGCTTGCCACCGCAATGGGCTCTCCAAACCGCATGCTGACCCTGGAATCAGGCCTGTATTTGTTCTCATAGGTTATTTCAAGCGGGACAAGAGGTATCTTTCTGCCGGTCCGCGCCTCATGCACTTTCTGCGCTTCCAGGATTTTTTGCAGGTTTCTTCGGCTCATAGGCGCTGCCATTTGGTAAGTTCGCGTGGCCTGTGGATGGATGACAACAGCTTCATCCTCATCAATCAGGTAAGGCACAGTTTCGGAAAAAAATCTTTCCCGTTGTCTGGCTGCATTTCGTAAAAGGTGATTGCGCAATTCCGGGTCATCCCCTGCTTTCCTGTTGACTTCCTTCATCCGGTCCTGGGAAATTCCGCCAAGGAATTCGTAAAACTTGGGCAGGCTGCCTTTCATAAGATAAAATCCCAGCCGGCTGTCTGCTTCAAGAAGTGCCACAGATTCAAAGGGGATATCTAAATTGCTTTGATGGTTTGGCAATAGGATGAATCCCTGGCCATGAAGGTCTTTAATGATTCCCTTGCCCTCAATGCTAAGGTCGTAATATGTCCTAAGGGCTCCCCGGCATGAAGCCGCCACCGCATAGCATAATGCGTCTTTTCTTTTCAGCGTGATATGATCTTGCATAGGCATAGGCGAGCAGATTTAAGCCTGATATTTAAATCTTGGTAAATTAACTACTGAAAAATAGTTAAAAGGCAAAAGTATTTAAATGAACTGAATTTCAAAACAGCCATGGCAGAGGCACAGCAGGCCCGCAAGACGGAATATGCGTCCAATCCAGAGGAATTAAGGCCGTATATTGTTAAAGTGGGGAAAGCCATCCATGACAAAGAAAGCAGGGATGTAATCGACACATTGTTTCATGAATTTCTGATTCAGTTTTGGTCTCCGGAATATCAGCGGTTCCATAATGCCTTGGGCAATGTTGCGGATTTCAGGCATTCTTCCCTTAATCCAGATAAGGCTCAGTCAGATGGCTATAATGTGCAACGGATAGTTCACTATAATGGCATGCTAAATGATATGCTCTTGGCCTATCAACGCAGTACGCTTCATAAGTCGGATTATCAGGACATTCTCAGGTTTGCAGCTGAACTTGATTTGGTTTCAGAGGTTGCGAAAGATATGGACAGAGCCACGCTGACAGATAGGTTAAAAGGGGAAGGATAAACAGAGAGATGAATATTGTGACAGACAATACGCCTCCTCCGGTAAACGAGTATTCTGAGGGAAAAATTCGCTCATACGCGAAATTGCAGCCTCTTGCAGCCAGGTTTAGGGATTATGCTGCAGCAGGGAATGTGAAAGAAGCAACAATTGCAATGAAGGATATCTATGCCACTTTGATTTTGTCAAGAACTGCCTGCTAAAGCAGGCAGCGTGTTTGGATACTGCCTAAAAAGTGAGCAGTTCTTGATCATGCTCAGAAATCGATATTCTTTCACCGAGCTAAAGCTCGGAGCGTGCGAAGTCGATTTCTGACATGTCAAAACAGCTTGCAAAAGAGAAAAACAAAATTCAGTTCGTATCCGCATTCCTTCCAAGCCAAGATGACAAGGATCAAGTAGCAACTGCCCTGGCAAAATATATTGTTGCAGAACATATGCTTATGGCATATTCACGGGACTCTACTTTTCAGACACCAAGGGGTGGAGTATTGAAAACAGTGGCAAGTGAATATTTTGAGGGGCTATCTGCACTTGTGGCAGCAGGCCAACGCATAGATGAAATGGCTCAAGCTGGAGGCCTGAGCTTCGAATAATATAATCCAGGAAATACATACTAAATATGTAATCGTATGTAAATTAATTAAATTTAATATACATTTTTCTATATTAATATAAGAAAATAGAAACTTTTATATATTACTTTATATGTAGATATGCACAGATAGCTACTAATAGCCAAATGAAGGAACGGATTACCCTGACAATAGACAAGGAACTTCTAGCTTGGGTAGATGAAAAAGTGGCCCAGAAAATATTCTCGAACAGGAGCCATGCCCTTGAATACCTGATGAGGCAAAAGTCAGGTAGGCTATAGCTACGGCAAAATGAAAGAACGGATAACGGTCACACTGGAAAAGGACCTTTTGGCCTGGCTCGACCAGGGGGTAAATGACCATATTTTTGCAAATCGCAGCCACGGCTTTGAGTTTCTGATTGCTGAAAAAATAAGGGAAGAGAAAATGGGCAAGATTGTGAAGAATGACTGGTGAAACAGATGATTGCGGATATTGACAAAAAGCTGGACTTCAGGAAAAAAGACAGGAGAAAGATAGAGCCAAGGATCTACCTGCCAGCTGTGCTGATAATGCTATTCATAATCATTGGATTTGGAGTCCAGAAATACATTGCCTACGTTGCCTATCATGCTGCGGGCGCTGGTGAAGTGACCGAGATAATCCTGACAGTTTTCAACCAGACAATAATATGGTCGGGGTTTTATGGCATTGCCCTGAGAGAGCCTGCATTCAATGCGACCGTCTCTGAGACAGTGGATCCCGGGACAATAACCCAGAAGATTCTGCTGTTCCAGTGCATGCAGACAGGGATACCAAATGAGATTTACATGGCAACAAAGCCGCAAAGCCAGCTGAATTTTTCCTCTATTGTTAGTGCAGAGCCATATGAGATTGATGATTGGATTGGATATGACTCTGTCTATCCCGACTCGGCCAATAATACATTTACAGACCCGACAATGAACCTTAGCATTGGCTCGAACATCACCCTGACAAATGTCTGGAGCACCCGCACCTACCAGTTCACGGGATTGTATGACCCGCCCAATCAGATTTTTAACCTCGGCATTCTCAAGGATGCCGATGGAAATTTCATCTTTGTCACGCATAAGAAAGACAGCTATACTGGTTCATACACTCCTGATGCAGCCCAAGTTAATTATCAGCTAATGATTCCTGTCAACCATTCTGACCAGACATGGTATTTCTTTACTGACCCCTATGACACTTGCCCGGCAGGAAATCTCAGCAGCCTTCAGCCAGGCACTGTCGCTGGCTATATTTTTGACAATCAGACAGGGCAGCCAATGTACAATGTGACAGTCAGTCTGGCAGGAGTTGTCGCATACACTAATGAAAGCGGCTATTATTCCATGACAGTCCTGGAAGGAATTTCAAATTTAGTTGGCATTCAAGAGTACTACAACAATTACGTGGCTGAGGTCAATGTGACAGCAGGAGAAACCCTTGTTCATAATTTCTCAATGCTGCGAACCCAGGAATTGGTGCTGAATGGCACACTGAATGGCTATGCTAAGGACAACAGCACAGGCCTTCCGATTTACAATGCAAGCATCAGCCTTGCGGGGACAACAGTATACACATCCCTTTTAGGCTATTACAATGTCAGCCTGCTTTCTGGAAAGCATAATCTGGTTTCAGTTAAGTCAGGTTACAGCAATTTTGTGGACAATGTGACAATTGTTGTGGAGGAGGAGACAGTTTTCAATTTTACCATGATTCCAATCCAGGCAGGGAGTGGTGAAAGCGTCGGGGCCGTGCAGGGTTATGTAACGGACAACTCCACAAGCCTTGCAGTGCCAAATGCAACTGTTGCCATAACCGGATCTACGACCTTATCGGACAATTCGGGCTATTACATCCTGAACTCCACTTCCGGCGACCAGTTCATTGTTTCCTTTAAGTCAGGCTACAACAGCTATGCTGCTAATGTGACAATTGTCGGGGCCACAACTATTGAGCATAACATTACCCTTAATCCAATATTGCCTGAGGGGGGAATTCCTGTCACAGAAGCCTATGTTTATGGTACAGTCAGGGATAATGTCACAGGGATTGTGCTGGGAGGGGCTGTGGTAAGCATAGGCGGTGCGCAGTACACAACTAATGAAACAGGGAATTATACAATTTCTGTGCCTAACGGCACGCACAATATCGTTGCAGTAAGAACAGGATATAATCCGTACTCGGCAGAAGTTGAAGTTTCGCCGCCAAATGACACGCTGCATGATATTGGCATGAGCCCCGCGCAGGTTGTACAGGCAGGTGGTGGTGGCTCTGGAAGCGGGGTCGGGCCTGGTGAAGACATTGGCCCAGGTATCGGGACAAGCTTCCTCACTGCAATTGAAAAGCCTGGCGAAGTGATAGAATACCTCCTAACTCTGGGAAAAATAAAGCGCAAGCTGAGGCAGGGCACTTTCATAAAGGAGTACTTTTCAATTTACAATTATTTGAGCAAGGATATCTCATTTAAGTTTCAGTTTAGCGGCGAGGCCGGGAAACTGATGAGAATCAGCCATGACAGTATCACATTGGGTCCGAATGAAAGCAAAGAGCTTGAGCTGACAATAATGGCCAACCGCGATCCAGGAGTTTACAATGGGTACTTCCTGATAAGAGGCGATTACAATGAATCTGTGTCAGCGGAAATTACCATCCTTGAGCCGGACAAATTGCCTATTGAAGCTTTGCTCATGAGGCTTACGCCAGATGAAAAGGAAGTGATAGTTGGCGACCCCATAAAATTCAAGCTTGACATGAACAATCTCCTTGTTGACGAGGCATATCCTGTCAAAATTAATTATGAGATTCAGAGCATGAATTACAGCGATGTAATTTACACATTGCCGACTGATGAGATTGTTATCCGCACTGCGCACACCATACTGAAAAAGATGGACACAAAAGAGGATACGCCCATTGGGGATTATTTGATTACAGCCAGGGCGGAATACCTGAATCTCACAAGCGTTGTCACTTCAGTTGTCACAGTTACAAGGCCATTTTATCTTTATGCATTGTTCGGATTTTTGCCGCTGTGGTGGCTGCTCCCGATCCTGCTTGCATTGGTCACAGGCACTGCCGGCTACATCATTGTCAGGAAGAAGATTGAGGAG
>Ga0209541_10000091_pt1 | contig 154625 bp, 181 predicted proteins | sample RifCSPlowO2_01_FD_184027 | JGI IMG/M metagenome (GOLD analysis project Ga0209541, IMG submission 184027) | Groundwater microbial communities from Rifle, Colorado - Rifle CSP2_plank lowO2_0.1 (SPAdes) (version 2) | ecosystem: Environmental > Aquatic > Deep subsurface > Groundwater | place...
TCCTTTCTGCCAACCGCCAAGTCATCTCCCCCAAATGCAGGCGCTATATGAACTATGCCCGAGCCGTCCTCCGCTCCCACAAAACTGGCTGCGATAACGCGATAACTATTTTCCGTTGCAGAAGAATTAGAATATAAAGCTTTATATTTCGTCCCAACAAGCGCCGCGCCTTTTTCGCGATTGATAATTTTATATTCTCCTTCAACCACGTCCAAACGTGCCTCTGCCAAAATCAGCCACTCATCCGGGTTCCCAGAGCGCTCTACTGTCACGTAATCAATTTTCGGATTGATAGCGAGTGCGACATTCCCCGGAAGCGTCCAAGGGGTTGTCGTCCAGACTAAAAAACTTACCCGCTGATTTTGCGATTTATCGCCCTCAAGTTGGAACTTAACATAAATCGAATTTTCTTTTACTTTCTGGTACCCCTGCGCCAACTCGTGCGAAGAAAGCGATGTTCCGCAGCGCGGGCACCACGGAAGAACTTTATAATCTTCATAAAGCAATTTTTTCTCGGAAATTTTTGAGATGACGGCCCAAAGAGATTCTATATAGTCGTTGGTCATGGTCACATAGGCATTTTTCAAATCGAGCCAATAAGCCATGCGATCAGTTAATTTCTCCCAAGCGTCTATAAATGTGAAAACATTTTTCTTCGCCTCCTCGACAAATTTTTCAACGCCTATCTTTTCCTCAATTTCTTTTTTGGATTTTATCCCAAGTGCTTTCTCAACTGCCATTTCTGTCGGAAGTCCATGCGTATCCCATCCGGCGCGCCTTGGCACGAAAAATCCGCGCATGGTTTTGTAGCGTAAAATGATGTCTTTGAACGATCTGGATTCTACGTGGTGGATTCCGGGAAGGCCGTTCGCGTAAGGCGGCCCCTCAAAAAAGACAAAAGTTTTCGCCTTTTGGCGATTTTCTAAAGACTTCTCAAATATTTTATTTTCTTTCCAAAAACGAAGAATCTCCTCTTCGGATCGAGGAGAAACGCTTTCATACATTGGACCTTTCTCATCGGCCATAATCATATATTATGCGAAATAGAGATATAATCAAGCCATGATCGGGGTTTTTGATTCGGGATATGGTGGGCTTACGGTTTTTAAGCCGCTCGCGGAAAAATTCCCGAAATACGATTTTATATATTTCGGGGATAATGCCCGCACCCCATACGGATCGCGCGAGCCGCAAGAAATCTACGAATTTACGCGCCAAGCCGTTGATTGGCTATTTAAAAACGGCTGCGAGTTAATAATTCTTGCCTGCAACACGGCCTCCTCGCAAGCGCTTCGAAAAATTCAGCACGCTCTGCCCGATAAAAAAGTCTTAGGGGTTTTGATTCCTATTGCGAAAAAAGTTGCGACACTTGAAGGAACCATCGGCATTCTTGCAACTCAAGCTACGGTTGAATCCGGAGCTTATCTTCGCGAACTCAAAAAATATGGACATCCGATGTCCAAAATTTTTCAAGTGGCCGCTCCGAAATTAGTTCCATTAATTGAGGCTGGCATGATATATCATAGCGCTATGAAAGAAGCCTTAAGGAGATATCTCGACCCGTTTAAAAAACAAAATATCAAAAACATCATTCTCGGTTGCACGCATTACCCGCTTATCAAGAATATAATTCAAAGCGAAATGCCCGATGCCCAAATATTTGATTCTCCTTCAGTAATTCCCGTGTCGCTAGAAAATTATTTATCCCGCCACCTTGAAATAAAAAAACGCATTGGGAGTAATGGCTTAAGGCGCTATATCACCACTGGCGACCCCGAGAAATTTTCAAAGTTTGCGAAGGATCTTTTGAATATCAAAATAGCGCCAGAAAAAATTATTCTCTAGTTACATCTTCTCCGGTTGGGAGATGCCGAGAGTTTTTAAGACATCTCCTAGGGTTTCTTTGGTTTTTGATACAAAATACAAAAGCTCGGCTTCCCGTTCCGAGCCGATAACTTTAACATCGCGGTAAAAAGCGGAGAAAGTTTGCGCGAGTTCATAAGCATAAGTTGTTAGCCGGTGAACTTGATAATCTTTTGAAATATCTTCGAGCAATTCCGGGAATCTCAAAATCTTCAGCGCGAGTGAACGTTCCGCCGGATGTAGAAACGCACTTGGAAGCTCGGCTTCCAAGTGGAAGCCGAGCTTCCCGGACTTTGCCAAGATGCTAGACATTCTTGTATGCGCGTACTGGACATAGTAAACCGGATTTTTCTCCGATTTCTCTCTGGCTAAATCTAAATCGAAATCCATATGGGTATTGGGCGAACGCTCGAGAAAAAACCACCGCGCCACGTCAACGCCAACCTGTTCCAATAATTCATCCATCGTGACAAATTCGCCAGCGCGCTTGGACATTTTGACTTCTTTGCCTCCGGAGATTAAACGTACTAACTGCATTATGATTATTTTTAATCTTTTCGGACCAATTCCCAACGCCTCCGCCCCTTTCTTCATACGCTCGACATATCCATGATGATCCGCTCCCCAAATATCGATCGCGATATCAAATTTTCTCTCAATAAACTTATTCCAGTGATAAGCGAGATCCGCCAAAAAATAAGTATATTCCCCGTCGGACTTTACTAGTACTGCGCCCCCGAGCCATACTGCCCCATCTTTTTTCTCAACTAAATTTTTGCCTTCCAAAAATTTTAAAACTTTCTCCGGCTCTTTTTTTTCACGAAGCACTCTCTCCGAAAACCAAACATCAAAATTTATGCTGGCTCTCTCGAGAGATTTCTTTATTTCCCCCAAAAGAAATTGAACCGCTTCTTCTCCGGATTTTCCAACAAAATCTTTTATATACTCTCCTTTGTAATATTCATTTTTTACTTCGCGCTTTCCCTCTACGGCTTCAATTGATTCACCGAGTAAACGCACTTGATTCCCCGCATCGTTAATATAGTATTCGCGCGTTACATCGTATCCGACTTTCTCTAAAACATTCGATAGCGCATCGCCGTAAAATCCCCCGCGTCCGTTGGCCATTGTTAACGGTCCAGTCGGATTTGCGGAAACGAACTCAACGTTTATTTTTTTATTTTTTTCCTCAAATTTTAATTTCTCACCAAGCTCTTTAATTAAAATATCGTCTTTCAGAAAAATATTTATAAATTTATTTTTTACGACTACTTCTTTAACTAACTCGCTCTTCCTTAATTTCTCGGCCATGCCCTCTGCATTGCCGACTTTAAACGCAACATTTGTCGAAAAATCCCCGTTCTCATCCCTTTCCGGCTCGACAAGTTTAACTTCAACACCTTCGCCAACGGCATTCGAAATTTCCTTTATCAATTCGTCACGAAGCATGTTTTTAGTTTAGCATAGTAAGAATGTTATTATGAATTTATGCCCGCTTTAATAGAAAACAAAAAAGTATATTTTAACTACGAAATACTCGAGACATACGAGGCTGGTTTATCGTTGCTTGGGCTTGAGGTAAAATCGCTCAAAAATAAAAACGGAAATATTTCCGGGGCTCGCGTTTTAATCCGCGGGGACGAGGCATTTATCGTAGGTATGGATATTCCTCCCTATCAGCCCAATAACACTCCTGAGGGCTACGAACGCGAGCGAACTCGAAAACTTCTCCTCCATAAAAAAGAAATTGCGCATCTGACTGGACGCGCCGAAGAACGCGGATTGACAATCATCCCGACAAAGGTGTATACTTCAAGCGGCCGAATCAAGATCGAGATCGCGATTGTCCGCGGAAAGAAAAAATTTGAAAAACGCGACAAAATAAAAAAACGTGACATCGAACGCGAAGTCGGCCGCAACCTACGGGGATGATAGGCCTCGAGGGGAAGAACTTTGAGATGATGTTCAGGCGCTCCGCCATGGCGGAGCTAAATATCTCCCATGGGAAATAATAAGTGCAAACTTATTTGGAACCAGAGAGCCTGCTTTGGCAGTAGCTTAATGGCAACGCTTGGATCTTCGGATCTAGGCCATCCGTCCTTGATTCTCGCTAAAGAATCGCGGGTGTCATAAGCGAGAAAACTTTTTTCCTGAGAGTCAATTCAGGATTTCACTTAAGCTTGTCAACCATCCCTCAAAAGCTTTCCCGACGCGGGTTCAACTCCCGCCATCTCCACAATTAGAAATCGGAAGGAAAATAAAAAGAACTCGGCCACATTTCTGTACCGAGACTTTTTGTTTTTAACTCCTTTCTTTTGATTGAAGTGTTGTATTTTTTGCTAAGCCGCGCCGGCGATATCGCAGCGAATGCCCCACTTGGGAACTTCGAGTTCAAACCAGACATCTCTGGCGAAATGCCGAGCTAAAACTTCTGCGAATGTTGCCAGCGGAGCAGTAATCTCTCTCATATCGACGGCGTCGGGCACCTCCGCAGAAATAGTTCCGTTTTCTTGTGAAGTAATTTCCAGAACCGGAAGAGTATATTCCAGCAGAGTCTCTTTCAGATCCTGAAGACCGTCCTCATCAATCTGCTCGTGATAAAGTCCGTTTATATTTATCTTCATAATTCTCCTTTCCAAAGAACAAAATTTTACTTCCTCCAAACCAACTACTACGATATATCGAAGTAATTAACTTAGAGGAAGCCAGAGAGAGTCTGACTAAAGTCAGATTCTCTCTGGCACATTGTGTTCCGCATCGTTTAAAACGACGCGGGGAGGGTAGTTTGGACTGAACTCATCAATGATGAGAAGGTAGTGAAGAGCGCGATCAAGGATCCCTCGAATGCGCGAAACACAGTCCACATCAAGAAGAATTTGAGTCCAAGAATAGCAAGCAGAAAACCTATAGCACGGAGAATTTTCATAGTTCTCCAATTTTTTTGAGAGGGACCGGATAGCGCCTCTCAACTATAGGCACCTGCTACTAATCGTAGCCTTCCCTCCCCGCCATACACCAAAATTTGACGTTGGGCGGGGAAGGAAAGCCAATATCAAAAAACTCTATATTTCGCTATAAAGATAGCATATTTTATGCTATCCTGTCAAGCTATCCTACTTTCCCTAGTTATAACTCGGTGGGGTTTCGGAGACGCCTTGGACCGAATTTACATATCTCGCCAAAATGAAACACGCGCTAGATAGGCGATTCAAAAATGCGTAGCTTTTCTCGCCAAGCGCTTTTTCTTTATCATCGCGTAACGCGACTACTTCCCTCTCTGCTCGCCTCGCCATCGTCCGCGCGATGTCAAAATGCGCGGAGAGAACTGTCCCGCCGGGGATGGAAAAAGATTTAATCGGGGGAATTTTTTCGGAAAAAACGTGGAGCTGGGATTCCATTTTCTCGAGCGATTCCCGGGAGACAGTCTTCTCGGCTCCAGCGAGTTCGGCTTGCAATATAAAAAGCTGCTCCTGCAAGAAATTTACGAAAGATTCTAAATCCAATTTCTGTTCCCTCGAGAGTGCTTTCGCTAGCCCCAAATAAGAATTTACCTCGTCGAGCGAGCCCAGCGCTTCGACTATCCGCGAGCTTTTTGGAATGCGGCAACCGGCGGGCGAGTTAAATAATTTCGTCCGACCGTCGTCTCCTTTCCCAGTCCAGTACATTTATAATTCTATTTCGCAAACTCCGGCAACGCAGGCGAGCTCGCGCTTAACTTCCGTCTCGTCTTCGATTTCGTATGTGTAGATTTTGGAAAAATCAATGTGTTCGAGTTTCTTGGCGCGCTCATCATATTCTTCTTTTTTAATGGCTTCATAGGGCGCCAAGCGGTAGACGTGATTGGCTCGGGGCAGAAAAGAAAGCCCGCCGACGATATCCCAATTTTCATAAAGCCAATTCGCAACAGCCACCCATTCGTCATCCCCAACGGAAACCGTAACTGACGGATTATGTTCGGTATAGGCTTCTTTTACCATCTTCCAATGCTTCAGTTGATCCATCGCGGTAAGATTGTCGCGGAAAATTTTGCCTTCCGGCGCCTTAACGGGGAATTCTAAGACAAATGTCGCCGCACTCTCCATAGTCTCACCGACTTCCGGATAAAACGGGACACCTTGGTCCTTTAGCATCTTGAAAAGGGAGTCGGTCACTGAGATGCGCACGCGCCTGATATAGTATTGCGAATGCCTAGCGTGCATTCCCGAAGAACAATCCACAAGCTGGGAGACTGTTCCCGAAGGCTTAACGCATGTCGTGCAGGTTGATTGATTGACGCCAAATTTAGCAGCATATTCTTTATTGGTTTTAACAATATATTCTTTAAGCTTTCTCAAAAAAGCCTCATCGCGAACGGCCGGGGAATCCCACTGTCCGGTTATAGAAACTCCAAGCAATCGCTCCTTTTCGCAATTTTCCTGCCACTCCTTCGAAAGATATGGAAAATAAGTCAGTGTGGATTGGTATGTGCCGAGGATAGTCGCTATTTTTGCTTTTTTCATTAAAGTCTCTTTCGTATCTTCTTCCCTCGCTACAATCTCCGTCAGGTTGCAAAATTGCTTCGACTGCAAAACTATCTCTCCGCAGGGATTCGTCCCCCAAGAAGGATGATTACCGCCGAATTGTTCGAGCCTGCGCTCTGGCAGAGTTTTTGCAAGCCCTCCGCGGTTAAAAATTCCGCGCTCCCCGCTTCCGCTTTTAATCAAAGCTGTCCACTCGTCCAGAAATTCTTTCGTTGTCGGCCTCTGCCAATATACAGCGGAGTTGTTCGCCAAACTGCGCTGTGGGTCGTTCATATAAAACTGCCCTTTCTTTGAATCGCGGATCTCCGCATCATCCAAATCAGAGAGAGAAATCATAGCGCTCCGCCTCACTCCGCCGGATACTACGCAATCGCCAATTTTGCAGATGATATCGTGAGCGTCGATATTTGAAAGTCGCCTTCCTTGTCTATTTAAAATCCTCTCACGTGTAAATTCCAGAAGGTTTCTAAGAGGCTCCGGACCAGAGCTTTTCCCGCCCATTGTCTTGAGGCGCGCGCCAGCTGGGCGAAGCTTTGAGAAATCGAAATCCACATCGTCCCCTTCAAACCAAGTCTTGAGCCCAAAGGCAAAAGCGTCCGCCCATCCCTCTTTGCTATCCGGAATGACATAGGTAGGGACCTTTTTGCTAGTCTGTCGCTTGACTTGCGGTAAAGACTGGATATTTTCGCTCTCAACAGACCACCCAACTCCAGTTCCGCACATAGAAATATACATAATTTCGGCAAAGTCCTGAAACGATCGGGGGGCGATAAACGAGCAATTATACGCGCAAACGTTAGTCGCCATCGCAGCAGGACCTGCAAATTGTAAAAGGCGCATAGAAGGCATGGCTTCGTGCTTTAAAATGGCCTCGCGGACCTCGGAATACTCTGTCTCCGTCAACGCGTCAGCTAATTTTTCTTTCATAAAGCTCATATATCGATCTACTGTCTCTATCCACGTTTCTCTTCTGCCCTCACTCTCTACCCAGCGAGCATATGAACGGTAGTATATGAATTCCGCAAGAGGATTTTTGAAATATTTTTTACTTTCTTTGGCGAGAGTCCGCAAGCGTTCTGACACGGGTCCGGCTTCTCTGCGCATCTCTGCATGTTTTTCACGGTATAAGATGTAAGATTTCGCCGTGACGGCAAATTTATCCAAGATGAGTTCCTTTTCCACCAAATCCTGAATTTGTTCAACCGACGGAATAAATTGAGGGTTGGTCAATTTCATTTGCCTTAACATGTCATACACTCGAAACGACACGAGCCTCGCTTCTTCCTCCCCAGCCTCTTTGGTCGATTCAAATGCTAACAGGACCTTATTTTTTATTCGAGCTAAATCAAATGGGACCAGAGATCCGTCTCGTTTTCTAATTTGAGAAAGTTCAATATGAGATAGTGTCCTAGGTTTTTTTTCAACCATCGTTTCCATATTATAAAGGATTAGTTAGCCAGTGGCTTTAGATTTAATAAATACGCCCCCTCAACGCGGCGATTAGAAACAGCGTAGCGGTAAATAAGAGGGCTTGCCAAAACAGCAAATGAGCAATTGCCCAAAAGATGAAGTAAAGTAAAGGGAATTTGCCCGATTACGGCCGCCATAAACGGTTGCCCGAATAAAAGAGGCCCCACGGAAAGCCCCGTTACGGCGTCGTAGGCCAAGGTCGCCATTATGGAAAATTTAAGGTAATTTAATTGCGAGCTTTCTCGGTTTTTAAAATATCGACTGCTCCAAATTCCTAAAAATCCGTAAGCGAGAGATGTAATCAGCGTCCACACTCCAAATTTATTAACCAAGAGATCAAATAAAACTATATTTGAAAATGCAAAAAGAAAAGCTGGCGTATATCCGTAAGCTTTACTGAAGGGCATCTGAATTCCTAAAATCGGCTCGACATTCGGAGGGCGGAAAGGAACCATCCGGATGAGGAAAGAAATAACCCAGCCCAGTATAAATTTTGGCCAGCTTTTTGTCATAGATTAATTGAACCTTGGAAACTTAATTTCATTATATGCTCGGCGCGAAATTAAGATTAGTGGATAACTCAAAAAAAGGGCAACCCTTCACAAGAATAACCAAAAAAGCTATATTTAAATCTCTGACTACAAAGCGCACAAGAATAAATAACCAAATCACCGCCTCCCCCGTGCGGGCAATTGGCGATGATGGAACAAACTACGGCATCATTGAGATAGCGAAGGCAATTGAAATAGCCAAAGAAAATGGACTCGACGTTATTGAAATTTCTCCAACCGCAAAGCCGCCGGTCGTAAAAATAATGGATTATGGAAAATGGTCTTACCAGGAAGATAAAAAGCGCAGAGAGGCGAATAAGAAAGCTCGTACTTCGGAAGTGAGAGAGGTGCGGATAGGCCTTAATACATCTGAACATGATTTGGAGATGAAGGCAAAAAAAGTAGGTGAATTTCTGGATGCCGGAGACAAAGTGAAAATAGACCTAGTGCTTCGCGGACGGGCCAAATATCTTGACAAAAACTTTAAAAACGAGAGAATAGAGCGAATACTGCATTTTATCCCCCGGGACTATAAAATCAGCGATGGGCCTAAACAAGGCCCTCGGGGCATACACGTGCTTGTAGAGAAAAAGTAAAAAATGCCAAAAACCAACAAATCATTTCGAAAGCGCCTCAAGGTCACGCGCACGGGGAAAGTCCTTGCGCGGATTCCCGGGCAAAACCATTTCAACGCGAAAGTGCGCAGAGCAAAACAGCTCCGCCAAAAAGGTCTCGTTAATTTTCGTATTCCCAAAAACGAGCTTAATCATTATCTTCCCAACTAAGTAAACTATGCCAAGGGTCAAAAAAGCGACAATTGCATTAAAGAAAAGAAGGAAAATTTTAAAACGCGCGAAGGGCTTCCGCTGGGGGGCGAAATCAAAAGAGCGCTTGGCGCGCGAGCGGCTATTGCACGCGGCTAAACATTCTTTCCAAGATCGCAGAAAAAAGAAAAGAAATTTCCGGAAACTTTGGCAGATCCAGATAAACGCCGCGGCACGCGAACGAGGAATGTCTTATAGCGTTCTAATAGACAAACTCAAAAAAGCGAATATAGGATTGGACAGGAAAATCCTCGCCCAATTGGCCCAAGAATATCCGAAAGCGTTTTCCGCTCTTGTAGAAAAAATAAAATAGTCTTATTTAAGAACTTTTTCGGAGAAATTCATCTGCTTTTTTTATAGTCTCGCGCATAGTTGTCAATTTTTTTGTCGCCTCTTCGAGTGTTACCCATTCATACGCATCATGCTCCCAAGATAGCTTGACTTTGTCATTCTGGGCCTCTGCGAGGAAAACCGCGACAAATTTCATGATGGATTTGCCGGCACGGCGTGTAAAATACTGCACCGTATGCTTAAAATCAGGAATCAATGAAAAATTTTCCAAACCTGCTTCTTCTTTCACTTCACGCATAGCCCCTTCAATGCCCGACTCGCCCTTATCCAGCTCTCCCTTTGGAATATCCCAAAATTCCGGACGATTGTCCTTGCGCGATGCCCTTAAAATTAAATATCGCCTGCCCCCTTGGGTCTCTCTAAAAAGAATGATTCCCGCTGAACGCAAAACCGGCATGTTACGGTAAAATTCTTTTTTTAATCTTAAACGTATTCCCGTGCCGCAATAGGCCAAAATATGAATTAATGGTTTCTGACTTTGATTTTTCTGACATACGTTTTATCATACGTCTTCTGGTGGTGGTCCGCAAAACCCGATGACCCGGGAAATGCACCCATCCGAGAAAATCAACTCCGGAAGCAAGTGTTTTGATGAACAACTTGTCAGGATGCAACTCGAGGCAAAGTTTGTCTGAAAGAAAATCTCGAATTTGGGGAATTAACACCTCGAGCCAGGTTTTATTTTCAGAAAAAATCACAAAATCATCTGCATAGCGGATATAATGTTTTGCATTGAGTTTGTGCTTTATAAACTGATCAAATTCATTCATATGGATATTTACAAATAATTGGCTGGTTAAATTGCCGAGCGGCAAGCCCGGAACAAAGCTTTCGATGATTTCGTACAACAACCAGATAATATCTTCGTCAGAAATATATTTTTTCAAAATTGTCATTAAAACTTCGTGATCAATATTCGCGAAGAATTTTCTGATATCGCCTTTCAAAACCCAGCAGGTTTTTGTATTGTTCCTGCTCACTTTTCGCCCGAATTCCAGAAATCGGTTGAGTGCTTTATACGTCCCTTTGCCAATTCGACAAGAATATGAATCCGCAACGAAGATGCGGTTGAAGAATGGATAGAGTTTTCGATAGATTGCATGGTGCAACAACCGATCGCGAACGATTGCTTTGTGGATATTTCGCGGCCTGGGATCGGATATATTGAAAGCGTGATATCCTCCGTGTTTATATTTTCTTTCCTTTAAATCGTGATGAAGTGCTAGAATATTATCCATGAGATGCATGGAGAATTCTTGGACGTCGGCTTTCTTTCTTTTTCCTTTCAGGAATTCCTGCCAGGCAAGAAGTAAATTCTCAACTGAAATAATTTCATCAAAGCTATGACTGAATTGAATTTTTCCTCTAAGCCCCCCCCCAGACAAGTTTTGCCCATCATCGGGCGTTTTATTTTGGTCTACAAATTGTGGCATGAAATTCTTGATCATATTTCTAAAAAATCACGATACACGCTTGGCGCAAAGATAGATTCGCTATTTATTGAAACTTTGGAATTGTTATTTATCGCAAGCTATTTATCGAAAGAAGAAAAACTGCCTTATCTCAAAAAATCTGCTGTGAAACTTGATCTCTTAAAATTCTTCTTGCAAATTTCTTGGGAAATAAAAGCTCTTGATACTAAAAAGTATATCGCGCTTTCTGAACCCTTGAACGAGATCGGTAAAATGCTTGGCGGATGGATAAGAAATGTTGAAAAAGAAACCCTGCCACAGAGAAAGGGCAGGGAATGAAGAGAATAACGAACGAAGGGAAACCAGTAGTCGTCGTTCCAGTCGTTCTCGAACCAATTGAGATTCGCATTGCGCTTCGAGCCATTGAACCAGACTTTAGCGACATGAGCGTTGCCTTCGAAAGAAATGTACCAAGCACCACCTATGCCACTGTCCTTCGAGTGCTCTCGGGATTGTATCTAATCCGGGATCGAAAATCCCTTAGTGCTCGGCACCGAGTATCTTCATTTTTGAAGAATTTCTGATAGATACACTTGCCTAAGCCCTGCCTGCCTCCGGCAGGCGTAGCCAAAGTAATTCTGACCCATCAGCTCTCAGAATTCGACCGCTGGAAGCCGTAACCGCCAGCATATTAGTCTAGTATCCAAAGTTATTATATCAAATTTTCGAAAATTGAAAACGCCCGCATGACCGAAGCCATGCAGGCGTTAAAATGCAAACCAAGGATTCAAGAATCCCAAAGATTTCAGGATCCAGAATTCCCAGCTTCAAACTCACGAACGAAGGGAAACCAGAAGTCGTCGTTCCAGTCGTACCCGAACCAACCGAGACCCGCACCGCGCTTCGAGCCATCGAACCAGACCTTAGCGACACGAGCGTGGCTTTCGAAAGAACACCTTTGGAGGGAAACAATCGCCATGGGGTCCATGCCTAGATAGGTATGGAGTTTTGGGAAGTGCTCGGCGATGGCAAAGTCCGCGCGAGGAGACACAGGAATAATATGTTGTTCCTTGCCCCACGCAAGGGCGTCCAGGCTCTGCGTTATGCTATCCTTGCCAAAGTTGACAAGGTAAATTTGCTCGAGCCGCTCCACCATACCCGCAGTCGGAGCAAATTGATCCCCCACTTTCCATATATCATTACTGTGATCCGTATTCAGACCAACTGCCCTTACCACATCGTTCCAATCGCGCGATTCGTTCACCGGAATAGTGAACGGCAAAACGATTCCATTTTGCGGGGCAACGATGCCGCTGGTGCTTCCCACTTGCATGCGCCCACGGTTTTGCAAAAAAGCGGTGAGATGGGCGGTAAGCTCCGGAGAGTCGTTCACCTCTTTGATAATATCAGGATGGACGACTCCGCCAGCAGGAAATTCCCGCTGCATTTTCTGCGTCAACTCTAATTCTGCTCTCGTCATTAAGGCTTTATCGCTCATGGCGATCCTTCCTTTCTTTTTGTCTATTCAGCTCCGAAGAGCTTACGTTATTAAGAATCAAACCCTGCAAAAGCATACCATGAAATTCTAAAAAATGCAAGGCCCAAAAATTGCCTAATTTTTAAGCTTATTTTAACGCCTTTAAAAATTCTTTAAGCGGCAACGTATTTATTATGTCTTTTTTTTCACACCACCCGCGCCTGGCTTGCGCGATGCCATATTCGAGATAACTCATCTCGGAAACAGAATGCGCATCGGTATCAATAACCATTTTCACTCCGCCCTCGCGCGCCATACGAATATGCTCATCTTTTAAATCGAGCCGCCAAGGATGCCCGTCGATTTCTAAAATCGTCCCAGTGCGCTTCGCAGCCTTGATAATCGCTTCCATATCAACTTCGTACGGCTTTCGCTTGTTAATCACGCGCCCAGTCGGATGAAATAAAATATCAACGTTCGGATTTTCCATCGCTTTAATGATACGCGCGGTTTGCTCTTCCTGCGATAAATTAAAAAGCGAATGCACCGCCGCCCCGACGACATCTAGCTTCGCTAAAGTTTCGTCATCAATATCGAGAGATCCATCGCGCATTATATTCACCTCTGCTCCTTTCAAAATTTTAAGTTTGCGAAATTTTTTCTGAATCTTATCAATCTCCGCCATCTGGCGCAAAAGTTTTTTCTTATCCGATCCACCGGTCATCGCCAAAAATTTCGTATGATCCGTTATCGCGATATATTCGTGACCAAATTTTTCAGCCTCCCGCGCCATCTCCTCAATTGAATTTTTGCCATCCGTCCAAGATGTTTGAACTTGCAAATCCCCTCTTAAATCTCCGTAACCGATGAGTTTAGGCAAATTATGCGCGAGTGCGGCTTCGATTTCTCCTCGGTTCGTTCGCATCTCGGGTTCGATAAAATCCATCCCGAGTTTTTCATAAATTTCTTTTTCTGTTTCGCTTGCTATCATTTTTTTGCCGCGCGTTAGCCCGTGTTCGTTTAATGACCATCCTTTTTTGATCGCAAGCTTCCGCACCTCGACGTTGTGATCTTTAGATCCCGTAAAATATTGTAGAGCCGCGCCAAAGGATTTTTTAGGCAAAATAATCAAATCGGCGTCTATGCCAGATTTTAACCTGACGAGGACCTTGGTTTCCCCGTGGCCGTAAACATGGCTAACTTCTGGCATACGCGCAAAAAATTCTGCGGCGGCAGCAGGATGTTCCGATATCGCAAGAAAATCAAGGTCGCCTATTGTCTCAGGCCGCCGCCTGATGGAACCCGCGACTTCAACCGTCTCAACGCCCCTAACTTTTAATAATCTTGTCTTAATCTCTCGCGCCATGGGCAAAACCTCGCCCAAGGCAAACCTTCCTCCGCCCTCATGCTTAAATTCAATGCCTTTTAGGATCTTCGCTTCAAGCTTCGCTCCCATTCTGGGTAACCCCTTCAATTTGCCTGCCTCCGCCGCTTTCTCCAGGTCTAAAACTGTTCTTATCTTTAATCTTGTATACAAAAGATTGATAAGTTTAGGTCCAACCCCTTCAATCGAAGAAAGCCCGGCTATATCAACCGGGAATTTTTTCTTCATATTTTCATATTCTTTGATACGGCCTGCCTTGAGATATTCTTCTATCCTTTCCGCAATCCCCCTGCCGACGCCCGGAATATTTTCAAGCGCCTTAATTCCGCCTTCTTTATATATATCTATGACATCTTCTGTAAGCGAGTCAATCGTCTCCGAAGCGCGCTCGAGCGCCCGGGGCTTAAATGGCACGTTTTTCATTTCGTATAGTTCCGAAAGCTCAAAGAGTATCTTCGCTATCTCCTTATTTTTCATAGCTTTATTCTATCAGATTTATCCACTCGCTGTTTCCGCCAAGGGTGATACCATTAAATTAGCAACTTTGAGAAAAAGTCTTTACGTCAAAAGGCCTGTGCCAAATGGTTTCGCGATCCTAGGGGAAAGGATGCGGGGCAAGAAGTAATCACACGCAAGCGCTTGGGCAAGAAGCTTTTTACTAAAATTGCGTACTAGTTCTTTAGTAACAATTTATTTCTCTAGTGTCCCGCTTAGCGGGATTGAATTCGCTCCTGTACCGATTCTTGGTCATCATCATTGACGACCAAGAACTGGTACAGGAGCATTTTTTATTAGCACCCCTTCTTCAGAAGTGCTCCTCTCATAGAGATTCCTTGTGAACTAATAATTCAAATTTGAGTTATCTAATTTGAATTGCACGTCAGTAAGTTGGGTGAGATAGCCGTCGACTTCTTTTTTAAAATTGCTTATGTCTGATTTTTGCTTGTCCGATAAATTACGAAAATTTACTTTTTCGGAATAGTCCATCAGCTCTTTAACCTTCAGCGCCTGAGCTTGATGTATATTCATCATTTCTAATAAATATTTTATGCGCTCAAAAGTTTCTTTTTGGGCAACGGTGGAAATTTGCTTCTCATACTCCGACTTTAAGGTGCGGAGGTTATCAATTATCTCTTGACTTTTTTTATCCCTCTTTTCTATTGCATCTTTAACATCCTGAATTTCTCTTGCGTCCGGGGCCTCTCTCTGTAAATATAGCTGATACGTTCCAATCAAAGTGTTGGAATCATTCAAAAATTGCTGTTCAAGCAACATTTCTTTTTTTGTTAATTCAGGAATATTCCCATTATCGAAGTAGGTAACGGCAAATAATGAAATTACAAAAACAGGCAAAAATGCCAGGTGAGCAATTCTGAAATTTTTCCGATTGAGTGGGGCTTTGATTGCATAAATAATATACAAATTAAATAAAACGTTGACTGCACCGCCATAGTAATGCTCGCGCCAGATATAAACAAAGGCTGCGCCTAATGCGTAAACTATAGCGGTATAAAAAAGAAGATTTAAAACATTTCTCTTGCCTTTGAACAATTCTATTGAGATGTAAAGAAGGGAAATATTTACCAATACATCAAAAATGGTGCTTATGTTCACGGGCGCAAATCCCGCTGCATAGTCGTTCAGAATCCAAGTTGCTGATGATCCAATAATTTCGAGTAAAAGCAAAAAGCCAATTATCCAATTGCGCTTTTTTGCTAAAGATTCGATGTCTTGGGGACTATCTGGCGCAAATTTAATTGGCTCCTGTCCTTCATCCTCTTTTTGCTTGCTTTTGAAATAAATGCCAACTAAAAATACGCCTAAAGCGACCGTTAACAAATTTGGTACAAAGATAGCTATGTTTACCAAAAACAGATCCGTCGGATTGGTGAGGACTTTGGCTCCTTGATAAACAGAACCGGCAATTATTACACCCCCAATTATTGCTCCCCAAAGCGTGGGTCGTTTCATTAAATAATATTAGCACTTTAAAAGATGGCGCGATAGAGTTTTAATTAAGTAGCAAATTTAGTAGTGGGTCAAAACAGACTCTCCTGCGTATCGGAAGCTGTTTCTTTTTTTGTGGAGTTTTCCTTTTTGGTAGGGGGATTTTTTAGGATCTCGGGGAGTTTTTTGAAATCGATCTCGAGGTCTTTGAGTACCGCTGTCGCGCGGAGAGCGGCGGCGGGGTGGTATAAGGGTAAAATGAGATACCCCCCCCTCGTAAATTGAGCTACGCCGTGATCGCGGGAAATTTTTGCCTCGGGCAGGAAATAATTCATGGAGTATCTCCCCAAGGTCGCAATTATCTTTGGATTGATTATTTTAATCTGTCTTTCCAGATAAGGCTTATACGCATCTATCTCCGACGGCAATGGGTCGCGATTCCCTGGAGGGCGGCGCTTGACGATATTTGTTATATAAACCGATTCGCGCGGCCAATTTATTTTCACAAGCAATTTATCCAAAAGCTTTCCCGCCTGCCCGACAAAAGGACGCGCGAGTTTGTCCTCGTGAAAACCCGGCGCCTCTCCGATAAACATAACTTCCGCATCGGCGCTCCCCTCCCCGAAAACCAAATTCGCCTCGCCGCATAGTGGAAGTTCGCGATTTTCCTCAATTTCTTTTTTAAGCCCGAGAAGGGATTCTTCTTTGTCCATTTATTTTCAGAAAATAAATCCGGCAAATATATCCTGGAGCGCTCCGAAGACTACTAAAATGCCTATTATAAAAAGCCACCAAGGTCGAAGATTAAACCCGAGAAAAGAAGAGACATCCTTTCTTTTCTTCCAAGCCATTAAAAGGAGGAAGACTGCAAAAACTCCCAAGCCAACAGAACCAACAATGCTCAATATCTGGACGAGGTCAATAAAACCTAGAAGAAAAAGTAAGATTGGAGGAAGAAAAGATAAAAACCAGGCATTGACTTCGCGAATTTCGTAATCATACTTGTAAGTCAGCTTTAAATCCGCGCCAAAACCGATATACGCGCGAAAGACCGTAAAAATACCGATGAGAGACCCTATTGTTAAAATTCCTCTCCACAAAGCCCCAGATAATCCGGACAAGGCATCCGGCGAAACAGAATTGCCGGATACTCCAAGCACTGCAAAAATAAAAATTAAATATATGAGAGCTGCGGCGATAAGGCTCCATAAAATAATTTTTTTAGGAAGCGAGTGGTTCCGCGCACCTAAAATGTCCTTTAAATCTGGGATTGCCGAATATCCCCCGAAAGCGAAAACAAGAATTCCATACGCCAAAAACCATGAACGTCCTTCTATCGCAAAATTTTCTGGATGTATTTCCGGAAAAACTTTTAACGCCATCAGTAATATAAAGCAAACTAGAGGAAGCGTAAGATAAAAATTAATTTTACCTATTTTATCTATGGTTAGGAAAAAGAGCGCGCTGCCGAGAATAAAAAATAAAATCCCAGCAATAAAAAAATCAATCCCGAAAATATTTTGAAGAAATGTCGCTCCAAGAATTCCATATGCGAGCATTGCCCCGTAGTAGCTTAAGGCTGTAAAAATTGTCGCGATAGTCTCTGCCCTCGGCCCGAGATAAATCTGGACGTAGCCCGGGAAGCGATGTTTTCCCGGAGTCGTATAAATAATCCCGGCGAAAAGAAGATGCAAAAAAACGCTTAAGCAAAAAACGGCAAGAAAAAGAAATATGTTCCACAAAAGAGGAGCTGCCGAAAAGCTATACGGCAAACTAAAAATTCCCGCGCCGATTATTACTCCGACTAAAATCCCGAATCCCTCAAGGATTTTCATATCTCAATTATTTTCTCCTTTCGGACAAGCTCTAATACTTTCTCCACCAGAGTTTTTGGATCCGAATCGTAGACAATTTTTCCAGGACCTCGGTGAGATTTTTCCACTATCTCGCGGAAAAGGTCTCCAGTTTCCCAAGGACCCATCAAGATACCTATCGGCTTGTCGTCCTCGTACGCAATGGTAAATTCGTTTAAAGTCCCCATTCTTCCGCACCCGAAAATTACCGCGTCAGCGGAACGGGTCAATAAAAGATTCCGCCCGGAGTATCCAAATCCCGTATATATAATCATGTCCATATAATCCACCGGCAGTTTATAATCCTCGATATGTTCTCTTTCGTTTTTAGCTGGAGAAAGGCCGATTGATATGCCTCCTTCTTCTTTCGCTCCTATACACGCCCAGAGGGGAATGCCGGTGGTCGCCCCAGTCACCAAGACCGTTTTATGCCTGGCTATCTCTTTTCCGACTTCTTTTGCAATATTTAAGGCGTCATCCCCGCAATGTCCCGTTTCAGCGGCTCCGGAAACGCAAATTTTGAATTTAAGATGAGAATGCGGTGAAGGTTTCATAAATAAATTTTAGCACATTTTCTAAATTTCTTTCGTTTCTCCGTATCGGGGAGCTTCCGTGGAAATGCCTAAATAATCGCGGACGCGCTGGACCAAGAAAAGCGCTGAAGCCGGCTCGCCTGTGATCACAAATACTTTTTCCAGAGTATCTTTGCTTTTTGATATGAATTCCATTAACTGCTCGCGATCCGGATGGGAAGAATATCCTTGCAAAGTTTCCACTTTGGCGTGAACTAAAATTTTCTCGCCATGTATTGTAACTTCCCCTGCGTGATCCTGGAGCATCCTGCCCAAAGAACCGGCGGCTTGGTATCCGACAAGAAGCAAAGTTGAATTGGGGTCGGAAAGATATCTTTTCTCGTGATGTAAAATTCTTCCGCCGTTAGACATGCCGGACCCCGCGATTATGATTTTTGGCGGCTTAACTTCGTTTATAGCCTTCGATTCCTCAGTGGTCATCGTAAATTTAAGCCCCTGGAACCGAAAAATATCATCTCCTGATTTTATTTTCCTATGCGCTTGGATGTTAAAATAATTTTCGTATTTTTTATATACCGCAGTTGCTTTTATGGCAAGGGGGGAATCCAGAAAAATAGGGACCCTGGGCACTCTCCCCGATTCGAGAAGATCATCTATTTCCGCAAGTAATTCCTGGGTACGCTCAAGCGAGAAAGCCGGAATCATTAAAACGCCCTTTGTGTGTATCATATCTTCAATAATTCTTTCCAACCTCAATTTTCTCTCTTTTTTGTCATCGTGGATGCGATTTCCGTAAGTTGATTCTACCAGTAAGACGGAGGCGTCCTTAACTTCCTCCGGGTCATTTAGAAGAGGCGTCGGCGGATTTCCTAAATCCCCCGTAAAAACTATTTTTTTACCTTTAATATTAATTTCCACCATAGACGAACCTAGGATATGCCCAGAGTCCAACAGGCGTATTTTTAAATCACCGATTTCAATTATTTTATGGTATTCGATCCCTTCCCAAAGTTTGAACGCTGAAGCTATATCCTCGGACCCGAACATTAAATCTTCTTCATGGTGCTTTGCTTCTTTCTCCATTACGCCTAGGCTGTCCTCGAGCATGAGCAGAGCGAGTTCTTTTGTCGGCGGCGTTGAATAAATTTTTCCGGAAAATCCTTCCTTAACAAGCTTCGGGATTCTGCCAGTATGGTCAATATGCGCGTGCGTTACAAAAAGCGCTTTGATATCTTTAGGGTCGAATGGAAACGGATCCCTAGATCTTAGATCACAAAACCTTGGGCACTGAAAAAGACCGCAATCAACTATAATTTTTGTCCTGCCAGAGTCAAATAAAAAACAAGACCCTGTGACTTCTTGCGATCCGCCGTAAAAAGAAATCTTCATTGCTTATCATTATAATTTTTTCTAGTTGTTTTAAAAAGGGAAAATGCAAGAATTCCGCCAATAAGATCGGATAGGATATCGCTTAGCGTGTCTTCAAGGCCTTGTTGAATGAATCCATATTTACTCCATTCACCCGGAAGGTGAGACATCGCAAATTCAAAAAATTCCCAAAAAAGACCGGTAATCGTGGCGGAACCAAAAACAAGCCAGAAAACTATAAACGGAGAAATGTCTTTATTTTTTATGAAATAGATAGCGATTATCCCGACCCAAAGCCCTCCTGTAATATGCATAACTATGTCCAGCCACCAATAATAAAAATAGGCCGCAGTCAGCGTGGCCCATCCATGGACTAGAAAAATCGCCAGGAGAACACCAAAAATTAATCTACCGGATACAGTCAAATTCAGCATTCTTCCAATTGTAACACAAAGATATCGCCCTTGCTAGACTACTTTTTCTCCAAAATTCGCCTTGGCGCCTGCCCACGGGCTAGGACGCACAAAGGATTAGTTGATGGAATTATTTAGTGTAGTAGCATTAAGACGATATCCTAAGTTTCAGTATAATCCCCTATTCATACGCTGGAAGTTCCAAGACCAGAGAGAATGTGTCTTATTTAGGTTCAAAAAAACAAACCTTCATAAACAAAGATGTTTATATGTTGTACCAAAAAAGTGGATAAACTGTTGAACAATTGGGCGTTAAAACATTATGTCCTCCTCCGCTCTTTTGTAGTCGTGTATTTCGTCTGGAGTGAACCAATAAGAAAGCTCGTGCATAGCTTCCTCCGGATTTTCCGATGCGTGAATTATATTGTGCACCGCGCGCTTTTCGGAATTAGCCAAAGCCGGAGAATCAACGGAGTAATCTCCACGGAGCGTCCCCATATCCGCCATATTTGGAAGCGTGTTTCCGCAGAGCTTCCTAACCATATCGATCGCGTGCACTCCCTCTACAACCATTTTAACTATGGGGCCGGAGGTCATAAACCCCATAATCCATGATCGGACCATCTTGCCAATCTCGTCCGCGTCGTTAGTGCCCAATTCCTTAACAGGATTGATCCCGTATTTGCTATATGTGCCTAAGGATTTTTCGCCGAGGCGGCGGATCCATGCCGCGTCTTTTGGATAATGCCCGTCTATTTGCTCCTCGGTCGCCTGGATCATCTTAAGAGCGATTACTTTCAAGCCGCGCTGTTCGATGCGTCCGATAATTTCGCCGACGAGCCCTCTTTTAATTCCGTCTGGCTTTATCAGCACTAATGTTTTTTCTTGTGTAAGTTTTTGCATAATTTCCAAATAAAATCAGTATTCTAAATGATACTATTTTCCACCGACTAAAGTCAAACTATTTCCATCAGTTTTAAATTCGATGATCGAATCTATATCGGTCCGAAAGATTTTAGCGCCTGCGGCAAGAAGATTATCCAAAGTAATTTGTGCGGGGTGGCCGTATCTGTTTTTAGCGCTAACTGATATCAAAGCGTATTCCGGCTTTACTTTTTCAAGAAAAAGCGGGTTGGACGAAGTCTTCGAACCATGATGGCCGACTTTCAAAACTTCACTTTCCAAATTGTCGCCTTCCTGAACAAGGCGCAGCTCTTCCCCCTTCTCCGCGTCGCCCATCAAAAGAAAATCTATCTTGCCGTAAGAGAGGCGCGAAACAACATTATTGTCGTGGGGATTATCGCTCTTAATCAATTTCTCCGGCGTTAAAACCAAAAGACTTACCTCTCTATCCAAATATATTTTTAAACCACGATGCACTGTTTCATATTTAATTTTTTTATCTTCTATTAGTTTTTTCAATTCCCCATATTCCGCTAGATTATAGCTGTCTCCTACGTCCATAAATTCCCCGACATTATAATTTTTCAAAACTTCGAGAAGCCCGCCAGCATGGTCTAAATGTGGATGAGTTAAAATTATTAAATCAATTGAGCGATCGTAAAACGGCATGATCTTTCCTAATTCCTCCAAAATCCTCCGATCGGGCCCGCCATCTACCAAAATCTGATTTCCAGATGGGGTTTCTATAAAAATCGCGTCCCCTTGCTCAATATCCAACATATAAAATTTTAGTTTATCTTCGCCGAGACCGAATGCCTCATTCCACGCCAAAACCGCGATAATTAGCAAAATCAATATAAATAGATATTTAAAATTTTTCTTCATATTTTATGAAAATATTTTAACCACCCAAAGTTCGTAAGCGAGCAGCCAATACGCGGGCCAGGCGAAAAACCAGGAAAGATAATACGAGGTAAATCCGGCGAGGCCGGTTAGAAATCCGAAAAACATGGTGATCGGCATCGCGCTTAGAATCATAAGATTCGCTGGAATGGTCCTCCATGAAAAATTGCCGCCTAAATATATTAAAAGCGGTAGGACAAAAATCTGCGTCGAGAGAGTTGAGACGAGGTTTTCGCGTAGTTTCCAAAAATTCGGAAACCAAGAAAAGTATTTCTCGATTCTCGGCGATACAAAAATCAATCCCGCCGTCGCCAAAAATGAAAGCTGGAAAGAAGCATCAAAGCGGACAATTTTTGGATTGATTAAAACCATCAAAAAGGCCGCGAAGACAAGAGCCGAGAGCGCTTGATAAATTTTTCCCGTTTCGCGGGCCCATAATATAAGAATTCCCATGATCGCCGCGCGGACGACCGTCGCCGAACCTCCGGTCAAAATCGCGAAAAGAATCACGCCGATGGTCGCGATAATAGTTCTCGCGGTTTTTGCAACTGGCAGATAACCTAAAACTTTGATTGTATTTTCAGAAACGATTGAAATATTATACCCTGAAAGAACTACGAGATGGATTACCCCGATGTTCCTAAAATCTTCTTCGAGATTCTGCGGGAGCGAAGCCCGCTCGCCTATAGTAACGCCAGCCAAAAAGGATCTGTGAGGTTCGGGCAGAACTTTCGAAAGATTATCTAAAAATTTATGTTTTACCGAAAATAGAAACCGTTTAATTGCCGATCCTCCTCCAGATTCTTGTTTCGTTATTTTTGGTAAAAACATTTCAAAATAAATATCGTCTTTGGTGAGATAATTTTTCCAGTCAAAATCAGAAAAATTTTGGGGCTCCTCGAATTTCCCTTGAATAGTCAGTGTATCGCCGTAATTCACTTCGGGATAATGAGGCACGGTTAATAATATCTTCACACCATCTTTTTTAAGAATTGCCCGAGTAAATTTATCTAATTTTTGTGGATCTTCGACTATTATTCCTGATATCTCAATGCTGTGGCCTATTTCAGGCTTGAGCGCGGATATATATTCTTTATTGTCCTGAATTTCATACCTTAAAATTCCCAAGCCGAATGCTGCTAAAAATATCGCGGCTTGAATGAGAATGAATCCGAAATTAGCCCCGCGCCAAAAAATAAGTCCGAGAGCACTTGCAATAAAAAATAATAAAATTAGAAATTCTAAATCAAAAACGAAAAATGACCGAAACGCGACCCCGGTAAAAAATCCGAAAAGCACTATTATCGCGAGGTTTCTCATTAAAAAAGAGTTGCGACGCCATCGCCGTCAAGCGCCTCATTTACCATCTGATCGGCGTTCTTATTTTGCGCGCGCGGGATGTGCGAGAAGGTGATTTTCCCAAAATCCATTTTTAAATTCCACACTTTGATAAAAAGCGGGAATAATCTTTCCTCTTCGATTTTATAGATGCCATTCAGCTGTTTTTCCGCCAATTCGGAATCCATTCTCATATCAATCAACATTTTTTTGGTTTTCTCTTTCCCGTAAAGCGCTTTTATTTTCCGTAAAGCCGCAATAATCGCGCTGTATTCAGCTTCGTTATTAGTTTTAATCCCGAGCCGCTCTCCAAATTTTTTTATGATGTTTCCCTTGGCATCCTGAATCACGACGCCCAAAGCCGCAGGTCCCGGATTCCCCCGCGCCCCGCCGTCCGTATAAACTATTAGTTTTTCTGGATTCTTCATTTTTCCTCTTTTTTATTTTTATCCCTCTCCGCCACAAACCTTTTAACTTCTTCGTAGCTCATTTGTTTTGGCCACAGAAGATCGCCGGATTCATTATACGCCGGTATTAAATTTTCTGACGTTTCTTCATAATTTTTTTTTATTTTGTCTATAACCAAGCTCAACTGGTTTTCATACTGGGGAGATAATATCATTCCGCGAATTTGCCTAGGGCTGATTCTGGATTGTAGAGAAAATCCATATTCGATTGTTGTGCATAAATTTCCTCTTTCATCTGGTGTTTTGACCAGATGACTCCTACCCCCCCTAATACCAAATGTTTTTGGCGGGAAGGGCTTCGGATGGCTTTTCTCGTGTACATATTGCGGTGGAATTTCTTTTAAATTTGATATATCAAAAACAATCGAGATTCCCCTGTGCCACACATTGTAAAAGTGATGATATTCTTTTTCTTGCAAGTACAATTCATGTAAGCGCGGTGGAGTAGTTTTGCTGTGAATTTGTCCGGAGCGAAAACTTCTGCCTTGGATATTAAAACTTACGGTAACTTGCTTTTTCTCTTTTAATTTGCGGTGCCACACAGCGGGCTCAGGTTTAGTTTCTTCAGAAGAAATTTCTCCGCTTCTTGATGTTCCGATAACCCCGTGTTTTAGCACTTTTTCCAATGTTCCGTTGTCGCCTAAAACAGATTCAGGGTCGGCGTTTTTTTGAGCAGTAATAGCCGTATAGGCAGTGCCGTATTCAAAAATATCGTCTATTTTTCCCATAACGCCATCCAAAACTTCCGGAGAAAGTTCGGATTCGGGAGATTTTGGCGCGGGGTTATTTTCTAAATTTTCTGGCGATTTTTCGCTCATTTTTTTATTCACAGCTTAACTTGACTTTAATAATGGGGATGCTACCATCTAGTTGATTATGGCTTCGGCCTCCGAGAAAACCCGCTTTGCGGGTTTTCGTTTATAAATAAGGCAAATTTTTGCTTAATCCGTCTAAAATCATCATTATTCATCATACCTATTTTTCTTAAAAAACGCTTGGTGCTAACAGTCCTTATCTGCGTAATCGCAACAAAATATTCTTTGTCGCCGAACGTGAATTTTTCATAAAATTTCAGATTCTTTGCGCGAGATGTTATCGGAAATACCCATACCATCTGGCGATTAAATTTTCTTAATATCAAGACGGGTCGCTCGAAATCCTTATTCTTGCCGTCAATCTCAACACCGATATTTATTCCCAACGACAACCACCATATCTCGCGCTCATGGACACCGAAATTATCAGGTTTCTCATGGATAGATTTTTTAATTTCATTCCATCTATCAAATTCTTTTTCAATATTATTCATCTTAAATACCCGGCCTGGCGAAGCCAATAATCGTTTTCCCACTCCCATAATTTTTTTGCTGCCAGAAACGCGCCGTAATCGTCGCGCCAGAACGGAAACTCTTTGAGCTCGATGATGCCTTTCGTCTCGCTCCACTCGTGATCCTCTCCGCACTTCTTCGAGCCGTTCATTTTTACCTTTTCTCTCCCACCTTTCGTCCGCAATGTCGCTCCGCATTTAAGGCAGGTCTGCACCTGATCAATCCGCAAAATCCAGCGGGTTGAAAGGCTGGGAAATTCCCGCCCAAGTGCGGCGAGATACGCCGCCGTCTGCATATTATAATCTCGATAAATTGCGGCGGAAGTTTTAATGTCAAGAACTCCGAATTTGCCGTTGATCGTTGCCAAGGTATCGATCGTCCCCGCGTAGCGCTCATCCGGATGGAATATCCTTCGCTCGATATGTTCCGGGATAACTTCTATTTTCTGAAAATCAATAAAATTTTTAAACGCGGTTACGGACGGCAGAATAAGTCTGTCAAATTGAGGATTCTCCCCTTTCATAATAGCCTCAACCGCTTCATGAATTTTCGTTCCCTCCTCCGCGGATTTTTTCGTCTGCGCCTGCGCTTCAGCGTAGCTTTTCGCCTGCCCATAATAAAAATTCAAAGCCGGCTTAGACTTTATATCAACAATCTTTGTCACCCGCGGATACCATGCCCCATCAATTATATATCCCGACTGTTCCTTGAACTGCTCAACATCTTTTATCCACATGCTCATACGACTTCTTTAAGATAGCATGCCTCGCAATAAACGATATCCTTGCTTTCTGGCGGGTATGCGGTCTCGAATTTATTGGGACACCTTCCTTCCGGATGATTTTCGTGCTTCGAGAAATTATTGAAAACTTTATAATCACACATGCATTGCCGTTCGTAAAATCTTGCTTTATTTCTCTGTGAAATTCTTTCTTCGTGCCTACAGTCAACACATATTCTCGGCGCCGCAATCCCTTCCTTTTTTAAAAAATCTAACTCTTGTTTTATGAGCCTATACGCGCGCTTGCACTGGGCGCACTGAATAACCTCCTTCAAAATACTTTCGTTAACATCGTTAATTGAATCGGGAATATCTTCTGATTTCATAGTTATTTCATATTCCCTGCGATTCGACTCCTGCCACCCAAAGCCTTGCGCTTCGGCTTCTTCTTTTTTCAAAGGAAAGTGTTGAATGGCAATCGTTTGATTGTATGCAAAAGGGGAAATTTCCGCCGGGAAAAATTCGCCGTATTTGTATATTCTTCCTTTTTTGTCGATATATGGCATTTCGTCCATATGCTTCTTAATTTTTTCTTTCAAAGCTTCATACTCCTCTTTGGAATATTGTTTGTTTAAAATACAATACCGTTTTTTCCTGAGCCCCATGCAACCAAAGAGGTCAGAGCAAGAAGAACAGAACATTGAATATTCTAAATCTACATCATCCGGCCAACATTCTGCGCAAAATTTTACCTTATACAATTTACCCCATCCGCACACCACATCTTCATATGAAAGTTCCATTCCATTCCCCCCGACCGTCACGTCCATTAAATCTTTGTGCGGGGGGACTTGCATATACTGCGAATATTTCATATTTTCGCCTTCGCGAATCAGGTAGCTATGTTTTACATTTTTTGAATTGGTAACATACTCTCCCGAAGAATTAAGATTTTTTATTCCTTGTAGATATTTGTTTGGGAATTCTGACCAAAAAGCATTTGCTTTTGCCTTAGCGCGATCGATTCCAGATGCAGTATGCAAAGAAAGAGAGTGAAGTTTTTTCTCGTAGTCTTCCTTGGAATAAGGTTCATTAAAGATATGATATTTTTTGCCGCGCAGATTGGCACACCCGAAACAATCGCTACATCCCCGGCAATTTTTTGAAAACCAAACATTGTTGCAATCCTCGCATTGAGAAGAAAAATTGGTTTGGTAACAATTTGTCAGCCAAAAAGAATTATAACAACGCTCGCACTTGGAAAGATGGGAATTATCGAAGCAAAATGCAGAATCGTCGACCGCATTGCCGTATGCAGAATCCTCCGTAAAATTTGAGTTAAATAAGAGATAACTATTTTTAAGGTCGCTCGCATTAGCGGAGTAATTGCTATTTACCATATTCATCACATCCCGACTGTAACGCGGGGTGATTTTTGAAAGTTCAAAAAATTGTTCGAAAAACGGGCGTGAAAAATCGTAATCTTTGCCATACTCCATTGGATCCCAATCATCAGACCACCACTCTTTTTCGTCATAAATTACAAACCCGGATTCAGGAGGGTAGAGCGACAAAATTTCCTTTCCAGACTTGGCGCTTTTTGCCCAAAAAAGCTTTCTTTCATTACGAAACATAGAACGCCTTTGAAGCCGGCACTCCGGACAAAACGTCGGAGGCGGAACCTGCATTTTCTCATAAAACTTAAAATCCTCCGGTTCGATTGTGAAGTTATTGTGACAATTTTGGCAGGTTTTGGTTTCTGAATTCATTTAAGTGCTACTATGCCGGGCAAAGTTTTTTTCACCAGATATTCCAGCATAGCACCGCCGCCGGTGGAGACAAATATATTTTTAGGAAGTTTTTTGCCTAAGGGCAGGCAGGCCAGCGTATCTCCTCCGCCGATTATTATGGGAATTTTAGTCTTGGACAAAATGGAGATGAGTTTTTTTGTCCCGGCAACATGTCCTTTTTCTAAGTAGCCCAATGGGCCATTCCAAACAATAAATTTTGAATTTCTTATTATCTTGCCCCATGCTGAAAAACTCTCCGGGCCAACATCGAGAACTTTTTTCCCAGAAGCAATTACTTGGTCGGGTAATACTAATTTTTTTGAAAAAAGCGACTCACGGCCGAATATAAAAAGGTTCAGCAAAACTCCGCCGATAAGTGCGTGATCGAATTTTGGTAAAAGCTTTTTCAAAATCGGCAATTTGGTTTCAACTTTTCCTCCACCGAGAATCAACGTTGCCGGATGCTTGGGATTAAACCCCCTTGAAAGGTTTTTAATTTCCTCCTCGAACCTGAAGCCCATAAAAGAAGGGAGGAGTTTCGGCAAAAGGACAATTGAAGCATGTTCGCGGTGCGAGGCAGGAAAAGCTTCGTTGACGTAAATATCCCCCATCGCCGCTAATTTTTTAGCAAAGTTTATATTGTTTTTTTTCTCTCCCGAGAATTTCCTTAAATTCTCAAAGAGTTCAATTTTATCCATCGGCAAACTTTTTTTCAGGTACGGGAGGAGAATTTTAGAGCTTGGAATCTTTCCATCATTTTCTTCAAGATGCGTCAGCAAAATTACTTTTGCCTTTTTGCGCAATAGATATTTAATCGTGGGAATGGTTTTTTCGATCCTTAATTCGTGTGACCGAACGGGAAAAACATTGAAATCCACGCGTACCAAAACAGTTTTATCCATCACATCCGCGTTTTTCAAACTCCTCATATACTATTCGCTATTTCTAAAATTTTATTGAATTCTTTTGCGTCCAAACTCGCCTTGCCGACCAAAATCCCCGCGCCACCTTTAATTTCGAGAAATCCTTTGGCGTTTTTTGTGTTAACCGATCCTCCATAAATTATAGGCAGGCGCAAGGCTGCTGATTTTCCCCAAACATCAAGCACAGTACGCCTGATAAAAATAGACATCTCAAAAAAATTCTGCGGAGTATCCGCTCTTCCCTTGGAGTGCGAGGAGATCGCCCAGACAGGCTCATATGCGATAATAATTTTTGATGCAAAATATCTTGGAGTTCCCTTAAGCGCTTTTTTAATCTGTTCGCGAACGATGTGCGGAAATGCTTCTTGGCTTTTTTCCTTTTCCCCCACGCATAAAATGGACTTGATCCCGCGCGAGAGTGATTGATATAATTTTTCGCGAATAATATCGTCGCTCTCTCCCAATTCCCTGCGTTCCGAATGTCCAATTATCGCGTAAGTGGCTCCGACTCCTTTGAGCATTTTGGCCGAGATTTCCCCCGTCCACGGCCCGTCGTCATTTTGAGCTACGTCCTGCGCCGCCAATTTTATCCTCCCCCTAGATTTTAAAAGAGGCAGGTAGATAAAAGGCGGCGCTATCACAGTTTCAACGCCTCTTAATTTCGCCGCCTTGCTACGAACCTTCGCGAAAATTGACTCTGCTTCTTTCAGAGAAGACGGGCTCATCTTCCAGTTTGCTATAATTATTTTTTTCATTTTTTCATGAAAATCTCCCTGTTTTTAATTATGTGAAAAATGCTGGGCAAGGAGGATACTATAATTATACCTGCCACAATCTCAACAATATAGCGCTCGGCATTCGGAACCAAATTCCCCAAATAATATCCTAATAAAGTGATCCCCACTCCCCATAAAAGCGCTCCGAGAAAATTATAAAAGAGAAAAATCCTGTAATTCATGGCGCCAATGCCGGCCAAAATCGGTGCGAAGGTTCGCACAACCGGCAAAAATCTCGCGAGAACTATCGTTTTGGGACCGTGTTCTTCAAAAAAAACTTTCGACTTCTCCAAATATTCTTTATGAAACAAAAGAGATCTTTCTTTTCGAAAAATAGCCGGACCGACTTTCTTTCCGAAAAAATATCCGAAATTATCTCCCAGAACCGCGCCGGCAAAAGAAATAAAAATTAATATGAATATATTCAAATATCCCTGGGAAGCAAGAAACCCTGCCGTAAAAAGTAGGCTATCCCCGGGAAGGAAAAAACCGACGAAAAGGCCGGACTCGGCGAAAACTATTCCAAAAATCCCCAAGTACCCAACGGCTTCGATCAGACCGCGGACGTCCAGTCCTAAAAAACTAATCATATTTTATTTTTCGTAAAATGCCAGCCGCTTCCTCCGGCGGAACTTTTATCACCTCCATGCCCGATCCGAGCTCAAGCCCTCCCCAAATACTTGTCCGCGGCAGTATCTCCATATGCCAATGATAATGGCGCATATCTTTGGTTTTTACCGGGGCGGTATGGATAAAAAAATTATAATCCGTGTTATTCATTCCATTTTTTATTTTTGCAAAGACTACTCGCATTATTTCCGAAAGGCTTTTCTTCTCATCACTCGATATTTCTTCAAAATTTGAATTGTGGCGCAGAGGGTAAATTCTAGTTTCAAACGAAACGTGGGACGCATAAGGGGCAATGGCCACAAATAACTCGTTCTTAAAAATAATTCTTTTCTTGTCCCTGAATTCTTTCTTGAGAAGGACGCAGTGGACGCATTTTTTATGGCTATGAAAATACCGCGCCGAACCGAAAAGGCTCCTGGATACATCGAGTGGTACTATAGGGAGCGCTAAAATCTGCGAATGTGGGTGGGCGACCGTCGCCCCGGAAGAAGACCCATGGTTGTGAAAAATTAAAATATATTCCGTGCATTTTTCGGATTTCAAAGCAATATATCTCTCCAAATAAGCCTCGATTACAAGTAATATTTCGTCTGGTTTCATAAATCCGAGGGACTGGTCGTGATACCTTGTTATAACTACTTCCTGAAATCCAACTCCTCCCATTTTTTGATAAGGGCCTTCGATAATAGGCACCGGGCAAGTTTTATGCGGAGCCAAAATCGGAAACTTATTCGGTATTACTGTGACAAATTCAGAAGACAAATTTTCAAAGGGGCAGTTTCTCTTGGGCGCCGGTTTGGCTTTTTTTACGGCGAAAAAATTGGGCTTTCTTTTGAGTCCTCCCGCAACTAGGAGCCACTCTCCTGAAACTATGTCTTTTCTAAATTCTGAAGCCATTATGATTTATATTTTCCCATTAAAAAATTTAAGCGAATTTTAACGGTTTCTAGTAAAACCTGAAAATACGAAATCAGGCTGACGGTGCTCGCAGGATCATTTATCCAATGAGCGGGGATTATTCCTATTTTGTAATGCAAGAATTTAGCGATGGCGAGCACCTCTATATCAAATCCAAAGTGATTAATTTTCGTGCGGGAAAAAATATTTTCCGCCGCGTGGTCGCGAAATGCTTTAAAGCCGCATTGGGTATCCCAAATCCCGCGAACCGCGACAAGCTGTATAAAAAGATTTCCCATATTTCCGGCAAAGCGTTTCATAAATGGCTGCGGGAATTCCTGCTTAGCCCCGGGAACATCCCTGTTGTCTCTAGAACAAATGACAACGTCATAGCCCTTATCAAAAAGGGGGCGCATTTTGTCAAAATGCGAAATATCCGTGGAATTGTCCGCGTCCGCGAAAAGGCGTATCTTTCCCTTCGCTTGAAGCATTCCTTCGCGCACAGTCCAGCCTTTCCCGTGATTTTTACGGCGCTCGATGATTCTTATATTCTTAATCTCGGAAGAAAGTTTTTTAGCAACTTCTATAGTATTGTCTCTCGGGCCGTCCGCGGCAATTATTATCTCGTACGAAAAAGGCTTCCCGGCAAAATATTCCTGAAACCTCTTTAAAGTTTTAGTAATCCGGTTTGCCTCATTATACGCAGGGATGATTACCGAAAGATATATATCTGGCTCTGTCATTACTAAAATTCTAACACGAAACGTACTACTCCCTGGTTAATACCTCCGCCCCGTTCTTGGTTACGACTATAGTATGCTCAAAATGAGCGGATCGCGAGCCGTCTTTCGTTTTCCAAGTCCAGCCGTCTTCCGCGAGATAAAGCTCGTAATTCCCTTCGGTAACCATGGGTTCAATCGCGATTACCATATTTTCCTTCAGCGTAGTCCCTTCGCCAGATCTGCCCCAATTCGGTATTTGCGGGTCCTCGTGGACCTGATATCCGACTCCATGCCCGACCAACCGCCTAACCACTCCGAAACTGTTTGCTTCTATGAAATTCTGCACTGCTTCTCCAATATCCCCGGTTTTTACTCCCTGATGCACTATAGAGATTGCGAGATCGAGGGCCTCTTTTGTCACTTTTATTAATTTATTATCGCTATCGCTAATTTCACCGATTCCAATTGTCTCAGCCATATCCGTAAAAAGGTTTTTATATTTCATACCGATATCCAGACCTACAATGTCACCGTTCTTTAATTTCCTGTTGGATGGAGGACTATGAACAACTTCGTCGTTTACGGAAATACAGACAGTTCCGGGAAACGGGCTTTGATCCCGCGATCCTTTATATCCTTTAAAAGCAGGGTGGCCTTCTACCTCCAAAATTAATTTCTCCGCGAGTTTGTCTAAACTTAAAGCAGTGACTCCTGGCATCGCCTCTTTTTTCAAAATATCTAAAATGGCGGCTAATTTTCTGCCGCCTTCGCGCAATTTTTCAATCTCTTCCGCAGTTTTTATCGTAATCATTTCTTTGAAAAATAATTTTCTATTCCCTCTTCAAGCCTCGCGAAAATTTCTTCCCTCAACCCTTCCCCATTTATTTCAATTAGCCTCCCTTCTTTTTTGTAGTGTTCAATGATAGGCATGACATCTTTTTCAAACCACTCGAGCCGCGAATCTATACTTTTTTCAGTGTCGTCTTCTCTTTTACGTATCATAAGTCGTTTTTTTGATTCCTCCCGGCTGACGACTATATGAACCGCGACCGGTTTCGGCCTTCCCGAAAATTCCAAAGCACGATCTTCGAGCTCCGCTTCTTCAAGCCTCCTCGGACTTCCGGACGCGAACAAAATTTCGTCTCCCCTTGCTTTCTCCATTAAATAAGAAAGCCAAGCTGTAAAAGAAAGCCAGCCCGGGCAAAGTCTCCCGGATTCCAGAATCTCTTTCACTTTCTTTCCAAGAATAGTATTTTTCTTGGCCATTTCGCGCAGAATGTTCCCAGTGTTGGTCTCGATGGCGCCTGCTAAATCCGGCCTTCTCATCAGCATTTCAATCTGTGTATCCTTTCCGCATCCTGACCGCCCGAGAAACATTAAAGTTGTTGATTTTGGAATCATACCACCTCTTTTAAATAACACTTCTCACAATAAACAATCTCAGACCTCTCTGCGGCATATGTAGTCTCAAAGCTATTTTCACAATGATTCTCACTGTGTTCATGAGCGATAGTATTAGTATAGACTTGATTCTCTGATTTGGCTCCCGCGCATTGGCATTGTCTATGCCAGAGTTTAAGAGGATTTCTTTGCTTTATGCGCTGGTAATGACGGCAATTGGGACAGAGCCGTGGCATGGGAAGATTCTGTTTCCTTAGAAAGTCCAGTTCCTGGGGTATGATTCTATATGCTTCAGTGCATTGTTCGTTACACTTGGAAGTTGAGCTTCCAAGTTCGTGATGCTGGCATTGGATTATATCGTTTAATATGGAATCGGGTGCATCTTTTATATGATCTGGTATGTCTTGGGTTTTGAGTGTTACTTGGTAGTTTCTTGGTTCGGGGTCTTTCCATGAGTAGCCTTGATTAATGGCTTGTTCCTTGGTTAATGGGAAGTACTCTTGAGCTATTGTTTCGTTATATGAGAAGGGGGATAGCTCTGGTGGGAAGAATTCCCCATATTTGTATACTCTTCCTTTCTTGTCTATATAGGGCATGGAGTTCATGTGTTTAATGATCTTGGGTATTAGGGATTCGTACTCTTCTTTGGTGTATTGGCGGTTTAGGATGCAGTAGGATTCGGAGCGCAGGCCGATCGAGGCGAAGAGGTTACTGGAGCCGTGGCATGCATAGGTGTAATTAACTTCGTGGCATGTGTGTGTAAAGGCAGTGAATTTATATCTCGAGGCATTTATGCCAGAATCTATTCCTTCATACAAAAGTTCGGCATTACCCCCAAAGCCGTAACCGTCATAAGAATCTTTCAATGTTGCTGCGTGCGAAGCGAATTTTGAATCTTCTACACTATCATAAACATCGAAACAGTAGAAACAATTCTTCGAATTCATAACCATGTCGCCAACCACATTGGTAGATTTAATAATAGAAGCGAATCGATTAGGGTATTTTAAAACAAATTCGCCAAATTTCTTCTTGAAGTCTGATAAATTTTTATAACTTCCAAAATCCAGATTTTTCAATTCTTTCCTATATTCTTCCTTAGAATATGGTTCATTAAAAATATGGTAAGATTTGCTTCTTTGATTTACGCAAGCCAAAGAATTATTTGTATTCTTGCATGACTTTAGAAATAAAGAGTCCATACTGTCATCGGCATCATAAGAAAAGAAAAGTTTATAAACCTTGGCGCATAAAACATCTTCATAGCATTGTTCTCCATCGGTAAGGTTATAACTATCGAGCGAATCTTTTGCATTAAAAACGCCTTGCGAATAAGCCACGTTTTCTGCGCCAAATGACGCATATGACAAATAGCAATTTTTCATATCTGCATTATGATTCCCGTATTCGCTGTTAATTACATTAGAATTAGCAAGATTTGGCAATGGAACAGATTCAAGTAATTCTCGGAACTGAATAAAAAAAGGTTTGGAAAAATTATATCCTTTTCCGAAATCTCGTGGATCCCACTTATCAGACCACCAATAACTATGCTCATAAATAGTAAATGGACTTGCAGTAGAAAACATACTTATTATTTCATTTCCTGTTGCATCACATTTCCTTTTGTATAAAGTTCGCTCATTTCTCCAAGTCATCCTTCGCACCATCCTGCACTCCGGGCACCAGGTCGGCGGTGGGACTTGCATTTTTTCGTAAAACTTAAAATCCTCCGGTTCGATTTGGAAGTCTTTTTTGCAATTTTGGCAGGTTTTTGTTTCCATCTTTAAATCTACTCGTATTCCCGCATCACAAGCTGGGATTCTACTTGTTTGACGGTCTCAAGAACAACAGAAACTACAATCAAAAGCCCAGTACCGCCAATGGTCAACGCTTGTACTCCAGTGGCCGCCTGTGTAGCAATTGGCAATACCGCAATAGCGCCTAGAAATAGGGCTCCAACTAAAGTAATCCTAGTTAAGATCTTTGAAAGATAATCAGAAGTCGGGCGACCCGGACGAATTCCCGGAACAAAGGCTCCCTGCTTTTGCAGGTTAGACGAAATTTGATCTGGGTCGAAAGTAACCGCGGTATAAAAATAAGTGAATAGAAAAACCAAAATAAAATAAGCGATCCCATAGAAAACAGAGCTCGATAAAAATCCTAAAATAGCTGTCGATACTGTCCGCAAAATAGCATTTTGGCTCTGCGCCGTGAAATTTATTATCATCTGCGGAAAAAGAAGGATTGACAGCGCGAAAATTATCGGAATGACTCCAGCTTGGTTAACTCTTAGCGGGAGATGAGTGGATACACCTCCGTAAACACGCATGCCGCGGACTCTTTTTGCGTACGAAACTGGGATCGGCCGCTCCCCTTCGCTTATAATAACTACCCCCGCGATTATCGCGATTCCCACCAAAAGGAATGCGGCAATTATCGGAATCTGCGACGGGTCATAGGAAAGAAAATATTGCTGAATCCCGGAAGGAATTCCTGAGACAATGCCAGCAAAAATCAAAATAGAAATCCCATTCCCGATTCCGTATTCGGAAATAAGCTCTCCGAGCCACATCATAAAAATAGATCCCGCAACAATCACTACTAAATTCTCCAAGCGCCCCAGCAAATCAAGCTGGCCGATAATCCCGGAATTCCTCAAAACGACGAGAAGGCTGAACCCTTGAATTAAAGCGAGTGGCACGGTCAAGAGCCTTGAATACTGGTTGAATTTTTTGCGCCCGGCTTCTCCCGCCTCCTGATACATTTCTTTGAGCGGTGGAAAAATCATTGTTAAGAGCTGCATTATTATGGAGGCCGTGATATACGGCCCTACCCCAAGCATGACTATTGAAAGATTATTCAAGGCTCCACCCGAGAAAAGGTTTAAGAGTCCTAAGAATTGGTTATTGTCAAAAAGCTGTTTTAATCTACCCGGGTCCACTCCGGGAATCGGCATTGAAGCTACAATTCTAAAGACAAGTAAAACCCCCAAAACAAAGAGGATTTTGTTTCTCAACTCGCGATCCTTGAAAATTAAGAAAATTTTTTCCATGCTTCTTCTGCTTTCTTAGAAAATGCGCAATCTTTGATTATAAACTTTTTAGTTAGCTCACCATTCCCGAGAATTTTCACGCGAGGAATTTTACCTGAAATTCTACGCACAAGGCCATTTTCAACTAGCGTCTTTGGATTTACGAGAGCCCCTTCTGAAAACTTACGATCAATATCTCTTAAATTTACCACAGCCACGGGCTTTCCTACAATTTTTACTCTGTATCCTTTTTTCTTCGGGATTTTTTTTAGTATGTCGCGAAACTGCGGGCGTATTCGCCTGCCGGATCTGGATTTCTGTCCTTTTGTCCCTCTCCCTGAAGTCGTCCCGCGCTTGCCTCCGCGCCCCACTCTCTTTTTTCGTTTATCGCCTATTGATTTTATTTGATGGATCTGCATGTTAATTCTTAGAGTCAACGCTTTCAGGTTCGCTTTTTTGTTCTATGTGTCGGAGCTTTTTTAGCGCTTCGATAGCCGCGCGCGCGTTTGAAATTTTATTCTTTGTATGCGAGATTATTTTCGCAGAAGTATCGGTAACTCCTGCAAGCTCTAAAACGCTCCTGACAGCTCCCCCAGCAACAAGCCCGCGGCCAGTCGCAATCGGGCGCACCCTTACTCTTGCCGCTCCGTATTTTGCTTCTATCTCAAACGGGATTGATCCTGCTTTGGTAAGAGGGACCATTATCATTCTTTTCTTCGCGGATCTTATCGCCTTTTCCATAGCAAGCGCCGTATGAGTTCCTTTTCCAGTGCCAACGCCTACTCTTCCTCTTTTATCCCCTATAACGAGAGTTGCCCTAAAAGTAAAACGCCGGCCCCCCGCCATAACACGGGCGACGCGCCTCAAGTCAACCATTTTTTCTGAAAATTCAGATTTTTCTCTGCGATTTGAATTAAATCTAGCCATATTATTTAAAATTCTACTCCTCCTTTTCTTAAAGCTTCGGCTAAAGCCTTAATTCGCCCGTGGTATTGGTATCCTCCACGGTCAAAAACAATTTTCTTATAACCTTTTGCTAAAATCTCTTTCGCGATAGCTTCTCCCAAACCTGACGCATGGTCTGTTTTTGTGCCTTTTTTTATTTTAAGATCTTTCATGCCCAAAATAGTTTTTTGCGCCCGATCATCAATAAGCTGGGCTTCTATATGCTTCAAGGAGCGAAAAACCGAAAGCCTTGGACGATCGGAAGTCCCCTTAATTTTTGCTCTGATTCTATTATGCCTCCTGATTCTATTACTTTTCATAATTCAAGATCTTAAGCCGTTGTTCCTGCTGCTTTTTTGCCGGCCTTTCTCCTGATAATTTCTCCATCATACCGAAAACCCTTTCCTTTATAAGGATCTGGTTTTTTAAGCGCCCTTAGTCTGGCGGCAGTTTCGCCTACTTTTTCTTTATCTATTCCGTTAACTGTGATCGTATTTTTTTCAACCTGAAAACCAATTCCTTCCGGAGAAAGAAATTTAACCTGGTGGGAAAAACCAAGACTTAAAGTCAAATCTTTTCCTTCCAATTGAGCTTTAAAGCCGATCCCTTCCAAAATAAGTTTCTTCGAAAATCCTTCCATTGTGCCTTTAATCATGCTTTTAACCAAAGAAACATAAGTTCCCCATAATTTCTTTGAAAGACGTGTGTCGGTTCGTGGAGAAATTTCAATAAGACTATCTTTAAGATTAAAAGAGATCTCATCCCGAAATTCCCGCGAAAGCTCTCCTTTGGGTCCTTTTACAAAAACTTTTTGCCCTTGGATCTTTACCTCAACACCGCTTGGAACAATTATAGGTTTTTTTCCTAATCGCGACATAATATTACCAAATTTCGCACAAGATTTCGCCGCCGACTTTTTCGCGGCGCGCTGACTCATCTGTTTTCAGACCTTTTGACGTTGAAACAATTGAAAAACCAAAACCCTTTTTAATAGGTCTGAGTTCGGCGGATTTTTTGTAAACTCGTTTTGAAGGTTTTGATATTTTTTTTATATCATGCAGTTTTGCTTCGCCGTCCGCCCCATAAACCGGGGCTAACTCCAAAACTTTGCGGCTTTTCCTGCCACGAACCTCAACGGAAGAGAGATATCCCTTCTCTTTCATTAAATTAGCAATCTCTTGCTTAATCTTTGAATGCGGAACCAAAACAATCTCTTTTGCGACAAGAGAAGCGTTTTTAATCCTTATTAACATGTCTGAAATTGGATCCATAATTATTTACCAGCTAGATTTCCTAATACCCGGGATGGCTCCTTCATTCGCAAGCTCCCTAAAACATATTCTGCAAAGTTCGAAATCGCGCATATATCCTCTTTTTCGGCCGCAACGAAAACATCTTCGCACCGTTCTCGAAGAGAATTTAGGCTTCTTTTTTGAACGTGCTACTACCGATGTTTTTGCCATATTATTTTTTGAACGGTATTCCTAATTCCCTATAAAGCTCGAGCGCCTCACTGCGGCTTTTGGCGTTCGTGACCAAAGTAGCCTCAAGCCCGAAAATGGTCTTAATATCTTCGCCGATAATTTCCGGAAAGGCAATGTGTTCCCTGATTCCAATGGACAGGTTTCCAAACCCATCAACGCTTGATTCAGAAATGCCGCGAAAATCTCTGGATCTCGGCAGGGTCAAATCAATCAAGCGCGTGAGAAAATCATACATTCTTTTCCCGCGCAAAGTCGCCCTATGCCCGATTATCATCCCCTCTCTCGATTTAAATGAAGCTATGGATTTTTTTGCAGGTCTCGCGTGCGCTTTCTGTCCTGCTATCATTGAGGTAAATTTTTGGATTAGTTCTTTTTCTTTTTCATCTTTAATCCTTCCGACTCCGGTGTTCACGACGATTTTAACAATTTTAGGAACAGCTAATGGTGAAGAATAACTGTATTTCTTCATCATACCCGCAATTATTTCCTTGTCATACTTTACTTTATAATCCATAGCTAAAATTCAACTTCGCATTTTTTACAAGACCTCCTCTTCTCTCCGTTGTCCATAATTTTTATCTTGACTCTCGCGGTTTTTTGGCAATTTGGGCATCGAACCATAACTTTAGAAAGTGGCAAAGGGACTGGCATCTGCACAATACTTCCCTTTTCGCCAGCTTTTCTTGGCTTCCTGTGCCTTTTTTTCAAATTAATCCCGTCAACCAGAAGTAATTTGTCTTTGGGATAAACTCGAAGCACTTTGCCGCCTCGACCCCTGTCTTTTCCGGAGAGCACTATAACGCTGTCCCCCTTTTTTATCCGTGCGGGCATGTTAAACGACCTCAGAGGCTAAGGAAATAATTTTCAAAAATCCTTTGTCGCGAAGCTCTCTCGGAACCGGCCCGAAAATTCTGCCTCCCTTCGGCTCGCCTCCATCAAGAATGACGACGGCATTGTCATCAAAGCGCAGATAAGATCCGTCTGCCCTCCGGAAAGCATTTTTCTGTCGGACGATAACCGCTCTCAAAACATCTTTTTTCTTGACGATTTTTCTTGGTTCCGCCTTTTTCACAGTTATAACCACGATGTCGCCCAACTGCGCGTATCTTTTTCTTGTCCCTCCAAGAACTTTGATGCACTGGACCAAAAGAGCTCCAGAATTATCCGCAACTTTTAACATTGTCCTATGCTGTATCATATTCTTGAAATTATTTTCCAGCGCTTGTCGCGAGAAATTGGCCGCGTCTCCTGAATTTTAACTTTTTCTCCAGACTTATATTCGTTGTTTTCATCATGCGCCTTAAATTTTTTTGACCTTTTGATGTATTTTCCGTATTTGGGCATTTTGAAATAGCGCTCAACCTCAACAACCCTGGTCTTCTCCATTTTGTCTGATACGATAATCCCTTTCAATATTTTAGGCCTAGTTTCTTTCATTTTTTATCTGATTGATGGCAGTTAATATCCTAGCTATGTCTTTTCTTAAACTTGAACCGAGCTTTATATTTTTATTCTTTCCAAATCCCATATCAAACCTAAACTTGCCGAGTTCTCCTCGTTTCCCATTTAAGATTTCGTTGAGTTCCTCTATTGATTTTTTCTTTAATTCTTTCGTTTCCATAATTATTCTCTTGAAATTTGTTTAGTCTTAACTGGCAGCTTGGCTTGCGCCTTCCGCAGGGCCTCCGAGGCGCTTTCTTTCGGCAAACCATCAATTTCAAAAAGCACCCTCCCCGGCTTCACGACCGCAACATACCCAACAGGGTCTCCTTTCCCCGCTCCCATTGTAACTTCAGGCGGTTTTTGCGTATATGGTTGGTCTGGAAAAATCCTAATCCACATTTTTCCTCCTTTGGCTGTGTATCTCGTAAGTACTTTCCTGCAAGCCTCAATCTGTTCAGAAGTGATCTGTCCCGAACTTAAAGACTTAATTCCCGACGCCCCGAAAGCCAAACTTGTCCCTCGGGTTTCAATTCCCTTAAATTGGCCACGAAGCCTCTGCCATTTGCGATATTTTACTTTCTTCGGGAAAAGCATAATTATCTGTTAGTTAAAGAGTTCACTTCAAAAACTTCGCCTTTGTAAATCCAAACTTTTATTCCTATATCCCCATAAGGAAGATGCGCTCTCTCGCGCGCGAAATCAATATCAGCCCTTAGAGTCGTCAGGGGAACCTGCCCTCGCTTCAGCCATTCATATCTTGCCATTTCCGCTCCGTCGAGCCTGCCTGATAACGCAACCTTAACCCCTTTGACATCCTTGTTGGCCATAACTTTTTCCAAAGCTTGATTTAATATCCTCCTAAACTTCATGCGCTTTTCCAAATCTTCCGCGATCATCTGAGCCACAATCTTGGAGTGTGTTTCAGGAGCTTTTACCTCCTGTACAGAAATTTTAAAATTCTTTGGCAAATTTAGACTCAGTTTTTCCGCCTTTCCTGAAATTTCTTTTCTTAATTTCTCAATGCCCTCTCCGCCGCGCCCGATCAAAAGTCCAGGCCTTGAAGTTTTCAAAATTAGATTCATTTCATTCTGCCCGCGCTCAATTTCGATATTCGAAATATACATACCTCGAAGCCTTTTTTCAAGCCATTCTCTTATTATGATGTCTGATTTGAGAAATTGGCGGTAGACGCGATTCTTAAACCAGCGGGATTTCCAATCCCTTATAACTCCTATGCGAAATGAATAAGGATGAACACTGTGGCCCATATTATTTTTCTCCCAATACCAAAGTTACATGCGATGACCTTTTTCTAATCGTGTATGCCCTTCCAAACGCCCTCGGCATAAACCTTTTAAGGGTGGGACCGACATCTACTTTTATATTTTTTATGTATAATTTATCTGTTGAAATCCCAAAATTATTTTTTGCGTTAGAAACGGCCGACTTCAGTAATTTTGAAATCTCGCGGGCGGGCGAGCGCGGCACAACTTTAAGATAATCTTCCGCGAATTTAACCGGTTTTCCGGAAATAAGAGCAGTGACGGATCTTATCTTCCGCGGGGATATCCCAATATAATTTAATTTTGCAGTTGCTTCTTTCATAATTATTTGCTTGGAGTGGCGGGCGCCGAGGCACTTACTTTAGCGGCGGCTTCTATTTCTTTCTGCATCTTTCCTCCATGCCTTACGAATTTTCGCGAAGGAGAAAATTCGCCGAGACGATGCCCAACCATTTCTTCTTTTACGGTTACCGAGATAAAATCTTTCCCATTATGAACTCCGAACGTAAAACCTATCATTTCCGGCGCAATCTGAGAAGACCTGGACCACGTTTTAATAACATCTCCAGATCCAGATTTTTTTCCAGAGATTTTCTTCAAAAGTTTTTTGTCCACATAGGGACCTTTTTTTACTGAACGCGACATATTATTTTTTTCTTCTCTGTATAATCATTTTACTCGACCACTTTTTCTTTCCTCTGGTCTTAACGCCCCTAACCCCCTTGCCCCAGCGGTTTTTCGGCCGCCTTGTTCCGCGCATGGCTCTTCCTTCTCCTCCTCCATAAGGATGATCGACTGGGTTCATCGCGGATCCCCTGACTGTAGGTCTTATTCCTAGATGGCGCGAACGCCCAGCCTTGCCTAAAACTACCAGATTCGCCTCCTCATTTGAAGCCTGGCCAATCGAAGCCCACGCATTTTCGGAAACTTTTCTAATCTCGCTGGACGGCAACTTAATCAAGGTAGTCGGAGAATCCTGCGCTAATACCTCTGCAAAAGTTCCCGCACTCCTGACAAGTTTTGCGCCTGACATCGGGTAAACTTCTATATTATACACTTGAGTTCCGACCGGGATATTCTTCAAAGGCAGGCGATTCCCCATTTTAAGCGGGGCTGATTCAGAAATCATTATTTCGTCATATAACTTTATATCTGCTGGCATCACCATATATCTTTTTTCCCCATCGTGATAGGAAACAAGCCCGATAAAAGCAGTTCTGTTCGGATCGTATTCTATAGAAATAACTCTGGCCGGGATATTTTTTTTATCCATAATAAAATCAATTTCGCGATACAACCTCTTAACTCCTCCGCCTTTATGCCGTGTCGTTATTCTGCCTCGATTATTTCTGCCGACTGAACGCATAAACCCGTGGGTCAAACTTTTTTCCGGCTCTCCCCGAGTTAAAACTTTTTTATAGTCCACAACCGTTGTTTGTCTAAGGCTTGGCGTTTTTGGCTTAAAACTTTTCATGCTAAGTCAATCTTTTGCCCCTTTTTTAAATAAACGATGGCTTTTTTGTATCCGGATTTGAAGCCCGCTTTTCCGCGCATGATTCTTTTTTTTGGAGGTATCGTTATCAAATTAACTCTTCGCACATTAACTTTAAAAAGCTCTTCAACTGACTTTTTAATATCAAATTTATTGGCATCTTTTTCAACACGAAAAGAATATACTCCGCCCGAAGACAAAATATTGGCCTTTTCGCTAACTATAGGATTAATCAATTTGGACATAATTTATTTTGAAAAAGTTTCTTCTAAAACTCTGCTTGCGTCCTTTGGAATTATCAAAAACTTGTTTGAAAGCAGATCTGATGCGTTCAAATTTCTAGCTTCCTTGAGAGAAACGTTTTTCAAATTTCGGAAAGCCCTCCAAGTTGGCGCGTCTTGTCTCGGCAGAACGACCAAAACTCGTGAATGGCCGACCGGCATACTGCTCAAAATTTCCCGAGCATGTTTGGTTTTTGCCTGCGGTAGAATCAAATTATCCATGAAAAGTATTTCTCCATCCTTTAGTTTCTGGGAAAGAATAGTAAGTACGGCTTTTCTTTTTGCTTTCTTGTTAATTTTCTCGCTGTAATCCCTGTCCTTTCTCGGCCCATGGGAAATTCCGCCTCCTATCCAGATCGGAGAACGTATCGAGCCGTGCCTCGCTCTCCCAGTTCCTTTCTGTTGCCAAGGTTTCTTTCCCCCTCCAGAAACTTCGCTTCTATCTTTAGTATGCGCGGAGACTTTTCTAGCGTTAGCTCTCTCTGATAGAAAAACTTGTCGAACCAATTCGGCATTCCACGGAAAACCGAATACACTCGCCGAAAGTTTTAATGTCCCGGCTTCCTTTCCTCTATCGTCGTAAATCTTTGCCTCCATAATATTACCCTATTATCTCCACCAAAGCCCCACGCGCTCCTGGCAAGGCTCCCTTAACGTATAAAATATTTTTCTCCGGCTCTATTTTGATAATTCTCAAATTCTTTACAGTAACCATATTGCCTCCCATTCTTCCAGGCATTCTTTTTCCTTTGATAACTCTCTGTGGCCAAGTAGCGCCTATCGATCCAACTTCCCGCTCGGAGTGCTTCTGCCCGTGTGTTCTCGGCCCGCCAGCAAATCCGTGCCTTTTGACAGCTCCTTGGAAACCCCTGCCTTTGGATTCGGCCCTTGCTTTGACTAAATCCCCTTCTTTGAAAACGGTTATATCTATTTTATCGCCGCGCTTGAAGTCCGACTTTGGAGAAATTCTAAATTCCCTAAGCCATCTGAAGCTACCCAATTCTTTAAGGTGTCCTCTCTGGGCTTTTGTTAAGTTTTTTTTATTTTTTTCTCCGAAGGCAACCTGAAGCGCCTCATACTTATCTTTTTCTTTATTCTTTATTTGTGATACGACGAGAGGGCCCGCGCGCAAAATAGTCACTGGAATTACATTTCCGGCTTCATCAAAAATTTGCGACATTTGAATTTTTTGGGCTAACATAAATTTTGTCATTTTTTTTGCGAGCTTTGTGAGCTTATAAAAATGAGCACCCCGCTTTGGCGGGGCGCCCCGCAATCTTCCAGGTTCTCTACAACATTTTTATCTCTATATCCACTCCCGCGGGAAGATTTAAATTCGTAAGCGCGTCAATTATTTTAGGAGTGACGTTGATAATATCCAAAAGGCGCTTATGGACCCTCATTTCGAACTGCTCTCTGGCATTTTTATGAACAAAGGTTGAGCGATTTACAGTATACTTCCGAATTTCTGTCGGAAGCGGAACCGGACCCATAACCTCCGCTCCGTAGCGAAGCGCTGTGTCTACAATCTGCTTTACCGAAGAATCCAAAATCTTATGGTCATATCCGCGGATGCGGATGCGTAGTTTTTGGAGCTCCTCGGTTTCACTTTTGGATGCTTTCTGTGCCAATTTTTTAGGAACGGTTATTTATTAATTTTAGTTACAACTCCGGCTCCAACTGTCTTTCCGCCCTCGCGGATAGCGAACCTCAACTTTTCCTCAAGTGCGACAGGGCCGATAAGTTTAACTGTAAATTTAATTGTGTCCCCTGGCATAACCATTTCAATTCCCTGCGGCAATGTAACCTCTCCCGTAACATCAGTGGTCCTGATGTAGAACTGCGGCTTGTATCCCGTAAAGAACGGAGTATGCCTTCCGCCTTCTTCTTTGGTAAGAATATAAACTTCTGATTCAAAATCGGTATGCGGAGTGATTGATCCAGGCTTCGCCAAAACTTGCCCGCGCTCAATGTCTTCCTTTTTAACCCCGCGAAGCAAAATTCCGGCGTTGTCTCCTGCGATTCCTTCATCAAGCTGTTTGTTGAACATCTCAATTCCGGTAACTATTGTCTTCTGGGTGTCTTTCAGTCCTACAATTTCAATTTCATCGTTTATTTTTATCTTTCCTCTCTCAATCCTTCCTGTGACAACCGTTCCGCGTCCTTCAATTGAGAATACGTCCTCAACCGGCATCAAAAATGGTTTATCTATTTCTCGAACCGGCTCCGGAATATATTCATCCAATTTGTTGATGAGCTCCAATACTGGCTTCGCCCATTCGTCATCCGCCGATTTCGCTTCGAGCGCTTTCGTCGCGGATCCCCGTATTATCGGAGTTGCGTCTCCGGGGTATTCGTATTTAGTAAGCAATTCGCGAATTTCAGTTTCAACCAAGTCCACGAGTTCCTTGTCATCCACCGTATCCACCTTGTTCAGAAAAACAATTATCGCAGGCACTCCAACTTGGCGCGCGAGTAATATATGCTCTCTCGTCTGTGGCATCGGACCGTCAGCAGCAGATACAACCAAAATAGCGCCATCCATCTGCGCGGCACCGGTAATCATGTTTTTAATATAGTCAGCGTGACCCGGAGCATCGATATGCGCGTAATGGCGCTTGTCCGATTCATACTCGGAGTGGTGAAGCGCTATCGTAATTCCACGCTGACGCTCTTCCGGAGCATTGTCAATTTGGCTTATATTTTCAAGCTTTACCTTCTTCCCCGCTAAGTTTAAGACATGCAAAATAGCCGCGGTCAGCGAGGTTTTCCCGTGGTCTACATGCCCTATTGTCCCTACATTCAAGTGGGGCTTTGTTCGTTCAAATTTTGCCATAAAATAAAAAAAGTTAAGTAACAGCCACTAATTGTAAGCGTATTTTATATACTAATCTAAGCCTGAAATAACGTCAATAGGTTGTGAAAAGGACCACCCGCAAGCGAGTGGCCCTTGACTATTTGATGTTCCTATTTCTAAATTAGCTAATTCTGACAAATCGTTTAGACAGTTTGTCTACAGAATCGGCGGAAACATAATAACGAGAGCTAATTGTGTCCTGAAATACCTCTAACCCTCTCTTTTCCCGTTCCCTTGAAATAGTCGCCCATCGATGCATTGTCATCCGAGATACGCCCAGAATTTTTGCCGCTTTCGGAATGGGGTAGCATTTTTTCTTATTTATTATCATCGGTACCTCCTCATTCATTCCGTCTAAACTCTAACTGAAGCTAATGAGACCTTGCGATTATCAGCCCACTTTCGAAGCTTTTCTTTGGTCTCGAGGTCCGGTGCGGCATTGTGGAACTCTTTAACAATGTCGAAAAAATTTTCATCGGATGGCCAGGATTTTTTCCAAGAATCGAGGCTTATAATTAGAGCCTCCACCCTTCTATCCCCAATCTTAGACCAAACTTTCCCTTCCTTTAATAATCGAAGTGTTTCTCTTTTTGCAAGCACGAAGAATCCACTCGAAACAGCTGCTCCAAGCCATAGAATTGGTGTCTCGTCCCGAATAAACCATAGAGCCCTGAGGTGGGACTCAGTAAGCATGCCGCCGCTTTCAAGATATCCCATAAGCGCTATTGACCGCAGATCGCGATCTAGAGACGTCGGACCGAACAGGCGAGCAAAAAATGCTTCCTTGATTGAACTTCTGTCGCCTTTTGGATAATTCGCAAGAAAGCAGATATCTCGCCAGAACTTTTCTGGATTGGTGACGGGGAGTGGGCTAGGCGGCCCATTCACAAGGCCAGTAATCGCTTCCGTCGCCTTGCGGGCATGGCTATCCTTAAGCTTTGAAAGCATATTAGCAAGACAGGAAATTGGGGTTTCTCCTGCCCTACCCGGCATAGCATCCACGTCCGCGATCATGGCATTAACGATCCTTTTCCGCATGCTTCCGTTTTTCATTGTCATAAGAACCTCCTTCTTCTGTTTCCCAAAAAGCATAGCAAGAACAACCGCGAATTACAATCGGGCAAGATTATTTTAAAAATTATTTTTTCCCTTCTTTTATCAGTTCCGCGACGTTCGCGGGGACTTCTTCGTAGTGGGAGAACTCCATCGTGTATGAGGCGCGGCCTTCGGTGTTGGAGCGGAGCGTCGTCACATATCCGAACATTTCAGACAATGGAACTTTGGCGTCGATTACTTTCAGATTTAATCTATCGGAAATTTGTTCTATTCTAGCGCGTTTTGAATTTAGATCTCCGGTGACGTCGCCCATGAATTTATCCGGAGTCACGACTTCGACTTTCATAATCGGTTCGAGTAAAACTGGTTTTGCGCGTCTGCAAACTTCTTGTGTCGCCATTGATGCCGCAATTTTGAAAGCGATCTCCGAAGAGTCTACCTCGTGATACGAGCCGTCATAAAGAGAAATTTTAACGTCCACAAGCGGAAATCCCGCGATAACTCCGCGATCAAGCCCTTCTTTAACGCCCTTCTCAACGGCAGGAATGAATTCTTGCGGAACAACACCTCCTCGTATTTCATTTTCAAATTCGTTTCCTTTCCCGCGTTCAAGCGCTTCCGCTCGCAAGCGGACGTGCCCGTATTGCCCGCGCCCTCCGGATTGCTTGATATATTTACCTTCGGCTTCCGCAGTTCCACGGACGGTTTCTTTATAAGCAACCTGCGGACGCCCGACATTCGCCTCAACTTTAAATTCCCTTTTCATCCGATCAACAATAATTTCCAAGTGTAGTTCTCCCATTCCTGATATAATAGTTTCCAAGGTTTCTTCGTCTGATTTAATTCTAAAAGTCGGGTCCTCTTCCGAAAGACGCTTTAACGCGAGCCCCATTCTTTCCTGGTCCTGTTTGGTTTTCGGTTCGATTCGCATCGAAACAACCGGCTCCGGGAACGTAATAGTCTCAAGCCGGATTGGATTTTCCGGATCGCACAAAGTATCTCCAGTTCTAGTATTTTTTAGACCTACTATAGCGCCTATTTCTCCCGCGTAAATTTCTTTTATCTCTTCTCTGTGGTTCGCGTGCATTCGCAAAATTCGTCCAACTCTTTCCTTGTCTTCCGTATTTGTATTTAAAACGTATGACCCGGCCTTCAAAACCCCGGAATAAACTCGAAAATAAGTTAATTGCCCGACGTAAGGATCCGTCTGCAACTTGAAAGCTAGGGAAGCAAATGGAACGTTGTCGTCTGCCAATCGCGAAATTTCTTCACCTGTTATTAAATCCTTTCCTCTCACCGGCGGAAGATCTGCTGGACTTGGAAGATAATCAACGACTCCATCGAGCATAATCTGTACGCCTTTATTTTTGAGAGCCGAGCCGCAAAAAACAGGAACAAGATTATACGCGAGAGTTGCCTTGCGCAAAGTTTTTTTGATCTCCTCCTCGCTGATTTCTTTGCCTTCGAGATATTTTTCCGTAAGAAAATCATCCTGCTCCGCGACTTTTTCAATTAACTTATGCCGCCATTTTTCCGCCTCGGCCTTATGTGATTCGGGAATATCTTCTACGATTATTTTTTCTCCATGTTCGCCCTCGAATTTGATAAATTTCATCCGAATTAAATCAATCAATCCTTGAAAATCTGATTCAAGCCCGATCGGAATATTAACCGCGACGGCATTTGGCGTCAGCCGATCGTGAATAGAAGCGAGGCTTCCGAAAAATGACGCGCCCATTCGATCGAGCTTATTTATGAAACAAATTCTTGGAACTTTATATTTATCAGCTTGCCTCCAGACCGTCTCCGATTGCGGTTCAACTCCGGAAACGCCGTCAAAAACGACAACCCCGCCGTCCAAAACGCGAAGAGATCTTTCAACCTCAACCGTAAAGTCAACGTGCCCGGGTGTATCAATAATATTTATGCGAAATTCGTTTTTCTTGTCTTTTGGCAAGTATGACGGGGTCCAAAAACAGGTAGTCGCGGCGGAGGTAATCGTGATTCCGCGCTCCCTTTCTTGCTCCATCCAGTCCATCACCGCCTCACCTTCGTGCACCTCGCCGATTTTATGCGAAACTCCAGTATAAAATAAAACCCGCTCAGAAACAGTGGTTTTGCCAGCGTCTATGTGTGCGATAATTCCAATGTCGCGCGTCCTTTCTAGTGGATATTCTCGGGGCATATATACTTACCACGCGAAATGCGCGAATGCGCGGTTGGCCTCGGCCATCCTTCGAGTATCTTCTTTTTTCTTAATCGCGCCTCCCTCGTTTTTTGAAGCGGCTAGAAGTTCTTCCGATAATTTCTCCGCCATTGGTTTTCCTTTCTTGGATCTTGCAGCGCCAATCAGCCAGCGAAGCGCTAAAGTCACTTTTCTAGCCTCGCTAACCTCTCTCGGAACCTGGTAAGTAGCTCCTCCAACCCTTCTTGAGCGAACCTCCAAAAGAGGAGATGCGTTCGCGACCGCCGCCTCCAAAACTTTAAGCGGGTCTGGATTTTTCGTTTTCTCTCCGATTATTTTAATTGCATCATACATAACTTTTCTCGCGGTAGATTTTTTCCCGTCAAACATTATATAATTCGTGAATTTCTCAAGGAGCTCCGATTGATAAACTGGATCCGGATTTCGCTCAAATTTTTTCTTGAATGGTCTTCGCATAATTATTTAGATTCTTTAGGGCGCTTTGCTCCATACTTAGATCTCTGCTGTTTTCTGTTCTCGACTCCGGATGTGTCCAAAACTCCGCGGACAATATGATACCTGACTCCGGGAAGATCTTTGACCCTGCCTCCGCGGATAACAACGACGGAGTGCTCCTGCAAATTGTGCCCTTCCCCCGGAATATACGCGGTCACTTCCATCCCGTTTGTAAGGCGGACTCGGGCTACTTTTCGCAAGGCCGAGTTAGGTTTTTTGGGAGTTGTGGTAAAAACCTTAAGGCAAACTCCCCTTTTGAATGGAGACGGATAGAAAACCGGCGTATTTTTAACAAGGTTAAAACCGCGAGCAAGCGCCACGGCTTTGGATTTTTTTATGATGGGCTTCCTGCCCCGCCTAACTAACTGTTGTATTGTCGGCATAGATGAAGAAAAGTCTAACAAAGTAACTTGATTGAGTCAATTCATGAGCCTACGAGAAGCCGCAATATAATAGAGGCTAAGCCGCCGAGGGGGACGAATAATATTCCCGGAAGAATAAATATCAGGATTATCAATATGAAAAAACCATATTGCTCCATGAACGCTTCGAGGTTGTAGAATCTGGGCGGGAGGAGAGAAAAAAGAAGTTTTGAGCCGTCTAGAGGCGGGATCGGGACGAGATTGAAGAGTGCCAACCAGATATTGATTTGCACTATCGCAAAGATTAAATTTGAAAATGTTGCATATGATCCAGATATCCTAAAAATGATCGCGAAGAGGATGCCGATAAAAATATTCGCGGCCGGACCCGCGATGCCGACAATCGCCGGACCCCATCTTTGGTTTTTCAAATTGTATGGGTTATACGGAACAGGTTTTGCATAAGCGAAGAAAAAGGGCGCATTGGTTATTATAAAAATCAGCGGCAGAATTATCGATCCGAACATATCCAAATGCTTGATTGGATTAAGAGTCAGGCGGTCTGCGTTTTTCGCGGTCGGGTCGCCCAGCATAAAAGCCGCCATACCGTGCGATACCTCGTGGATCACGGCGGACATAATCAAAATCGCTATATAAAATATTATCGCCGGATCAAAAGCTTGCGCTTGCATATTTGTTCACTTTATCATATATTTTTTGAATGGCTAAGGAATGTCCAATTTGCAAAAAAGGAACGCAGATGGGAGTCAAAAGAGTGCTTTTGCGCGGAAAATACAATCCAACAAAAAAAACCAGAAAATATCCAAATCTTCAGTGGGCGACTTTGCCTGCCCGCACAGGCGGGACTTCGGGCGGCAGAATTAAAATTTGCACAGATTGCCTAAAAAAGGGAAAATATTTGAGTTTTAAAAAATGAAGCTCAGAAAAAAAGACTGGAGCGCGATTACGGATTTTGTATACGAGTTGGGTATTTTAGAGAAAACTCCCCGCTCCGGGTTGTGGTTTTTGGGAACGGGAGAGCAATCCGTCGCGGAACATTTATTTAGGACAGCGGTAATCGGCTATATCTTGGCGAAACTTACCCCAAAGGCAAACGTTGATCGCGTTATTTTCCTCTGCCTGATGCACGATCTCGGTGAAGCAAGAACTTCGGATTTGAATTACGTCCATCAGCGCTACGGGCGCCTCGCGGAACGCGATGCAATCCGTGATATTGCGGCCACACTGCCCTTCGGAAAAGAAATTCAGGATGCCTATAACGAAGAGCAGGCGCGAGAAACACTCGAAGGAAAAATTGCAAAAGATTCTGATGTCATTGAATGGATCGCCACACTTCGCCAAGAAGAGGAGAAGGGAAATAAAAAAGCCGGAAGTTGGATAAAGGGAATCCCGAAGCGCCTAAAAACGCCTTCTGGCAAAAAACTGGCCGCGCAAATCATTAAGACCCATCCGGATGATTGGTGGTTTGATAATAAAGATAAGTGGTTTATGACCCAGGACCCAAAGTTCCGTTCCTGGAAAAAGAAATAAAAAAAGGCCCGTCCAAGAATCAACCTGAACGAGCCGATGGGATTAGAAAGAGATGACAAATTTATTCTCTTCGTCCTAGCATGACGCTGATAAATTCGACGTCGAGATGTCCTTTCGTTTCTATGGGATAACGCTCCGCAATCGTTTCCAACTCCTCAAACAATACGCAATTTTGCATTGACCCAAGATTTTGTGCTCCCTCTAGAAGAGTGAGCCAAGCTTCATTCGAGAAAAGCTTTGCCCACTCGCGACGGGAAATCAAGCCAGAGATTTCGGAATCATGACCAGCGACCTCGGGAATTTCTGCTGATCCCCCGCGATCTAATGCGTGAACCAGGGCGTGCGTCGATGCGCCAACAACCATTGCGGCTCGCACTGTTTCGCACGCGTAATACAGCCTTTGCTCATCTGTCATATTGCTATCCTTTTTGTCATTCATACGCTTCTCCTTTTTGGTTTTGCGCCTCGCTGAAACAAATTTGAACAAATCCCCTTCTCATAAATTTTTAAAAAATCAAGGCTTATTGGCGTTATAGCACCATTGTTGAACTAATACAACAGTTTAAGAATTGACCTGGGCTGCCTAAACTGTTAATTTAGGCTAAGAAATTAAATATCCTCCCATAGCTTAGTGGCAAAGCACCCGCCTCTTAAGCGGTGTACCTAGGTCCGATTCCTAGTGGGAGGACAAACAAATTCGCTTTTGTTTTCAAAATAAAAATTACTAACCCCTGCTAGGCGCTAGAACTCTTACAAAAAAGAGCGTGGCAAGATTTCCCGCCACGCTCTTTGCTTCCTGTTTTGCAACAACCTGGAAATTACGGAAGTGCTCGACTGCGATCTTCATACTCGGCTTTGTAAGCCTCCGCTATTCCTGAATCCGTAATGCCCATCGAGACGTACTGCTGATCCAGCTCTTCGTCTGAAACCTTGCGTAAACCTTCACGGATTGAGGCTATCTCATGCCGCCTTTTCTCTCTATACGGAATGTAGGAGCTCAAACCGCAGAGCTTTTTCAGCCAATCCGCAACGACGACCGAAACACTTTTTCCTGCCCCAATCACAACGGACTCGGACAAGCAAAGATGAGAGACGTCTTTCTCTATTCTCATCAACCCCGCCGTAGCTTCAACTTCCAGAACTTCTTCGATATCGTGTTGTACATCATCTTCAAGCACCTTTCCGCTATCATTAACCAGAGTTATTTTGAACTGGACAAGAACTTTCATAGGCTATCCCCTCCTCTCAATTTACTCATCAAAATAGCACCACCAAGTCTGCTCCGCAAGGGGCGGACAAAATTTCCCCTCTTGCTATATAATATGTAGATGGGGATGGCGATTCTTTTTTTCGAGTATATTTTCTGGCACTATAGCCGGGCGATTTCGGAAATGATTGGGATCTTTGGAAATCTCGTCTGGTTTTTTTATCATTTCTTTTCAATCGGAATACTGTCGAAAACCCTTATCTCCCCCATATGGCGGCTCGAAGAAAGATATAGCGGCAGCGGATTTAGTCCGCAGGCGCTCTTTGAATCGCTTGTTGTAAATATAATTTCTAGAATCGTTGGCGTTCTACTCCGCTCCGCTTTAATTATATCCGGCATTTTATCGGAATTATTTCTAGCCATTTTATTTATAATTTCTTTTATCTCATGGCTTATTTTTCCTGTTTTGGTCCCTATTCTTTTTATCGGCGGTCTTACTCTTTTTCTCTTATAGATGAGTAAATTCACAGGAGTCCTAGTATTAGAAAAAATCTTCCCATCGCCGGCAAGGCACGGATTGGGGATAATTTTTAACATCGGAATTCTAGTTTTTCTACTGCCCGTAACTTACTCCGCGGTTTTAAAATTCTCGGGAAGCGCGGTGCTACAGGAATACGCGTTTGCTTTCCCTTCTTCCAATTTCTGGCTTGGTTTATTATATATGTTCGCTTCCTGCCGCTTGGTTATTTTAGCTCTTGATTCGTTTTTCAATTCAAAAACTAGCGACATAAGAGGCTACCTTGCCACTCTAGATTTCTTGCAAAATCCAGCTTGGCATAAATTTGTTTTCCGGCTTGGAATGCAAGAAGAAAGCCTTTCTCAAATCGCGCCGGAAAATCCTGGAGGGAGTTCTTTTACAGATATCGCTACTTCCCTTTTTGAAAACTCAAATTTAAAAAATATAATCATTGATAGAAATATCAAAATATCGAGCGTCAAGAAAGCCGCCTCTTGGGCGGAGCGTGAAATTACGGATGAAATACTCTCTAGGCGATGGTGGGGACGGAAACATTTGGCGCGGCTTCCAGGATTGGGAAAAAATTTCGCTTACGGAGAAACATATTTTCTTGAAAAATTTGCGTATGATCTTGCCCCGCAAGCTGAAGCCCTTAAGGAGGAGATCATCGGCAAGGATCGCGAAATGGAATTGATTGAGCGTGCTTTGCTTAAGAGCGCCGGGGCGAATGTCCTCGTAGTCGGCGCAGCCGGAGTCGGAAAACATACGCTTCTCTTGGGCCTCACTCGAGCCATATCGGAAGGAAAAATTTTCCCGACCCTCGAGCATAAGCGCGTATTTAAGTTCTATGCGGAATCGATAATCGCGTCAGGGAAAACAAAGGGAGACGCCGAAGCGATAATTATCAAGCTCATGAATGAAACAGTTCGCGCGGGGAACATAATTCTAGCGATAGATAATTTTCCGGAATTCGTGGAATCGCTCGCAAATACGGGAATAAACGCCCTTGAACTTTTATTCCCTTATCTTTCAAATCCAGCGATTCATATAATAGCGCTTGCGGATAAGACAAGCGCCAGGAAAATTCTGGAATCGAATCAGGCTTTTATGAAATTTTTTGAAAGGATTGATCTTGAGGAGTCGAGCCCTGAATATGTCATTGAAATTTTGGAAAACGAAGCAGTGGCAATTGAAAAATCCCTAAGATATAAAATTATAATCTCTTATCCGGCGCTTGAAAAAACTGCCGAAGTTGCCGAACAAAATATAGTTGAAGGAACTATGCCCAAGCGAGCGGTTGAACTTCTTAAAGATGTCTTTAGTGAGGGGATTATTAAAAGGGAGAAGATAATTCCCCTTGAGATCGTTTTGGATATTGTCGGCAAAAAAACGAAAATGCCTCTGGGAGAGATATCGGAAGGAGAAAAGGGAAAACTTCTAAACCTTGAGAAAATCTTGGCGGAGCGCGTAGTCGGGCAGACTGAGGCGACAAATGCCGTCGCGAACGCCGTTAGGAGAGTGAGATCCGGAATCGAAAGCCGCCAAAAACCACTCGCGAGTTTTCTTTTTTTGGGTCCGACTGGCGTTGGAAAAACGGAAACGGCAAAAGCGCTCGCCTATATATATTTCAAAAGTGAAGAATCCATGATCCGTTTTGATATGTCCGAATATCAAGCCGAGGATAGCATAAACCGCCTGATCGGCTCCTTTGAGAAAAACGAGCCGGGCTTGCTTGCATCAAAAATATCCTCCCAGCCGTACGCGGTTTTGTTACTCGATGAGTTTGAAAAATCCAATCCGAAAGTCCGCAACCTATTCCTTCAAGTTCTTGACGAAGGATTTTTCACGGATTTCCAGGGAAAAAAAATAAATATGCGAAATGCTATAATAATTGCGACGTCGAACGCCGGGTCGGAATTAATCTGGCAGATGATAAAAGAGAATGCCGATCCTTCCGGGATGGTTGAGAAAATAATCTCAAAAATTCACCAGGACAAGATAATCAGCCCAGAATTATTGAACCGCTTCGATTCCGTCGTAATCTTCCACCCGCTGGGAATTGAGGTGCTGACTAAAATCGCAAAAATTTCCTTAAATAAATTAAAACAAAGGCTTGAGCGCGAAAATTATATTCTTAAAATAAATGACGCGCTCGTTGATGCGGTCGCCAAAGGCGGGTACAATCCTGCGATGGGCGCGCGCCCCATGCAAAGATTCATCCAAGATAAAATCGAGAAAATAATTTCAGAGAAAATAATCCGCGGCCAGATCAAAAACGGGAGGGAATTTGAGATAACTTCCCAAGAATTAGCAAATCTTTAGTCGGGCTGCGGGGAATCGAACCCCGACTACAAGACCCCCAGCCTTGTGTACTACCTCTATACTACAGCCCGAGATTTATTTTTTCTCCCCAAAAAGATTCCGCGCTTTTTTGACAACTTCATTTACCGTAACAAAGCCATAATATATAAATTCCTGAACGCCTAATTCTTTTGCTGTTATCTGGTCTGCTTTCCTGTTCATGTGCGAGCTGATCATAATCGGAATTTTAGATAGCTCGGGGTCTTTTTTGAGTTCGCGGATCATAGTGAACCCATCCATCTCCGGCATATCGATCCCCGTGAAAATCAAATCAGGCTTTTTCTCTTTAATCATCTCAAGGCCTTTTTTGCCATCCACCGCCTCGAGTACTTCGAATCCCTCGGACCTAAATTTATCCGAATAGGTCGCGCGCTTCTGATCGCTATCGTCAACTAATATTATTTTCGGCTTTCCTTGCATAGTTTTATTATAATGCGTCCTCGCCGAGAGTCGAACTCGGATCTCAAACTTCGGAGGCTTGTGTCCTATCCATTGGACGACGAGGACAATTATGTATGCCGATCGGCCAGCACAAACGCGGCGTAGGAATCCGGCTTGATGACGGCTTCAAATCCGTATCCCTTGACCATGCCAACGACGGCGTCAACGAGCTCTTTGGTAGGGCCTTTCTGCCCAACATCAAGATGCACGGAAATTTTTTTATCCCAGAAATATTCGTCACCGAGCTTGTCCTTTAATCTCGATTTCAATTCTTGCGTAAACGCGATCGAATACATTACTTCTTTATAAATTCGCTCGCGCATCGTAGGCACAATGACTATCCCGGACTTTGTCCAAAAATATCTTCCACCGTTGCCGACGCGGACTATCGAAACTGCGGTAATCAGATGGACTTCCTTATCCGCCCTCGAATCCGTCCCAACAACTATTTTATATTCTCTCTCGGGCTTGTCATTTATAAAATCCAAAAGCTTCCCAACAAGCTCGTCGAAAGTTATCAATATCCCCTCGCAATTAAATTTGGCATTCTCGGGCATATTTTAAAATGGAAAGTCAATCGATAAAAATCCGGGGCCGAGGAAAATCAACGAGATCGCCGCGGTCAGAAGGATCAAATCAAATTCCCAGTTTTGAAATTTATTTTTCCAAAGCGCGCCGATTCGGTCGAGCGCAATAACTATCGTGGCAATTTGCGTCAAAAATCCAGCGAGAAGCAAAATTCCTCCACCGAGTTCCGCGACTATAACAACTCGCGTCCACATATTTTTCTCCGCGCTTTTTAGTTTTTTATACCCACGCAAGATAAAAATAGCGCCCAAAGCCAGGCGCAGTATAAACGGGGCTATTTGCTCGAGAAAAAACAATTGCGGAAAAACACTCAACATAGGGCTATATTACACTAATTTCCCAAAAAAAAGAAGGGTCATCCGTCCGGATACCCTTCCTAGCTACGCAATGTCCCTCCATTTAATTATTCTTCTTTTGAAGTTCTTTCTCAAAGAGAGCCGTTAGACTTGGGCGTTCTCGCCTAGTCCTACTCCTCTCTACCCTCCCCCTTAAAATGCCTCTGATTTTTTTTCGTTCTTCTCTGTTTGGCTTTGGGGGAATTTGCCAATACTCTCCCGAGAAATTTCTGCCTCGCTTTGACATTAGTCCTCCTTACTTTTTTGCAAGGCCGATAAATCCTCCTCCGATAATAATCAATACGGCGCCTATCACTGCGTGCGAAATGGAGACTTTTTGGTACTCGTTAAAGTAAATCAATCCCGCAAGCATCGTCCAGATTGTATTGATATTGTAAATCGGGACGATCAAGGAAAGATACCCGCCTTCGCTTTTGAGCGCAAGCAATGCACAGACCAGGCCAGCCGTATAAATAATCCCGCTAAATGTGGAGTTCCAGATCAGCGACCAGGAGTAGCTAAGCGATCCTCCTTCAAAAAACTTCCAGACGCATCCGCCTATTGTTACACCGGCCCCAACCCAGATCACAACGTCAGGCGCTGGCCCGCTACTTATCGCAAGCTTGAAGAGTATAGGGCAGATTCCAAAAAACAATGAAGCAATAAAAGCTAATACCAACGGATTTTTAAGCATAGTCCCCTCCCTTAACAAATTTTCATAACATTACCTTATTTCTTACTAATTGTCAAATTAATGATTTTGGCTTAAAATATCTTTATATGGCGGAAAAAAGAGGTGAAGGCGGTGGAGGTGGAGGAGGTTCTGATGCGGGGATTTTGCTTTTTGCCGTTGTCCTAATCGCGGCGCTTTTTTCTTCGCGCGGAAATTCGAGCGGTCTTTTTGGAAATAGCGGAATTAAATTTGGCTCGCCGTCCGGAAGCGGTTCCGTCGAAGAAGAAATAAGCGGGACTTCCGGATCTTCCGGAATCGGCCAGCCGCAGCCAGTAACTCCTCCGTCTCCAGTTTCTCCTCCTTCTCAGATAGGCAGTTCAATTTCCGCGACAGTATCGACGCAAGCGACTAAAGATAACATCACCCTACAGGCCTTCGGTTCGACGAGGCTCGGCTATGCTGAAGAGTACGTTCAGCTCTCCGCTCCATCTTCGAACCGCGGAAAAGTAATAATAACCGGGCTCATCTTGAAAAATAAAAACAACGAGAGCGTTAGAATCGGGTCTGATGAATTCGGAAACTCAATAGTCCTTAATCCCGGAGAAAGGGCAATAATTTCTACAGCTCCTTCTCCAAGAGGATTTAATTTCAAATTAAATAAGTGCTCGGGATACCTCGCGCAATCGAAAACCTATTCCCCCTCGATCTCAAGTTTTTGCCCTCATATCTCGGATTTGCCCCAAGTTCGCGACCTTCCGGAGAAATGCGAAAAATATTTGGACTCGCTCCCATACTGCACAACACCAATAATAAATTTTCAAACCGGAATCGATAATAAGTGCGCCAACTTTATTGGAGAACACGCGAGCTACCCCGGATGCATAAATGATTTCAAAAACGATTCAGATTTCGATTATAAAGAATGGCGGATTTACTTAGGCCTCTCGCGGGAATTTTGGGATAATCGGCACGAAGATGTGCTCCTTTTAAGCCAATCTAGAGATTTAATCGCCGAGAGTTCGTATTAATTCAAATAGAGCTATGCCAGCCGCGACGGATACATTCAAAGATTCTTTTTTGCCATAGATCGGAATTTGAATTATTTTGTTGCACTTCTTTAGTAATGCCGGCGATAGGCCGCGAACCTCGTTTCCTAAGATTAAGGCAATCGGAAATATTGGCTTAAATTTTCGATAATCAATCGCATTTTTTGCCTGCTCCAGCGCAACAATTTGGACATCGGATGTCCAAAGATTTTTAATAAGCTCTCCGATATCGCGTTTTCGCTCCCGCAAAACAAATTTCTGGGCACCGAGCGCAGTTTTTTGAGCAGGATCCGGAGTATATCCGGTCAAATAAATTTTCGAAACGCCGGCCGCGTCGGCCGTGCGGAAAATCGCGCCTACATTATATACGCTCCGGATATTATGGAGAATTAGGTAGATTTTACAGTTTTGTTTTTTCAAGTGGTGGGAACTTGTCAGGATCGATTGTCCTCTGGAAGCATATTTGCCCGGCCTCATGATCCCAATATCCTGAGATATCGTAGGGCTGGCCAATCGGCATCGGCTTTTCAGCCGCAGTTCTGTCTAGTCCGCTTCGGCTCGCTCGGGCAAAGTTGGCGCAAAGATCGAAACTTAAATTTCCCGTTTTTCTGTAAATATAATTCGAGGAATTTTCCGGATCCACCGGAACGCGAAATCCCCTAATGCTGTCGTTCAATTCAGATAAATCATTGGGAAGCTTCCGTTTTGCCTGCCAGAAATAAACCGTTTCATTTTGAATATTCTGCAAATCAGAAACTCTTTGCTCGTCAAAACGATACGCCCTCTCTTCTTTTGGAGAGCCGACGATGAAAAATCCACCAATGATCGAAACTGCGACAACGGCGATTGCGGCATAAGATACTGTTTTGACAAAAGAAGATCTGGCCTCCCCCGTCTGCCTTTTTATTTCCTTGAGGTAGTAAATAAAAACTGCGCCCGCAATCAATATGATGGTGAGCACCTTAAGAAGGAAGCTTGAAGTAAATTCCCCCCGCAAGAGCTGATAAACCAATGCGACGAAATCCCCAATCATCAAGAGCGCGGCAACGAATATGGTCAAATAGACGAGCCATTTTCTGGATTTCATCGCCATTCTTTCTGGAATTTCCTTATATCCCTTATCCATGAACCAAAGTGTCCATGCGTAAACGGGGAAAATTACAATCAAAATGGAAATAGACCAGCGAATCGAATCAAAAACGGAAGTTATATATCCGTAGCCCGCCTGAAGTGGATCCGGAATCAAATAATTTATATATTGGAAGATGAGCGTGATAAAGCTTCCAGCGGCGACGTAAAGAGATATCACCGAGAGAAATTGCAGAAAGACATCGCGCGGTCCGGTTGCTTGCCCTGAGCTTGTCGAAGGGTGTTCCATATTATCTAATCTGGTAGGTTACGCTAACGTTTACGGTAACTTCGTTTTCGCCAACAGGAATTTCGGGCGCCGGAATGGAAGCCATTTCTCCGCCCTTGCCCAAAGCGTAATCGCGATAAACCGGATACGGCCCGCCAGACTCGTAGAAGCCGATAATTTTTCCGAGCTTGATTCCTAATTTATCTTCAAGTTCTTTTCCTTTTTTGTTGGCGTCATCAATTGCTTTTGCTCTCGCTTCAGCCTGCACCAGAGAAGGGTCCTCGGTCGTAAAAGTAATCCCGCTAACTTGATTCGCGCCAGCAGAAGCAACTTTGGATAAAATATCTCCGGCTTTTTCGAGATTCCTAATCTTTACTTCCAAGCTTTGAGAGACAGTGTATCCGACAATTTTAGGCGCGCTCGGATTCGTGGTCCCATCCGGATAGTACATCGGGACCGGTGCCGGATAGCTCGAGTATTTGGGGTTTATATTATAGCTGGTTGTCTTTATATCTTTTTCCTCAACGCCGTTTTCCTTCAGCGATGCGAAAACTTTATTGATCGCATCCGTTGCTTTTTTCTGCGCGTCGGCAACAGTAACCGCCTCTGATACAACAGATAGACTAACCTGCCCGATATCGGGTTTTATAAAAATTTTGCCCTCGCCCAAAATCGTCAACGAAGGGCGGTCTAGTTTTGGCGCGGAGATATCTTGTATAACCTCCCACGATTTAACCGCGAGAAACATTGTCAAAAACGCGCCTACCGCTAATATAATTCCCTTTATTTTTCGGCTTTGTAGGTAATCCATATCCCTAATAATAAGCCTATTTTAAATAAAGAGGCAACCCCGGGAGACTGGGGTTGCGCAATTATTGAGGCGAGGGCGATGAACCTAGAAAGCAGGCTCAACTCTTTCAAGAACTCCGTCTAAAAAAGGTGGGGGCAGTCCGCGAGCGAATGCGTGTGCTGACTTATGACTCGAGAAGAGCCCAATTCTGACAGTTTTTTCCTTCGGTTGTTCCGGGCTTCCGGCCTGGTTCACGTATTTTGCCGCCCATGGGATTAGCGGTCCCTCTTCTTCTTCCACTACGGCCGTGTTCACTATCATGTTTGCCTCCTTCAAAGATATTTTCAATTTAACCTTAAAACTTTTAAGAAATTCTGTCCAGGACTTGTTTTTTATATCCGAAAATGCTAAAGTTAAGAAAAACCGAAGGAGGTTATGGATTACCTTGAAAAACAGGAAACGCCATATTTTACAGATGCGTGACTTCTGAGGGAGAAACGGTTTCTCAACTATAAAGTAGGTGTTGGTGAAGCAAGGGGGAATAATGCTTTTTTTCACGAAGAGAGAAGCCAATGAGAAAATCGGCAATAAAGGACACGTTATAAAAACAGTCGGAAATCTCGCGGAGGGAATGGCAATAAAGGTTTCTGGCTCAAAATCCAAAGGCAATTCGCGGTTCGCCCTTAAGATTAGAGGTATTAAAAACTGCGAGACGATCGAGGAGGAGCTCAATAAAACTCAATACGTAAAACACGTTGTTGAGGTTCCTGCCACCCCCACATTCAGCACCAAAAACCCACCCATACCCGAGGTCATCGCCTTCCGGGGAAAACTCGGATTCTAGAAGAGTCGTTCTTTGCGAAGAATAATCCCGTCGCTCGCGCAGTGACGGGATTATTTCATTTTTTCCCACTCCTCGTGGACAACTAGGCGATCGTCCCATGGAATTTTTGATCCGCCGGATCCCATAATCCAAGGCTCCGCTCCTTTGCCAGTAATCACGAGCGTCTCCCCGGGTTTTGTCTGCTCCAAAGCAAGCCGTATCGCCTGCCTCCTATCCAAAATTATTTCGAATTTATGATCTCCAGCAACCTCGCCCATTATCTGCATTGGGTCGTCATCGTAAGGGTCTTCGTTCGTAATAAAAACTTTTCTGCAAAATTCCGAAGCGATATCCCCCAAAAGCGGGCGCTTCCATTTATCCCGCCCCCCTCCCGCCGCCCCCAAAACGCAGACAAGCCCGGAACTCTCCGATCTCGCTTGCGCGTAGACTTTAATCAGCGTCTGTGGCAGAAAAGCGTAATCAACCAAAACACGAAAATCTTTTCTAATTCCGGCTGGAACGTCCACATATTCCATTCTGCCGGGAATCCCCGGAATCTTGGTGAGTGCTTCCTTGGCCACGCTCGGGAGCACCCCCTCCCATTTCGCGAAAGCGAGGGAGGCAACCGCGTTCATTTTATTGAATTCCCCGGTCAAATTTAATTTCAAATCGGGCGGGTAGTCCGAAGCTATATAAATAATCTTTTCTTTCGGAGAAATTTTCTGAAAATATTCGAGATTCGGATCCTCCCCGTTTAAAAAAACTAGGGGTGCTATTTTGAAAAGCTCGCCCTTGGCCTCGCGGTAATTTGCAAAGCCGCCGTGCGATTCAAGATGCTCTTCAGAAAGATTGGTCAAAATCGCGGCGTAGAATTTTATGAATTTATGCCGATATTGTTTAATTCCCTCGGACGTAATCTCGATAAAAACGTATTCTGCGCCAGCTTTTTTCGCCTCGTATAAAAATCTATGAACTCGAAACCTCCCGGGCATGGTCATTTTCAAAAGATTCGGCTCGGACTTGTCCAGAATCCGAAACCAGATGCCGGAGAGAGACGCTGTTTTGAATCCAGCGTCCGTAAAAATTTTATATAAAAATTCGACAGTCGTGGTTTTTCCGGAAGTGCCAGTGACGCCGACAACTTTCATTGACCTCGCCGGGAACCAGTATATAAACGCCGCGAGAAAAGAAAGAAGCCAATGATAAAAAGGCGAGAAAAAATCAAAAATCGGTTCGGGAATAATTTTTTTTATCGCGCGTAGCATCCTATCCATTTCCGCCTAAAATTTTTAACGCTTCTTTGACGCGCTTGGATGTCCCTTTTATCTCATCCGGGATTTTTCGCAGCGCTTCCCGGACATCCCGCGCGGAGTAACCCAGAGATTCGAGTGCTTCGATAACATCCTGCTCTTCTTTCAACTCCACTCCTTCCACAGTTGCTTTCCCAAACTTCTCCCGAAGCTCCAACATAATTTTTTCAGCGGTTTTGCGTCCTATTCCGGAAACTTTCGTGAGATAGCCTATCTCTCCTGAAGAAATAGCCCGCTTTAAAGTATCCGCTGGAGCAACGCCTAAAACAGAAAGTGCTGTCTTCGGCCCAACGCCGGAAACGCTAATCAGAGTTTCGAACAATTCGAGCTCGTCCGGAGTTATAAATCCATATAGCTCGATGGTGTCTTCCCTCTGTTGCAGGTGCGTCCATATTTTGGCATCCGATCCCTCGGAAAATTTATGGAGCGTTTCTGTGTTTAACATAACTTTATACCCGACCCCGCCGACATTTAAGATTATATGCTTCTCCCGCCTTGAAATAACCTTACCTTCAAGATATCCGATCATAAGTTAATCTTATGCTATAATATAAGTTTGCCAAAATGAATTTTTCGAACAAAAATTTATTGAAACCAGCTGGTGATCAGCCGGAGGCGATAAAGAAATTGGTCGCGGGGATTCGCGCAAAAAAAAGATTCCAGACTTTGCTTGGCGTGACTGGATCCGGGAAAACACTCACGATGGCGCATACGATTGCTGAAATTGGGCGGCCGGCTTTGATTATTTCGCATAATAAAACTCTCGCCGCGCAATTGTATCAGGAATTCAAAGAATTTTTTCCGGAAAATGCCGTCCATTATTTCGTTTCTTACTATGATTATTACCAGCCGGAGGCGTATCTGCCAGTGACTGACACTTATATAGAAAAAGATGCCAAAATAAATGAATTCATAGACCGCCTGCGCCATTCGGCAACCCAGTCCGCGCTCACACGGAGAGACTTTATAATCGTTGCCTCGGTCTCCTGCATTTATGGCGTAGGCGATCCGGAGGAGTACGGCGCGATGTCGGTCGAATTAAAAATTGGCTTGCGGATAGGGCGGCAAAAGTTTTTGGGCGATTTGGCGGACATCCAATACGAACGCGGAGACTTTGACTTAAGAGCAGGAACTTATTCCGTTAAAGGGGACGTAATCGATATAGCTTCCCCAGACGGAGAGACTATTACGCGCGTTGAATTTTTCGGAGACGAAATCGAAAGAATAACCTCGCTTTCCCCAACGGGCAGGAAAACACCGGGTGTTGGGGAGATTCAAACACCCGGTGTTAAGGAGCTTGTTTTTCCGAGCGAGGTAAAAATCTTCCCGGCAAAACATTTCGTTACGCCAAGGGAAAAAATCGAACGGGCAATGAAAAATATAAAAAAAGAGTTGGAGACGAGGGTCCGCGAGTTAAAAAAGGAAGGGAAATTGCTCGAAGCCGAGAGAATCGAGCAAAGGACGCGGTTTGATTTAGAAATGCTAAAAAACGTTGGGTATTGTTCCGGGATCGAGAATTATTCTCGACACCTCTCGGCGCGAAAGCCCGGCTCCCCTCCTTATACATTGATTGATTATCTGCCAAAAGATACACTATTTTTTGTTGATGAATCGCATATGTCGGTCCCGCAGATAAAAGGGATGTATTTCGGGGATCAGGCGCGTAAAAAAACGCTTGTCGAATACGGATTTCGCCTACCCTCGGCGCTAGACAACCGCCCGCTAAAATTCGAGGAGTTTGAAAAAAAAGTCGGGCAGGCGATATTCGTATCGGCCACACCCGGGCCGTATGAAATTGCTAAATCTACCGAAGTTCGACTTCGGGGCACCTTGAAGTCGAACTTCGGTTCAGGGGTTATTGAACAACTCGTCCGCCCGACGGGGTTACTGGATCCGATAATCAAAATCAGGCCCGCAAGAGAACAAATTAAAAACGCAGAAGAAGAGATAATTAAAGCAGTTAAAGTCAAAGAGCGCGTTTTGCTCCTGACACTGACGAAGAGAATGGCTGAAGAAATATCGGATTACCTTAAAGAAAAAAATATCCGCGCGGAATATCTTCATTCAGAGATAAAGACTCTGGCGCGGACGGATATTTTGCGCCGCCTTCGCAGGGGAGAATTTGATGTTTTAGTCGGGATAAACCTTCTAAGAGAGGGGCTCGACCTGCCGGAGGTCGCGCTTATCTTAATCTTGGACGCGGATAAAGAGGGGTTTTTACGAAACAAAACGAGTTTGATCCAGACCGTCGGGCGCGCGGCGCGCCATATCAACGGCCGCGCGACTTTATACGGAGATGTTATGACTGAATCTATGCAATTTACGGTTGATGAAACCAAACGCCGTAGAGAATATCAAGAGAATTTCAACCGCGAGCATGGCATCACGCCGAGGCAGATTAAAAAAGAAATCCGCCCATCCATATTCGAAGAAATTAAAAAAACTTCTGATATCTCGAAAGAGATGGAAAAGCTTTCCAAAAAGGACCGTGTTTCCGCGAAAAAAGATTTGGAGAAAATGATGCTCGAGGCCGCCTCGAACCTTGAATTCGAAAAAGCCGCGAAATACCGGGACGTACTAAAAACTCTGGCATAACTGCTTACGTGCTGTTATAATACTAAAAAGTTTTTTAAGGAGGAATTATGCCTACTTTCGCGCTTCTTGCTGTGTGGAGTGTGTGGGGTGAAGAATCCTGCCACAAGAAAATAGGGAGCTCATTTGACGCCGAGACGCCAGAGCATGCGTTCAAACAACTTCAGATTAAGCACCCATTTCTTGAGGGACTTCCTTGGAGTTTCGCAGGCAAAGATTACAAACTCCTATGTGAAAGCGAAATCCAAGTCGGTAAGAAATTCAAAATGCAAAACGCCTCGGAGTACGGCGATTAAGCAATCACACAACGCCGAAAGGTACAAGCAAAAAGCTCGAGGATAACCGCCCCGAGCTTTATTGCAAACTTCAAAATCTTGATGTAGTATAGCCAAATATGCCAATAACAAAATCAGCAAAAAAAGCGCATAGGAAGTCTCTTCGTAATAAAGAGAGAAATTTGGGGCGCAAGGCCTCGCTCGCGAAAGCGCTTAAGACATTCTCGCGGCTTATGAAGGAGAAAAAATTAGACGAGGCTAGAAATTATTTCCCGACAGTTCAAAAAGCTCTGGATAAAGCCGTCAAACAAAAAATTCTTGATGCCAATACAGCCTCCCGAAAAAAATCCAGGCTCTCGAAAAGAATTAGAGCTTAATAATCAATCTTTCGAGCCCATCTTCAAAATTATCCTCCCCCCTCCTGACTTCCGAGAAAATATCAAGAAGATCTTGGGAAATTTTTTTTAATTCCCTGGAGGAAAAATTTTGAAGATCTTGAATCGCTTTTTTCTGAACAAAAGGATGCAGATTTGTCGTCTTCTTCCCGGAATCCACCAGGCGCAGAGTTTTAATCTTCCACCGAAGCTTCCAAAATGCTTCCTCTGCCCCAAGCCCATCTCTTATATAAGAGCGTAGCATGGATATCGCCTGATTTTTTCTTTTTCCGAAAACCGCGTCCGCAAAATTGAAATAGTTCCCGCCGACAGCTTTCGGCAATCTGGCGGGCAAACGGCTCTCAAGAGAAAGCCTTTCGAGTTTATTCAAAATAGCAAAAGGGTTCGATCCCGTCTCAAGAATCAATATATCTGTGTCCTGTTTAGATAAATTTAGCCCGGCCGCTTTCGCTTTTACCGATAACCATGCCAAAAACTTAGCCGCGGAAGGCTTCTTGAATTCTTTTATATTTGCGCCGGCTTTCTCGAAAGCTTTCGCCGACGATTCAGAAATATCTTCCTCAACCACCGCAATAATATTTTCAGAGCGAGAAAAATCTTCAGCAAGCTTCTTAACCTCTTCTCCCCGCTCGGGAATTTCAAGAACGTTATCCAATATTAAAAAAGTTTTTTTGCCGAAGAGGTCGCGTGATAAAAATGAATTTAACGGAACTTGGGAATCGTCCCTGATTTTAAAAACTTCGTAGTTCTTTTCCGTGGCCCTTTTTTCCAGTTCCAATAGCTTTTCCTGAATCCAAAAAGGCTCACCGTGAAATAAATAGAGCATGGCTAAACGTATTTTTTCTTCAAAATCGTTTTTATTTTCTCAACAATTTCTCCGAGAGTGAAGTTTGATTTTATCAAGAATTCCTGCGCGCCCATAGACATAGCTCGCTGCACATCCGCTTTTTGCCCGAGATTGGAGAGAATCAAAACCGGCAGATCCGAAAGCTTCTCATTTTTCTTTATTCTTTCGAGCACTTCAAATCCGTCTATCCGCGGTAAAATCAAATCTAACAGGATGAGATCCGGGGTTTCTTCAAGAGCTATTTTGAGGCCATCCTCTCCATCGAGCGCCTCTTTGACGTTAAATCCCTCTTTGACAAGCTTCTGGGACATCAGATCCCGCAAAAATTTATCGTCTTCGATAATTAAAATCTTCATGTCTTTTATTTTAGGATATCATATTTCTTCATTTCCCCCCAATTCGGACCGACTTTCGCCTCAACCTTGAGGATAACATCACCCTTATATATTTCTTCCAGAATTTTCTTGATTCCTTTGATAAAATAATTGACGTCTGCTTTACTAATTTCGAATAAGAGCTCATCGTGTATTTGCAGAAGCTGAAAGGCCTTGCCTGTTAAATTTTTATCGATGAAATCTTGCGACCGAATCATGCCGAGCTTGACTATATCGGCGGCCGTTCCCTGTATGGGAGCATTAGTCGCCATGCGCTCCGCCTCTTTTCTGATGTATTCAGCTTGTGAATAAATTTCCGGCAGATAGCGCCTGCGCCCGAAAAGTGTTTCGACATAACCTTTCTCGCGCGCTTTTCTTTTTGTCTCCTCGAGAAATTTATAAACGCCGTCAAAATCGCGAAAATATTCTTCCCAAAATTCCTGAGCTTTTTCCCTAGAAACCTCGAGCGCTTGCGAAAGAGCATTAACCCCCATGCCATAAAGAATTCCAAAATTAACGACTTTGGCCTCCCTTCTCATATTATCCGTAACCTCGTTTTCTTTGACGTTGAAAATTTCTACCGCAGTTGCGGTATGGATATCCTTTCCTTCATTAAACGCTCGGATCATTTTCTTATCTCCGGAAAGAATCGCCGCTATGCGAAGTTCAATTTGGGAATAATCAAACGCGACCAGTTCGAATCCAGAGCGCGCCAAGAACGCCCTTCGAACTTCTCTCCCGGCTTCCGAGCGTATCGGTATATTCTGCAAATTCGGATCGGATGAAGAAAGACGCCCAGTGGCCGTCCCCGCTTGGTCGTAAGTCGTATGGACCCTTCCTTTCGCATCCGCCATTTTAGGAAGCGTATCGAGATATGTTGATTTAAGTTTTGCGAGCTCGCGATAAGAAAGCAATTCCTCAATAACTGGATGTGTCCCTTTTAATTTTAGGAGCTCTGACTCGCGGGTGGATTTGGCGCCGGTTCCGGTTTTTTTCAATCCTTTGGCCGTGAGCTTCATTTTCTCAAAAAGAACTTCGGACAATTGTTTGGGAGAATTTATGTTAAACTCCGTGCCGCAGATTTTCCAAATTTTCTCCCTCAGTTTTTGGAGTTTTCTCTCGGTCTCGCGCGAAAATTTTTCCAGAAATTCCAAATCAATTAAAATTCCAGTTCTTTCCATGGTATAGATAACTGGGGTTAGAAGTAATTCAATCTCTTCCCAAACGCGCGTTAACTTTTTATCCCGCATCTCTTTTTCCAAAACAGAGGCTAACTTAGGAAGCAATGAAACGGCTTTTGTAACTTCGCCTTCTCTTACAGTCTCTTTCGGCAGAAAATTATGCACTGTCGAAAAAATTCCAGGGCTCTCTAGAGTCGGGCGCGATAGCCACGCGGCTATTTTGATATCGCACGCAATCTTGGGACATTCCCCGACTCCTAGAGCATGTGCTATTTTCTTCGCGTCAAAAAAATAATGCTCCTTTTTAGATAAGAAAAGTTCCTGTAATTTCTTATCATCCGCATCAAAAGAGAAAACCTTTCCGGCGCCGGACGCCGCGTAAATTTTACCATCCGATTCGTGCCAAAAGATCTTATTTTCTTTTTCTAGAAAATCTGAACTTGCATCAGTAACGGCTTCGGCGGGCTTGTCCTCCGACCCGCCTGCCGGCGAGGCAGGAACTTCAGTGAAGGAGGAAAGCTTCGATAAAAGCGACATGAAACCAAGTTCTTTAAAAAGGTCTATGACTTTTTCATTGTCGTATCCGTTTTTCCATTTTAAATTTTCGAGATCGAACTCAATCGGAACATCTCTTCTTATTAACCCAAGCTCGCGCGAAAAAAGCGCCTCCTCTTCGTGCTCTTCGAGAAGCTTAACTGTTCTCTCTTTAATGCCTTTTTTGATTACTGCTTCTCTATCTTTTTTTATCGCTTTAAAAATTTTCTCAAGGTTACCGAATTTCAAGATCAACTCTGTGGCCCCCTTCTCCCCAATGCCGGGGATTCCCGGAATATTATCCGATGGGTCTCCGCGAAGCCCCTTATAGTCCGCCAGGAGTTCCGGTCCGAAACCAAATCTCTCCAGGACTTTCTCCTCGTCATAGATAACAGTATCGTTGATTCCTTTTCGAAGAGTAAAGACTCTAACCTTCGCGCCCTCCACAAGCTGCAGCGTATCCATATCCCCAGAGGCAATTATTGTTTCTAAATCTTTAATAATTTTCGTCTTCTCAGCCAAAGTTCCTATAATATCATCTGCTTCAAATTTTGTGTGTTCGAAAAATTTAATCCCCAAGGCGTTTAAAATATCATACGACCTTTTTATCTGCATCGCTAAGTCCGACGCAAGCTCCGGCCTCTGTCCTTTATATTTATCATATGCGACATGCCTGAATGTCGGTTCGGGAAGATCGTATGCCGCCGCGATGTAATCCGGTTTTAGTTCGCGAATTGCTTTCAGTAAAAAAGTTACAAAACCGTACAAGGCGCCGGTCGGCTCGCCTTTAGGAGACGAGAAGGCCGGGAGCGCGTGAAAAGAGCGGTGCAGGATTGCGTGCATGTCGAGAAGAACTAAACGTTTTAACTCTTTAGACATAAAACTTTATCTCTCTCGAAGTCCGACTTCGGGGTGTCTTTGAAGTCGGACTTCTTAAAACAAACCTGAAATAATTTTTAGGAAGAAATTTTTTTGCTTTATCGGACCATTCAACAAGTAAAATATTTTTTTTGCTCTTTAGATATTCTCTAAAATCAATCTGATCGCGATAGGCGTCGATATGAAAAAAACGCTCCCACGAAGTTCGACTCCGACGAAACGTCGGAGTCGAACTTCGAAAAACACGCATCAAAATAAAAGTCGGGCTTTTCATCTCCTCTTTGATCCCGAGCCCTCGCGCAAATCCCTTCGCGAAAGTCGTCTTCCCCGCGCCAAGTTCCCCCTCTAGCCCAATTAAAATCGCGCGCTTAGTTTTTAGTCTTAAAACTTCTCTCGCAAACGCCTCTGCAAATTTTTCCGTTTGTTTAGCGTTCTTAGTTATAGCCCGAAGCGCCTCTTTCATATTAAAAGTTTAGCATAAATAAAAACGGCGCCGGATGAGGAATCCTAGCGCCGAAGTTGTGCACGAATGTGCGAATTTTGGTGGGAAAAGAACGTGGGGTGGTTCAGTAGCGGCTGCGCCCTAGCTCCTCGCCGAGGCGCTCTGCGTTACGGAGTCTCTCGCGAACGATTCTCTCTTGCTCGCGCTCGGCTGCCCGTTGTTGAGCTTTCTCACAGCGATCTTGCTCAACATCCGTAGGGAGGTCGGCACATGAGGGGAGATCGTAGCGAGAGCCGTAAGCTCGTGGATAAGCCGGGCCATAAACTGGTCGAGCAGTAGGTCCGTAAATCGGATAGTACGGATCCGGTCGCAGAACATATCGGTCGAGGAGAATTCCTCCACCGACCCCCAATCCGAGGATTCCGAGATCTCGCAGACCACTGTTTCCGCCACGCCGCTGAACAACAACCACACGACCGCGATTACCGTGCCAGCCGGGGTTGCTGCCGCCACGATGTCCGCCACCGGCAAAAACCTCCGCCGAGAACCCTGCTGCTAGCAAAACCGCCACCAATCCAAAAAACATCCCTTTTTTCATATAACCTCCTACTGTCAAATTTTCTATATTATATCATAGGCAAATAAAAAAAGCAAGCCTTTTTGGGGAAGTCGCAAAAACCTCCACGAAATAAGGGGTAAACCCCGTTAGAAGCTAAATTCGATTTGTTGCTTCTAACGGGGTAAAATTAGGCGATATGGCTGACTTTGAAGAATCAAAAGGAAAGAGCAGATTTGCCGAACTTAGGGACAAAGAAGAGGAAGAATTAGCCCAAGTTATGGCCAAAAAACGCGGGCTTCCCTATTTGGATTTGACCTCGATTACAATTGATCTCGATTCCCTTAAACTAATTTCCGAAAAGGATGCGAGGGACGGGAAAATAGTCGTCTTTCAATCCGTCGGCAAAAAAATATCCGTAGCACTCGTCAACCCCGAGATTTTGAAAACCAAACAGATAATCGAAGATCTTAAAAATAAAAGATTTGAATTGGAGCTTTTTTTGGTCTCGCCGAAAAGCCTTGAGAAAGCATTTTCAAGATATGCCGAACTTCCCGCGTTCGAGGAAATCAAATCCGCGATGGTCGCCGTCTCGCAAAAGCGGCTCGATGAATTCCAAACTAAAGTAAAAAAAATATCCGATCTTAAAACTCTGCTTCTGGGAATAGGGGAAACTGAAGAAACAAGGAAAGTTTCGGAAGTGCTGGAGATGATAATTGCGGGAGCGCTTTCTCTCGACGCATCCGATATACATATTGAGCCCGCGGAAGTTAATGTCGTAGTCCGGTACAGAATGGACGGCGTCCTTCAAGAAGCGGTTTCTTTTCCGCAGAAAATATATAAAATGCTCTTGTCCAGAGTAAAATTGATATCGGAACTGAAACTAAATATTAAAGATAAGGCGCAGGACGGAAGGTTTACAATCAGGACGCGAGATACTGATATTGAAGTTAGGACCGCAACGCTTCCCGGCCCGAACGGAGAGGCGGTCACTTTGAGAATACTTCACCCGAAAACAATCGCGCTCAAACTCGAAGACTTGGGAATGAATCCCCATTTCTACGCGATAATACAAAAACAGCTCGATAAGCCAAATGGAATGATTTTGACTACTGGACCAACGGGATCCGGCAAAACAACAACGCTTTACGCCTTCGTTAAAACTGTAAACGAACCGGGCATTGAAATAATAACGATAGAAGACCCGATAGAATACCATCTGCCATCGGTCACGCAAACACAAGTCGATCCGGAGAAAGGATATGATTTTTCAAATGGGCTCCGCGCGATTTTGCGCCAAGACCCCGACATTATACTCGTGGGCGAAATCCGCGATTTCGAAACGGCCGAGATAGCGATGCACGCCGCGCTGACCGGACATCTTGTCTTCTCAACCTTGCACACAAACGATGCGCCAGGAACCGTCCCCCGATTGATAGATATGGGGGTCAAGCCAAACATAATAGCGCCCGCGATAAATATGGCTATGGCTCAAAGGCTTGTGCGAAAACTTTGCAAGGCCTGCAAAAAGCGGGTCGAGCCAAGCACGGATGATCTTAAAAAAATAAAAGCGGAGATGGATAAATTTCCTTCAGGAATCGAGAAGCCTGATTTAAAAACGGCGGAATATTTTGCCGCCGTTGGGTGCGATGAATGCGGAGGGACGGGGTACAAAGGACGGATAGGAGTTTTTGAAGGCTTTGAATTTGACGATAATATAGAGAAAATGATTCTGACCGAGCCCTCCGAATCTGCACTGCGCCAAGCCGCGATAAAGCAAGGGATGCTGACTATGAAACAGGATGGAATTATAAAGTTACTCTCTGGTGTAACAACGCCCGAAGAGTTAGAAAGAGTAGTAGGGTCCTGACCACGAGCCTCTAGGCAAGTCTCATACTATGGGTAGGGTGAGTTCAGAGAAATTCCGAGGAGCGGCTCCAGTAAATCCCGCCGAGGCGAGCAACAAGGCCGTCCTTCCGATAAAACTCCTAATCCGCCTAGAGACTCAAGGTCAAAACTCTGGCTATAAGTTTAGCAGATAATCAATAAAAAGTCAATAGTGGCTATAACAGACACAAAATTTCAACAAGATGACCGCTCGCTCGACCAAACCCTTCGTCCCAAGAGTTGGGATGAATATATAGGGCAGGAACTTATTAAAAAGAATCTAAAGATACTAATTCAGGCGGCGCAAGAGCGTGGCGAGCCGATTGAACACTTACTTTTCTACGGCCCGCCGGGGCTTGGGAAGACTACTCTCGCACACTTGATTTCGCGCGAGCTTAAAGCGCAGGTTAAAGTGACTTCCGGACCGGCGATCGAAAAAGTCGGCGATCTCGCTTCGATATTAACCAACCTTTCTGCCGGCGATATTCTTTTCATTGACGAAGCCCACAGGCTGAATAAATTAATAGAAGAAATTTTGTATCCGGCGCTTGAATCGCGATCGCTGGATATAATTATCGGCAAGGGGCCATCTGCTAGAACCATACAGCTCGAGCTCCCTCCGTTTACGCTTATCGCGGCGACGACAAGAATAGCGCTTCTCTCCTCACCCTTGCGCTCAAGATTTTCAGGAGGAACTTACCGGCTCGATTTTTATACGGAAGATGAGATTAAGAAAATCATCGCCAGATCTGCTAAAATACTCGGAATAAATATTGATGAAGGGGCTACAATTGAGATTGCGAAGAGATCGCGCTTCACGCCCCGCGTCGCGAACCGACTCCTAAAGCGCTGCAGGGATTTCTCTCAAGTCGAAAAATCAAACTCTATAACCGGCGAGCTTGCCCTAATGGCACTCGACCTTCTTGAAATAGATCCGGTCGGACTTGAATCAACTGATCGGATGATCCTTGAAACTATAATTTCCAAGTTCGGTGGCGGACCCGTTGGACTCCAGACTCTCGCGGCGGCGACCTCCGAGGAAAAAGAAACCATAGAGGAAGTGTACGAGCCGTATTTGATGCGATCTGGATTCGTCGAGAGAACGCCGCGCGGACGAATAGCTACCAGGCGCGCTTACGAACACCTGGGCCGTAATTTCACTGGGCAAAGCACATTTTTATCATGACATTGGGCCTGGCACTATTAATTTTATTTTTGTTGGCTTACGCGGCCCTTTTTTCCGCGGTTGTTTGGCATCTTAACGTGTACGCTTTTTCCAGAAAAGCCAATATCGTAAGCGTTATTTTTATAATAGCGGCGATTTTTTTAGGCCTGTTATCTATTTTCTTCTACTTGCAGATAGATTGGGCAAGTGCGCTAAAGGCTTTTCAAATAACCCCGCCTATTAACAATATCTCCATATAAATGCTCAATCTCGATCCGGAAGAAAAAGTTCTACTAATAATGCATCACCATTGGATAACGCTAGTTGGTCCATTTTTTATCGTCCTTTTCTCTTTAATAATCCCGTGGGCTTTCATATCGCTACTCACTCCATTTTTTTACTTCGCGCTTTTAATATGGTACCTAATTACTCTCATGATGGCTTTCGGTTTTTGGATAGATTATTATCTTGACGCACTTGTTATTACCAATAAAAGGGTCTTGGATATAGACCAAGTTGGGCTTTTCCGGCACACTGTATCTGAATTCAGAATGGAAAGGGTTCAAGATGTCACAATCGAAGTTCCAAATTTCGTGGCGACGTTTTTCCACTATGGAAACATTAAAATACAGACCGCCGGGGAAGTTAGTTTTTCAATAAGCGAAGTCCCATATCCGCATATCGCGCGGGATCTGATATTAAAAAATACTAAACAAGGAGGTAATCCATAAAAAATGTCGGGTCACTCTCGTTGGGCGCAAATAAAACATAAGAAAGCGGCTTTGGACGCAAAGAAAGGGAAACTTTTCTCACGACTTTCTAAAATGCTGACTATCGCGGCGATGGAGAGGGGTCCCGATCCCAAAACCAATCCGCGGCTTGCTCAAGCGATCGAGGAGGCCAAGAAAGAAAATCTGCCAAAGGAAAATATCGAACGTGCGATTAAAAGGGCGAGCGAAAAAGAAGGGCTGGATTTAAAAGAAGTCGTATACGAAGCTTTCGGCCCGGGCGGCTCGGCTCTCATTATTACTGCCGTCACCGACAATTCCAACCGAACGACAAACGAAATTAAACACATTCTCTCGCTTCACGACGGGAAACTTGGCGTGGAAGGATCCGCGATGTGGGCTTTTGATCATGCCGGCGAAGAGTTTAAGGCAAAATTTCCACAACAACTCTCCCCCGAAGATCAAAAAAAATTTGAAAATCTTCTTGAAGCGCTGTCCGAACAAGACGAAGTCGAAAATGTTTACTCAAATATTTTTGATTCAAATGAAAGTCTTGGGAATTGATCCGGGGATTGAGAGATTGGGCTGGGCGTTGGTTCTGGGCGAGCGGAAAAAATCTAAATATATAGTCTCTGGAGTAAAAAAAACTCTGAAATCAAAGCCGACAAAGGAGCGCCTTTTAGACATAAATAACTTCCTTGAAGAACTCATTAAAAAAGAAAAGCCTGATATTCTTTCCGTTGAAAAAGTATTTTTCTCTAAAAACGTTAAGACGGCTTTGATTATCGGCGAGGTCAGAGGAATAGTTCTTATGTTATCGGCTAAACATAATCTTAAATTACTCGAGTTCGGCCCAGCGGAAATCAAGTTGTCTATCGCGGGATACGGGGGAGCTGATAAAAGAAGCGTTTATAATATGCTGAAATTGACGGTGTCCCTGCCGGATAGAAAATTTTTGGATGATGAAACTGACGCGATCGCGATAGCCTGCTGCGGCGTTATCCACAGCGGGGCTTTGCAAACGCGGTAAGACCGGTTATTTTCAAAGGAGATTATTATAAAGACCTTAAAGGTCGCATAAAAAATCTTAAAATTCATGAAAAAGAGGAATGCTGATTTCTCCGACTCCTACGACAATGAAAACGATGATGTGGTTGACGATGGGGATGATACGGAGGAGTCCTGGGAAGATCTAGACGAAGAAGAGGAAGAAGAAGTATAAATAAAAACAACCCCAACGCTCGGTCGGGGTTGTTTTTATTTCAGCACTATTTTTATGAATTTTTTCTTTCCGATTTTGAGTATTCCTGTAGTATTCGGCTTGAACGCCGGGTCTGTAATAATTTTACCATCTAGCTCTATGGCTTTTTGGCGTACGAGTTCGCGCGCTTTTGACATCGACTGACAAGCGCCGCTTTTTACAATTATCTGGCTTATAGAAGCCTTTGGCTCGAAGTTGATGGATTCGATCTCGCTCGGCAGTTTTTTCTCTTGAAATGTTTCTTTGAAAAACTTCCGTGCTACGAGTGCTTTTTTCTCACCGTGATATAGTTTCGTTATCTCGAATGCAAGTTCCTTTTTCGCGCCAAGCGCCCCTTTTTTCATATTTCTAGCAATCTCATCATCCGTCAAATCCGTGGCAAGTTTGTAATATTTTTCGATAAGGTCATCGCGAATAGACATAACCTTTCCAAATATATTATTTGGTTCGTCGTTAATATTAATTACGTTTCCCCAAGAAGAAGACATTTTCCGCCCGTCTGTTCCCTCCAGCGGGAATGCCGTCATTAATATATCCTGCGGTTGCTGTCCGTAGCGCTGTTGAATTACACGTCCGGAGAGAAGATTGAAACGCTGATCTGTCCCGCCTATTTCAACATCAGCCTTAACCGCAACGCTATCATACCCCTGCATTAACGGATATAATACTTCTCGAAGAGAAACCCGCCTACCTTCTTTCAGGCGCCTCGCAATCACTTCCCGCGCTTCGAACTCGTGAAGGCCAAACAGATCAGCGATCGAGGCGATTTCCTTAAATCCCAGTTTCTTTAGCCACTCGGAATTATAATGAGTCTCAGTTTTATTCTTATCCAGAATTTTGAAGGCTTGCTTAAAATAAGTTTTCATGTTCGCTTTGACCTGTTTTTCTGTAAGCATAGGGCGTTCTGATTCCTTATCAGAAGTGTCCCCAATGAGACCTGTAAAATCGCCGACTATAAAAATGACGGTATGGCCTAATTTCTGAAAATCTCGGAGCTTTCGCAAAACCACCGCCCGGCCAATATGAATATTCGGGCTCGTCGGGTCTATGCCAAGCTTTACTCGGAGTTTTTTCCCAGATATGAGTTTTTCCTCGAGGCTCGCACGATCAATTACTTCATCAACGTTTTTCTCTAAAATACCTTTTATATCCTCATTTGAAATCTTTTTCATATCGTATAATAATAGAATACCTTAAAGTATAGATTATGGTAAGAATGAAGCGAAAACGCAAGTTTTTTTTATGGGTAGCTACGGCTGCGATTGCGGCATTTTTTATAATCGGTATCGTGTTTACGGCGATAACTGTTCCAAATTTTGAAGCTCTGGATTCCAGAAATATAGTTCAATCGACAAAAATATATGATCGCGCTGGCGAAATTCTTTTTTATGACGTGCATGGAGACATAAAGCGCACCGTGATTCCTTTCAACAAAATTCCAAACCATTTGAAGGAATCGGTGATTGCGATGGAGGACCAAAATTTCTATAGCCATTATGGGATAAGCCCGATGTCCATAATACGCGCTGTTTTCGTCAATATTTTCTCTGGGGAATTCAAACAAGGCGGATCAACTATAACTCAACAGCTTGTAAAAAATACTTTCTTGACTCCGGAAAAAACTCTCATGCGTAAAATAAAGGAATGGGTGTTGGCAGTTAAAGTCGAATTGAAATATTCCAAAGATGAGATTTTAAATTTTTATCTCAACCAGGTGCCCTTCGGATCAAACGCGTATGGCATTGAGGCGGCAAGCCAAACCTATTTCGATAAGCGCGCAGAGAATCTCAATATCGCCGAATCAGCATATCTTGCTGGAATGCTACAGGCGCCAACCCGTTATTCCCCTTATGGCTCTCATCGAGATGAGCTTGAGTCGCGCAAAAATCTAGTTCTAAGTCGGCTTTTTGATAAAACCCGAATCACGAAAGAGGAGTACGAAAGCGCGAAAGCGGAGCAGGTTAAATTCTCCGGAAAAACGGTCGGAGGAATAAAAGCCCCGCACTTTTCTCTTTTTGTTAAAGAATATCTTGTTGAAAAATACGGAGAAGATGTTGTGGAGCGTGGCGGACTTAAGGTTACTACAACCGTTAATTGGCAATGGCAAGAGAAATTTGAAGATTTATTACGGACCAGATCTGCCGAAAATGAAAAAAACTTCAGCGCGTATAATGCTGGGCTTGTCGCGATTGACCCGAAGACGGGCCAAATAATGGCCATGGTCGGGTCGCGCGATTACTTCTCAAATCCCCTTCCAGAAGGCTGCGCTCCAGGAATAAACTGCAAATTTGACCCGCAAGTAAATATGACGATTCGCTCAAGACAGCCGGGTTCTTCATTTAAGCCTGTCGTATACGCGACCGCGTTCACAAAAGGCTACACGGCAAACACGGCGCTATTCGATTTAAAAACTGAATTCAGCGCTTTTTGCTCTCCTTATAGCGTTCCGGATCCAGGCGTTGATCCGGAAAAATGCTATCACCCAGAAAATTTTGACAATAAATTTCGCGGCCCTATTTCCCTAAAGGAAGCGCTAGCGCAATCCGTAAACGTGGTCGGGGTGAAAGTTCTATACCTCGCGGGTTTAACCGACTCGCTAAAAATGGCGCGTAATTTAGGCATTACAACGCTAAATGACCCAAACCGCTACGGCCTGACCCTTGTCTTGGGCGGCGGAGAAGTAAAACCGCTTGAGCTTGCAAACGCGTATTCGGCTTTCGCGAATGGCGGCTACTATATTCCTTACACTCCCATATTAAAAGTTGAGGCGGCTGATGGAAGCGTGCTTGAAGAATATTCGGAAAACAAAACGCAAGCGCTCGACCCTAATATCTCGCGAGAGATATCCGACATACTTTCGGATAACGCCGCGAGAACTCCGGCTTTTGGAGAAAATTCGGCGCTTTACATTCCGGAGCGGCCAGTTGCCGTAAAAACCGGTACAACCGAGGACACTAGGGATACGTGGGTAGTCGGCTATACTCCAAACATCGTAATTGGCGTTTGGGCTGGAAATAATGATAACTCAAAAATGGAAAAAAAGGTGGCGGGGTTAATCGTGGCCCCGATATGGAACTCTGCAATGCATTTGATATTTAATGATCTTCCCGTCGAAAATTTTGAGAAACCGTCCATTCCGGAACCGGATAAAGCTGTTCTGCGCGGCGAATGGCGGGGTGGACGCGTTTATAAAATAGATAAAATGTCCGGCAAGCTAGCTACGGATTTTACGCCAGACGAGCTTGTGGAAAAAAGGGTTGTTCCAGAGATTCATAGCATCCTATATTGGGTTGATAAAAATAATCCGTTGGGACCCCCTCCGGGAAATCCGTCTGCCGACTCTCAATTCAGAAACTGGGAGACAATCGTTCGGGAATGGGCAGCCTCGCGCGGATTATTTGACCGAAGCGATGATATAATCCCGACGCAATATGATGATATTCATACCTCCGAATATTCCCCGAGGGGTGAGATAATGATAAATCCTTCGGGCGACAGTTTCCCGAGCGGCACTAGAATAACGGCCGCCGTTAACGCGGAAGCGCGCTTTCAAGTTGAACAAGTGGATGTCTTTATAAATTCTGAATACGGCGGGTCTTACAAAATCGCGCCTTATGAGTTCCCGGTAGATATCATTGGCTCCCCCGGGCAAGAGATGAAAATAACAGCCGTAATATACGACTACGCTAAAAATAAAACCGAGATTGAAAAAGTCATTAGGGTTTCCGAAAACTGATTTCATTTGGAGCCGCTTCTTTCATAACCTTCTTAACTTTTTCTAATATCTCCTCTTTTTTAAAAAAGATCTCGCTCTTGGCCGCGGGGGAAAGATCGTAGAAATAAATAGTTTTCTTTCGAACAGCTATCTTTAATCCATCGGCAGGAATGCTCCCTTTTAAAATCTCACAAACCTTATTCTCGCGCCCCTCCTTTGTTTCTAGCTTCTTAAATTTGCTTAAGAAATTCTCTACTCGAACAAACACCATTTAATTCCCTCTCATTGGCATAACCAGATGCAGATATCTAGTGTCATCTGCGCCCCTAATCAAGACGGCTTTTTGAGGACCGTTAAATCCAAGAAAAACTTTTTGTTTTGAAATTGCCTGAAGCGCCTCGAGTAAATAATGGTAATTAAAATTTGCTTCGACGGAAGCGCCGGATATTTTGGCTGGGTAATTAGATTCGTACTCCCCGGTTTCCGCATTCGAAGACTTCACGCTTAAAATACTTTTGTCTCCATCGACAGCAATTACAACTTCTGAGAGCTTGGAAGAAAAAATTCCCGCCGCCCGTACCGCATTTAATATTTGGTTTTTATCCGTAAAAACTTGCGTATCAAAGGATTTTGGAATTATTGTTTGATATTCTGGAAATTTGCCTTCAGTCAACCTGGACAAAAATGAAATGTTTCTTCCATGGAAAAGTACTTGATTTTTATTAAAAACAACCTCGATGTCATCATTAAAATCTTCGAAGATTTTAATGATCTCTTGGCACGTTTTTTGTGGTAAAAGTATGGAGAGTGATAGATAAGAAGCGTCTGTCTTATACTCCGCAAGTCTGAAAGAATCAGTAGCTATAAGCGTTAATGGTAATTTACCTTGAGAAAACATATAGACGCTGGCCAATTCTGGTTTTGTATAGTTCGTTGCCGTTGCGAGGATTGTATTTTTTAAAGCCTCAATCAAAGAATCGCTAGATATTAGAAAATGGTTTTCTTTTTTTATCTTTGGGATTGTTGGAAATTCATCTACTGGCAGGCATTTTAAATTTATTGAAGATGTCTTTGAGATTATTTTTAAATTTCCCCCAATGTTATACATATTTATATCCTCTTCATGTATCGCGTAAAGTACAGAAAGGAGTGTTTTTGCTGGAGATAATACCTCCCCTTCCTGTTCTATTGATGCTGAAAGACTTCCCTCAAAACCAACTTCTAAATTTGTACTTATTACAAATAGACGGTTTTTATTAGTGCGGAGAAGTATGGAAGATAGAGTAATTAAAGTCGGGTTTTTACTAGTACTTCTTTCAGCTAAGCTAACTAATTTATATAATTCATTTTTATTACAATTTAGTTTCATTGTTATTATAAATTTTTGTTTTATTTGTGGAAATCTTATTTCCCCTAGCGTTTAAATAATATATTTAAATATATTATTTAATAGCATGTTGATAATTTGGGTTGTTTATAAGTTATATTTTTTATGTTGAAGAGTTGTAGTTATATAATTCACGTATTCTCCTCATCTCTTCCACAAGCTGAGAATCCCTTTTTAATGCCTTTGATATTTTATCAAAGGCGTGTATCGCGGTTGTATGATCCCTGCCGCCAAACCGTTGACCTATATAAGGATAAGAGCCGCTATAGTCCTCCCTTAATAAGTACATAGCGATCTGTCTTGGTTTTACTATCTCTTTTTTTCTAGTCTTTTCAAATAAAGTTCTCTCATTTACATCATAAAATTCTGCGACACATTTTATTATATGATTTGCAGTAACTATCCTTTTTGGCTGTGTATTTTTATCCAAAATTTCTTTAATTTCGGGGATAGAGAGAGTTTTCCCAGAAAGCTTTGATTTCACAATAACCGCGTTTAACGCGCCTTCTAATTCTCGCACATTCTTCTGAACATTTGAAGCTATGTATTCCAAGATTTCCAGATTTAAATAATTATCCTTGCCTTGGGACTTGGATTTTAAAATTGCGAGCCGGGACTCATATTCCGGCTGCCCGATATCAGCCACCATCCCCCCTTCAAATCGACTTTTAAGGCGCTCCTCCAAATCGTTTATGGCGTGTGGTGGCTTATCTGAAGAAAAAATTATTTGTTTACCAGATTCATACAGATAATTAAATATATGGAAAAGCTCTTCTTGCGTCTTTACTTTACCGGCTATGAATTGGATGTCGTCTATTATAAGGAGATCGTAAGATCGGTATTTTTCTTTGAAAACGGCTGCCTCGTTCGATTGCATGAAATTTACAAGGTCGCTCGTGAAACGTTCCGATGTTGTGTATAAAACTTTAAAGCGCAGTGAGCTCTTTTTAATCTCATTCCCAACAGCTTGCAACAAGTGGGTTTTACCAAGACCAACTCCGCCGTAAAGAAAGAGAGGATTATATGCCTGACCTAAGTTTTTACTCACAGCGACTGATGCCGCGTGAGCGAGTTCGTTGAATGAGCCGACTATAAAAGAATCAAATGTATAGCGTGGGTTCAAGTTTGTTTCTCGGTCAACCAAGAGTTCCTTGAATTCAAGTTGGCCTTCTTGAGGCATAATACTGCGTTCACGTTTTCTTTTTTGAAGGAGAGGAGTTATTTCGGAAGAGATTACATACTCCACATTGCGTACGTCAGGAGAGAGGTTTCGGAGCGCTTTAAGGATAAACTTGTGGTATTTGTATTCGAGCCATTCTTTTGCGAACGCGTTTGGCACATTGAGCACGATTACTCCATCTTGATGGTCGGCAACGGATGTGTTTTGAAACCAGGTAATAAAATTAGCTTTCGAAACGGCCAATTCCAGCTCGTTCAACGCGGTTTGCCACAATTCTTCGTTAGTCATATTATAGAGCTAAGTTTATTGGTTAAATAGAAAATTTACTACTCAAGCGAAACATTACTAGAATGTTAATAAACTATGAATTTCCTGTTAATATTGAAAGTATCCCAATCTGTGTTAGAATGTTTTAATGTCACAAACCTACCAGCCTAAAAAACGAAAAAGAAAGAAAAGCCACGGCTTCTTAAAAAGGCGGAGCACGACGTCGGGGCAGAACGTGCTACGCCGCCGCCGGAGAAAAAAAAGAGCGCGCCTCGTTGTATAAATTAATGGGCAGCGAAGACCATTTTTATATCAGGATTTCCAAGAATAATGTTGGCGAAAATCGATTTATTTTCATAATATCCGGCAAGATAATAAAGAAAGCCGTGTGCAGAAATAAAATTAGAAGAAGGGCAAGGGAAATATTAAGAAAAAAAACGAAAGATATAAAAAAGGGAAACGACCTCACTTTTATTTTTAAGAAAGGCGCCGAAGAACAAAGTTACGAAGCGCTGGAAAGAGAGATATCGGCTATTCTAGAAGAACGGCGGCTCATAAAATGAAAAAAATTTTTGTAGCGATGATATATTTTTATCAAAATATTATCTCCCCTGACCAAGGGATTTTTTCTTATCGTAGAAAATACTGTGTTTTTGAGCCTTCGTGCTCTGAGTATATGAAAGAAGCTGTTAATTATGGGGGCGTTTTTTACGGCTTAAAAAAGGGAGTTTTGCGAATTGTGAAATGCCACCCGTGGCAGAAAAAAATTATCGATCCATTTAAACCATGAGTTTAACTTTGATATACAACGAAGTACTTTATCGCCCGCTCTATAACGCGCTCGTGTTTTTAACCGGGCTTGTTCCCGGGCACGATATCGGGATCGCAATCGTGCTCTTAACAGTTCTGGTGAGAATTATTATCTTCCCTTTCACACACCGCGGGCTTATCACGCAGATAAAAATGAAGAAACTGGAACCGGAAATAAAGAAAATAAAAGAAAGTTATAAAAATAACACAGAGGAGCAAAATAAGAAAATGATGGAACTCTATAAGGAGCACGGAGTAAATCCTCTCTCGGGCTGTTTTTTGCTATTGATACAACTTCCAATTCTAATCACACTCTATCAGCTTTTTTTGAAGGGGCTACTGACCGGGGGCGTTGCTCTTTATTCTTTTGTAGCGATGCCGGAAGTCGTCGCCACTAGTTTCCTGGGGCTTGTCAATCTGAGCGTGCCGAATTATTTCCTGGCATTTTTAGCAGGCTTTTCTCAATTTTTGCAGATGAAGCTTTCCAATCCAAAAATCCCCCAAAAAGGTTCTAATATGAAGGATGAAATGGCGAGAGCTATGGCTATTCAGGCCACATATATCCTGCCTTTAGTCATCTTTTACATATCAACTCGCTTCCCAGCGGCACTCTCCCTTTATTGGACATCATCTAATGTTTTTGCTACTTTACATGAAGCCATAGTGCGTTCTCGCGCTAAGCTTTCATATGGATCAGGAGAAGGAAAAAATAAAGGAAATAATTGAAGAGCTTTTGGCTAAAATAGGAGTTTTTGGCGGTGTTTCTATATTTGAAACGGCAGACAACACTCAATTTCAAATAAGAACGCAAGAAGCGGGACTTTTAATAGGAGAAGGAGGAGAAAATCTAATAGCGCTAAATCATCTATTGAAAAGAATAACGGAGGCTAAGTTGGGAAAAGTATCGTTTCCCTTTTCAATCGACGTGAACGATTATCAAAAACAAAGAGCGGAAGAAATAAAAGATTTGGCGAGACTATCCGCTCAACGCGTCAGATATTTCAAAAAAGAAATACAATTGCGGCCGATGAGTTCGTACGAAAGAAGAATAGTTCATGCGATTCTAACTGAATACCCGGACATAACAACCAAGTCAATCGGGGAGGAACCGAATAGAAAGGTTGTGATAAAGCCTTTCGGCGTGAACTAGGCTGAAGTCCGACTTCGGGGCACTCTGAAGTCGGACTTCAGGGCAGCCTCAATCTCCAAAGCGATTCGTCTGTCTTATTTATAAAAAACAAGTTTGTTTCGTCGTCGGAGAGGAAAAGTTTAGTTGTGTCGATCGCCTTCGGCAGCAAGAAAGAGATTATCGCCCGCGAGGCTATGTTTATTTTTACGACAGCATCTCCAAAAGATACTTTCCCCATATACCAATCGTCGGGATAAATAGCCCCCGGCATGATCAGAGGAGCCGCGCAAAATACGACATCCTTGACCTTTTTCGACCAGGCGCATTTTTCCGGCATAGCTTTTATCGGAAGAGGACCTATATTCCCTCCGGAGGAATTAGCAAGAAATGTATTGATAGTTTTTTCCTTTTGATTTGTCTCGGAGAAAATTAGGCTGGGGGTATTAACGGATGCGAGGAGGCCTGGATAAGGGCCGAGTATTTTAGAGAAAGCCCCGGAAGATAAGGTTATTTTATATAGAAATCCATCCAGATACGCCGAAGGAGAGGACAGAAGATAAATGCCATTATCCTCCGCCCATAAAATTTTCCAGGATGAATATTTCATTTTAAGGCGCGTCGCCTGGTTTTTATTTTCCGGAGTCGCGGTTATAACGGAAGCACTGTCTCCCGAAACGAGTACATAGGCGATCCGGTCTCCTTTTGGCGAGAAAGCAGCGTCTTTGACCCCGGAAGGCAAAATCGTTGTCTTTGTCGTAGATCCTGTAATCGCCGCGGAGACGGTAAAAATTTTATCCCCCGAAGCGTATTTGATTATTGCCCGCGTCCCTTGTTTGGACCATACAGCGTCAAAAACCCCAGAGATTTTATTATTAGAGAGATTGGTTTTGTTTTTCCCGTCTAAATCAATCTCAAAAATATTTCCGGAAGACTTTTCGACGTAGCGGACCCTATTTTTATAGAAAACAGCTCCGGCGACCGCGTCGGGAACGATCTGCGTAGAGTCGCCCTGCGATGCGTTCAGGTTTTGGGGGACTGACCCAAGATCCGATCCGCCACTCGACGAACTACTTCCGCCATTCACGGGCTCTCTCCCGCCGCCTTCCGGGAACGGATTTTCGATCGGAGTCGGTTCCGGCTGATTAGAATTATTATTTATCGAACTATTACCCCGGATAAAATAATACCAAATCGCCCCCGACGCGAAAAACAACACGAATAAAATAGCGAGTGCGATTATTATTCTTTTGGTTGTGATAAATTCTTGCATAGCGTTAAAATATTTTACACGATCATTTACAGCTAAAAGTACCTTTTTGTGCGTTGCACTGTGTTTTGGTCAACTCAAATGTTTTTCCAGCAACAACACAGTCACCCTGAGTATTACCCGCAACACCAAGAGGACATCCGTTAAAACCACCTTTTTGTGCGTCGCATTGTGCTTGAGTCAACTCAAATGTTTTTCCAGCAACAACACAGTCACCCTTAGGCGAGCTATTTTGCTCAGCATTCGTTGTTTTGTCTACTTTCAGCCCGTCTGTATTAATTTTTAAATTTAGCAAATCAGGATTTATCATATTTAAGATTATAAAAATACCAACCAGAAGCAAAAGCCCTATAATTGCGTTTTGTATCCTTTCTTTCGCGGCAGTGCGCTGCCCCTCGGAAGCCGTCATCATCTGCAGCCCCGCGATTATGAGCATTATGACTGCAAGAACTGCCCCGATGGATAGCGCAAAAGGATATAAAAATTTTGCGTAGCCAGTAAAATCTGTGTTTGATGTCGCCGGCGTAGGGGTTATCACTGCGCTTGCAATAGAAAAAAACAGAGAAGACGCGGATATAAATATTGCTTTACCTAACTTCGACATAAATAGAGTTTTCAATTTTCTCTAAAAGACTTTTTGTATTAGTGACGATAACTTTAAACGTTGCGTTCTGCCCTCCCGTCCCAGGCTTAGCTTCGACCACATAAGCATCCGGTTCGCCGTCCACCGCGTTTTGCGGCTGACTGTCCTGGAACCAGATAAATTGCAGACTAGACTTCGCAACGAAATTCATAAAAAATGGCACAGCCTTTATCTCAAATTTACTTCCCGGACTCATCGTTTTATTTCGAATGGCACGGGAAACAATCGGACCCGACGAATTTTTTTCGTAAATTAGTACTTCAGGAACTTTCGGATCAATCACAATTTCGGCTTTGCCACGGAGTTTATTTTTTGTGTCCAAAACTTCAACTTGAATTACGCTCGAGGACCCCTTGCTTTTCGGAAAAGCATAAGAAATGCTTTCTTTCCCCTTGCCGGAAACTTCCCTATCCAAATTACCGTCTATTCTCCAGTTGTATGTAAAATTCGCGGGCAGAAGTTTTTTGCCATTTAGGAATATAAATGCCGAAACCTTGGTTTTTGACTCCAGTGTCGGCAAAGAAGCCCCTCTATACCAACTCGGCACATAACTTCCCGACTCGAGAAGCAGATTAACCTCAACCGGTTTAAAATTGTCCGTCTGCGCTAAGGCGAGAGGTACTATTCCCAGAAAAATTATTAAAAGAAATATTTTCATAATTTAGCTTTTTCTATCCAAAATAGAAATATCTTGATCCAATTCCTCAATCTCATTTTGCGTTAATTTTTCGATATTCGCAAGTTTTTTCTCCGCCGCCCGCGACCTCCTTTTTACATGCATCCATGTGTATCCGATGGAAATAGTTGTTAATGGAAGGGCGCTTACCTTCGGTAGATTATCTACAAAGAATCCCAATCCCCACCAAGTATATTTTAACTTAGGCTTCATCATCCAGCCCTTGTTCCACATCAATAGAAAAATAGCTCCCGAAACCATAAAAGAGATAGCCATAAACGTGAGATCCACCGCTTTGCCGCTCGATATGGCCATGGACTCGCCAACATATTCAACTCCATATGAAACTGCTTGAAGGCCATAGCCAATTCCTACGGTAACAGGAGTAGGAATCTTTGAAACTGCCCAGCCAAGTCCGTACATGCCCCAGCCTACTACGCCAGCCGTGCCCCGCGTTGATGATTCCACTGCCATCCTGGTGATAACTCTCATCCCATCCAAGCCGAAGTCTTTCAATAGGCCAAAAGACATCACTATTATAAAAGTAACCCTCGCGTGGCCTCTTTCGATTTCTTCTTTTAACTTCCGGATAACGCTTTCTACGGCTTCAGGCGCTGATTTCCTGGCTTTCGCGAGAGGAGAATTTCGCCTGCCGAAAACTCTGGCCCCGTGCAAGGCCATGAAGCGCTCGTTTTCAATTGTGCTTGCAGCGCCGCCCACCATTTTATTTCAAATTCGATTCTTTATAATCTTCCTTCGCCTTTTTGATCGCCAAAAGCTGGGACGGGTCGGAAGTGATGATTTGATCTTCCGTGTACGAAGCGAGTATTTTTATCGCGACATGCTTCATCCCAGCGAAGAAAATCCCCTCTCCGACATCCGACTCGAGCAGGAGAAATTTTTCTTCTTCCGTAAGATTAAAAGTTTGTTTCAAGATGTCAATCGCCGCAGGCGCCTGTTTTAATAGAAGCTGGATGGAGGAATTTGTAATGATAGCTTTTCCATATTCGGAATTTAAGAAATCGCCGACGTCTTGCGTAATTGTTGAAATTCCCAAATAATATTTTCTTGCCCGCTTCGCGATTCCGAACAAAAACGAAGCGCCGTCTTCGGTTTTCATAATCCACCAGGCCTCGTCCACAATTAAAAGCCTCTTTTTTATCTCTGTCCGGACTGCGTTCCAAACGTGGTGCACAATCAGGTAAATCGCGATCGGACGGAGCTCGTCTTCCATATCGCGGACGGAAAAGACGACGAGTTTCTTATTTATATCGACATTTGAGGGCTGGTTAATAAATCCCGCCCAGGTTCCTTGGGTATATTTTCTTAATTTTTGCGCAAGCGATTCGCCTCCTTCCATGTTGGCGAGGACAAGCTCAAGATCCGAAAGAATCGGCATGGTCGCTTTCGAAAAATCCGCATCTGGCGTGATGTCGCGAGAGGCGTAGGTTTCCGTAATTGCGCGGTCCAAAATGGAATCTTCTTCTGGAGTGAGTCCTCCGAACATTATGCGAAAAAGACCTATAAGGTTGATGATATTTGATCGCAGTAAATCCGCTGGCGATTCGTCTTCTCTAGGCGGTGGCAGGTCAAATGGGTTTATATGGTGATGCGAAGAGAGAGATATATTGAAATATCTTCCATCCACCGTCTCCGCTAGATATTCGTATTCGCGTTCCGGGTCGATAACGATTACCTCCGTGCCGAGCATCATGGAGCGCAGGATTTCCAGTTTAGTGGCGTAGGATTTTCCGGACCCGGATTTAGCAAATACCACGGAGTTATAGTTTTCCAAACTAAAGCGGTCAAAAAGAACCAAGCTTGAGTTATGCCGGTTTATTCCGTAAAGTATCCCTTTATTTGAAGTCAGGTCGAAAGAGGTAAATGGAAAAAGTGAAGAAATCGGGGAGGAATTCAATTTAGTATTTATCTCAAGCTGATCAGTTGCGAGCGGAAAGGTTGTCTGCAGCCCTTCCCCTTGCTGGAAAAGCGCGGGTTTTGCGTAGACGAGCTTAGACTCTAATATGGATCGTATTTCACTTTCGTTTTTATTTAACTCTGCCAGATTTTCCGCGTAAATCGTAATATATAAACCAAAAGAAAATAATCTCTCCTGGGCCTGCTGAAGATTATCTCTCAACTCCTCGAGGTCATGATGCGCCGTATCAAGCATCGGGTCTCGCACCAAACCTTTTTTCTCGCGATCATGGATTTGCGATTGGACTTCCGCGACTTTTTTCTCGAGTTGGCGCAGGACCGTATTTGTATCCTGCGGGTGTATAAAAATTGAAATATCAAAAACTTTATCTAAATTTATCACGGGCGCGAACCAATTTATCGCGAGAAATCTAGGATATGTAAAAACGAAAAGAGTCCGCGCAACTTTCTCTCCCAGCTTCACGTAGTTAGACTCTATCAGAAGGGCCGCGGGCGCCACTGCGTCTTCAACATCAAATCCGCCCGTCCCCTTGATGTTTTCAGGAAGCAACGAAGGCATTTCCGCCACCGTAATATTCTCACTTTTTTTATTTTTTCCGAATCCAAACATAAGTATTAATTTAAGTAACTACCGGCGCTCCGCCTTTATCCAACTCCCCAGGGTTAAATAGGCCGAAGTAAAGTTCTATTAGTTCCTCGGTATTGAGCGGGGCGACCCGGACCCCGGCCGACATCAGCCCTTGCGCGACCGTATCCACGCGCTGGAAAAGTTGTATTTTATATTCCTCGAATTTGCTATCAGGAATCTTTTTGATATCCGTTTTTTTGCTTGAGAAAATTTCCAAAATGGAGTCAGCGGCTCCTTTCGGAGTCTCGAAAATAGGCGGCTCAAAAGGCACTACGACGTAAAATGCTTTGCTTACTATATTCGTTGTCTCGACGAAATTCTTTATGAACTCAATATATTCGCGCGTCTGTATCTTCAGGAGCTCGTTAATTTGCCCTTTTTCGGCCTCTTTTAGAATATCCAGATAAGGATTAATGTTTAATTTTCTTGATTGGATAAAAAACTGGACGGTGAAGTCGAGCGAATTCAAGAAATTCTGGTATTGGAATATCGTTGCTTCTTGTTCCTCAACGGATTTGAGAGCGAAGTTAAGGGAAGAAGCCATCAGCACCATTCGAAGCGCGCCATTTTTGAGAATGGCAACGCCTTCCCGTATTTCCTGAATCGGGACAAATTCCTGCGCGCTTGCCGATTTTAATTTCTTAGTCGCCATAACCTAAGTCTGGGGATTTATATTTTTCCCGCCACGCACTTCTATCGACCACGCCAAATCCTGCAATTTTGCCCCTTGATTGGGAGATGGGGCTCTCTTTTTAAGCAGGGAGAAATTATTTCTGTGCAAAAATTCGCTTTTCTCCTCGGTTATCGTGATTGGCCGATTAATCTTTTTCCATATATATAGGCGGGAGTTTGTATAATGAGTGAGAGCATTTTCCAAAATTTTCATGAACGGCTGGCCGTTAATTTTGTAAAATGCCAAAGCGAAAAAAAACGTGATGAGAGGCGCCGCTAAAGTAAGGATTATGAAAAGAGGCAGAAATGACCTCAATAAAGCGTAAAGGAGAAACGTCATACCGGCGCCACCTACTATATATAAGAACTGTTTTAAGGTCAGCGGCCCAAAAATCTTATCTTCTACTTCTATAAATTGTGGGACTTGGAATTGCCTCATATCCGTTCTCTATATTGATCGTAACTTGGTTTAGGCGGTTCCGGCGGTTTTTGCTCTGGCTTTTTCTCATTCATAAATGCCATTCCTGAAGGCGGTTTGGGCACCTCTTTCTTTATTCCAACCTCTTTTTGCGAATGAGGCATTACCTTCAACCCCATATCCATTTCCACCTGCGGCCGCGGAGAAACTCCGACGCTTGCGGTCGGAGCCCCGACCCTTGAGGGCGTCGGGGTTTTCTCGTTCGGCATCTCACTTTCCCCCAACGGCCCGCCTTTGATAGGCCGTATCTCGAGCGGCTTTAATTCTTCTTTCGGCGCTTCCTTCGGGATCTCAATATTTTCCTTAATGACAATTTTAGGAGGAGGTTTTGCTGTGCCCTCCGTAGCCTTCGGCGAAGGATGGGTGGGCAAGGGCGGGGGCTTCGGGGCGGGCGGTTTGGGCGCCGGAACGTTTTCCGTAATTTTTACTGCGCCCTCCGTAGCTTCTAGCGAAGGAGGGGCCTCGTCCGTTATCCCATAAAGTTTTCTCAAGCTCACTCTAACTTTCTGGAAAATTTCTCGGTTAACATCCTCTGCGATTTTCTTCGCCGTCTCCCGATCCACCCCAAGTTTTTCGGACAAATCCGGAATAAAATCTTTGGGATGTGTCCACCCAAGCAGCACAAATGTTGCCGCATCTTTAAGATCTCTTGCTTTTATTCCTGATAAATTATATTTTTCACACAGCGATTGAAGAAAAGCAACCTTATTTTTTGACAGAATAATCTCTTGCAGATCAAAAGGAAGCTTCTGATAAGTTTTCAATAAATCTTCATTCCTATATGTGTTTATTATCGGCATAGTTTATGTGGCGTTAGTTTCATTTTGCGTTGGTTTTGTTGCACTCGCTTCGGCTCGAGCTTCTCCCGCGCTTGTTTCAGCACGCGCCGCTCGAGTTCCGGCTTCTTCGGCCTTTTCCTCCGCCTCTTCTGCCTTAGATTCTGCTTCAGTCGCCCGCGATTCCGCTTCGCTTGATCTGCGGCGCTCGCGCCTCACCATTGTTGCTAGCTTTTCCTCCGCGCTGAATAATGGACTTTTTAATATCATATCTTCCTGTGCTCTTTCCTCTTTATCCCTCTTTGCTTTTTCGTCTGCGCCTCTAGCTTTGCCAAGCAAGTTATTTACAGCGGCTCTTTGACTGCTATTCATCAAATTCGCCCTAGGATTATTTGCCATATTTTCTAATATCTTACGGTCATATCCCTGGTATTTTTTCTCGTATTCCTTTATTTCTTTTGCATTTAACTGTGAAGCTGCCCCGAGCATCCTACCTACTCCAGGGATCTGTTTCATAGCATTTCCTACTCTCGTGTTTTCTATTGCCTTGGCTGTCCGGCTTACACCTCGAGATGGGAGCGTTTTGCCAGCATATCTCCCAAAGGCTTTCCCACTCTTTTTGGCCATACTCATCGCCCCATCCGCGCCATAAATGCCAAGCTGTTTTGCGACCATAAGTGAGGCGAAGAGTAGGATAAAAGCTATGGACACCTGCAATAAAATAAGTGCCAAAAATTCGTTCGTGCCTTTTATATCGTTTGCTTTGCTGGTAAAATCGGGTAATTTCTCGAGTATCTTAAGCGATATAAAGAAAAGAAACAAAAATGCCGGCGCAAAAACGGCTTGGTCGATTAATTTTTTCCACCATTGCTGGGCGTAAGACCGGGTCGCGGGGAGTATCAAAAATACAAACCCAAATGGGGCAAGGATCATCAAGAGCCAAAGGATAGCCATCCTGGTTATGAATAAAAATGAAGCCGCAAAAAGCAGAAAAGCCCCGAGAATTGTGATGACAATGCCGCCCAACTCTATCGTGCCAAAGCCAAAAATCTCATTGGCTATTGTGCTACCAGAATCTGGTATTGGAACTTTCGCGAAGATTCTTTGTACTTTAAACATACCTAAAACCCTCGCTCCCAAATTCTTTTTAAACTTAAAATTAAAGAGCGTCCCGATGGTGCCCGCTTCCCCGTCGCTATCGCCGATATTACTTTGTGAGTTATATATTTGAACGGCAAGGGAATTTGAAACAAAAATTATCCCCCGCGTTGCGAGTAAACTGAAATTTACGAGAAGCGCGACGACGATCAACCGTGCCAAAAGCGATTTTGCTCCGTACGACTCGATCCCCAAAATTGTGGCGATTGCGATGAAAAGAAGAATAAAAATGAAAAATATATTTACGATGTCCCTGGAGAATGTCCACCCGGCGTCGATCGCATCGATTTTCGAGGATGAATAATTATCATTATCAAGAGTGAACCCGACAGACATATCGAAGAGCATGCCGGCTATTAATATAATGACTCCGCTGAGAAGTTTTAAGGCCGCCGCTGTTATAACAAATCCAAGAGCCACTTTGCCCGCGCCTTTTAAGACGCTGGGCGCGGCTTTGACAACTTTCGCGCCCCCGGTAAACAAATCTTTTAACGACACAGCATGAGCCTGATGGAATGGCAGGGTCAAACTTAGGATGGATATAATCAGCAATCCTGCCAGAAATTTTTTGGAAAATATTGCTTCCATATCAGTTATTTATTACTATCGCAATTGGCGTATTAATTTCGTTCTTATTCCCCGCCCTATCCGTCGCGACCGCGCTTAGCTCGTAGGTTCCGTTTCCAAACGCTGTCGAATCCCAATTTTGCAAGCGTTGGAGGCCGTTTTGCAGTGTTCCGGCGCCGATCGAAATTCCATTCAGGAAAAACTCCACCGCGACTAAGTTTTGGGTTCCAGCATCCGCCGCGTTTACGGTTATATTTGTATTTCCTTGTATGTTTAAGTTGTTATCGGATGTATTCAAGCCGCTTATCGCAGGCGCTGTCCGGTCCACAGTTATTGTGATCGGGTCGCCTGTTTTGATAGCTACATTGTTTGAATTAAGGGCAGTTGCCGTTATTATGTGAGCGCCTTCCGTAAGCGTGTCAGTGTTGAGAGTAATTGTATACGGGCCGCTACCGGTTACCGGAGCGCCGAAATTAACTCCGTCAACTTTGAATTGGACTGCGGCGGTGCCCGGAACTGTGGAATCCACAGAAATTACTTTATTGCCTTTGACGAACTCCCCGTTTTTAGGAGAATTTATTGTGACGGAATTTGATGGTGGCGTAGGAGTGGGGGTCAGGGTAGGGGTCGGAGTCGGCTTAGGCTTAATAGTATTACTAAAAAGGGATGCGATAAGCCTTGATGCCAGACTAATAAGTTGGTCTATATCATAAAGAGATGCGTTATTTCTTGTAGCTTCGTTTCCAAGCACTACCGTATCAGGCCCGATAAAAACATTTTCGCCTTCTCCTGGCTTGGGTTCGACTTCTTGGATATCGCTCAATTCGTCCCCTACACCTGCTCTTTCGCGGTCAACAATGGGAATTTGTCCAAAAGCTGTAACATTCTGGCCTGCGGGATTTGTAATTTTGCAGTTTCCTATTAGCTTCTTCCCATCTTGGTCAGTATAATCGCAATCTTTGGTTGGGATAATTCCCGGAGAATTTAATTCTTCTTGGGCGATTGCGAGAGCAGCTTGCTCTCTTGTTTGTTCTTCATCAAGGAAACTAAGATAAACAAACGCGGGGCTATTTTGCGGGGATATGAGAGCTCCCCAAGCCTCGTAGCCGCCTTGCGTAAAATCATCTATGAATCCCTCCGAACCGGCAGGCATAGTGCTTTTTACTTGTGCTTCAAAGTCCTCTGTTTTCAGAGATTTGCTCACCAATTGAGGAATACTATCTTTAAGGTGAGGCGCAAGATTTTCTTTTATCTGAAGGGGATCGTCGTCCCCAAGAGTGCTTTCCAAAAAGATCTCACGCTCGTTAGTTGCCACATTTGCATAGTATTGCCCATAATCTGACACATAGAATTTGCCGTCCGTGAATGTATTTGCGGGATCGCCGTCGGGCTCTGCGATTGGAGTTTTTACGCCTTGATCATCGGCCTTAACGCCTTCCAGACGGTCTTGGTATTGAGCGGCAAGATTTCGCATTGATTGCGCGGTGATTTTGGACGCCATGCAGTCCAGCGAGTTGCCCAGAGCCTCGCAAGGAGCTTTCTTGCCTGCTTTCACGGCATCAATAATCTCTTGAATTGCAGGATCCTCTGCGGCTCCGGATTTACTGATGCCGATTTCTTTCCTGAAAATCCCGGCAATCATTTGGTTTAAGATACTCGTTCTCTCGTCGATTAATTGTTTGGTTTCTCGAAGAATTGTGTGAGTTGTCCCGTCAAACACAGGAACATCGGCATAGGCCAAGCCAGGCGTTATGAGAAAAGTTATTATTGCGAAAATCCAGATCATAATCATTTAAAAAATTTATACCCTCCTTCTTCCGGAGAAAATTTAATCCCCGCCGCGAGAAGATCTCCGAACGTTTTTTTATGAAAACTCCGAACCTCGTCCATCAACAAGAGCCGCTCTTTTAAAGCCAGAAGCGCCGCCAGCGGATCTTTGTCTACATTGCGGATAAACTCGACGAATTTCTTGGAACGCAGAAGATAATTAAGCTCTTGGACAGCAAAATTTTCCTGGCTCCTGGGCACAGGAATATTTTTTACTTCTTCAAAGCTTTTATCGAACGCGGCAATGATTTTATCGATTTGGGAAAGTTTGGAAAAATTATTTTCGGAAAGGGCTTCAGATAAAATCTCGACATCATCAACCTGAATTACAAGAAATGTTTTTTCGTATACTCCGTATAGCGAATTGAAATAATTTTTTACGGCTTCAGGGCGATTTTCATCAATGATGGCAATATCGCCCTTAGTCGCTACAGGAATCTCGCCGACAATTTTTTCAAACGGGATTATTTCTTTGGAAGTTGCGCTTATCTCTTCCGGAGAGATTTTGGAGAGATCCTCCCCTTTTACGATTTTATCGCCAAATCTATCTATAAAGACTTTTGAGAAATTTTCAGTGAGATTAGCTTGCTGGCTGGGAACAGAGTCCGAAGCTCGTTCATATTTAAGTGCGCCTTGTAGCGAAAAATACCAAAACAAAGCTAAGATGCCTATAATGGGCACTGCAAAAATGGCAACTATAAATCTTGGGCTAAATAGTTTCGTCACCCTACTTTATTATAGTGTGTAATTTGTGAGGAATTTGTGCATAAACCATAGGCAAATTGTGTAATAATTAGGGATATATGCCGGATAACCGGAGAAAACTGATTTGGATCATGATTTTGACTTCACTTGCCGTGGCCGGATTTGTTGTTTACGTCCTAATCTCTCTCCCTGCTCTGCCCAAATCTGCCAAGCAAGAATTTCCCGTGGCGGCAAAAATTTTTAATGAGAATAAATCTTCTGGAAATAGTTATTCAACAAGGGAGGATTTCATAACCCCAGCAATAGAAGCATTTGGCGAAGCTATTTCTTCAACTTTCAATCAAAACAACTCTGTTTCGCAAAATTCGTCAGAATCTTCGCAAAGCGCGCCGTCTATATTCCAAAATCCATCTACCTCGCCGCAATCAGCGACAGTAACCGAGCAAGAAATTTTCACTTTCGGTTATACGGAAGATTATAAAAGCGTTTTGAGAGAAATTAATCAAGGCATGATAGATATAGGATTCTTGAAATCGAACGAAATTTATAAATTAGATACGATGGCCGACACAATAGCGCTTCAGGATAAGTATGCTGATTATTTAGAATACTTAATGATTGGAATTGAAGGTGATGGTTTAACGAAAGATGATATTGATAAATATCGCGTGTCTTACCGTGTCATTTTGCCAAAGTTATGGAAAGAGGAGCTTATTGCGGTAAAATCAATAAGTAAAAATTCCTCCATTTTTGAAAAAATTTATTTTACTTATCGCCAAAAAACGGCTTACCAAAAGGCCTCAAGTAAATTAAGCTTGTCTCAAATTCGCGAGATATTTATAAAAACAGCGGAGGCCGCATATAGTATCAATCCCTGCTATAGAGAAGGTACCCCAAATCTTATTCGCGGATCTCAAAGATCGGCGCCCTGCTGCAATTGCGGAATTACCGGTAGTAGGTGCAGAAGTTTTGTAAACGACTGCGGAAACGGAGGGTGCCGTTGCGTAAATCTAGGATGCTTAAATAGGGCGTGTCCGGGACTTCCCGCGATTTGGGATCCGCAAACCGGAATCTGCGGGTGTTATGAGGGGGGCGGCGGAACAACTTCTCCAACGCCCACGCCCACACCATCTACAACTCCAACTCCTGGCGTGACTCCAAGCCCAACCCCGACGCCAACCGGATTGAAGTGTTCGGCGGACAATATATCTGCGCAAACTCAGGCGTTGGTGAATTGTGTTATGTCCGGTGCGGCCGCGCAGGGGTTGTCGGTGATTCAACCCCAACCAAATCAGTTAAATAAGGGATCGCACACCTGCGATCTGAGTATACCCAGTATTTCCTGCCACTATGGTGGGACGCGTTGTAACGGCACGGGTAATGCGGCGGACTTTTCACTTCAGGGAATCCGAGGAGATCCTAGCAGATCCGCCCAAAATTGGGATAAATTGAGAAACTTAGCTACCAGCTGCGGAGCTACGGGTGCTTTCTGCGAAGCTGGCTCGATAAGATTCATTGGCACTTGTAATGTTGTGGATATTGACCACGTTCATGCAAATGCTAGTCCATCTTGCGGATGCAATTAATTTCTTGATATTTTTTTATAGATTACAATATAATTATGGATAAGACTTTATTGCCAATTTTATGGGTGTTTCTGGTGCTTTTCTTTTTCTTCGCACCAGCCCTTGTCTCTGCGCATGTCGGCGTCCCCACGCAACTCGTGCCATGCGGAAGTACAAAAGCTCCAGCAGATCACCCTTGCCAAGTCTGCGACCTATATACTCTCGCGCATAATATAATAGATCTTCTGCTTTGGGGCATCGCGACTCCGCTTTTGGTCGTAGCCCTTCTTGCCGCTGGATTTTTCTGGCTGACTTCGGGAGGCTCCGAGGAGAAAATTACTAAAGGTAGAAGTATTCTAGTATCCGCGGTAATCGGATTCGTAATCGCCTTCGGGGCTTGGGTGATAATAAATACGATTATGAGCACTCTCGCCTTCAAAAATCCCTTTGACGGCAGCGCTTGGAATAATACCGGATTTTGCAGCCAATCTCCGATTAAGTAGCGATTGTCTATCGAGGTGTCTATGTCTATCGAGGTCGGATCTCAATAGATTCCGAAAGTTTTACCCAATCTTCGAGCGAAAGTTCCTCCGGCCGTTTTGTTCCGAAGTTTTCCGAAGTTCGACTTCGGAGTTCCTTGAAGTCGAACTTCGGGGATAAAGAATGACGGAGCATTTTGCGCTTTTGCTGGAAAGCTTGGCGCAGAATTTCAAAAAACTTCTTTTCCTTGACCCTATTTTTTCTGAAAAATTTATCCGATATTTCTGAAATTTTTATTATCGCGGAATCAACTTTCGGGGCCGGGCTGAAATTTCCCCGAGAGACTTTTCGGACGAATTCAACTTTTCCATATGCCTGTGCTGACAAAGCAAGGAGGTTCATATCCGGAGGCTTCGCCGAAATTCTTTTTGCGACCTCGTATTGGACCGTAAGGACGATCATCAATGGCCGACACCGAGTATCGGACAAATAGGTGCGTAAAAAGCGCGAAGTGATGTAGTAGGGAATATTTGCGACGATTTTGTAATTTGTAATTTGTAATTTTAAATTTTCAAATTCAAGAATATCTTCATGAATTATTTTCACTCTCTTGTTTGAGGAAAATTTTTCTCGGAGAAGAGGAATTAAATCTTTATCTTTCTCAACTGCAATAACCTTCTTAGCCATCTTTGCCAAGAGTTCAGTTAATTCTCCGTGCCCGGGGCCGACTTCCAAAACGGTATCCTCTTTTGAAACTTCGCCAATGCGGACAATTTCGTCCAAGATTTTTTTATTTTTGAGAAAATTTTGTCCCAGATATTTTTTTATCATAATTCTTAATTTCTTATTCCAATATTATAACGGCTTCATCCCCGTGTTCGAGCAGGTCCTCAGGGATATCTGAAATAAATTTCGACGGCATATTTATTCTTCTCTCGCCGAATATCGTCCTAAAAATAGCGTATGAGAGAAAAATTTTTTCCTTCGCCCGCGTGAGTGCGACATAAAAAAGCCGGCGTTCTTCTTCCTGCCTCGATTCGTCATCGAGGCGGGCGGCGTCCAAGCCCGCGTGAGGAAAAAGCCCCTCCTCAAGCCCGGCGACAAAAACCACTTTAAATTCAAGTCCTTTTGCCGCATGCACCGTCATAAGCTTAACGGAATTTTCTTCTTTTTTTATAGTGTCCTGGTCGGACATAAGCGCGGCGTCTTCCAAAAGTTTCAATATTCCTTCAGGTGGATTAAAAATATCATACCTTTTAGCAAGCGTGACAAGCTCTCGAATATTGGAAAGTCTAATTTCTCCTTCTTCGGTTCCATCGTCGAAATAATTCTCAAGGCCAGATTTTTTTATCACGAGTTTTATCGCTTCATTTGCTTTCTCTGTTTCCAGATTTTCCTTTATTTCATCCAAAAGTCTAAAAAGTTCGTCTTTCTTCGCATTCTCTTTTAAGTTTAACTCTGCGTCTGCCTGCGCAGGCAGGCCGCCAAGAATTTTTGCCAAAAGAACTTTCCCAATTCCTCTCGGCGGAAAGTTGATGATTCTTTTGAGCGACAGCATATCTTCTCTATTCAACGACACTTTTAAATACGCGAGCGTGTCTTTAATTTCTTTGCGCTCGTAAAATTTTACCCCGATGACCTGATAAGAAATGTTTTCAGCAAGCATTTTTTCTTCGATAATCCTCGATTGAAAATTTGTTCGGTATAAAACCGCGATGTCCCTAGGATTTATTCCTCCGCGGATCATCTCTCTCGACATTTCTGATATCAACTTCGCTTCCTCCTCCTCGTTTGCGCCTTCGAAAAGCGTAATTTTTGGCCCGGACATTTTTTTCGAGTAAAGATTTTTTGGTAATCGTGCTTTATTTTTTACGATTATAGCATTTGCCGCGTCCAAAATAAGTTTTGTCGAACGATAATTTTCTTCAAGTGTGATTATTTTCGCGTCTGGCCAGTCGCGCTCAAAATGTAGAATATTCCTGAAATCCGCCCCGCGCCAGGAATATATCGCCTGATCTATATCTCCGACGACGCATATGTTTCGATATTTTTCCGCGAGCAATTTAACCAAGTGATACTGGACTAAATTCGTATCCTGATATTCGTCAACATGGACATATTTAAATTTTTCCTGCCAATCACGGAGAATGTCCGGATGCTTGGTGAAAAGTACGACCGTTTTCAGCAATAGATCGTCAAAATCCAAAGCTTTCATTTTCAGGAGCCTCTCCTCGTATTTTCTCCAAATTTCGAATAGCATTCTCCCGAAGTCCGACTTCAAGGGCTCTCCGAAGTCGGACTTCGGGTTCTGCATCTCATTTTTTCTTCTCGATATTATATTTCGGATTTTTCTTGGTTCGAATTTCTTAGGATCAAGGGAGAATTCTTTCATAATTTCTTTAATCACGGAAAGACTGTCTTCCTCATCCAAAATGGAGAAGTTTTTATTGATCCCGATAGCTCCTCCGGAGCTTCTCAATATAAATACGCAAAAACTGTGGAATGTGCCGATCCACGGAGACGAAAAGCCCTGTTTTTCTCGAAGCAGGGAAAAAACGCGGTTTTTCATCTCGTCCGCGGCCTTATTTGTGAAAGTTATTGCCAAAATTGAATCGGACTTGACTCCCCATTCAATTAGATGTGAGATGCGATGAGTCAAAACCATCGTTTTACCTGATCCGGCCCCGGCAACTATCAATACCGGTCCGGATTGTGTCAATATTGCTTCCTTCTGCGATTGATTAGGGGTAAAAGTGTCATATTTTTTAGACATCAATTCAAGATAACATGCAAGAAAGAGTTCTCCAATTTTTACTTATAAAATAAGGGTTTTTGACATTTTTTTCTAAAATATTTCTTATTTTTGCTGGGGATAAAATCTGGGAAAAATCATTGACCCGCTCTCTTTTAAATTGTAAAATATTAACAAGATAGCTTCAGATTTTTTATTCTAAATTGATGGTCGTGGTTGCTATCTTTTAATTAGACTTCAAACCAAAACAATATTTTAATCAAAGCCAAGCGCGTTTTTTTCTCTTTGGCAGAAAAGAAAGAAAAGATAATTCTTGCTTCTTTTTTAATTTCCTTTTTAGTAAGCTTTAGTCAGGTGGACGCGAAGTTTTTTGATTTTTTTGAGAAAATTTTGGGCAAAACCAATGAATCCGCGTCCAGTATAGGGACGTCTCAGACAATTCCGATACTTGTAGCGCCTCTTAGTTTAAATCTTCTGGATGGAATAGGAGGCGGGAGCATAAATATTGTCCAAGATTCAGCCCTCCTTTCCATAACTGGTCCACTGGGGACAATTGCGGATGTTGTTGAATATAAATCTGATAAAATAAGCCTTTATGTTGTGCGGGATGGAGACACAATATCGGATATTGCGAAGGTATTCGGGGTTTCCGCCAACACCATCCGTTGGGCGAATGAATTGAATAACAGGAGCGTTATAAGTCCGGGACAGATATTAGTTATTTTGCCGATAACCGGCATTCAATACGCGGTTAAGAAAGGAGATACAGTCAAGAGCATTGCTAAAAAATTTGGAGGAGATTTGGAAGAGATTTTAAGTTTTAATGGATTAAGCTCAACTTCTTCTCTGGAAGCAGGCTCAACATTGATAATTCCTAACGGCGAAGCATCCGAACTTGCTAAGACGACTTCGAATACCTCGCCTTCAAGAGCGGCTAGGGTTTCAGGACCTTTGTATGCGGGATATTATATTAGGCCGATAGCTGGCGGAGTCAGATCGCAGGGAATACATGGATATAATGGGGTTGATCTAGCTAATTCTTGCGGGACTCCGATAATGGCCGCAGCAGATGGAGACGTAATTATATCCAAATCACAAGGATGGAACAGCGGTTACGGACAGTATGTCGCGATTTCCCACCCCAACGGCACGCAGACTCTCTATGCGCATATGAGTTTGATAATAACGGCCCCAGGATTCCATATTGTCCAAGGGCAAGTCATCGGGTATATCGGCTCAACCGGCCTTTCCACCGGCTGCCATGTGCATTTCGAAGTCCGCGGTGCCAGAAATCCGTTTTAATCACAATTTTCTTTCTTACGTTTCGTAGACGAAAAAGTTTTTGCGGGGGCGGTATTGGATGGCTTCTAAAATATGTTCTTTTTTGATGTCACGCGCGCCTTCGAAATCCGCGATAGTGCGGGCGAGCTTGATGACGCGGTGGTAGGCGCGGGCGGATAGGTCCAGTTTTTTCGCTGCCGTATGCATTATTTCTTGCGTCTCGGAAGACAATGGCGCAAATTCTTCGAGATCTTTTGGACGCATATGTGAATTCAAAGAAATGTCGCGTTTTACGAATCTTTTATTTTGGATTTCTCTCGCTTGAATAACCTGTTTTCGCAGAGCATCGCTTTCCTGCTTGGATTTAAGGCTCATTTTTTCATGTTCAAAATGCGGCACCTCAAGCCAGATATCGATTCTGTCCGCGATTGGTCCAGAAACCTTTCTTTGATAACGGTACAAAGTCTGCGTGGTGCAGAGGCAAGGCTTTTTATCCGATCCATAATTCCCACAAGGGCACGGGTTCATCGCGAATACCGTAAGAGATCTTGCAGGGAAAGTTATCGTTCCTTTTGCCCGCGACACTGTTATCTCGCCGTCCTCTAACGGCTGTCGTAGCGCTTCCAAAACTCTTCTTTCGAATTCCGGAAACTCATCCAAAAACAAAACGCCTCGATGTGCGAGAGTGATTTCGCCGGGTCTTGGGGTTTGTCCCCCGCCGACGAGCGCGACATATGATGCGGTATGGTGAGGATTTCTGAACGGACGCTCTGATACATAAGGCTTTTTCAGATTTCCGGAAACAGAATGAATTTTAGTAACTTCCAAAATTTCTTCAAAACTCATTGGTGGAAGAATGGAAGGAAGAGCGCGGGCAAGCATGGTTTTGCCTGTTCCCGGAGGCCCGACCATCAGCACGTGATGCGCCCCAGCCGCGGCTAGCGCTAACCCACGCTTTGCCGTCTCCTGTCCTTTAATTTCTCCGAAGTCGAGCGAGTACAAATTTTCATTTTCTATCTCGATTTTAGCATGGGGTTCGATTTTCTCTTCTCCTCTTAGATATTTCAGAACTTGAGACAGGTTTCTCATTCCATATGTGCAAATTCCATCTACTAGACTTGCCTCTGGTGCGTTTTCTTTCGGCAAAATTATTTCTTCAAACCCGGCTTCCTTCGCCGCCATCACAAGCGAAAGCGCCCCTTTAATTTTCCGCAAAGATCCGTCTAGGGCGAGTTCCCCCAAGAATAGTTTTTTAGAAGAATCAAACTCGATCTGTTTCGATGCCATGAGATAACCAATAGCTATCGCTAGATCAAAAAGCGGACCTTCTTTTTTCAGGTCCGCTGGAGCGAGCGATACCACAACCCTCTGGTTCTTTTTTTGAGGATGGCGCAAACCGGTATTTTTTATCGCCGAGGAAACTCTTTCTTTGGCTTCCTCCACGGCTTTGTCGGGAAGTCCTACAATGGAGAAATGAAAAAGGCCTGGGGAGAGATCAACTTCAACATCAATAATTTCTCCTCCTAGGCCTAAAATTTCAGCCGAATGTGTCTTAGTAGCGCTCATATATATGCTTCCATGTGTTTGATGCAAGTTTCAGCGAACGGGTTCGCGTCGAGCCTTTTTTCCTCAATATTTTTTCCGCATACCGAGCATTTTCCGTAGCTATTTTCTTCAATTCTTTTTAAGGCACCGGTTACATGCTTTAATCTTTCTTCGAGTTGCACCTCGAGCCCCGTCTGTATTTCCAATTCCTCGAACATGTCTGCCAATTCCGATTGGTCAGAGACCATGGGGTTCATGTCCGGCGCTTTTACTTCCCATTCGCCGGGATGTTCCGGATTTTTCCGAGCAATCAAAGAAAGCTCCTTTTCTAATTTGGATTTTTCTTCGAGCAAAGACGCTTTATATTTATCCCAAACCATTGGCATATGTTATGAAAATCTCTGGCAGAAAGCAACCCCTAGTTGGGCGGGAATACGGCGTATCTGGATATTATCGCGCTGAAAGCTTCCACGGATGGCGCGATTATTAAAAGCCTTTGATTATAAAAAGTGTAGACAATTTTATTTCCACTGGATTCGAAAATCCGAGCGGTTTGGTTCTTTATGACTTGATCATGAAAGGAATCTTTTCCTTCAGTCTTCATATTTTCCAGATCAGCGAAAATTCCGGATAATTCTTTCGGCATGTTTTTTTCCCATTCCGTAATCCCCGCTCTGGCTTCTTCGGCGGACTCGATATCCAATATCAAAAATGGATAATTTTTTGTTTCCCCGCCAACTAAGCCGAAGTTATAATTAATGACGGATGATAATAATACTTGCGGCGGATGCATTTCCCCAGCCAAAAAAAATTCCATCGGTGTGAGAAAGTGCCTCGCCCCCTCATTATCAGCGGAAAAAAAAATGACCTCGAAGCTATCATTTGGCAATTTTTTTATATCGTTTATATCTTTTGATATTTCGGAATTTGATTCGAGCCTGATTATTCTTTCTTGGGCGTTTATGAGTTTTTTTGGAACATCTTCATCAACGGGTTTCGAAGGTTCTGGAAAAAGAAAATTTTTATAAACATACCATCCGCCCCAAGTTATAAAAATTAAAAATAAAATTCCCAGAAATATTTTCATAAAATTATCTTCTGAAACGACTTCCTCTTTCCCCTCTTTGATTGTGCGAATGGTCTTCTTTAGGCGACCACCCCGCCTCCCGAACTTTGGGTTTTAATTCCCCCACGTCTTTAATTGAGAGGTTAATTCTTCCGAGTTCATCAATACTTTTTATTTTGACCGGTACTTTATCGCCGACGTCTACCACGTCCGTGACTCTCTCCACTCTGAATGTGGCAAGCTCCGATATATGAACCAAGCCTTCCTGTTTTGGAGCGATTTCCACCATTGCGCCGAAATCAAAAATGCGCGAAACTGTTCCCTCGAGAGTTTCCCCGACTTCAAACTCATGCGTAACTTCTTTAACTTTAGCGAGAGCTTTCTCGCTTCCCTCGGCCGAGCCTGTTATGAACACAGTCCCGTCCTGTTCGACATCAACCGTAGCTCCGGTTTCGTCGATTATGGAATTTATCATTTTGCCGCCTGGGCCGATCAAGTCGCGTATTCTGTCCGGATTTATTTTGACTGTAAGTATTCTTGGAGCGAATTTGGAGAGCTCGGTTCTTGGTTTCTCTATCGCACCCGCCATAACTGCCATAATTTTCATTCTCGCGTCTCTCGCGTCAAAAAGCGTTTCCTTGAGCATTTCCGCTGTGACTCCAGAAATTTTGACATCCATCTGAACCGCTGTAACACCCTTTTGAGTCCCTGCGGATTTGAAATCCATGTCGCCGTAGTGATCCTCTGGCCCTTGAATATCCGTCAAGACTTTGAATTTTTTTCCGTCCGCGGAAAGAATAAGTCCCATAGCGATTCCCGCAACAGGACGTTTTATCGGAACTCCGGCGTCCATCATAGCCAAAACTGATGCGCAAGTTGATGCCATGGAAGTTGATCCGTTTGAAGACATAACTTCGGATACGAGTCGGATTACGTAAGGAAATTCGCTAACCTCGGGGATTACCGGAAGAAGCGCTCGCTCTGCAAGCGCTCCGTGCCCGATCTCGCGCCTTCCCGGGCCACCCATCCTCCCCGTCTCGCCGGGAGCAAATGGAGGGAAATTATAATGATGTATAAATCTTTTTTTTGTTGAAATACTCATCCCCTCGATAAGAAGAGTATCTCCCGGGCCGCCCAGAGTTACGAGCGACAAAACATGCGTCTCTCCGCGGTAGAATAGTCCAGAGCCGTGAGTTCTCGGAACTATTCCGATTCCAGCCCAAAGTTTACGAAGCTCTTTAAGCCCACGTCCGTCCGGCCTCAAATTTTTCTCAAGGATATTTTTATGCACAATTTCGTCGATTTTTTCCTCGTAAAAGCCGTCCGAAACGCTGGAGTAATCCGCGCCCACGCTCTCTTCAATCGCTTTATCCCAGCCCCCCTTTAACTTAAAGAGGTTTGAATTTCTCTCTTTTTTATCTTTTACGTAAATTGCTTTCTCCAGTTTTTCGCGAAAATCTTTTTCAAAAATCTCTGAAATTTTTTTTGGCTCGTCTTTCAATTCGGGCATTATCTTCTCTTTTCCAACCTCCTTTATAATTTTTTTCTGGAATTCTTCTATTTTATTTATCTCTTTTTGCGCGAATGCCAGAGCCTCAAGCATTTCTTCTTCCGGAACTTCTCTCGCTCCCGCCTCCACCATATTTATTTTTCCATCTTTGCCGCAGACAACCATATCCAGATCGGATTTTTCGAGTTCAGGTCGAATTGGGTTTAAAACAAGTTTTCCGTCGATTTTTCCGACGCGCGTAACTCCGATTGGCCCGTCCCACGGAATCGAAGAAGTTCCAAGCGCTAAAGATGCGGCCAAGATCGCGGGAATGTCCGGTTCATTTTCCTGATCAACTGACAAACAGAGTGCTACGACATGCACCTCGTTTCTGATTTTGTGGTTGAAAAGAGGGCGCAGGCCGCGATCGATTAAGCGCGAAACTAAAACCGCTTCCTCCGATGGCCTGCCCTCTCTGCGAACATAGCGCGAGCCGAGAATTTTCCCCGCCGCGTAGAATCTTTCTTCAAAATCAACTGAGAGAGGAAAATAATCTATCCCTTCTCTTTTCTCCTGCGACATCACCGCTGTCGCAAAGACTACGGTATCTCCAAGGCGGACCATCGCGGATCCGTGAGCTTGCTCCGCTAAATCCGTAAATTCAACGGTAAGCTCCTTACCGCTGAATTCTGTCGTAAATTTTTTTGAATTCATCTATTTGTGTATGACCTTCAGATTTTAGGCCGCTTTTTAGAACGGACTATTTATCCAAAGACCACCTTGTTACTAATAATCTTCTATAGTAAGCTTTTTTAGGTTTTAAGTAAAGACCCTTGATATTTTCGAAAATTTATTGTAGTATTTTCAATGAAAAAGGAGGTCTTTCATGGCTAGAGAAAAACTGGCAGAAATCATCCGCTGGCCGAGGATTATCTGGCTCGTGGGCATCGTAAATCCGTGTTTCATGCTCCCGCAGCTTACAAGCGTTTGGACAAGTGGCCTCACCGAGGGCATATCGGTGCTGACGCTCTCCTTGCTCACAGCAATTCAGACCGGGTTCGCTCTGCATGGCTTCTTCTTGCGCGATTGTCCGCTTTTGTGGAGCAATGGTGCAGCGGCAATGGTCACGCTAATCACCATGCTTTCCGTACTTTATTTTCGCCAGCTGGCATGACCTATTCCACCGAATGAGCTCGGAAGGAACTTCACACCTTCCGGGCTTTTTTATTTGATGATAACCTTACTTAGCCACCAACTGAACTTCGGAATTTTTAGAAAAACTCTTAAGTGCTTTTTGATTGTCGCGGAAATCGGCGAAGCTGAAATCATAGAGATTTATCCGCGCGACGTCGCCGTTTTTATCATAATCAATCACTACGTTTCCCTGAATATCGGAATCAACGCTTTTAACCTTGCCCATTTCGACGGAAAGCACCCTACTTCCCTTGTCGTATTCAATTTTTATTTTTTTCTTATTCATATTTTACAAATACTTCTTAATCTTAGATGTATCAATAACCGTAATTATATAGAGAACATTGCCGGTTTGTTCGCAGGCAATAAGCAACAATCTTTCTTTTGAATCTTTGTAATATAGTTTCTTAATCAATGTCCTATTTCTGCCCGTATCATACATGATTTTTGTTGGTTTGCGTAGTGCTTCTTCAAGAAGAATTTTCGAGATAGTTCGTTCTTTCATCCTTTTTTCCGCATGAGGGCGAATTCGGTAAATCATCTCGAATTTAGAAAACTATCTTTTCAATATATATTTTCCCGGATCTTCCGCGAGATCGATGAACTCGTCGGCGACTTCTCGGAGTTTTCCGGAAGCGGAAGGCCCGAATGCCATCACCTCAACTCTCCTTCCCTGATTTTGCAAATATTGAACAAGAGGAATAAAATCCCCGTCCCCAGACGCAATAACAATCGCGTCGACGATCTCCATTGTTCGAATCGCGTCAACCGCGATGCCGACGTCCCAATCCGCCTTTTTCGCTCCTCCAAAAAATTCTTGCAGATCTTTTTCCCTGGACTCGATTCCCAAACTCAAAAGCGCGTCGATAAACGGCTTTTCTTCTCCAGTTTTCGTCCTGATTACATATCCAAAAGCGCGGATCAGTTGTCTCCCTGCGACTGCCGTTTTCAAAAGCTCCTTAAAATTGACTCTTCCGCCGAAAAGACTTTTCGCGGAATGATACATGTTTTGCGCGTCTATAAAAACAGCGACGCGCTGGTTTTTATGTTTTATAATATTTGTCACTTTAAATTTTAGATTTTAATCCGAGTTTTTTGGTTACATCTATGTATGCCGCTTGGTTGTTCTTCGAAATATAGTCCAAAAGCTTTTTTCTTTTAGAAACCATCTGCAAAAGGCCGCGCCTCGAATGTTTGTCTTTGCGGTGCGTTTTCAAGTGCTCCGTTAAGCGCTTAATTTCCTCCGTCAAAATCGCTGCCTGAACCGCAGCCGAGCCGGTGTCTTTTTCACTCGTCTTAAATTTCTCTATTATTTTCTCCTTTTCCTTGCTTTTCAGCATTTTTGAAGCTTAGCATGATTTTCATTTTTTGACAATACGGATTCATGTCGCACAATACTTATATGAGCTTAAAAGAATTTCATCGGCAATATTTGGAATATCTCGAGATCGAGCGCGGGCGCTCTCTTAAGACAGTCGAGAATTACGACTGCTATCTTAAGAGATTTTTTGATTTTGCGAAGATTTCTTCGATTTCCGGAATAGATGACGAACTCGTCCGGAAATACCGCCTATATTTGAATCGCAAAGGCCTAAAAAAGCGCACCCAGAATTATCACTTGATCGCGCTTAGGAATTTCTTAAAGTATCTCGCTTGGCGCGGCATTGAGTCGCTCTCGCCTGAAAGAATTTTGCTCGCGAAAGCTCCCGAGCGCGATTTGGATTTAATTACTATAGAAGAGCTGGAGCGGCTTTTAAGGGCGCCCCAAGAAGTTCGACTTCAAGGCTCTCCGAAGTCGAACTTCGGAAACTTAAGGGTTCTCCGCGACCGCGCGATTTTGGAACTTCTATTCTCAACCGGCCTTCGCGTCTCGGAATTGACTTCACTCGACCGCGATTCGGTTGATTTGTCTAAGGATGAATTTTCAGTCCGCGGGAAAGGAGAGAAAGTCCGGGTTGTTTTTCTCTCCCCTTCCGCGAAAAAAGCAATCAAGGAATATTTAGATAAAAGACGGGATATGGCTGAGGCGATGTTTGTCAGCTATGGGATAAATTCTAAAGAAACCTCCAGATTAACCTCCCGCTCAATCGAAAGAATTTTGAAATACTACGCGATTAAAGCTGGAATTTCGAAAAAAGTGACTCCGCACGTTTTGCGACACATGTTCGCGACAGATTTGCTTATAAATGGCGCAGATTTGCGATCAGTTCAGGCGCTTTTGGGCCATTCCAACATCTCAACGACCCAAGTCTACACGCACGTCACAGATAAATCACTGCGCGAAATTCATAAGGCATTCCACGGCAAAAGGCGAAAATAGGCTTATTTTTCAACGCTTTAAGGGCTATTTCTAAAACTTGACTAAAGTTTAATTTTGCCGTATAATAGTGAACAAATGATTCGGTAAATTTTTTATGCCGGATTTAGCGATTCTTTGAAATAAAGAAAGGAAAAAGGGTAAAATGACGGACTACAGAATTCAGGTAACAGCGACCAAGGCAACTTGGGTTGGAGACAAAGCTTATTACGAGCTTACGGCTCGAATAGTTACTCGTAGGAAGAGCGTCGTCTTCCCAGAGGGAGAGTTTATCACCTTTGACCCAGGAGGGCATCGGAAACAAGTTGACAATAAAGGCATGGCTTTCTTAAGACTTTCGACTGATAGGCAGGGCGTTTTTACAACGACTGCTTCGCTGGAAAGTGATCCGGATGTTCACGACGAGGTTGAGGTTGTGGTTCCGGAAAAACCAATATCGGCTTCCAAGGCCAAGAAAAAAGCCGAGGATGATAAGGCGCGGGCTGAAAGCGCGGAATCACTGAAAAAAATCCGTGAGGCAAGAAAGAAGCCAGGGGTGGTTCAGGTCTTGCACGATGAGGAAAAACTTCTTGCGGAGATTCGGGAATCTCGTCAGAAAGGCTTGCCGACGCCTCAAAAACTCGGCGAGCCGGCGATTTCGTTTCCCGGCACACGCGGGAATTACAGGTTAAATGTTTTCGTTCAAAACGACGACGGACAGCCTGTAGCCGGAGTGCCTGTAAGCGTGACGGTTTCTATTCCGACTGAATACGAATATCCGAGGGAGTTTACTACGGATGCTCACGGAAGGGTCAACGAACCATTTCTTATAGAGGTGGAGGGAACCGTTGTTATCGTGCGCGTGAGGGGCAAAACTGAAAGGTTTGATTATCTCGAAGTATTGCCTCCCCCGCCACTTACTGTTAGCCAACGTTGGGGGCTCGGAATTGGCTTGAGCTTGTTCGTTACCGCAATCCTTATAGGATTCTGGCTATCAACGATGGCTCCATAACTCGAAAGGAGAAAGAAGATGATTCAAATGATGTTGATACCGGCTATTGTAGCTGGCGTTGGCTTGCTACTTAATGTGATCTTATTGTGGAATCAAGTTTCGAGAGAAGCAGGAATCGCGATCATTGAGATCTACTTCTTCCTGGCCTGGCTTACAATTGTTTTTCTCTCGTCCTCCAGGGTGGCCAGATACGATTCCTATCGCATCTTTCGGACAAACGAACGACGGTGGGTCACGCTTGCAGTTCTCACGGCAGTCTTCTTAGTTTGGTGCAGTATTACAGGATGGGGACAGCCGATGTTGCAAGGCATCGAAGAAGGTTTGGTTGAAAGATTTAACCAAGCCGAACCTTCGAGCGCCGTTGCCAAAGGGAAAGAGATTTCAACTGCGGCTGGCAAAAAACTCTGGAATTATTTCAAGCTCGAAAGGCTTGAGAAAAACCTCGGCATTGAACTGGCGGCAAGTAAATCTGCGACACAAGTTGGGTCGCAAGCAAGACCGTTCTATGGTCTTGCATCTTGGTCGCATTGGTTTGTTTTTGTCTTTCTCTATCTCCCGACGCTGGTTCTCTACGGCATAGCTGCGAGAAGAGAAGAGGTGTCTGCTTGGGTAGAGAGAAGGCGGCAGGCGCGAGCAGAACGCGATCGTCCAAGAGCTGGGCACGCAGCAAGCGAACCGGGGACGGCGGCGGGCGACATCCCTCATAGGCCGAGCTGGTGGTTAGCAATGGAAGGCATAATTGATGCCGTAGCGGAAGTAGTCGGGAACTTAATATCGGCAAGATGGTTTAGGGTTTAATCCAGAAGGAGGCAATCATGACGATAGGACAATTGTTCGGAATTTTCGGAGCGTCCATTGTGTTAGTTTTCTTCGCGAAGTTTTTTGTTGGCGGAGAGATCTTCGTGTGGATGTTTCTGTTTTTCTTCGGGAGCTTGTATATTCTTCACAGCGCTCACGTTAACAGTCTAATTAGTGCTGCGAGCGGGGCAACTGGGAAAGTGTACAAAGCGGGCAAAGTTTTCCTGATGTCGGTCCTCGTCGCCATTATACTGGTCGGATTCATCCAGAATTTGACCGGGTTGGCGATCGGCGGAACCGGGGAAGATAAACTAACGACCCTGCTTTACGTGGCGCTTCTTGGCATTTTCGCGATGTGGCAGGCGGGTTGGACGAAAGGCGAGTCTGGCAAGGTATGGGTGAGAAGACTTTTTGTTTTGACGCTCATCTATGCTTTGTTTAGCGCCATATTTCCATCCACGCAAAAAGCGATCGGGAGGTTTTTGGCTGACAGCAACTGGCTCGCCGAATCCTATGGTGAACGTAAGTTCGTCAAGGAAATGAAGGCGGCCGGGAAGGAGTTGAAAGAGGATTTACTGGGAGAAAAAGACAAAACCGGTGGCTCTCCCAAGACGGTTACCGGTCCCCGGTTGCTTCCCGATGGCACAGTGGTCCCCGGCGAGAGAATTCATCTTTCCCCTGGCGAAGAGAAGATGTTTTCCTTTCAGAAGTCAGGTGTGCGGTTTCTTGGAAAAGGAGCCCGCGTCAGAATCATATCCGCGTCGGATGCCCCAACCCTTGTTGATATGGCCACAGGCCATAAAACGACGTCCACTATAATAGACGTCGACGAGATGACAAGGCAGAGTCCCCCGTGGATCACGTGTTCTGACAAGTGCGCATTGCGTTTCATTCCAGAAACCGCAGTGACACTTGAAGCCAGACTGTTAGATTAAGTTCCTTATTATCGTTTTCAACAAGGGCGGCGAGCATTCCAGCTTCGACGCCCTTTTTTATTTCATTTTTATGTTATTATAAAAATAGAAATGAAGAGATTTTTATCACATACTATTATCCTGGCTTCAGTTTCTTTCTTGATAATTCCACTAACAATTAATGCGCAAGCAGTAAATACCGGTTGCGACCCGCAAGTGTCTGTCTGCAATCCCATTCAATCAAACACTTTCGCGGATCTGATGGCGAAGATTGCGGATGCGGCGGCGAAGATAGGATTGCCGTTAGTCGCGGTGTTTATGATATATTCGGGATTCCTTTTCGTATCCGCGCGGGGGAACGAGGAACAATTGACCAAAGCCAAGACTACTTTTTTCTGGACTATCATCGGCGCCTTGCTTGTCGTTGGTGCTTTTGCAATCTCGCTCGCTATTAAAGATTTCGCAACTAAACTTTAACTCGCAGGGTATAATAAAAATAGGCCCCTGTGGTGAAATGGATATCATTACTGCCTTCGAAGCAGTCGTTCTCCGTTCGAATCGGAGCAGGGGCACTCACAAATTTCAATTATTCTAATTAGTCTAATTGACCTAATCAAATCCTAATGGATGGAAATCAAAAGAAGTACGATTTAGAGGAAAGAACTGCTAAATTTGGAGAGGAGATAATTATATTTTCAAGGAAAATCCCGAAAGACACAGTAACCCTACCGCTTATAAGCCAGTTGGTGAGGGCTGGGACAAGCGTTGGCGCGAACTATTGCGAAGCAGATGACGCTGAAAGCGGAAGGGATTTTAAGCACAAAATCGGGATATGTAAGAAGGAGGCGAGAGAGACAAAGCATTGGTTACGGATGATTGTTGTTTCCAGCCCAGGTCTAGAAGTAGATGTCAGGAAGCTATGGCAAGAAGCGAAGGAGTTAAACCTCATTTTTAACGCAATTTCGCGAAAAGTTGGAAAAAGTAATTAGACATTTTGGTTTGCGCATTGATTAGAATAATTAAGTTAATTAGAAATTAGGATTTATGAAGCAGATTCCCAATGAAGTTCTCGAGGTTGTTAAAAAACTTCGGGAGAATAATTTTGAAGCATATCTGGTCGGCGGATGCGTCAGGGATTTTGTGTGTGGAAAAAAGCCGAAAGATTGGGATGTTACGACGAATGCCAAACCGGAAGAGATTCAGGCAATTTTCCCCGATAATTTCTACGAAAACCAATATGGAACGGTCGGTGTAAAAACCTCTTCAGATGATGCTTCCCTAGCGGTAATAGAGGTCACGCCGTATCGAATCGAAGCCAAATATTCCGATAAGCGCCACCCGGATAAAATCGAATTTGCCAAGGATTTGCAGGAGGATCTGGGCCGCCGCGACTTTACCATAAACGCTTTGGCTATGGATATATCGGGGTCCGACCCCGATAGAATCCAGGGGTCGGATCCCGAAGTCATAGACTTAGTTAACGGCGAAGAGGACCTTAAAAATAAGGCTATAAGGGCCGTTGGCGATCCAGATGAAAGGTTCAAAGAAGACGCGCTTCGCTTGATGCGCGCCGTCCGTTTTTCGGCTGAACTCGGCTTTACAATCGAAGAGAGGACCAAAGATGCGCTCCATAAAAACGCGGGCCTTTTGAAATTTATATCCAAAGAAAGAATAAGGGACGAATTTCAGAAATTGATCATGGCAGACGGGGCTTCCGGTGGAATTGAAATTTTGCGCGAATCTGGGCTTTTGAAGGAATTTATGCCTGAATTACTTGAAGGGTGGGGCGTCGGGCAGAATCTGCACCACATATATACTGTCTGGGAGCATAATTTGAAATCCTTGGAGCACGCGGTCAAAGAAAATTGGCCGCTTGATGTGCGGATGGCGGCTTTGCTTCACGACGTCGGCAAACCGCGCACGAAGCGCGGAGAAGGAAAATTCTCAACTTTCTACGGACATGATGTCGTTGGGGCGAAAATGTCGGATCAGATTCTCTCGCGCCTGCGCTTCCCAAAAGAGTTTATTGAGAAAGTATCGAAATTAATCCGCTATCATCTTTTTTACTACAACGTGGACGAGGTTACGGAATCTTCCGTAAGGCGGCTTATAGCTAAAGTTGGTATAGAAGATATGGAAGATTTGATTCGCGTCCGCATTTGCGACAGGATCGGATCCGGCGTTCCTAAGGCGGAGCCCTATAAATTAAGGCATTTTCGCTTTATGGTCGAAAAACTTCAGCGCGACCCGATTTCGGTCGGCATGCTTAAAGCCAGGGGAGATGAAGTCATGAAAATCTGCAAAATTGAGCCGGGACCGCGGGTTGGCCAAATTCTACTAATTTTGCTTGACGAAGTGCTGGACGATCCAAAGAAAAATACTAAGAAATATCTCGATGAAAAGGTATCTCGTCTATGTCCCCTCTTGGATAAAGAACTAAAAGATCTGGCCAAAAAAGCTGAAGAAAAAAAGGTGTCTCTTGAATCCGAGGAGATTGAAGAAATCAAGAAAAAGCACTATGTTAAATAAGCTAGGTTTTGCGGGCTTGCCCGCCGAAGCTTTAGCGAAGGCGGGGTGTAGTATACCGGCAGTACCCCAGCACCAGAGCAAAGCTCGGTGCGGGGCAGGCGTGCACTTTTTACCCCGCAATAAAATTTAACGGAGTGTAGTATAGAGGCAGTACACACCCTTCGGGAGGGTGAAGCCTGAGTTCGATTCTCGGCACTCCGACTGGAAATTTTTAGTGCGGGGCGGGAGGGTAAAGACCGAGTCCGATTCTCGGCACCCCGACAGAGAACTAATTTTTAGATGTTTGAAACACAAATGCCTGTGGCGAGTTTTCATTAATTATGAGGACTTTGCAATCCAACGCATTAATTAAAGCCGGGCTGATCACTGGAGTATCTTTGGTTTTAGGCCTGTTATTTGATTATTTTTTCTACGCTAAAATTCCCGGCATCGCTTTTCCTTTGTACGTTGTTCTGGTAGTGGCGGGCCTTTTTGCTGTTGCAGGCTTCTCAAATAAACAAATAAGCAAGGAGGCTCTTTTGCTTTTAGTACCGCTCATATTTTTTAGTGTAATGGTTTTTGTGCGTTCAAGCGCATTACTCACGTTTCTTAATGTAGTTGCTTCTTTGTTGCTCTTGCTTGTAATCGCCGAGGTATCTTTTGACGGGAAATTGAAGAACTTTTTTATAGCAGATTATATATATTTTTTTCTGCCATTTAAGTTTATTTTTCCGTTATTTCAAACACTGTCCGATTTATTCTCGCTAGAAGGAGTAAATAAAGACCAAAAAGTTTCATCGCATGTCATAAAAGGCATAGTAATGGCCGTCCCTGTTTTATTTATTTTTTTAATTCTTTTTTACTCAGCAGATTTGATTTTCCAAAAATATGTTTCTGATTTAATTAACACAGACATCGAGCTCGAAGCGGTTTTTAGATCCACTTTGGTTTTAATTGCTACGCTTGTTTATATCGGCGCATATTCATACATTTTTAGAGAAGCAAAAAATCAAAATGAATCGCAGCAAAATAATAAAACTCCCAGCTTTGGCCATATCGAGAATTCCATATTACTAGGTTCAGTTAATGTTCTGTTTTTTATTTTTATTCTCGTTCAGCTTGCTTATCTTTTTGGCGGCGAGGGCAATATTTCCGCTCAAGGTTTTACTTACGCCGAATATGCCAGGCGCGGGTTTTTTGAACTTATAGCGGTTTCTATCATTTCTTTATTGTTGCTTCTAGCTGTCGAAAAATATATTGTTAAAAAAGACGAGAATCACGCGCGTGGATTTAAAATTTTGAGCACGGCGTTAGTTATCCAAGTAATTTTAATCATGACTTCCGCTTTTACCCGCCTGACTTTGTATAAGGAAGCCTACGGATTTACGATATTGAGATTTTATAGCCACGCCTTTATTATTTTATTGGCAGCCGTCTTTTGCTTGTTGCTGTATAAAATTTATAAAGACAAAAGAGAAAATGCCTTTGCTTTTCGAGGTTTTATTTTAGTTGCGTCCTTCTTGGTTATCATGAATTTTTTTAATCCTGAAGCGTTTATCGCGCGCCGAAATATTGAGCGATTTACGGCTACAGGAAAATTGGATATTTTTTATTTAAGCCGTCTTTCTGATGACGCCATGCCCGATATGCTTAAGGCGCTAGACATATCAAATGATGATTTAAGAAAAAATTTTGCCCGCGAATTATACTGGCGTGCGCAAAACAGCCAGTCTCTTTATTTTTCGAAATGGCAGTCTCTGAACATATCGCGGATGAGAGCAGAGAAGATTCTCGACTCTAAAATCCGCGAGCTCGAGCCGTATAAGGACTATCAGCAACAAATCATTGATTCATGGGGGCGTTAAGAGTAAAATAATAGATACGAAAAATTTTGGGCCTGTAGTTCAGTGGTAGAACGCGGCATTCGCATTGCCGAGACGGGGATCCGATTTCCCCCAGGTCCACTACTTCGCTCCTTGCGGAGCTTCGAAGTGCAGAGCACAGTAAAATAAATATTTGAAATCTGGTCTGGCTTTGCTTTCGCTAGAAAAAGATTTATTTAACCCCTCAACTCTCCGACACAAAAAAGGCCAGTAAAATGGGCCTTTTTTGTTTTGGAATTTTGCTAGTATTATAGAAGCAAGGAGGTGTATATGGAATTAATGACTGTTCTTTATCTCAACGATTCAACTGAGAGCAAGATGGCGGAAAGACTTTTAGCAGAAGCAGGGATTGCGTTTGAGATATCAGACGCAGAACCAGAATATCTGCGAAGACCCTGCCTTGCTCGGGGTCAGGGATTTCACCAAGGACTCGACAGCATAAGAACCTGGCTGGATGCTGAGGAGATTTAAACCTCTTACCAGAAGGAAGATATGTTTTCGTTTTCCAAAGACGAATGGGTTGGCAGTTATGTCGACCCATTCTTTTTATCTAAATGATTTTTGATTTTGCCTTTATTTTGTGGCAAAATTATAACTCATGAAAGGAAAAGAATTTGATACAAAAAACTCCCCTATTTGTTTTGTCGACCTTGAGATGACGGGGCTTGAGGCGCAAAAGCACGAGATAGTCGAAATCGGGCTTGTTAAGGCAACTCAACCAGGGTTGAAGATTATTGAAACCTGGGACGTAAAAATTCGCCCGGAGCATCTTGAAACTGCCGATCCGAAAGCTTTAGAGATTAGTGGGTATAATCCCGAAGGATGGAAAAACGCTATATCTCTGAAAGAAATGATGGAGATTCTGACTGAAAAGACCAAGGGAACAGTTTTGGCGGGGTTTGTTCCATTTGCGGATTACTCTTTCTTAGACGCGGCGGTTACCAAAACCGGTATTCCACTGGATTTCCACAGGCGTTTTTTGGATATAAATTCCTATGCATACGCTAAGCTTGGCTACGGCTGGAATGACACGGGCTTAAGCGCCTTATGCAAGAAACTGGGAATAAACTTGGAGAACCATCATACGGCTATGGCGGACGCTTTGGCAGCCTACGAGGTCTATAAGAGTGTTTCGCGTGAAACAAAAAAATGACTTATATATTAGTAAAACGTTTCACAAGTCATTAAAAACAGTAGTAAAACAGTGTGAAACATATAATTTAAGATAGTTTCACGCGAAACACATAAATGCCATCAGAAAAGCGTCAATTTGGGGATATTTGTGAGAAAGTAGCCTGTCGACACTTAGCAAAGAGAGGATTTAAGGTTTTGGAGAGGAATTACAGAAAGAAGTGGGGCGAGATCGATATAATTGCTCAAAATAAAGAATCTCTCTGCTTCATCGAGGTTAAGGGTTCTAGATTTTCAATGGACGACCACAGACCAGAGGAAAATGTGCACATGTGGAAAACTAAGAGACTGTGGCGCGCTATCCAGACATGGTTTATAGAGCACCCGGACTACGAGGACTTTGAGTGGCAAGTTGACATAATGGCTGTTTTGGTTGATTTTAATGCCAAAAAAGCTAAAATAAGGTGGACTAAAAATGTAATACTTGAACAATAGCTTTTGCGGGCTTGCCCGCCGAAGCTTTAGTGAAGGCGGGGAGTAGTATAATGGTAGTACGCCTGCTTTGGGAGCAGGTGGTCCGAGTTCGATTCTCGGCTCCCCGACACATTCGGCAAGCTCAGTGTAAACAGGTAAGAAAATGCCAACATTAACGTCTAATTGTCAAGGCACATAATAAGTAAGGAATATGAAAGAAGAGGAATTTTCGGCGGCATACGAATCTTTTTCCGATGCTCTCTTTAGGCATTGTTATTTCAGGCTGTATGATCGCGAAAAATCTAAAGATATCGTTCAAGAGGCGTTTATTAAAACTTGGCAGTATGCATCAAAAGGAGTAGAGATCGAAAATACGAGGGCATTCCTCTATAAAGTTCTGAATAATCTTATTATCGATGAAATAAGAAAGAAGAAGGCACTGTCACTGGAAATTCTTCTTGAAGAAGGCTTTCAGCCGATTGACAATAAAGAAGGCAGAAGAAGTTTGGAAAATTTTTCCGACTTTAAGGATCTTCTAAAAATAATTCATAAACTGGAGGAAAATAAAAAAAATCTTCTCATTATGAGATATATTGACGAGCTAGGGCCAAAAGAAATTGCGCATATTCTTGGGGAAAACGAAAATATAATATCGGTGCGTTTAAACAGGGCTATAAAAGAAGTAAGAGAAATATTTAACAATGGAAGATAGATTAGAAAAAATTTTTAAAAAGGGGCAAGAGATAAAATTAAACCCGTCTGAAAAGGAGAAGATGAGAGATTTTGTTATTTCTTATGCCAAGAAAAATACAAAGCGGAAAACATTTTCTATATTCTCGGTACTAAGGTCGGCTCCGGCAATTTTAATTTTCACGATTGTTTTCGGAGGGGTCGGAATATCGTTCGCGGCCGAAAAAGCTTTGCCGGGAGATGTTTTATATTCAGTAAAGACAAATATTAACGAGGAAGTTATAGGACTTTTAACTGTTTCAGATGAGAACAAAGTAAAATGGCTCGCGAAGGTGGCCGAACGGAGAATAGAGGAAACAGAAACATTGGTTAAGGAAAATAGGTTTGATCCGGCCGCGAAAGAAAAAATTGAGAAAAATTTTGAGCAAAAAGCTAAGAAGATAAAAGAAAAGATTCAAGCTATAGATGAGAAGAATAATTTAGATGCGGCGAGTATGGCGTCTCAAAATCTAGAAAATACACTTGAAAAACATAGGGAAATTTTAGAAAAACTGTCCGAAGAGAAATCGGAATCCAGAGAAGAAATAGATTCTGTCTTGGAGAATGTGAAGTCATTCCGGGATTCGATAAGAAAATCAAGGGAAGGATCCGAAAGAAAGAGGAGATTATTTGAAGAAAAACAACTATCTGCAACCAGTCCGAGCGCGACTAGCACGGAAGATCGCGACAAAGAAGAAATAGAGAGAGATTAACTTGTAATAATTATCTAGTTTGACTAGATTAGAGTGTATGGCTCCAGCACTCGAGGTTAAGAATTTAGTGAAAAAATACCCCGCCTCCGGTGGGGTAGGTGGCGATAAGATTGCGGTAGACGGGATCTCTTTTGAAATAAAAAAAGGGGAATTTTTCGGATTTCTTGGGCCAAATGGGGCAGGGAAAACCTCAACCATCAGCTGTATCACTGGAACGGCGAGCGTAACTTCTGGGGAGATAAGCGTATTCGGATTTGATGTTGTCCGCGATTACCGCGAGGCGCGGAAAAAAATTGGTATTTCTCCGCAGGAATATAATGTCGATATTTTTGCGAAGCCGAAAGATATTCTATATTTCGTCGCCGGATATTTTGGGCTCCCTAAAAAAGAAAGACTCAAAAGGATTGACGCGGTGACCAAGGAATTGGGACTTGAGAAATATATGGATACTCCATTTCGCGCTCTTTCCGGCGGATATAAAAGGCGAGTAATGATTGCGCGCGCAATGGTGCACGATCCGGAATTGCTGATTTTAGACGAACCGACGGCCGGGGTGGATGTTGAATTGCGGCACGATATGTGGCGCATACTTACGGATTTAAACAAAAAAGGAAAAACTATTTTGCTTACAACCCACTATCTCGAAGAGGCCGAAAAACTTTGCGATCGAATTGCGATAATTTTCGGCGGCAAAATTGTCTCGCTCGAATCCAAGGCGGAACTAATTAAAGACGGCCAATCCATCGAGGATCATTATCTTGCACAGGTAGGCGGCCAACGAGGTAGCGTATTGACATAGTCTATACGGCGTATACACTTAAGGTATGAAAGCAATCATTAATGTGAAAACTGATAAAAGGGTAAAAGATGAAGCTAAGAAAATCGCTGAAACAATGGGACTTACATTGAGTGCGGTCATTAACGCCCAATTAAAACAGTTGGTTCGCGAACAGGAAATAAGATTTTCCACAGCGCCTAAAATGACCACCTATCTGGAAAATATTGCGGAAGAAGCGCGCGAGGACTATCGCAAGGGAAAGAATATATCCATGGTTTTTGATTCTGCTGAGGGTGCATTGAAATACCTGCAATCTAAATGAAGGCCATATTTCACATTCATTTTAAAAAGCAATTTAAAAAACTGCGTAGAGGCCAGCAAAATAAGTTCAGCGAGCAACTAGCGGTTTTTTTGGAAAATCCGTTCGAGGCAACTTTAAATAATCATCCGCTACGAGGGAGATATGCCGGATTCCGCAGCATCAATGTTGGCGGAGATCTGCGCGCGATCTACGGAATGGTTGAAAAAGACACAGCGTATTTTATTGCTATCGATACTCACAGCAAGCTATATTCATAAATCTTTCAGTAAACAAAAAAGCCCGTTGGTATTTCTACCTCGGGACTTTTTGCTTGGGCGATCTACAACCCTTTAGAATAGTCAGCGGAACTATTTATTATAATAAAGATTAAATCAATAATGATATTTATTTTAAGCAATAGTCTAAATTTTGTATAATCTTTTGTTGAAAGTTTTAATAAATGATGAGCTAATCCATAAAAAATAAGGTAAATAAAGGCCAAAAGAAATATAAGAAAGCCCCATTTAGGTCCGCTTAGCATCCCACTTATATAATCATAAAACCAACCTAGATAATATAAAAAAGAAATACCAAACTTAACTGATATTAGGGTGTAGGAAATGCTTGGATATGATGAAATTGCCATTGAGTCAGATATATTGGCTCTCGCGACAGAAATTGTCTTAAATAACGCAACTATGGGTAAGATAAAACTCAAATAATATAAAATTACAAAAAAATCACTTTCATAAAATGGGAAAAGCACTATATCTATGTCAAAAATTGCGGGTAAGGTAATTACAAGAAGCAAAAAGCAAGCTATCCATAAGACTATAACTCCAGCCCATGATTTTCTTTGCATAATTTAAACTATACGATAAATATCGTTTTGTGCCAAGCTCAAATGATGGAAAGAAAATACGGAATAAGTTATCTTAATATCTATGAACATGAACTGGATTGGGTTACAGACATTTATACTTGAAGAGTTGGGGAGAGTGAGGAGAGTTTGGATTCAGACTTTAATTGCCCCCTGGATTTCGGCGCTTTTATATATTCTGATATTCGGGCAGATTATCGGCCGCCGGATCGGAATTATCGACGGAGTTTCGTATATTGATTTCGTCGTCCCGGGACTTTTGATGTTAAACGTGATGCAGTCTTCTTTCGGGCAGACATCGAGTTCGCTTTATTTCCAGCGCTTTGCGAAGCACATTGAAGAAATTTTAGTGGCGCCTCTCTCGTATTTAGAGATGATCGCGGGCTATGTTATCGGCGGGGTTGTCCGAGGGCTCTTGGTCGCGGCGGGAGTTTACGGCATCGCACTTTTATTCACAGTCACAAGCGTTACACATCTCGCTCTCTTTATTTTCTACGCCGTTGCAGTCGCGCTGATTTTTTCACTCGCGGGATTGCTGATTGGGCTTTGGTCGGAGAGTTTTGAACAGCTTATGATCCCGCAAACCTTCGTCATTATGCCGCTGACATTTTTGGGTGGGCTTTTTTCCTCGATTCACATGCTTCCGGAGCGCTTCCAATTTTTAGTCCGGCTCAATCCCATTTTTTATTTTGTGGATGGACTTCGCTATTCCATGGTCGGGATCTCGGAATCAAACCGGCTTGCCGGAGTTATTCTAATTTTTGCGCTGATAGCCGGTCTCGGGTATTGGGTCTGGTATTTATTCAAAACTGGGTATAAAATAAGGACTTAAGCGTAAATAAAGGTCGTTTTAATTTTGCAATAATTTTTTAATTCAAAAATATGGCACAAAGAAAATCAACGGATTGTCGGGAGTTCCCAAGTGAGAAAAATTGTTCGCTTTTTATTTCAGGAACCGAACAAGAGGTTATGGATGCAGCGACGCAACACGCAGTTGCGTCTCACGGGCACAAAGACACGCCGGAATTCAGAGCGGAAATTCAAAAAACTTTAAAAGACGCGAACGATTAAAGTTAATCCCGCGAAAGCGGGGTTTGCGGGCATAGTATAGTGATAGTACGACTGCCTTCTCCCGAAAAACAAGAAGTGTAACGACTATGTTTTTCGCGGATCCCGTCGAATAATGAGCGCAGTTTTTTAAAAAAATGGACTTTGCGAGCGTCGTATAACGGCTATTATGGCTGCCTTCCAAGCAGCAGACGCGGGTCCAACTCCCGCCGCTCGCACTTGTTCACGGGATCCTCGCAAAATATATTCGCTCGGCTCATTATTTTGCGGGACAAGCAGTAGACGCGAGTTTGATTCTCGCTGCCCGCACAAAATTTTCAACATTGCTTTTATTTCAAGTTTATTTTAAGCTTCTTTTAGATCTGTTCGTAAACAAAGGCTGTTTTATACAAATCAAAGAGGAGGTACAGACTAATGGATCCAAAAGATCGGTTGATTGTCGCGCTGGACGTGAGCAGCCAGGAAGAAATGGAGCGTCTGACTAAACTGCTCGCCCCGCATGTCGGATATTTTAAGGTGGGCCTCGAGGCGCTGACAAGCATTGGAATACCGAGAGCCGTAGAATGTGTGACCTGGTATGCCGGCTCCCCGTTCTACGACGGCAAATTTATGGATATTCCAAATACAGTAGCCGGAGCGACTCGGGGCGTTGGGAAATTGGGTGCAAAAATGTTCAACATCCATTGCACCGGCGGCCGAAAGATGATGATAGAAGCGCGAGTTGCTGTCGACGTGATGGATCCTCCGAAACCATTGCTTCTCGGCGTAACAATCCTCACGAGTCTCAAATACGACGACTTCGTTGACATGGGATTTTTCCCGCGCCTCGTGTTTCCAGAAGGAAAAGAGAAACGCTTGCAGGAGCTTGTGGTTAGTTTAGCTAAGCTCGGCCAACAGTGCGGACTTGATGGAGTTATTGCATCTCCACAAGAAGCCCCAGACATTAGGCAAGCGTGCGGCCAGGACTTTAAAATCGTAACCCCTGGTATTAGGCCGGAGTGGGCTCAGCTTAATGATCAGGAGCGGGTTATGACTCCATTCGAGGCGATCAAGGCGGGGGTCGATTATATAGTCGTAGGGCGTCCCATCACGGGGCACAAAGATCCAGTAGAGGCGACCAGGATGATCGTCGAAGAAATTAGGCTGGCGATGGGCGCGGAGTAATCTACAAATCAGTATCAGTCCCAAACCGAAAGGGCGGGTCGCATAATGCGATTCCGCCCTTTCTTCATTTACAATCAAAATCTACTTCACTGCATCTTTGAGGCCCTTGCCTGCTTTGAATTTCGGGACTTTCATAGCCGGAACGCTCACAGCCGCTCCAGTTTTCGGGTTTCTGGCCTGCCTTGCCTTCCTTTGTTTGGCGACAAAAGTGCCGAATCCGGCGATGGAGACTTCGTCCCCGCGCTTCATTGTGTCGGCAATCGTGTCAAAAACAAAGTCTACGACCTCTTCCGCGTGTTTTTTAGATACATCCATCCCTTTTTTGGAATGAAGCTCCCACAATTTTTGCGATAATTCTGCTTTATTCATTAAACTAAATTTATTTTAATCAAAACGACCTTTAACAACATCAAAAATCATTATACCACAAGGGAAATCAGGCGCTACCTTGCGTATTCCACAACCCTGTTTTCCCGTATTACGTGTACCTTTATCTCTCCGGGGTATTTAAGCTCCGCTTCTATGCGCACTGCGATCTCCCTAGCAAGGTGTTTCATCTCCAGATCTGTAATCTTATCCGGCGTGACAAATATACGTATCTCGCGCCCGGCTTGAATAGCATATGATTTCTCAACTGCCGGAAACGTGTTCGCGATTCTTTCTAAATCTTCAAGGCGTTTTAGGTAATTTTCGACTGAGTCGCGCCTTGCTCCGGGGCGGGAAGCAGAAATCGCATCCGCCGTCTGCACGATTATGGATTCAATTGTTTCATACGGGTATTCTTCGTGATGGGACTGCATGGCTTGCACTACTTTAAGGTCAACGGCGAATTTCTGAAGTATTCTGCGTCCGATTTCAACATGCGTCCCTTGTATTTCGTGATCAACTGCTTTTCCAATGTCATGTAATAAGGCGCCTTTCTTTGCTATCGCAACATCCCCCCCTAATTCGGAAGCGAGCATTCCGGCAACGTGAGACATTTCTATCGAATGTTGTAGAACATTTTGCCCGTATGAAGTTCTGAATTTAAGACGCCCCAGGAGCATGAGAAGCCTTGGATCAATGTCAAAAATTCCGACTTCGAATGAGGCTTTTTCTCCCGCGTCCTTTATCATTTTTTCAATCTCGTTCTTGGCTTTATCGACTGTTTCCTCGATCCGCGCGGGCTGGATTCTCCCGTCTAATATCAAGTTTTCAAGAGCGATTCTCGCGATCTGCCTTCGAACAGGATCAAAGCTCGAGATTATTATCGAGCCCGGCGTATCATCAACAATTACCTCGACTCCGGCCGCGCGTTCCAGCGCCCGGATGTTTCTGCCCTCCTTGCCGATTATTTTTCCCTTTATGTCATCCGATGGGATATTTACAGATGTCGTCGTAACTTCGGACGCGGTTGAAGAGGCAATCCTTTGGATAACCGAAGCCAAAATGTCCCTAGCCTTTTGCTCGAGCTTGTCCTGCCCGAAGATCTCTATTTTCTGTATCCGCGCGAGAATATCGGTTTCGTACTTTTTCTCGACGGAAGTCAGTAATTCTTTTTTTGCTTCGTCCTCGCTTAAATTTGCGATTTTCTGGAGCTCTTCTCTCCTTCGCTGTTCCATATTTTCCGCCTCCTCGCGCATTTTCTTTATTTCTTCAGCCTTCTTTTTTAAGCCCTCTACGTCCAACTCAAAACTGCGCCTCCGCTTTTCAAGGCTTTCATCTTTTTCTTGAACTTTTTCCTCTAATTTTCTAATCTGGCCTTCGCGCTCTTTTGTTTCTTTTTTTGATTGTTCTAAGACTTCTTCAGATTTCTTTTTTGCTTCGTCTAATGTTTTTACGGCCTGGTCTTTAGCATCCAGGAGTATTTTTTTTACTTCTACTTCCAGAGAATTCTTCTTGTACTGCGCCATTACCTGGCGGAGTATGTAGCCTAAAACAATTCCCACAAGAACCGATACGAGCGCCACCAGCACCGGTGACGTTAAAATCATAGCATTTGCGATTTATTAAGATTAATTCCAAGTTAAATGGATATAAGTAATATATAAATGATAACAGACGCGGTAGAATAATACAATGGTCACGTTAATCATATTGGACGGCTTTGGAATAAGCGATGACCCAGAATCGACTTTTTGGGCCGCGGGACGGAAAAATTTCGAAGGTTTCGAAAAATTATACCCCTTTACCACGCTTCAGGCCTCTGGCATAGCCGTCGGGCTTTCTTGGGGGGAGGCTGGGAATTCAGAGGTTGGGCATCTGACTTTAGGCGCCGGGAAAACCATATACCACCATCTTCCGAGGATATCCGTATCCATACAAGACGGCTCATTTTTTGAAAACCCGGCGTTCAAGAGAGCTTTAAGGCAGGTAAAGAAAAACAACAGCGCTCTGCATCTAATAGGCCTTTTTTCATCGGGTTCGGTCCACGCTTACCCCGACCATCTTTACGCTCTTTTGGAATTTGCAAAGCGCGAAAAATTCGATAAGGTTTATCTCCATCTTTTCACGGACGGGCGCGACGCCTCCCCAAAAGAAGCAGGCAATTTTTTTGGATTTCTCGAAGAAAGAATCTCCAAATTATATCCATTCGCGCGAATGAGTTCGATTATCGGCAGGGATTTCTCAATGGATCGGGATGGGGACTGGGAGAAGATCGAAAAAACCTATAACCTTTTCACAAAAGGTGAGGGAAATAAATTCAAAGACCCAGTTAGCTATCTAGAAGACCAATATAAAAAAGGGATTACAGACGAATTTATCGAGACAGGATGGGACGGGGAAAACGAATCGAGGATTAAGGAAGGGGACGCGGCAATTTTTTTCAACTTCCGCGAAGATTCCGCCCGGGAGTTGACCCAGGCTTTTATTGAAGAAGGGTTTGATAAATTCCCGCGTGAGAAAATTTCTAATCTCGAATTCGTTACAATGACGGAATATGAAAAAAAATTATCGAGCTTGGCAGCTTTTTCTACGCCAAACGTTTCTCAGCCGCTTGCAAAGGTTCTTTCTGATAAGAATTTAAAACAATTTCATATCGCGGAAACAGATAAATACGCTCACGTTACCTATTTTTTCAATGGCGGGAATGAGACCCCATATCCAGAAGAGGACCACTTTTTGGTGGAATCTCTGCACGAATCTCATTATGATAAGTATCCCGAGATGCGCGCGGAGAAAATCGCGGACGAAGTCATTTCAAGAATAAAAAATTACGATTTCATCTTGGTCAATTTTGCGAACGCGGATATGGTTGGGCACACGGGAGATTTCGAGGCGACCGCGAAAGCGATTGAAATTTTGGATAGGGAAGTCGGAAGAATAGTTCAAGAGGTCTTAAAAAACGACGGTATTGCTATTATCACAGGAGATCACGGAAACGCGGAAGAGAAAAGATACCGCTTCACCGGGGAGAGAAAAACCAAGCACAGCGTAAACCCCGTGCCTTTTTTCCTGATTGGCAAAAAATTTGAGAGAAAAGAGTCCAGAGATAAATCCGAGATTTTAAAACAATATAGCAAAGTCGGCGGGGTCATCTCTGACGTCGCCCCGACGATTTTAGAGCTCATGGGAATCGAAAAGCCCGCCGACATGACGGGAGTGAGCCTTTTGGATGAGCTAATATAAAAACCCGGAAGTAAGAGAGGTCTTAGGCACAAGGCCATCATCCCCGTGAAGGGCCCTCAAAAGGAGGGATTGAGGGGACTCCTCCTACTTCCGACCTTCTATCTGGATTTCTTTTCTTTCTCCCCGTTTTTTCCTTTGATTATCTGATCCACTATTCCGTAGTTTTTGGCTTCAATAGCGTCCATGTAAAAATCCCGGTCGGTGTCCTTTTCTATTTTGGAAAGAGGCTGATTTGTGTGACGGGCCAATATTTTATTAATTTTTTCTCTTATATGAATAATATGGTCGGCAGTGATTTTTATATCTGCCGCTTGTCCCTCCGCCGCGCCGAACACTTGATGGATCATAATTTCCGAATTTGGAAGAGCGTAGCGCTTTCCCGGAGCGCCCGAGGCCATTAAAACTGCTGCTGCCGAGGCGGCAAAGCCTACGCAGATAGTTGAAACGTCCGGTTTGACGTATTGCATCGCGTCATAGATCGCAAGAGCAGACGTTACCGATCCCCCCGGGGAATTTATATATAAACTTATATCTTTTTTTGGATCTTCATGCTGTAGAAACAAAAGCTGGGCGATTACAGTATTGGCAACCGGGTCATTGATTGCCCCACCCAAGAAAACAATCCGCTCTTTGAGCAATCTCGAGTAAATATCATACGCCCTCTCGCCGAAACTAGTTTTTTCGATAACTGTCGGAATCAAAACTTGGTTGTATTCGTCGTTCATCCCGTTAGAAAAAGGTTAAATCGGCCTCCACGACTATAAAGGCGTGAATCTATAACATATATTAGTTTTCTAACGGGATTCATAGTCATAAAGTTACTCCCGCATTCAATATAAGTCAAGAAAGTTCTAATATATAGCTATGAATGAATCAATGCCTTTGCCAGACAATCACATAGAAGAACCCGCAAAAATTGAAAAAAGGGAAGCAGTAAAAATGCCAGAAGGAGCACTTTCAGAAATGAGAGAGTCGCTTATTGCCAGAAAATCGCAAGCAGCCGCTTCGTACGCGGGCCTATTCATGGAAGGAAAAATAACTTCGAAAGAAGCCGCTGAAGCAATTGAAAACATACCAGAGCGAAATAAATTAGTGGATCGCGCATTTAATTATCTTGAAAAAAGCGGAGTTGTTCAGCGTGCGTTGAATCCTGAGAAGAAGGGAGAATCTATTGTCGTCGATCTCGAAAAATTAGTAGCACTGAAGCAGGTTGATCTTCAGAAATTAGGACCAATATTTTTTCATTCTGCTTATGGGAAGAAAAATAAAGCCGATACACTTTTTGAAGTATTTGCCGGGAAAAAAGTACTTTCTCGCGAGCAACTTTCTGATAAGGATTATAAAGAAAAACCCCTCTTCTATATTCCGGAAAATCGAGAAGACGCGCTTTCCCCTGAAAAAATTAGAGATGCCGAATTTCAGACATTCATTTGGGATATTGTGAAAGCCAATTCTATACTAAGGGAACATCCCGTTAAAGAAGGAGAAGGTCTGAATTGGTTTGAAACAAAAATGGCTGCGGTTATTTATCATCCCTCGAGAGGTGAAGGTTATCGCGATCAAAAAGGAGATTTGTTAATTCGCGATGCAAAAACGAGAGATTTTCGTAAAATTTCAACCGAGACAATTAAGGATTATGGATTTGCTCCATCAACATTAATGAAGGGGCGCAATACGCGGTAGGCAATTCGGCACTTTTTTCCAAACCTTGTTTCTAAGGGGATACTTATGCCTGAAGATTTTGGCATGCAATCCGGGTACAGACATTCGGAAGAGATTCGCGCAAGTCGTACAAAAGTAACGCCGGATGGGATGGTTATGTTTAATGCAACGAGACATTACCTCGGCAGGAATTTTGTAGATAAGCCGATAAAAATATATAAATTAGCGGAAGATTTGGGAGGAGTTGCCAAAATATCTGAAGATGGTTCCGAAAATCTCACACATACTTTCAGAATTTTTAAAAGGGAAACTGCGCCAAAAAGATCTGGGAATGAGGGCTTGGCCATGAAAGGAGCAACTCAAGTCGCAGCCTTTTCTCCTGAACAAGTCTCGTATCCTAGAAGAGCTGACGAAACGGAGGATGAATATAAATTAAGAGTTGATTCAGTATTGGGTTTTAATTTTATGCTGAAATTATCGAACGACCTCTCATTAAAAGATGTCTCTCTGCATAAGGAAGATATAAGAGAACAATTTGTCATTTCAAAATCGGCACATTTCTTGTCGGAGAAAAAGATGTACGAAAGATTTCTCAAATTCGCTGAAAGATTTGGAGAGGAAGGGGTGCGTACATTCTTTACTGCGGAATATGATGACAATAGCGGAGAAAAAATTCTTGCGCTAGCTGAAAAACTTGGCGAATCTGATTTAGATTCTCTATTTCATTCTTATTCAAATATCGTTGATTCCTCACGCGGTATTGAAACTCTGCTTCGGGAAAGGGCTCTTAAAAATATAGAAATTGATGATGAGTTAAAAGAGCGTTTTCCTGTGGAAGTTTCAGAAGCAATTTTAAGAAGAAGTAAAGATGTGCTTATGTCGGCATATTCAATAGCCGTAGAAAAAAAGAAAGAACTCGAGATTAGGGATGTAATTAATTCCTTAGAAGGGCTCGATACTCTGCTCGGCGTTTTTAGAAGTTTGGAAGATACAAATACACAATACCGTATTACAAAAAAAGAACTTCGAGGAGAGGGAACTAATGTCTTTACTGCCGAGAATAAACAAACTGGACGACAGTATGAATTGAAAGTTTTTGCGAGGCCAAAGAGCGAGACTGGAAAACAAGCCAGAATAAATATTGAGCTTAATTTCGATACAGTGAAAGCAGATGAAAAACTTCGCCAGGCTTTCCGCCACCAAATAATTAGAAAAGTAGGGGGAAGAGAAAGGCAATCTCTCCATCATTCTCTGCGCATCGGCATTGACAGAGATACGTTTTATGATCCTCCTCGTGTTTCTTTGGATTTGGGAAGAGGGCCTATGAAAAAAGATGAATTAACTCGCGAAGGCGATATCTTGGGAAGAACACTTCAATTGAGCACAGAAATTGGCCACCATAATCCAAAATCATTTGACGAGCGTTTTGCTAAGGAAGACGTATTTGAGAAAATTGCTGGAACATTCAAAGAGTATCTTGAATCAAAGAGCTATTGATTGCACTAGAGTGTATTCCAAATTTTCTCAAAAATTTCCCGTAAAGTATCTGCGGTTGCTTTGTTTTCGATTATTGTGCCGACTATATGATTTTCGAATGATATAATAGCTACTTTATTGTCATAGATATCAATCTCGGCCGGGATTTGTAAATTTTCCCATTGTTTTCTTTCTCTTTTAAGTGCCATATCTTCTTTTTTCTTTTCATCGGTCTGACTTGTCGGAGAGATAATTCTAGTTTTTATTTCGTGCTCTGCTCTTATTTTCCCATAATTTTGGAAGAATTTGATCCCCATCGTTTTATCATCGAGATGTGACCTGAAAACTAGAACTTCTTTTGACGGATTTGAGATAATCGTGTTTTCATAGATCTTCTTAATTCCCTCTTTGCCCTCGAAATAATGAACCGCGGGCTTCGAGTAGTTAAGCGTATATTTCGAAGTCATCTCGGGCATAAGATCGTTTGCGAGTTTTTTACGCGCTTCGAGCTCGTCTTCGGATTTCGCGAGAAAGTACTTGATCTGCGAAGGGTGCGTTACTCGGAACTCGACCACCTTATTTTTCTTGAATTCTTCGGCTAATCCTTTAAATACGAGCCCCCGAAGGACGTTATAGAGATTTCCCCTTTTAATAGGGAGCTTCTTTATCATTTGGCCCACGGAGCTTTCGCCGTTTTCGAGGAGGTAGCTATAGGCGACGGCCTCCCCCTCGGATAGGCCAAGCTTCTTGAGTGTTTCTTCGTTCATATATATAGCATATAAAATCTGTCAAAGTTTGCAAGTTGTCACGGTGGATTGACAAAAATATACTATACTAAATCCTTATTTCATAAGGAGTTTATGTATAATTAGACATTATAATTGACATAAAATCAAAAAGATGGTATGCTGTTTATATCAAGGTGGGAAGAGGGATTCAGAGGCCAAAACTTCTCAATCCCCCTCTCCAACTCTAGAGGAGAGATCAGATAGAAATTAAAAAATAGTTCTTTCATTAAATAAGGAGGTAAGGTTCAAAACTTTGGATTCTTTTGTGCGATTGCCACGAAGTAGTCGCCTAGAGGAGAGAGTACAAAGCGAATCTTAAATGTAAATGAGTGACCCCTGCGTGAGCAGGGATGAGGAGAGAATCGAATACCTAGTTCTCTATTCATCCCGGCTCATAAACGAGTCGAAGTGTTCTTTGAGAAAAATTAAAGCTTGAGTAGTTGTAATTCGATTATTTTCCTGAAGTCACGAATATTCCGTGTGACGAGTGTTGAATCCATCAACATAGCAGTCGCCGCAATAATACTATCCCCGAGTTCCAGATGATATTTTCTGCGAATGCGGGCAGAAGTATCCGCAATACGCGCATCTACTGGGATCATGACGAATTTGTCGAGAAGACGGAGAATTTTTTCTTCTTCGCCCTCGCGCATAACCGGAGCGGCCAAAAGCTCTATTCGGGTTATCGCGGATATACATAGTTTGCTCCCGCCCATCAGCCATTCGTTTAAAGATTTAGTGACGCCAACATCATCCTTGAGATGGTATATCAGGATATTGGAATCAATGACAAAAGACTGCATATCTTCTATTCCCGCTGGCGAAGCGTTGCGTACGATTTTCGAGCAGCGCGCTGATAGGATATTGGGCCTATCTTGCGGCCACGCCAAAGCCCCGCCGTCTCCTCTAGAATTTTTTTAGTTTCTTCAGGACGAACGCCCAGCAAAAGTTGCGTATTTCGTTTTTTGGCCAATGTTTGATCCATATCTCTTATGATAGTTGAGTCTTGCCAAAAATCAAGTAGGTCGAGACGAGGTTAGAAGCAAAAACTTGTAATCTCATCTCGGCTCACTGCGTCCTTCCGAAGCTTTATGCGGAGGAGAAAGTGAGCTGGAAGTTCTTTAAGTTAAGAAAAGGGCAATGCGGAAATACGGCACCCGCAAAGCTCTAGAAGAATAATTCCTGCAAAGGAACGGTTTAGTTTGTAGCCGTCTCGTTGGCATCCGCACAGCGGAAATTCAAAACCGACGAGAGGAGAAAAAGATGGATTTCTTTTTGTTCGATCCGCGTCCGGGGAAAGAAAACCCGGCGGTGGATGTGGGTATTGAGGTGACCGTCCCGGCACTAAAAGGACTGTGCGAGGTGGATATCGATCCGCAGCATGGGTCAAATGGCAAACCTGTTCCGGCCGCGTGCGCGGTAGTGCACGAGAGGTTGGAATCAGAGGATCCGGGGCTTGTCCTCGCGAAGACAGTGGGGACAGTACGGCTCGACGCGGATAGCCTCACAGCATTCGCGTTGCTCGAGAAAGGAATTTTCGGAGTTGACCCATTTCTTGTGGTGTCGATTTCGAGAATTGACGGACTCGGACCCAACGCTGGAGAAATGCCGCGCGAGCACAGCGAAGTGTTCTCGGCGTTGTCCCGACTGGCGCTTGCTGACAAGCGCCCGCTTGCAGAGAAAATCCTGCTCGCTTCCGAGATTTTGAGAGGCGGCGGGAAAGAGTTCATCTACCAGGCACTGGCTGAGCGAGCAGAGCAGAAGAAACAACTTCTCGCGACCGCCAGAGTCGATCGCCACGAGTCCTTCGTGGTGGTTGAGGCAACGTTGCCCGGTGTGTTTGACTACGAAGCGTTTGAGACAGACGTTATCGTAGCGATCAACCCGGCTTTCCGTTTTCAGAACGGAGAGCCCCATCGGAAAGTTTCGATAGCTCGTAGGTCAGAGCACATTCCCTTCCCCATCAGAGAAGTGCTCGAAGATCTTCAGGAAATAGAACCGGGATGGGGTGGTGGAGCCAACATTATCGGCTCGCCACAGGGAGAGGAGTGTGTGGTTTTCACGGAGACAATTATCAAAATTGTCACTGACCATGTGCGATGCACCTGTGGATGGCTTGACCAAAGCCACTACTGTTACGCCGGAGTTTTCCCCGACGATGAGTGTATCACTCACGTTGGAGGACCGGTCACTCCGCCACCGATCGGACAGCAAGGGCTAAATTGGGCAGACATCGAGGCCTGCCCAAACTGCTACAAATATGCTCCTCGTTGTAAGAAGTAAGGAGCAACAGGGGTTTCTAGTGACCTGCAAGCATTTCTAAACTTTCTCTCCATTGAGATGAAAGTGATCACTAGCTGTAGTTCTTTGAAGGCCACCGACTTGGCCAGAAAGATTTGAGCAATCAAATCATGTCTTCACTCAAAAAGTTTGAGGGAAGGTTTGCAAAAACTTTCCCTCCTACAACCGAGTTTGCGAATAATTGTGTTCGTAAGTTCAGAGTAGGAAAGTTATTTAAAAAAATGGGCAAGGAGATGAAATGGGAAAGCAAACTATCAGCGGGACATTCATCGTAAGGTTAGTAACGGAAACGTTACTTGAAAAAAGGGGATTGCCAACCGACCGGTCCAACTGCTTAACGCTTAAACAGTTGGAATATGTGGGGAGGAAACGGAAGATTCCTTCCACAACAGCCAAGAAACATGCTTCTACTTGCATGCTTTGCAGGGATGAAGTGAAAACGATTCTTAAAGAACCGCCTACGGAGTTTTCAGTGAAGAAGCTGAAGACGGAATTGAAAGAGGCGGAGGAGGAAGAGGCGTGGAAGAAAATAATGGGGCTTGCTATTGCTGATGCGGTTGAGCGAAGGGTTGCTTGCCGCACAAAAGCCGAGCTAAGGGCGTTTGCTAAAAATGGGTCGGCTAAAAATGATCCCTCCCTACCGCGCCACCTCGCAATTTGTCACTACTGCCGTGACGAGCTTCGCGAGGAAAGGGAAAAGCTCCCAAAGCTCATAAAATAGGCAGGCGACATACCGATGTCGTAAAACTCGGAATCCTGCTCGGTGCCGGCAGAAGTCGCAAGACTTGAAACGGCGCAAGCGATGAGGTCATCGCGATTCCATCGAAGTTCATCAAAAAAAGAATGTAAGATGGAAAATGTTCTTTATAGTCACTCGAATTTTGGGGGAAGAAAGCTTTGCTTTCTTCCCCCACTCGATTGGGTTCATAAAATTTTGTGAGCCCTGAGAGTAAAAATCTTTAGCCCTTATAGGGCCGCGGAGTCAGAGTTAAATCTCTCTCCTCGCTGGCTCCCGGCCCTGTGGCGGATATATTAAGAAATTAATTATTGGAACTTATTTTTTGGAAGTTTTGATTGTTTGACGATGGCAAGAAAAGTCCCAACTGGTATAGGCCTTGTTCTATTATGAAAAGGCACCGGCACTATGTTGCCGGTTTCTGCATTTTTCCAAATCATATGGCTGCCTTTTTGACGGGACAGCACAAAACCGTTTTCTTTTAGAATTCTTGCGATACGCTTTGCGTTAAGCGGACGCATTATCGAACAGAGACTTCGATCTCGTCTATGATTGGACGCGAACTTCGTTTGGGCACGGCTAGTTTTTGCGAGTTCAATTCTTCAATCCAAAGTTCCAATACTTCAGCTCCCATTTGTTTAGCCTCTTCAAAAGTCTTTCCAAAAGTTAGACAGCCTGGAAAATCAGGGAAAGAAACATTATACCCTCCTTCGATAGCCGGCTCAAAAACTGCAAAATATGAGTTTATCTTATCAAATTTGCGGGACATGTCTTTATTTTAGATTGACTAACTATATAGGTCAATATTTTCTTATAGTTAAAAACTCCACGGGGACTAAAACCCTTTATTTTTCGGAAGGCTGAGGAAGCTGTGGACGCGCAAGCATTCAACCGGTTAAAGGAGCAGTTTGATGCGCTCAAAACAGACGTCCGCACTCTTGAGGAATATCTCGAGAAAGATCCCAGATTTCTGTTGAGTATGATGGATCGAGATCTCAATGCTACGGAGCGAGGGAGGGATGCGAGAGGGAGCTTCACGGATTATTTCATCCCCACTGCTGTCGAGGCAATCAGGATCGATGCAAAAAAGTCAGAAGTCAACGTCCGCATAAACAGGGTTATCGCCCTTGCAATACAGGGAAAGTATCTTAGCGGATACGCGGCCCAGCTCACGGAGAAGGGCGGGCCTGATGCGATCAGGGCTTATGCCGACGAATCTTTGAAAGCAAAGTAGCGCAGCCGTTTAAACAGGAAAGGAGGAGAGAAGGTCTTAAACTTTCTCTCCTCCTTTCCTAAACTTAGTCTTTATTATGAAGGCTATTTTTTTTATTTTATTTAGAGAAACCGGACGAGAAGCAACGCCACAATATTTACGATTTTGATCATGGGGTTAATCGCTGGGCCGGCTGTGTCTTTATACGGATCGCCGACAGTATCGCCTGTGACGGCGGCCTGGTGCGCGGGAGATTTTTTCCCTCCGTAATTTCCTTCTTCAATATATTTCTTGGCATTATCCCACGCGGCTCCTCCGGAGGTCATGGCAATAGCTTGGAAAAGACCAGTGACGATTACCCCTATTAGAAGTCCTCCGAGCGCTTTTGGGCCGAAGACAAATGCGACAAAAATTGTTACCGCGATTGGCAGTATCGCGGGCAAGATCATTTCTCTTAAAGCGGCTTTTGTTACGATATCAACTGCTGCCGCGTAGTCCGGCTTATCGATCCCTTCCATAATTTTCTTCTCTCGAAATTGCCTTCTAATTTCCTCAACAATTGATCCCGCGGCTTTGCCGACCGCAAGCATAGATAGAGAGGCGAAGATATATGGAAGAATCCCACCGATGAATATTCCTAAAATTACTAGAGGATCCTGAAGTTCAAAAACAGTTTTTTTGCCGAGAGCTTCCATTTCTGAAACATACGCGCCGAAAAGGACGAGTGCGGCGAGACCGGCGGAGCCGATTGCATATCCTTTGGTGATCGCTTTCGTTGTGTTGCCGACGGCGTCGAGCGCGTCCGTGATATCACGCACCTCTGGAGGAAGCCCCGCCATCTCGGAAATTCCGCCAGCGTTGTCCGTAATCGGTCCAAATGAATCAATCGCGACGATTATCCCGGCCAAAGAAAGCATTGATGTTGCCGCGATTGCGATTCCGTAGAGGCCGAAAAGTTGGAAGGAAAAATAACTTCCAAGGGCGATCGCCGCGATAGGAAGCGCTACCGCTTCCATTGATACTGCGAGCCCCATTATGATATTCGTCCCGTGCCCGGAGGTGGAAGCTTTTGCGATAGCGCGAACCGGCCTGAATTTTTTCGAAGTGTAGTATTCAGTGAAGACGACCATTAAAATTGTGACGAGTATCCCGATGAAAGCGCAAGAATAGAGATCCCAGGGACCTTCAGCTCCGAATAGGGGCGCGAAATATTTTGTAATCGGCCAGAAAAGCGCAAGCGATATGGCCGCACTCGCGATGAGCCCGCGGTAAAGCCCAGGCATTATGTTTTCTTTTTTCTCGGCTTTGACGAAAAACGAACCGATAATTGAAGCCAAAATCGCGCCCGCACCCAAGGTTAAGGGATAAAATATTGCGGCCTCGTTATTTCCAGGGAAGAGAAGAGTTCCGAGAAGGATTGTCGAGATTAACGTTACGGCGTAGGTTTCAAAAAGATCTGCGGCCATGCCAGCGCAATCCCCGACGTTGTCCCCGACCAAATCCGCGATAACCGCTGGGTTGCGTGGATCGTCTTCAGGGATTCCCGCTTCAACTTTCCCGACTAAATCAGCCCCAACATCCGCCCCCTTCGTATAAATTCCTCCGCCCAGTCTCGCGAAGACGGAGATGAGAGACCCTCCAAATCCGAGCGAAAGAAGTCCGGGCAGATCTTTGGTAATAAGCCAGAAAAGGCTTATTACCAATAAGCCGAGCGATACGACGAGAAATCCGGTTACAGAACCTCCGAGATAGGCGAGGGAAAACGCGGGAGCAAGCCCTTTTTTTGCGGCCTCGGCGACTTTGACGTTGGATTTAACCGCGGTCATCATTCCCAAATATCCTGCAAGAGCCGATGCGGCTCCGCCAACCAAAAACCCGATCGCGGATATGAAATCAATAAAGAAATAAAGCAAAATAGCTATTAGCAAAGCGACAATCCCGACAACTTTATATTGTCTCTTGATGAAAGCCCGCGATCCTTCCTCGATAGCGCGCGAGATTTCTTCCATCTTCTGATCTCCCGACGGGGATTTTTTTATTTTGAGCCAGGCCCAAAGAGAAAAGAGTATCCCGATAATACTGACTCCTGATAAATAAAGCGGAAAATTATTCATGTTTTTGTATTTCCTCACCTTCTTCGGATACGGAGGCGACTGTTTCTCCGGTGCGCGAGCGAATGTCGATTTTATATCCGGTAAGTTTCGCCGCAAGTCTGACGTTCTGTCCAGCTTTGCCTATGGCCAAAGAAAGCTGGTCTTCGGCAACTTTAACCTGCGCCTCTTTTCTTTCGGGGTTAATATCTACTTCGAGAACTTTCGCGGGCGATAGAGATTTTGCTATAAATTCTTCCAGGTTCTTCCTCCATTCTATGATATCTATTTTTTCTCCTCCAAGCTCCGAGATGACTGTTCCGACGCGAATTCCTTTCTGTCCCACGAGCGAACCGACGGGGTCCACCCCGTCTTCCTTGGAACTTACGGCGATCTTCGTTCTAAGCCCAGCTTCTCTTGCTATCGCGCGGACTTCCACGATACCAGTATGTATTTCGGGAACCTCGGTTTTAAAAAGTTCTGCCACGAATTTTGGATGCGAGCGTGAAAGGTAAAGGCCTGGACCGCGCGGATTTTTTTCCGCTAGGAGCAGATAAGCTTTTATTCGTTCGCCAATCCTGTATCTCTCTCCGCGAACTTGTTCTTCTTTTGGGAGAAGAGCTGTCGCTCTGCCCAAATCCAGGAAAACATTCTTACCTTCAATTCTCTGCACTATTCCGGATACAATTTCCCCTTGTTTTGAGGCATATTCCGTGTAAATGGATTCTCTCTCCGCTTCGCGGATGCGCTGGATAATCACTTGTTTCGCCGTTTGCGCCGCGATTCTTCCATATTCCTCTTTAGTTTCGAGAGGGAAAATAAGTTCTTCGCTGGCATTTACGTCGGCTTTTATTTTTTTTGCTTCCTCGATCATAATATGGCGCTCCGGATTGAACCTGACTTTTTTAATTTCTCCTTCAACTTCTTCCAGTTCATCTTCCTTGCCCGCCTGAATGTCGCCTTCCACCTCACTTTCGGCGGGTTTCAGCATGCTCTCGTCCACAACGATTTTTACTTGATAGAACTCGGCTTTGCCTTTGGTCGAATTGAATTTAGCCTTGATTATTTGCCCCCTTTTGCCGTAATCCTTTTTATACGCGGCGGCCAAGGCCATCTCTATGGTTTCTAGGATTTTTTCCCTGGAGATCCCTCGCTCCGTAAGGACTTCCTCCAGTGCGCTTTGAAAGTTTTTTAAATCTAATGACATATAATCTAATGGAATAAATAAAGTCCGCTTCGAGAACGGACTATTATCAGTATAGCAAGGATATTAAAAATACACAAGGGAATAGACAATTTTACCCTATAATGTATTTAATATGAAAAAAAGGGGATTTTTCGAGGCCTTGAACGTGATTGACCGTTGCCGGGAGCTACATGTCGGGTTGTTTCAGTGCCCGCATTTCCTATTTGTATTAATGGGTGTTGTAATTTCAATCGCAATCGTAACGACCCATATCGTCGCGAGTTATTACGCGGAGCCGGAAACCGTAGTCTCGATAATATTTATTGTTACTGTCTTTTTGTTGGTTGTTGGCAATGCCGTTGTGCGCGCTTTTGAAAAAGTGGCCGAAGCTTCCCAGCTAAAATCAGAATTTGTAGCTATTATATCCCACGACCTTAGAAATCCACTTTCTTCCATAAAATGGCAACTCGACGCTATTTTTGAAAAGGCAGAGGTTTCCGCGGACGAATATAAAAATTCTCTTAAAATAGTGAATCACGCGAATGAAAAAATGATCAGTTTGATAAACGACCTTTTGGACGTAAATCGCATAGAGGATAGAAAATTTCAGCTTTCTCTTGAGATTTTTTCTTTGAATGATATGACGGGGGAACTTGCGAAGTTTTATGAGCCCATCGCCGCTGCATCAAATTTAAAATTTATGATTTTGACACCAAAATCGCAAGCTTGGGTTAAAGCAGATAAGACAAGAATAAAATCAGTTATTTCAAGATTTATAGACAATGCCATACGCTATTCGACATCTTCCGGGGAGATAACAATTACTATAGAAGACGCCGATTTTTATGTCCGCTGGACGATAACTGATCAGGGCGCTGGAATACCGGTCGAAGAGGTAAAAAATATTTTTTCAAAGTTTTTCAGAGCTTCCAATATTTTGCGTTACCAAACCGAGGGCCTGGGGGTTGGGTTATATCTTTCTAAATACATTATCGAAGCGTCCGGAGGAACAGTCGGCTTCAGGACACTCGAGGGGCATGGGTCAACTTTTTATTTCTCCCTCCCTAAATCAAAAGCTTAATATTATAAGCAATGGCAAAAAAAGTTTTAATTATTGAGGACGATACGCTCCTTGCCGAGAATCTTTCCAACACCATAAAGGCCGGTGGCATAGAAGTTCTAGTTTGCCACGATGGCGAGGCGGGTTTTCGGCAGGCTGAAGAAAAAAAGCCTGATCTGATTTTACTTGACCTTGTTTTGCCGAAAAAACACGGCTTTAAAATTATGGAAGATTTACAGAAAAATCCGGAATTGAAATCTATCCCGGTCATCGTTCTAACTAATTTGGAAAGTCCGCACGATATCGAAAAGGCTTCTTCATTCGGCATTAAAGCTTATTTAGTTAAGGCGAATTACTCTCTCCTCGAGATTCTAAAAAAAGTAAAAGAGGTTCTTGAAGGATAACGTTTTTTATGAAGCTAGAAACAAAAAGACTCAAGTCTTTTTTGCTTGACGCCGGCCTTATTGATGAAAAGACTTTAGCGGGAGCAGAAAAAAAAGTTACCAAGGGCAAGGATTTGTCCGATATTTTGGTGACCGAGGGGAAAATTAGCGAGGATGATTTGGCAAGAATGCAAGGCTATATTTTAGGCCTACCTTTTGTTAATTTGGAAAATGAAAAAATTCCAGAAGATATTTTGAGGATAATCCCCGAACCGATCGCGAGAACGCATAACATCATCGCTTATAAAAAGACAGGCAATAATCTGGAAGTTGCGATGCTCGACCCGCAGGATCTCGAAACTATTGAATTTATAAAGAAAACCTCGAACTTAAAAATTTTGTCGCGCCTTACGTCAAAAAAGTCAATAAAAAACGCACTCTCACAATATAGAAGATCTCTTGAAGCTGAATTCGGCGACATAATAAAAAAGGACAGCAAAGACGTAATTTTATCCACGCCGATTACGGCCGTCCCCGCAGGGGGCGAGGGAGATACGCCGGAGGATTTGGAGAAAACTGCTCAAGAGTTGCCGATAGTCCGGATAGTCGACACGCTTCTACAGCACGCGATAGTCGAGAGGGCGTCCGATATACATATTGAGCCCCTAGAAAAGGAAGTAATTGTCAGATACCGGATTGACGGAATTTTAAGGGACGCTATGGTTTTGCCAAAACAAGTAGCGATGGGAATAATTGCCAGAATAAAAGTTCTTTCGAGTTTAAAGCTAGATGAGCATAGATTGCCTCAAGACGGGAGATTTAAGATTGAATCAAATGAATACAAAATTTCTTTCAGGGTTTCTATTCTTCCAGTTTCCGAAGGAGAAAAGGCGGTTATGCGCCTTTTGATTGAAAATTCAAAAAGTTTTACCTTGGAGACTCTCGGATTTTTCGGAGACGGCTTGGAAAAAATCCATAAAGCAATAAAAAAGCCCGTGGGTATGCTTCTCGCGACCGGGCCGACGGGTTCAGGGAAAACCACCACTCTCTACACAATTTTAGATATCCTAAATACTCCGGAGGTTAATATTTCTACGATTGAAGATCCAATTGAATATCGTATGCCGAGAGTGAACCAAACCCAAGTCAGGCCGGACATCGGCTTTACCTTCGCGGATGGTTTACGCTCGCTTGTCCGGCAGGACCCGGACATAATAATGGTTGGAGAAATCCGCGACAATGAAACAGCGTCTTTGGCGATTAACGCGTCACTTACAGGACACTTGGTCGTATCAACTCTGCATACAAATTCCGCCGCCGGCGCGCTACCGAGGCTTTTGGATATGAAAGTCGAGCCGTTTCTGATCGCCTCGACGGTGAATGTGATAATCGGGCAGAGGCTTGTTCGCAGGCTTTGGAAATCCAAAAAACCGTATAAGCTTACGAAAAGTGGAATCGAAGAATTAAGAAAAGAAGTCGATTTAGACAGAGTTTTAGAAGCAATGAAAAAAAATAATATCGTCAAAAAGGAGGCCGATTGGGCAACAATTGATTTTTATAAACCGGAGCCAGCCGCGGAATCTTTGGACGGATATCACGACCGGATCGGCATACACGAAGTGCTCGAAGTAACCGAGAGCATAAAACAAATGATAATTTCAAATGCGACTTCAGATGCGATCGAAAAACGCGCGAAAGAAGAAGGAATGATGACTATGCTCGAAGACGGAATTATAAAAGCCGTGCAAGGGATTACGACAATTGAAGAAATCCTGCGCGTAACGACGGAATAAAAACATGCCTGTATTTACTTACGCGGCAAAGAATATGGCGGGCGAGGAGCAAAAGGGCTCGCGGGAAGCGAAGGATAAATTCGAGCTCGCTAAAACTTTGCGCGGGGAAGGATACACATTGATAAGCGCGGAGGAGAAAAGAGAGGCGAAAAATATTTTCTCAATTAATTTTTTCTCGCACATTTCAGTGGCGGAGCGGATGCTTTTTGCAAGAAATCTTTCTGTGATGGTCGCGGCTGGGCTACCGCTGGCAAGAAGCCTTGAAATTTTGTCGCACGAATCAAGAAACGCGAAGTTCAGCAACGTACTTTTATCTGTCGCCGCTTCCATAAGCAGGGGAGCCAATTTTTCCCAGTCTTTGAAAGAATTTCCCAATATATTTTCTTCCCTTTTTGTCGCCATGGTATCGGCCGGGGAGAAAACCGGAAAATTAGAGGAGGCATTGAAGCTTATAGCCTTCCAGCTTAAGCGAGAATATGACTTAAGAAGGAAAATTAGGGGGGCGATGATTTATCCCTCCGTGATAATTTTCGCCATGATCGCGATTGCCGCTCTGATGCTGGTATTTGTAGTCCCGACGCTGATCAGCACTTTCAAAGATTTGAATATCGAGCTCCCGCTTTTGACGAGGATTGTCATAGGGATAAGCGATTTTCTGGTAAATAATCTAATCTTGGGATTATTGATGATTCTGATTTTTATTTTTGGAATTTATTTTGCCGCCAAAAGTAATCGCGGGCATGATTTTATAGACGCAGTCTTGCTGAAAGTACCTGTCATATCTGGGCTTGTCAAAAGGAATAACGCCGCCAGGACTTGCAGGACATTAGGATCTTTAATCGGAGCAGGAGTGGATATCTTGGACGCGCTTGAAATTACACAGAACGTCCTGCAAAACCATTACTATAAAACTATTTTGAAGGAGTCGCGCGGAATTGTCGAAAAAGGGGAGCCAATTTCAAAAACTTTCATTCAAAATTCTAAATATTATCCTTCGCTCGTAGGAGAGATGATGGCAATTGGGGAAGAGACGGGGAAACTTTCCGAAATGCTTCACAGGCTCGCTGTTTTTTACGAAAGCGAGGTCGGGCAGGCTACAAAAGATCTTTCAACAATAATCGAGCCCGCACTCATGGTAATAATCGGCGCTGTGGTCGGGCTTTTCGCGGTTTCGATGATCCAACCGCTATATAACATCGTCGGGGCATTTTGATTATGAATAAGGGACTTACTCTTTTGGAAATAATCGTAGCTCTCTCGATACTTTTTATCTTGGGTGCAATCGCTGTTTTGGCTTTTTCCAATTACAGTAAGAATTCTCTTCTTGGCGAAGCCAGGGCCAGAGTGATCTCAGAGCTAAATTATGCAAGGTCCGAAACGCTGGCTTCGGAAAATAAATCATCATGGGGGGTTCACTTCGAAACATCAAGAGTGGTTAGGTTTAAGGGGTCTTCTTATTCTTCGTCAGACACGTCAAATGTTCCAATAGACCTGCCTGCCGGAACGACAATAAGCTCCATTAATTTGGGCGGACAGACAGAAGTTATTTTTGAGAGACTGACCGGAAGAACTGGGAATATCGGGTCGATTAGAATCGAGCTCACCTCGAACTCTCAGGCGAGCACAACGATAAATATTTATGCCTCAGGACTTGCCGAATAAACGGGCCTGCCTGCGCAGGCCTGCCTGCGCAGGCAGGCAGGGATTCGGGATTTTGGAAATAGTCATTGCTTCCGCAATAATAGGGGGAACTCTTTTTGCGCTGGTGTCTATTTTTCTTCTGTCGCGGGACACCATCATATTTTCTACGCAAAAGCTTCAAGCTTCCTATCTCGCTGAAGAAGGGCTCGAGGTGTTAAGATTCACGCGCGACTCGGGATGGTCCAGGAATATGGCATTGTTATCTCCAGGCGCCGATTATTACCTCATATTTTTGCCCGCGACTTCCGAGTGGATCGTAAGCTTTTCTGCCCAACCGCCGATCGAAGGCCTTTTTGAAAGAAGTTTTAAAGTCGAGAATGTATCAAGAGATGGTTCTTCTAATATCGAAACAACTTATAATGCCGCTAATAATGACCCAGGAACCAGAAAAGTTACAGTTAAAGTTGATTGGTCGTATAAAAATAAAAACCAATCAATCACAGCTGAAACATATTTAACGGACCTTTTTGCAAATTAAATGAAGAAAGGATTTACCCTTATTGAAATAATAATTTATGTAGCGCTTCTCGCAGCCATCGTATTGTCTGCGGTGGAGATTGTGCTTATTTCTGCCCGAAGCGTTTCGGAAATGAGGGTTGAGAGGAGAATTTTTACGGCCGGCGAAGGGGCTATGGAGACGATTTTGCGCGACATCCGGCAATCTACCGATATTGCCTTAGGGTCAAGCACTTTCGGGACAAATCCTGGAGCGCTGGCTCTTAGGATCCCGCAGGACCCCGGCAGCTCGACGATAATAACGAGGATATTTTCACTTTCGTCCGAGAGGCTCCAGAAAAACGATGACGGAGCGAGCGAGTTGCTTACGCCTCCCGAAGCCAGGATTACAAGTTTGATTTTCTGGAATTCCGCCACGACAACCTCCAGCTTGGTTTCGGTTAAGTTGACAATTGAATCCGGAGATCAAAAAAATTATAAGTCTCACGCATTTTATGGATCAGCGGTCCTCCGCGCAAAATATTGATTTAAGCAGGCCAAAGGAAGCCGGGCAGGCGTTTTTAGTCGTTATTTTATTTGTTCTTTTTTCTACGCTCGCATTGATCGGGATTATATCGACTTTTGCGTACCGCGGCATAAAAATATCGGAAATTGATTTCAAATCGAAGCGCTCATATTTTCTCGCTGAAGCCGGAATTGAGGACGCGCTTTATAGGGCGAAGCGCGGAAAATTTTTGCCGGCATCATATACGATTTCCCTATACGACGCGAATACGGCAATAACAGTTACCAATATCGCCGGAGGCAAGGAGATAGAAAGTGCTTCTAATATAAATAATGTCCATAGGATAATTAAATCTACTATTAAGCAGGGAACCGGGGTCAGTTTTTCTTATGCGGTTCAGGTTGGAAGAGGGGGGATCACTCTCGAAAATTCTTCGAAAATAATCGGCAGCGTTTATTCAAATGGAGATATATCGGGCAAAAATACAGCAGAAATTACGGGAGACGCTTTTGCGGCTTCAGATTCATCCATAACCGGAGATAACAGTTTCTTAGTGAGCGGTAACACTAGAGCCCATTTGATTAACGAAGTCACGGTGAGCAAAAGCGCTTCCTCAACTACTTCAATTTCAGACAGCACTATAGGCGTAAATGCGTATGCCAATTCAATTTCCTCAAGTTCAATCACGAAAGACGCTTACTATCTGACCTCAATTACCGGGAGCACAGTTGGGGGAGCGACTTATCCCGGATCAACGCCTCCATCAGATCTTCCGGAGGTGGATTTTCCGATAACCGACGAGCAAGTTACAAATTGGGAGAATGTTGCCGCCGCGGGCGGGGTTCATTCATCCCCATGCCCGTATGTTATAGATGACGGCACCGTAAACCTTGGACCAATCAAGATAAATTGTGATCTTACGATAGAAAATGATGCGATAATTAATATGAGAGGGCCAATATGGGTCAGTGGCAACTTCACAATGAAGAATACTGCGCAATTAAAACTGGATCCAAGTTACGGTGCAAATTCCGATGTCATAATCGCCGATAAGATTTCAAATAGAGCTACATCCGGAAAAATTTCGCTTGAAAATACGGTGCGGGTCCTTGGTTCTGGGTCCGCAGGCAGTTACATTGCCCTGATATCCGGCAATAATTCGGCGGAAACGGGAGGCATCGAAGTTGCGATTAGGCCAAAAAATAGCGTTGACGCTTCGATATATTACGCCAGGCACGGCCTAATTGAATTGGAAAATTCGGTTGCCTTAAAAGAAGTCACGGCCTATCAGCTTAATCTTAAAAACACAGCCACAGTTACTTATGAAAGCGGACTTGCCTCAACCCAATTTTCCGGCCCGACTGGGGGATTTGATATTATCTGGTGGCTAGAAGTGCCTTAAAATTTAAACTACTCTTAAAGAAGGATATGAAATTACCAGATTTAATAAGAATTTTTCCAGTGCCGGAATACATAGAGCCCCCAGTGCTCGGACTGGATATTTCCGACCGTTCGCTTAAATATGTTGAACTTGCATTAAAAAACGGCCACCTGGAGCTTGAAAAATTCGGATCCCGGATAATTCCAGACGGCTTTATCAAATCTGGGGAAATAGTTAATAAGAACGCGCTTGTAGAATATCTGAAATTAAATCTCGAGGAATTTAAGGGAAGGGAAATAGCTTTATCTCTTCCGGAGGAAAAAGTATTTGTGGGTTTGGTGACGCTTCCATTTATGCCCGAAGCTAATATACACGAAGTGCTTGAAGTTCAACTCGAAGAGCATATCCCTCTTTCCGCCACGGACGCCGTCTTTGATTTTGAGCTTATTCCTTCCTCGACTGATTCGAAAGACCACCTCGACGTTATTTTGGTGGCGCTTCCCAAAAAACTCGTCGAAGATTACAGCGATGTCGTTAAAGCCGTCGGGCTAAGGCCTTATGTTTTTGAAATGGAGACAGCGGCATTAGTCAGATCTATTTTACCGAAAGATGAAGAAGGAACAATTATGGTAATGGATTTCGGCCGCACCAGGACCAGCTTCGCCATAGTTTCCGGCGGCATGATAAGATTCACTTCCACCGTGAGCGTAGCCGGGGAATCATTGGACGCTTCGCTTGCGAAAGTTTTTAATATAGACTTATTTTCCGCGGAGCGGCTTAAGAAAGAAAGAGGATTTGTCCGAACTAAAGAAAACCAGGAAATTTTCAACGCTCTTTTGCCGGTCGTTTCCGCCATCAAAGAGGAAATTTTCAGGCATTTGATGTATTGGCAAAATCATGCGGAGCACGTTCACTATCCGAAGGGAGAAATATCGAGATTGTATCTTTGCGGAGGGGAATCCAATCTGACTGGCCTCTCGGAATATCTTTCATACGACCTTAAACTTCCAGTCCAAATCGCGAATCCCTGGGTAAATATTTCGTCGTTTGAAAAATATATCCCGGCCGTAACCGCGAACGAATCCTTGTCATATGCCACGGCATTGGGGCTCGCGCTTAGATCTTCAAAATCTTTATGATAAACCTCCTGCCTTACGAAGATAAAAAAGAAGTGGAACGAGAAGGACTCAGGAGGTTTCTGATCGTGGCAGTTTTTTCTCTCTCTTCAGTTTTTTTGGTGTGCATATTGCTTATGATGCCGGTCTATATTTTCAGCTATCAAGAAAGTTTGAACTTAAAGAGAGAGGAGGATTTATTGAAACAGGGGACGACTGCTGAGAAAATTACGGAGGTTACAAATGAAATTAAAAAAATAAATGCCGAATTATCCATCATTGAATCTTCCGCAAAAAGCGTGTCTAACCTCGAAATTTTTAAAAAAATATTGAGCTTGACTCCCGACGGGATTAAAATAAACAGTCTATCTTTTGCTGGGCAAGGAGTTCCCGGGCAGGGGAAGATGAGCCTTCAAGGCAGAGCTGGTACAAGAGAAAGTCTTTTGGGGTTCCAAAAAAATTTGAACGACTCAGATCTTTTCAAAAAGGTTGACTTTCCGATTTCCAATATCTTGAAGAAGAATGATATTGATTTTGTGATTAATCTAGACCTTAAATAATTATGATAATAAAGAATTCCAAATTATTATTGCCCGCATCCATAGTTTTTCTTATCGCATTGGTGCTCTGCTTGATTTTCTTGTATAAAATCATGGAAAGATTCTCTGGCGAATCTAGCGAAACAAGGGGACAGATCGCGATCTTCAACTCCCAGATTAAGGATCTAAGGGTTTTCGAAAATTATATCGCGGATACCGAGAACGAGAAGTTATTGTTGGAGAAAGCTTTTATAAACCGAGACGAATTAGTTATGTTCATCGAAGATTTGGAAAGGGTCGGAAGGGATGTCGGTGTTGATGTGCGGGTGGAGTCCGCCAATCTAGCGGCGAGCCCAAAGGACATCGGCCCATCGTTGCATCTCGAAGCTCGGGGCAATTTTTCCTCGGTATTTAAATATTCCATGCTGCTTGAAAATCTCCCTTATGAAATTGCTTTTGAGAAAATAGATATCGATAAAACTGGAGACGTGGACGCGCCGTGGCGAGGGGATTACATAATTAAGTTATTGAGTTATGAATTTTGATTTTTCCAAACTGAAGGCGTTTTTATTCAAATCCGGCCAAGCTAAGAGGAGCCTTTTTTTGGAACCGGAAAAGCTCTGGAAAAAATTCATATGGGTTTTGATATTTTTTGCCATGATCACTTTCGCGTTCAACGGATGGGTTTTCTACCGCTTCTATTTTAATGATTCAGAAGCCGCGGATTTGCCAGAAGCCGCGATCCTTAAAACCAAGAGTTTCAATAAAGCAATTGAAAGAATCGAAAAAAAGAAGGAAAAATTCAATGATTACAAAAATAACCTTATTATTGAAGATCCGTCGTAAATAAGATAGAATATTTTAACTTGACTGCCAACTTTTTGCTCCCCATAGTTCAACGGATAGAACGGCTCCCTTCTAAGGAGCAGATCGAGGTTCGATTCCTCGTGGGGAGACACTTTAGAAAAAGGCAAGCCAGAGATAGTCGCCTCGCTTCGCTCGGCGGCCATTTCGTATTGAATTTTGGGGGTAAAAATGAATTGGCGGTTTCGCAAAATATGGTTCGCGCCGATGTTTTTCAGATATGTTGTCATTTTTGGATAATCGTTTTAGGAAAGCAGATTTTCGGCTTGATTCAAGGATAAAACGAACTCACGAGCCGGTTCGAGCCACGACAAACCTTTTTGTTCGAAATCGGTAATTTTCTCTGCTAAGCGTATTTTCTCGGACATAAATTTTTCTTTTTTGGTGGCGTATTCTTGTTGAGTTAGCGCATTGTCTAAATACACGTCAAGCAGTTTTTGGAGTTTTGTTTCATTTTGAGCTAATTGGTTTTTCAAAATATCAACTTTGTCTTGGGCTTCTTGTTTTGCTTTCTCCTGCTCATTATCCAACGCCGCCAAAACTTTCTTGGTGTCGTGGCTCGACAAAGAAACTTTTTGAAGAAGTGTTTTGATTTGCGCGGCCAACTCATTTTCTTGGATATAATGTTTTTCTTGGCATACGCCTTTCTTTTTTGTACATCGGTAATAGGTGTAAATGCCACCGTTGCCCTTGGCGTATTGTGCCGTGATAGAACAGCCACATGAAGCACATTTCATTAAGCCAAGAAAAGAAAAGCGATGTTTCTTTACTTCCTGTACCCTGCCGCGCTTAGCCATAACTTCTTGGCACAAATCAAAAAGTTTCTTTGATACTAACGGCTCGTGCGTTCCCTCAAATATCTCTCCTCGGTACCGCATAAGTCCGAAATAGAATGGATTTTGTAAAATATGCTGAACATTGCTTACTGAAATTTCCTTGCCGAGATTTCCACGCAAACCATTTTCTTTGCACCAATTTGCGAGAGAAATGAATGTGTAGCTTCCGGTAGAATACATTTCAAAAAGTTTTCTGACTTTAGGTGCCTTTTCTTTATCAACATCAATTCCCCTTGTTTTGGCATTGTTCAAGTATCCCACTGGAGCCCAAGAAGGCCATACTCCATTTCGGATTTTTTGACGCAGCCCTCTTTTTACATTCTCTCGCAAATTGTCCACATAGTATTTGCTTTGGCCAAAAGCAATGTTCAGCATAAACAATCCTTGTGGTGTCGGTTCGCACCAAAAAGTTGGAAATTTGAGGGAACGAATTAAACCTTTATCTATCATGTGGATTATCTTCCCGCCATCAACGGAATTTCTCGCAAGGCGATCCGGGTGCCATGAGAGTATTCTCTCCGCCTTTCCTTTCTCCAAAAATGACAACATTTCTGCGAATTTGATTCGCCCGGGTTCTTTTGCGGTTTTCGCCTCTTGAAAAGAGGCGACAATTTCAAGTTTTTCTTTGGCGGCAAATTCTTGAAGCTCAACAAGTTGAGCTTCAATGGAGAGAATTTGTCTGTCATCATCTTCCGTTGATTTGCGAGCATAGATTACATAACGCATAGTTTTGTTGATTAAGATTGATTAAAAATTTTTCCGTCCCCCAAACGAAATCGCCAATTCGTTTTTGCCCCCAAAATTCAATACGAAATGGTTGCCGAGCGAAGCGAGGCGACTACCTCTGGCTTGCCTTTTTCTAAAGTGTCCAGTATTCTTGAAATAGTGCGAACCGTTTTCGCCACGCCACGGCGGGGCGAGGAAAGCCCCACGCGAAAAATCCGAAATGCGGCGCCTGCCCGCCGAAGCCTCGGCGCAGGCTGGGAGCCGCACCGATAAAAACCGCAAAAGAACACGGAGAAAAACATCGGCGTGAACCATGTTTTGAATTTGGGGGACGGAAAAATTTTTAATCATAAAGTTGAAAATTATTAACTAAATTGTAAGAATATGAATCAAAAAGGATTTGCAAACATAATCTTATTTGTAATATTGATTGGCCTTGTTGTAGGCATAGGCGGCTTTTTGTTTGTTTCAAAAAAATCATCCTTAAGTCCCGCGCCCAGTTCTAGCCGGACAGAGGGTAGTGAAAATTCGTTATCAAAAAAGTTAGCAACTTTGCCAAGCAACTTTCCTCCTGGTTCCCCTGGACGAGCCAGCGTAAATAGAATGGCTTTTACTCCTAACGGGAAGTCATTTGCGTATGTTGTTACAGAAAACGGAAAGTCATTAGTAATACGGGATGGGCAGAAGGGGAAAACATATGATGATGTTTCAGGTTTCTCCTTTGAACCTTTCAGTTCTGACGGGAAAAACTTTGCTTACGTCGCGTTAGAAAGAGGAAGGGGAGTTTTTCTCATACTTAATGGAGAGGAGCGCGGACCTTATGATGGAATCACTGGTTTTGCGTTTAGCCCAGACGGTCAACATCTTGCATATGGCGTACTGGAAAAAGATAAAAAGTTTTTAGTCGTTGACGGTACTAAGAAATACGATGAGAGCGGGTCAATAGTTGGTATCACGTGGAGTCCTAATGGAACGCAACTTGCGTATGTCAGCAACGGAGAATACGGCAAGCGCCGCGTAGTGGTTGACGGTCAACGAGGAAAAGAATACTACGATATCCTATCCAATATCACATTCAGCCCTGACGGTAAATCATTTGCTTATTGGGCGTGGTCGAAGTCAGGATCGGCGCCACTCAAAAAACTTTTAGTGGTGGACGGAGTAGAATACAGCGGGTCACATCCATTATATGGAAACCTTTTGTTTATTCCTCGAGGCGGCGGATTTTTGGCAATTAGTCCAGATGGTAAGCAACTTGGCTATGTGGGACAAGACCCATCCGACAAACTTGGCGTGTCATCGGCTGTAGTCAACGGCACCCCACATAAGGCATACCGTTGGGTTTCTAATTTAGTCTTCGGACCCACTGGGGAATTTGCTTTTGTCGCAAGTGAAGGCAGAGAAGACGGAGACCAAGTAATGCTTGTGGTAAATGATCGAGAGAGGAAGAAATATGATGGTATTTGGCAACCCACCTTTAGTCCTGACGGAGGGTCTATTTCCTACGGTGCGCGAATTGGCAAAGAACTCTGGTGGATAGTGGAAGCGGTAGAATAATCCACAAACTTTAACCACCAAAGAAAAACTTGAAATTGTTAGCGGTGCGGCTCCGCCGCGATTTCGGAATTTTGCGGGGGGCTTTCCTCGCCCCGCCGTGGCGGGGCGAAAACGGTTCGCACTATTTCAAGAATACTGGACAGGATATAGAGAAATCGCGCGCTTAGCTCAGTGGTAGAGCGACCCGTTTACACCGGGTAGGTCCGGGGTTCGATCCCTCGAGCGCGCACCAAATGCAAAAGGAAGACCTCACAAAAATTTTATTGGCCCTAGCCGCGCTGGCGGTTCTTTCGTTTTTGTCTGTTGATAAAAATAACAGCGATGGAAATTTCGTGGATGCTGGGAAAAAAGATGAAATTATCTCTAAAGAGCCGTCACTGGAATGGAAAGAGTTGACCCCGACCCCGGTCGGGGCTCCTTGGGCGCCTAGAGATTCACACGAAACATTTATCTTTCAGAATAAAATCTGGCTTATCGGGGGGCTTAACGGCAACGGGCTTGTCGACAAGAATCATTTCATCGCGTATTGGACCGCCCCGCATTTCAACGACATCTGGAATTCAGAAGACGGCGCAAATTGGACGAAGATAGAGAGCAAAAATATCTGGACGCCGAGGAGATCCATGTCGATTCTATTTTTTAAAGATAAATTGTGGATGTTTGGCGGATGGAGTAAGGCCGGAGGATATGTGAACGACATTTGGAATTCCGACGATGGAGTAAATTGGACAAGAGTTGAAACGAAAGCCGCGTTTCCCGCGAGAGAAGGGCAGAGCGCGGAAATTTTGGATGGGAAACTTTGGATGATGGGAGGGGTAAATTACGACAAGCGAAAAGTTTTTGACGATGTTTGGTATACGGAAGACGGAATTGATTGGGTTCTGGCAACCCCGACCGGGGTCGGGGCGCTTTGGGCCGGAAGATGGGATCACTCGCTTGCTGTCTACAAAGATAAATTTTACCTGATTGCTGGCATGGATTTGACTGGAAAATTATACAGTGATGTTTGGTCATCTTCTGACGGTATAAATTGGACGCTTGAAATCGATTCTCCGCCGTGGCAATCCAGGCAAGGGGCAAGCGCGATAAATTTTGAAGGAAAACTCTGGCTTTTGGGCAGGCTTGACGATTATGAATATGGAGGAACTAACGACGCTTGGTATTCAGAAGACGGAAAGAGTTGGAAAAAAGCTGGCGCGGATTTGCCTTGGGACGGCAGAGAAGATTTTACGACAGTGATTTTTCGCGACAAAATTTACATCATGGGCGGCATGGGGCGCGATTGGACTTGGAGAAACGATGTTTGGGAGGGGACTTTGAAAATTCAATAAAATACTTTAGAATCAATAAAATGCCGTGGTAGCTCAGTGGTAGAGCATTCCCCTGAAGAGGGATTGGTCGGGTGTTCGATTCACCCCCGCGGCACCACCTAGTAAAAGTCCAGTCCACGGGGCTCGCCTCGTCCGCCGGTTGGCGGACTTCGGCGACCAAATCATACGGCGTTTTGGCCGAAAATTTGAATTGGCGGTTTTCTAAAATATGGTTCGAGCCGATGTTTTTCAGAAATGTTGTCATTTCGGTTTTGTTTTCTGATCTCATCAATTTCGCGGCTTGATTTAAGGATTTTACGAACTCACGAGCCGGTTCGAGCCAAGACAACCCTTTCTGCTCAAAGTCGGTGATTTTTTCGCTCAACGACATTTTTTGGGATAACAAACTTTGTTTTTTGGCGGCGTATTCTTCTGTGGATAAAGCGTCGGCAAGGTAGATATCTAGCAACTTTTGGAGTTTTATCTCGACCTGTGATAACTGTGCTTTCGATACATTAACCTCGGCTTGAGAATCCTGTCGTGCCTTCTCTTGTTCTTGGTCTAAAGCCGCCAAAACTTTCTCGGTGTCTTGGCTCGACAAAGAAACTTTTTGAAGAAAAGAAGTGATTTGCTCGGTAAGTGATTCTTCACGAAGATAATGCTTTTCTTGGCATAGCCCTTTCTTTTTCGTGCAACGATAATAAACAAAACCCTTTTGTGTTTCGGCTGTGATTGAAGCTCCGCATGTGCATTTCATCAAGCCAAGAAAAGAAAAATTATGTTTTCGTATTTCTTTTTGTTTTCCTCTTTTGCTCATCACTTCTTGGCATAAATCAAAAAGTTTCTTTGAAATTAACGACTCGTGAGTTCCTTCGAAAATTTCCCCGTTATATTTCATGAGGCCAATGTAGAAAATATTTTGGAGAATTTTGTAGACCGTATTGATAGACATCTCTTTATCAAGATTTCCGCGCAAATTATTCTCCTTACACCAATTTGCGAGAGATAAAAGCGTGTAGCTTCCCGTGGAATAAAGCTCAAACATTTTTTGCACCTTTGGAGACTTATCGAGGTCAATATCTATGCCTCTCGTTTTTAGATTATTCATGTAACCCACCGGAGCCCAACCTGGCCAAACTCCGTTTCTGATTTTTTGCCGCAATCCTCGTTTCACATTCTCTCGCAAATTATCTACAAAATATTTTGATTGGCCGAACGCGATGTTGAGCATGAATAATCCTTGCGGAGTTGGCTCGAACCAGAACGTAGGGAATTTTAATGATTTAATCAAGCCACGATCTACAAAGTGGATGATCTTTCCGCCATCAACACTATTTCTAGCCAACCTGTCGGGATGCCAAGAAATAATTCCATCTGCTTTCCCCCTCTCAATCAATGACAACATTTCTGCGAATTTCATTCGCCCGGGTTCTTTGGCAGTTTTGGTCTCGACAAAAGTCGGACCGACAATTTCAAGTTTTTCTTTAGCGGCATACTCTTGCAACTCAACAAGTTGAGCTTCAATACTTAAAACCTGTCGGTCATCTTCTTCGGTAGATTTTCTTGCGTAAAGTATGTATTTCATAAGTTTTAGAAATTAAGGATTAAAAAATTTTCTTCCCCCAAAATGCGAAATCGTGAATTCGTTTTTACCCCCAAAATTGAATACAAATTAG